>Ga0207770_100079_pt1 | contig 84797 bp, 86 predicted proteins | sample A23E2SouthBayCA_FD_187729 | JGI IMG/M metagenome (GOLD analysis project Ga0207770, IMG submission 187729) | Aerobic enrichment media microbial communities from Eden Landing Ponds, California, USA - A23 E2 (SPAdes) | ecosystem: Environmental > Aquatic > Marine > Unclassified | place: Emeryville...
GACGTGGTCGGCGTCGCGACCGCTGTCGTCCCAGCCGTCGGCCGTCCAGAACTCACCGAACTGTGCGCCGCGATGCAGCCCGTTCCAGTCGACGCCGACAATGTCGCCCGGTGGCTCGTCCGTGAGTGTCGGTCTGGTCAGCTGTCGAATGGCGTTGAGCTGCTTGGGCGGACTCCCGCCGAGGATGTGGACGCGCCGGCCTCTCCAATCGGCTGGGTCGGAGAACTCGTGGGCCAGGCGGTCGGCGTATCCCCGTGAATACCCGAGGACGAGGTTCTCGGGTATCGCGTCGATTACTGCTTGGGACTTCGGAACGACGATGAGCTCGGCCTCGGGATAGCTCGCTTGGATCTCGCGAGCCGCAGCGACGTGGGCGTCGACGTCGTCGATCTCGTCGACGTCACCGATGACCCCGACCTCTGGTTCGTGCTCGAAGAAGCGGTCGACGAACCGCTCCAGATCGGGATTTCGGAAATCGTTGTCGAGCATCCCAACGGGAAGGCTGAGGTTCTGATACTGCGTCTCTTGGTACCCACAGTCCTCGCGAAACCCGGGAAGGAAGCCGAGTTCGACAGCGTCGACGACAAACGGCGCTCGATGCAGAAACGCCACATAGTCTGCTTGTTTGGCGGCGGCGATTTCACGGGCGGTGCTGGCGCTGGAGCTCAGCTCGAGGGACATGATTAGGCTCGCGAGGCCGCTGCTGGCTGCCCCGCACCCTTTCAGGGGCCTGAAAAACCGAGGCAAAGCCTGTTAACCAACAATAGAGAAATAACGCGGAGTGTGTTGGTTAAGAACAGAGCTCACTCTTCGTCCTCCCGTAGCTCTTCAGCCTTCCACTTGAGCCGGCGCAGGATCTGCGTCCGATTCTGGTGGGCGTTCTCGTAGGCAACACACTCTTGGAGGGTTTCCATATCCGGGATCGTCGCGATACCGGCCTTGATCAATCGGTAATTCGGTGCTTCAAGACGCTTCTCAGGTGGCAATTCGTCGTCACTCCCGTCGCTAATCGTGGACTGTTCCATCTCGGTAGCCCTCCACCCATCCAGGGCGAGAAAAACAGAACAGACGACTACATCACCGACGCGGCGTCAGACCATCGCCTCTTGGAACCGCTCACGCAGCGCGTCCTCCCGTTCCTCGAACTGCTCGACTTTCTCCTGCAGGTCGTCGCTGACGCGCTCGATGCTCGCCAGCGCTCGTTCGCCGGCCAGCGAGGCCTGTGACCCGTCGTCACCGTCTGCCTCTAGCTGCTGCTCGTACGCCTGCTCGACGCGCTCGATCGTACCTTCCGGATTGAACAGAATGTCGTTGGCGATCCGAACGTATTGATCGAGGGATGCCCCCTCTTTCCCCTGGAAGAAGTGGGTGAGAGCGTACGTCGCGCCAGAATGCAGCGTCCACATATCGATCTCGAAGGGGGACGCCGCATTGGCTTCTGCATCGCCGGCGGCACGCTCGGCCAGGTAGTCCGGGAAGCCCAGCAGGGTGTAGAACTCCGTGACGGTGAACGGGAGTTCGGAGAAGTCGAGTTCGATGTCCTGGGCGTCCCGGATGAACTCGAAGAGGTCGTCGGCGACGAGTTCGACCACTGGCGACGCGAATACGAGAAACGCCGTGGGTCGCTCCAACAGTGCGGGACGCGCTGGGCACACGAGAATATCCAGTCAGTCGGACGGAAAGAGGAAGGTCGGTTCAAGTTGATGCTGCACCGTATTAGCAACGAACTCGTTGCAGAGGCCCGAGAGAACGAGTGTTCGGTGATTGCCTTCGAGGATTTGACCGACATTCGTGAGCGCACTGGTGCGTCGTGGGGGCACAAGTGGGCGTTCAACCGGCTCTACGACTACGTTGAATACAAGGCCGAAGAATACGGTATTGTGGTCGAGCAGATTGACCCTGCGAACACCAGTCGGCGTTGCTCACATTGCGGGTTCACCCATCCCGACAACCGCGACGACGAGGACTTCGAGTGTCTGAGGTGCGGGTACGAGAACCACGCCGCGAAGAACATTGGATTGCGGTATCTCCGTCGCAACCAGACTGGGGGCGACGGAGGCGCACCCTTAGGCGTGCGCTTGCACAGCGGGACGTTGAACGTGAACGGAGGCTATTCCTGCCGAGGAATCGGCCAGAACGGGAGTCCACACTGAATCCCGGGATTTCAGTCGTGGGTAGCTCACCGTCAGAGAGGTACCATGAGGCAAGTCTTTTATCAAATCATTCCCGACATTGGGATCTTTTACTCCTTATTTGATTATGTGCTCTTAGACGACTTAGCCAATCGTGTTGGCATAGGGATATTCCTGTGATTGTTGATTGACTATCACCACGGAGTGTGTTGAGTGTGATGTTGGGGCACTCGCGGTGAGTTGGCCCGAAGACGTGCGAGAATCTGACTGGGGGAAGTCCGGCAACAAGAAGCTGCACTCGTGGGCGTTCGGCCGCATCTACTAGTACCTCGAATTGTTCAGTAGCTGTCTTAGGTCTTTTATTCTGTCTTACTTATTTCTCTTCCTTAAGATATCTATATGGTCTTAGATCCCTGTGTCGTCGAAGAGTTCTATGACGACTGTGCTTTCTCAGATGTCTGTAACTCCTCAGACCCCTGTTTCTCATTAGATTTATCGTCATCAAGGACCCTTCAAGCATTTCGAGAGCGCACGGTATTTCGTTCCCTCCTCATGATCGGCCATTGACGCCCACCATCTCTTCTGTGTATTCAGAAAGTTGGAGTTATTCAGATTTTTCTAAAGAAGTAACTAGCGACCGATATATTGCACTTTATTATCTTAATACTTGTGTCTAATTAGTAAGGTGGTTCATAGCTACTATCTAATCTTGGAAAGCAGGATATCGACGAAATTCGACTGCGGACTACGAGATCCTGCTGTAGGACTCGGGCTCGCAGCAGGTATTAGGATAGCATCGACTCTGGTACTCGGTCGTACTCATCTGGCAATGCTTGCTCGTCTTCCGGGAGTAATGCGACGAGCAGGTAGGGGGCGGAATCTGCGAAGTACTCCACAAGCTGTGCTATTCGATCTGAGTCGATTGCCTCCAGCGAATCGAGGAGCATGACAGGGACCGTCTCGTAGACACGGTGTACCTGGTACCCAACGAGACCGACTACTAAGCCAATTAGTTCACGCTCGGACTCAGAGAGGTTTTCGACGAGATCCTCGTACCCTGCCCCCTCCTCGGTTTCCCGAACAACATGTAATTCGAAGCGATCGGCAGCCTGGCCGTTTGAACCTCCTGTGCCGACCCGCTCAATCCAGACTCGTGCAATGTTTCCATAACCGAGAATCGAGAGGAGTTCGTCCATATGCTCGTTGAAATTCTCCACGGTCTCGCGTTCGAGATCGTTTATTTTGTTCCTAAGACTCTTGCGATCTTCTTTCTTATCTTCAAGCCGATCACGGAGCCCAGCTAGTCGATTGATATCGCTTTCTATCTCTTCGATATCTTTCTCGATATCTCCCAACTGTTGTTCGATCTGCCCCCGTTCGTACTCGAGGTCACTAAGATTCTGGTACGCTTCAACCAAGTCACTATCCCTGAGTTCTTCGGTCTCGTCGACTCGGGCTTTGATTTCTTCTATCTCACCCTCTAGAGAGGCTCGTTCCTCTTCAAAATCGTTGATGTTCTCTTTGCGGTGATCAACCTCCCGTCCGATCTCCTCAAGACGCCGCTCTAAATTGGATTTTTCGTCGATCTCGGATTGAAGTTCTGCACGATTAGATTTCAGCTCCGAAAGGCGGTCCGATACTTCGTCACGCTCCGACCGTTTAGTGGACGCGATATCCCGGAGTCCATTAAGCCGTTCCTCGATCTCTTCAAGTTCGACCGTGCTACCACATGTCCAACACTCAACTTCCTCCGATGTTGGGTCAAGTACGGCTGTAACATCATTACCATTCTCAAGGTCTGCGATATCTGGACCATCGTCCGTCAGTAGATCGTCGTTGAACTGAACAACTTGGAGGATATCGGAAATTTCGTCTTTTAGCTCTCGTTCTCGACGTTCCAACTGCTCGATTTCGTTTTCGATCTCTGCAAGTGAGTCGTCCGGAGTCGTGATATCTGCAAGCTCTTGTTCGACTTCCTCTTTCTCTTCTTTGAGTTGCTCTAACTGCTCTTCTTGGCGCTCAATCTTCGATCCCAATTGACGGCGCCGACTTTTGACGTCATCTAGTTCGTCGAGCAACTTCTCGGCTTTACGTGCCTCCGTCTCGTCCGCGTCGTATTCTTCGATTCGGTCTTCTGTTTCCTCGATTCGGTCTTCAATTTCAGATTGTTCTTCCAGAAGATCCTCTTTTTTCGACTCCAGCGACGGAAGTTCTTCTTTTTTTTCTTCTATTCCAGCTATCTGATTCTCTATCTGCTCGACTTTCCGATTTAATTCTCGGATATCCCGCCGAATACCACCCATATCGACGGGTTCCATGATGACGTTTCGTAGATCGTTACCTTGCTCGACCGCTTGCCGCGCTGGGTTTGACGCCAATAGACATGCAAATGAGTCCACAAGATCTTCTTCTGATGAAAATGCGTCTCCTTGGACCTTTACTGAGTTGCCCTGCCTTTCGTACTCGCGACGATACTGCTTGCCGTCCGTTTTGAGTTCGACCCATCCGTTATCAGCATCACTTTTTAGTGTAGCTGAATTCCCACCGAATACGCTCGCGATTGAACGAAGGAAGGAAGTTCGGTTGGTTGCGTTACGCCCGGAAAGAATTGTTACGCCTGGCTCAATTTTGACGTTGCAGTGATTGATCCCCCCCATATTTTCCACGGCGATATGCAAACTATCGCCTACTTCTGTATCGTCCTCTGATCTGACTAACTGGTGCTGGGTCATGATATATTCTCTCTACTAGTTCATGTGTATATTATTCTTGCGAAATCACCCCATTTCCTTCTTCGAATTGCAATTGCAACCCCCGTTATCCAGTAATTGGCTGATGCTGTACGTCTGATTGCAGTTCGTGCATGCGACTGTGATAGAGTGGGCAATTTCAAGGTCACCGACTTCAAGAAACTCGTTCCGGTCGAGCTGGCCAAGAATACTGTTGATGATACCTTCGTTGCGTTGTCTTGCCCATTCGATTTTTCCTGTCGCTTCTTCTATCGACTGGATTGTCTGCCGGGAAGTATCGACATCTAGACAGTTTGTAAGGTGTGATTTTATCGTCTGGTGTGAAACGAAGTCGCCTTTTAGGTTCTCAACGTCGATTCCAACATACTCTAACTGGTCTGCCACATCTGCACGGCGCTCTGGGGATACATCCCCGGTCAGTGCTTCGTACACTGATTTGGGATCGCCCGCAATATCGGCGTTAGTCGATCTGAGAGCCGCCCTAAGAACGTTTGTATTGAAACAATCTGCTAGACTTCGAAGGCTTTTGTTGTCTTGACGGCGCCGGTTGAGCAACATCTGATCGATTTCTAGAATTTCGTAGTTTTGCGCGACCCGACCGACCTTACAATCGCATATCTCCAGCTCTTGAGACATAATTATGCGGTAATGGATATTCAACATATGGGGAAAAATCCTCCGGTATCCTGTATTCTGCACATCTTATGGAAACCCTGCTAAATACGGATTTCGGCTGTGTACCCCTTCCCTGTAATAGTAGCTGTACAATCTGAGTTAACGTAGAACAGTTCTTGCTCTGCCTTCGCTGCATATGGTTTGGCATCCCTTTACAGTACACTTGTAAAGGAGAAAAAGGGCGAGTTTTTACAGTACTCTTGTAAAGCACCGAATGTCGATACTTTACAATTAGTCCGTAAAGCGCTTCTCCCGTAACAACCGATTTAATTACATGACAGACCCTATGAGTTATGAATAGGACACGTTCAAACCGATTACCGTCGCAGTGTCTTTCACCATCTCCGGAATCTCCTGTTTGAGTCGGTCACCTTTCATCCTCGTTGATGGACCCGAAACGCTGACTGCACCGATAAGACGGCCTTGGTTGCTAGTAATTGGTGCAGCGACACATCGAATCCCTTGAGCACGTTCCTCGCCGTCGAATGCTACGCCTTGAGCACGAATTTCTTCGAGCTCCGTTTCCAACACTTCCCTCTCAGTGACGGTGTTCGGCGTCTCCGCAGGTAGTCCGTGTTGCTGAATGATCTCTTCATACCGCCTGTCAGGCATATACGCGAGCATTGATTTCCCGAGAGCGGATGTATGGAGATACTGTCGAGTCCCCATCTTTGTATCGAGTTGGACTGCCTTTTCGCCACGTGAAATATACAGATACACACCACGACCATGTTCCTCCACCATGAGATTAGCCATTTCTCCCGTTTCGGCCGCGAGTTCGTCGATGTCCTCTTTGGCTATCGAGTAAACCTCTGTTCTTTGTCGTGTCTCTATTCCCATCTCGAACAGCTTCAAGCTCAACGAATACTTGCTCCCTTCCTTGACGACGTACTCATGGTCTTCGAGGGTGCTCAGGTGATGATGTACAGTCCCTTTGCTAAATCCGAGATACTCTGCGATCTCTGTAACCCCGCACTGCCCCAGTTCGTCGAGGCATTCTACGATGGAGAGCGTTTTGTCGATCGATTTGATCGTGTTTTTCGCCTGGGCCATTGGTCTATGTTAGTTCATAACGTGGATCTACTTAAATATTTTTCATATGGTAGAACACATCCCATGTTTGTCCTGTTAGTTGCTTACTGTTGGAAGAAACACCGCAGCCGGGGGTTTACTCCATTTCAGGACCTTGTTAACTTTTCCCATACAATATTTCCCAATGTGAAACGATTCCTATCCTTCGGCAGTCAGCCGTTGGTTACGAGAATAGGCAGATATCCATTGAATAGTCCAAAATTCGGATACCTTGTTTCGGGGCGACTGATTTCATCCGCGATCTTTCCATTCGTCCATTTCTATCCGACTGTTAATTGTGAATCTCTACCAAATCTGATTTGGCTATGTGAAAATATTGCCACGCTCTATATTTCTCAATCTCTAGTTGTGTATTTAAACTTCATTGTATAACATCGCTCGAATCAGCTCCGTGGCTGGCACTTGTTCGGAGGTGGTCTATTGGTATTCTAGCCTTCTTCGATTTTTTGCTGTACGTAGGCCCACATTGCTTTTCACTCTCGTCTACCCTGCATTTCGCCCGTATCTAGGAGGAAGCCTAATTTGGCATACCATATCTATTTGTGTGTTGAACGGATGTTTTTCACGTATGTCCATGCCAGGACAACACACAGACGGTCATCAATCGTCGGACCAAATTTCTCTCGTGGACTGCGACGTTCATCCGTATCACGTACCGGACGAGATTAACGAATATATCTCCGACGAATTTGCGGATTACGGCTTCGAGATCCCACATGGCAACTGGTCGAACCCCCACGATGGATTCAGGGGCGACGCGAAACCCGAGACTGGGGGTATCCCTGGATCCGACCCGGAGTTGTTGCGCCAACACGTTATGGAAGAGAACGGAACCGATTATCCGATACTCACTGCCGCTGGGGTTCTGCTACTAGCTGGCTCTCCACAGTTCGACTATGCTCACGCGCTGGCTCGTGCCTATAATGAGTGGCTCGTCGAGAAATGGCTTGATTACGACGATCACTTCGTGGGCGCTATCGCGGTCGCACCGCAGCGACCAGAGAAGGCGGCCGAGATGATTCGGGAGTTCGGCGATCATCCCCAGATTCGGCAGGTAATCATGGGGAGTGCGACGGAACACCCGTTCGGTAGGGAGTTCTACTGGCCGATCTACGAGGCGTGTGAGGAGATGGGGCTGCCGATGGCGGTCCACCCTGGATCAGTCGGTCACGGTATTTGCCCACCGACGACGGGCGCGGGCTACCCCTCGACGTTCTTCGAATCACACACAACCGCGGCGTGTCACTACGCAAGCAATCTGGTCAGTCTCGTTTCCGAGGGTGTGTTTGCCGAATATCCTGAGTTTGAGTGGGTCTGGCTGGAAGGTGGTTTCACGTGGGTGCCGTCGGTCATGTGGCGGATGGACCAGAACTGGGAGCGTAACCGTGAAGCGATGCCACATCTTGAGAAGCCCCCTAGCGAGTACATTCGGGAACACAACTACTTCGGAACCCAGCCGATTCCGGAACCTGACGACTGGGACGATCTCCGGCGTACCATCGAGATCATGCACGGTGAGGATACTCTCGTCTACTGTAGTGACTATCCCCACTGGGATACCGACGACAAGGATTACGGCATTCCCTCGCTCCCTGAGGAGATCGAGGAGGGACTCTACTACGGAAATGCACAGGAACTCTACGACCTCCCGTCGGACGGAAGTGGTCTACGCTGAGTTTTCCGTACTGACAACTTGCTCCGTCTTTTCGTCCTGACACCGTTGTTGAACGCAGCTTTTCCATGGTCTCCTAGCTGACTTCGGTTTCGTCTCGTGATCCAGTTTTCGCCCAATATTTTATGTGGGTGAGTCCCAAAGCTCCGGTAATGTCGACTGACGAACTGGCTAGCCAACGACCTAGAACAGATGAGGCGTCCGATCTGTCGATGATCGACTGTGACGTCCACCCCTACCACGTTCCGGACGAATTCACTGAGTACCTCCCCGACCAGTATCAGGACCGAGGATTCGATATTCCACACGGAAACTGGTCGAACCCTCACGACGGCTTTCGTGGGGATGCCCGAAACGAACTCGGGGAGATTCCCGGTTCCGATCCTGCACTCACCCGTGAACACGTTATGGAGGAGGGTGATGCCGATTACCCTATACTGAACGCTGCAGGGGTACTTCTGTTGGCTGCTCACCCCGATTTCGATTATGCCCACGCTCTCGCCCGAGCCTACAACGAGTGGTTCATCGAGAAGTGGTTAGACTTCGATGACCGATTCGTCGGATCTCTCGCCGTCGCTCCACAGCGACCGGAGAAGGCTGCCGAGATGATCCGCGAGTTCGGCGAGCATCCCCAGATTCGGCAAGTGATCATGGGGAGTGCCACCGAAACCCCATTTGGTCGACAGCGCTATTGGCCGATCTACGAAGCGTGTGAGGAGATGGGATTACCGATGGCCGTCCATCCCGGATCTGCGGGGAACGGTATCTGTCCACCGCGATCGGGATCCGGTATGGCCTCCACGTTCTTCGAGAAGCATGTCGGTGCAGCCACTCACTACGTGAGTAATCTGGTCAGCCTGGTCTCAGAGGGTGTGTTCGCCGAATTCCCCGAGTTCGAGTGGGTCTGGCTAGAAGGGGGATTCACCTGGATACCGTCGGTGATGTGGCGGATGGACTACAACTGGGAGCGGAACCGTGAGGCGGTTTCGAACCTTGAAAAGCGTCCCAGTGAGTATATCCGGGAACACAACTACTTCGGAACCCAGCCAATACCAGAGCCTGATGACTGGGACGACCTAATCAGAACCATCGAGGCGATGGATGGCGAAGACATGCTCCTCTTCTGTACCGACTACCCCCACTGGGACACCGACGACATGCAATCGGGTGTTCCGTCGTTCCCCGAACCGATGGGCAGTAAGATGTTCTATCGTAACGCTCAGAAGCTGTACGATCTCCCCGGAGACGGAAGCGGTCTCAGGTAACGTATTCGTATCCGGTTTCTGCTGGTGATCTCTTTCGAAACTGATCTACTACATTATTGCAAGACAGCCTTTTCGCCTACGAGAAGAACGAGGGGATCTGTAGCTGTGTATCGTCACTTTCTGCCTCATCGGGGAGTGGATCACTCGACAGTCCAGCACCGGGCGCCCGTTCGAGGGCTGGGGGGACGTCGAAGTAATCTGAATAGCCGTCGAACCACCGAAGGATGCGTTCTAGCCGATCGACGACATGGCCGGGTTCCCCTGTTCGGGAGAGTTCGTGTCCCTCCCGTGGGTACATCAGCAGGCGCGTCTCTACCCCGTTTTTCTTCATGAAACGGTGGAAACTCTCGGCATCGGCCCGCGGGCAGTTGTAGTCGTGCTCGGACTGGATGATTAGCGTTGGAGTGTCGACCTCGTGGGCATATGACAACGGCGAGTGTTCGTGATAGAGGTCCGGCTCCTCCCAAGGAGTGGATCCGTAGTACCACTCACGGACTTCCGGGTTCGCCGTTGTTCCGTACGTGATCGTGAAGTCGTAGACACCGCGCTGTGGTGTCGCCGCTTCGAACCGGTCCGTCTGTCCGACGATCCATGCGGTCATGTATCCGCCATAACTCCCACCAGTGACGTATAGATCCTTGTCGTCGATGTAGTCCCGCTCGACGAGATGATCTACGCCGGCCATAACATCGTTATAAACTGGATCTGCAAGGTTCCGGGCGACGGCTTGTTGGAACTCCTTACCGTACCCGGTGGAGCCGCGGGGGTTGGACCAAAAGACGATATAGCCGTGCTGGGCCATGAGTTGGAACTCGTGCCACATCGTTCCAGAGGTAGTCCACATCACTGGGCTTGGACCACCGTGGACTTGGACGACCATCGGATAGGTCTCACTCGGATCGAAATTCGATGGAGTCAACAACCAGCCCTGGATCTCGTCACCTTCACCGTTGTCAAACCAGAACTCCTCGGGTTCGAGCACCTCCCGGCCAGCGAGATACTCATCGTTGACGTTTGTTAACCGCGTGCGATCACCCGTCAAGAGGTTCTCACAGAACAGATCACCCGGGTGGTCCCAATCCGACATCGCGATCGCAGCCCGGTCCTCTGCCACCGTAATCCCCGTTAGATGTGTCCCCGACAGCACCGTCTCCACCGGTTCAGTCCCGTCACCACGTACCCGACGGATCGTCATTTCTCCCTCATCGTGGGTGAGGAAATAGACGTACTCCTCACTAGGCCCCCAGAACGGTGCCGGCCCGTTCCCCGGTTTTCGGTCCAAATCTGCAGTCAGACGATGAGTCTTCTCGTTCTCCTGGTCGTAGACATATACGTCCGACTGGGCCATCAACTCGTTCGTCGGCGGCTCCGCGAGATACGCGATCCGGCCGTCCGATGTCCCCGAGAGTGTCTGCGTCGTATTAATCCGAACATCTGCCCGAGTGACGACTGCTGAACTACCCGTTGACACCTTGTGTTTGACCACTTCATACTCGTGTCTGGCGTCCTCAATATCGTCCTGCCGCATGTAGTAGGTTGTGTCGGCATCCCCCCAGGAGGGAGTGTAGTGGTTCTGTTCGCCTTCGGCGTCGGTGAGACGACTGACTGTCTGGGTGTCGAGGTCGGCGATATAGACGTGTGTGCGAGCACCGTCGAAGTACGGTTCCCAAGAGCGAGATGCACGGCGGGCGCCTTCGATGCGGTAGATCAGGCGGTCGGTCACGCGCGGATCTGGTTCTGGGTCCGAGTAGTCCTCACCTCGTTTGATGTCGTGGCCCTCTTCGAGTTCGAACGGTTTCGCCTCTTGGAGGAACGCAATCCGGTTGCCGTCAGGCGACCAGGTGAGCGATCCGATTCCGCCTGGAACGTCTGTGACACGCTGGGCTTCACCCCCGTCGGTCGGAGCGACCCACAATTGTGGTCGATCAGTGTCGCCGCGCGCGCTCACGAACGCGATCCGGTCCCCCGATGGGCTCCAGCGCGGCTGACTATCCATCCCTGACCCCATCGTGAACGGTTCAGGTTCGCTTTCCCCGTCTGCTGAGACCGTATACAGTGTCGACGCGTATCCCCGATCTGAGGTCGGCTCCTGTCTGATGAACGCCACCTCCTCTCCATCCGGCGATAGTCGTGGATCCCGCACCGATACTAATTCGTGGTAATCGATTGGCTCGACTGACTGCATGGGTCATTCGAACCGGACAGAGAATAAATAATTTTGCCCAAGACGAGAACTGTCTTCCTCTCAGTACCTGCCAACGACACAAACCACTTCCTGCTATTGCTTTTCATAGCTATCCATGTTATTTTCTCCAACTGTCGAAGCGAATACCAGCGGAAACTATATTATTTTGCGGTATTTCCTCAACACCATGGCACCCAGTGACGGGGTTGATCCCGAGAAACTGAGCGGCCCTAAAATCGATCGACGTACCGCAACGAAACTATTTGCTGCAGCCGGAATGGCCGGGTTCGCCGGTTGTACCGGTGGAGATGACACAGAAACCGAGGGTAACGGTTCCGGTAGTACCGGTGGCAACGGAGATGGGGATGGTACGTCGACGTCACCATCTAGTGAAAGGTACGGTGGGGAGATTACGGCCATCTGGGACATGCCCGAGATGGATGACTTTGACCCGATCAGCGCTAGTCACGGTAATGAGTGGGCCCACCTCGTGAATTTCACTGATGCTCCTTTAGAAATAAACGAAAACAACGAGATCACCGGCCTAATGGCGACTGACTGGGAGGTGAGGGATGACGGGCGGACTTGGGAGATCCAACTTCGAGACGACATCACTTTCCACAATGGTGAGCCGCTTCTGGCCGAGCACTTCGAATACACCGTCGACAGGGCCCAGAACCACCAAGAATCCGTCATCTCTGGATCTGCGAATCTGATCAAACCGGCGATGGAAGACGGCATCCGGGCGCCCGACGATACCACACTCATTGTGGAATTCAAGGACGTAGTTGCATACGCACCGGTGTTGTTCATCCCGCAGCGACGGATCCTCACTCCGGTCCACCCGCCGACGATGGAGGATATCGGACGGTCAGAGTACCGACTGACCGGTCCTGGGACGGGACCGTTCCAGGTCGTAGAGCATACTCCGGGAGAGGAGATTGTCTTTGAACGGTACGACAATTACTATCTCACTGACGACGATGGAAACCAACTCCCATACTTGGACGGGTACACTATCGACCTGCTCACTGAAGACTCAGTCCAAGTGTCAGCAATGCGTTCCGGTGACGCCGATCTGCTCTCGCATGCGCCCCGGCAGAGTGTATCCTCGCTTGAGAGCACCAACGGGATCCAAATCAAGTCCTCAGTTTTGTCTGACTGGCGACCACTGGAGTGGAACGGTCTCCGTGAACCTTGGGGCCCATTATACGACCCCGACGTTGTCACCTATCCGGAGGGTGAAGTACCGTACCCGACGACAGCCGACCAGGGAATGAGCAAGAGCCAAGTCCCCCAGCTTCCGAAGGGTGAGTTCCCCGATGGTCTCCACGATAATGCGCTCAAGTTCCGAAAGGGGCTCGGCAAGCTCATCAGTCAAGAGCGGTTGATCGATCAGGGGATGTTCGGACTGGGAAAACCCGCATATGGACCACTCAACCCCGAGTACTGGCCGAAACGTCCCACTGAAGAGAAGCCCCAGACTCAAGATTTCGATCCCGAACGCGGTCGCGAGCTAATTCGGGAGTCTGGACGTGACGGACAAACGATCGAACTAATCACCCGTCAGACTGAACTGAGGTTGTCAAGGCAGGTGCGGAAGCAAATCAACGAAGAGGCCAATGGCGTCGTTGAATGTGAACTCAGGCAGGTGACATCGGGTACACTCTCAAGAGAGGTGAGCGACAACCTGACATTCCCGATGTGGCTCGGTGGGTCTTCACACACTTGGGATGCAATTTTCAACATGTGGAACCACTATAACCCGCCGGATATCGCGGGGTGGAACCAGTCCGGCCTCAACGATGAACAGGTCCGCGAATGGATGGTCGAGCAGTCAACAATCACGGACCGAGATGAACGAGCCGACCTGCTCAACCAAATCGAGGACCGAGTCCTAAAGACAATGGCGCATAAATATCTCTTCCACGGCGAAGACGCGTGGGCTCACAGTAACCGTCTGAAAGGAATCCGACAGATTCCAGGAACCCGGCACCTTCGCACTGTTTACCTCGACGAATAAACGGCACTCCGGCACTACATTTTATTATAGATGGAAAACAACATGAGACAGTAGACCCAACCATTCATGATTAAATACATATTCAAACGGGTAGTTCATGCAGCCTTCGTCATCTGGCTGGTGGCAACAGCGGTATTCCTTGGCTTACGTACGATGCCTGGCGATCCTGCTCGCTTGGCTCTCGGAATGCGTGCGCCACAGGAGTCCGTAAATGCACTTCGGGAGGATCTGGGGTTGAACGATCCAATTTACGTCCAGTACGTTGATTACTGGATCAACTTGCTCCAGCTCGACCTCGGAAATAGCATGATAAGCGGGCAGGAGGTAAATGAGATTATCTTGACGGCGGCTCCGAAGACACTCTCTATCGCCGCGTTGGCGTTCGTTATTGGGCTGATCGTCGCGGTCCCCGCTGGCGTCATCAGTGCGACGAACAAGGGCAAAGCCGAGGATTATCTCGCAACGATCGGTGCATTCTTGGGCGTCTCTCTACCTGCGTTCTTTTTCGGGATCCTGCTGGCGGTCATCGTGGGCGGTTGGCTCCAACTGCTTCCAACGTACGGGTACAACGAGATCTCTAAAGGGGTCATCCCATGGTTACAATCGATCACCCTCCCGGCGATCGCGGTTGGAATCCCATACGCAGCGATCGTGATGCGGATGATGCGATCCTCGCTGCTTGAAGAACTTGGTGCGCAGTATATGGAGACGGCACGAGCCAAGGGTATTCCGCCCCGTACTGCCCTGTACAAACACGCACTACAGAACGCGATGATTCCGGTCGTTACGGTTGCGGGGATTCAGGTTGCATTCCTCCTTACAGGTAGCGTGACCACCGAACTAGTCTTCGGCATTAGGGGGCTCGGACGGGTACTCGTCGAGAGCATTCTCCAAAACGATTACACTGTGGTTCAGGCGGCGATCCTGCTCGTCGCGGCGATCATGGTGTACATGAACTTGGTCGTGGACATCATCTACACGTTCCTCGACCCGAGAATTCGTTATGACTAACGAAACAACGATTAAAACTAACAATGAGTAACAAAGACAACCACGACGGAGCCGACGACCGCTCGGAGCGTGAGCGGCAACAGGCACGTTATGAAGAATCGAACTGGGAGGCGGAAGTTGAGGACTCGTTTGAACGTCCGACCGTCCGTGTCATCAAGGCGCTCCTGAGCAACGGTGTTGCCGTTGTCAGCCTCTTCGTAATCGGGCTGTTCGTGTTCAGCTCAATCTTCGCGCCGATGATCGCACCTGCGGAACCCGAACACACGTTCGACCAACTCCAACCGCCGCTTTCGAACTCCGAGGCTGATCTGGACGACGACGGACAAGATGAGCAGATAACCCATGTTCTCGGCACGGACTCCTTCGGCCAGGACATCCTTTCCCGAGTTATCTACGGGTCTCGGGTGTCTTTGATCGTCGCCTTTGCGACGCTGGGCGTCTCTTTGGTCCTCGGAACTGCCATCGGGATTCTCGCTGGGTACTATGGGGGCTGGGTAGACAGCGTACTGATGCGCTATATTGACTTCCAGTGGGCGTTCCCGTCGCTCATCCTCGCGGTGGCACTGATCGGGTATCTTGGCGGGACTGGCTTGATAAACGTCGTCGTAGCGATTGGAATCGCGTTCATCGATGATTTCGCCCGGATTGTTCGGGGTGAGATCCTCTCGCTACGAGAGGAAGAGTACGTATTAGCTGCACGTGCGATTGGCATGGATGACCGACGTATCATGCTCAGTGAGATGCTTCCGAATGCGATGGCACCGATCCTCGTCCAAGCAACGTTCCTTATTCCGCTTGCGATTCTCGCTGAGGCGGGCCTGTCGTTCCTCGGAATCGGTGTCGACGTTACCGAACCGACGTGGGGCCTGATGGTTTCTCAAGGCCGGAACTTCCTCACACAGGCGTGGTGGATTAGTGTAATGCCTGGGTTCGCCATCATGGCGACTGTGCTAGCCTTTAACTTGCTCGGCGATCGACTCCGAGACATAATGGACATTAGCGATCAGGAGGTGCAAGAGAGTGGTGCTGCTTGAGGTCAAGGGCCTCGATACGAGGTTCACGACGGAACGCGGCGTCGTCCAAGCAGTGGATGGTATCGACCTCACTATTGAATCCGGTGAGGTTGTCGGACTTGTCGGCGAGAGTGGGAGCGGAAAGAGCGTCCTCGCAAGGAGCATCATGGGACTAATTGACGAACCAGGCGAGGTCAATGCCGATGAGATTCGGCTGAACGGCGAGTCCCTCTTAGAGAAATCAGAGGCTGAAATGCGGGAGATGCGCGGGAGCTCGGTCTCGATGGTGTTTCAGGACCCAATGACCGGTCTGAATCCGACAATCACTGTCGGTGAGCAGATTGCTGAGACGATACGGCTCCACCAAGACGTCGGCGAATCAGTTTCGCTCCCCGCCGAAATTAAGAGAAAGATCTTGGGTGCAGCCAAGAACAAGGAGTCTTGGCGACGAGCAATCGAGATGCTAGAAGCAGTCAGTATTCCGGAGGCTGAGAGTCGAGCTTCCTCATACCCACACGAGTTCAGTGGCGGGATGCGGCAACGGGCGATGGTCGCGCTGGCACTCTCGTGTGAACCCGACCTCCTGATTGCCGACGAGCCGACGACGGCACTCGACGTGACGATACAGGCCCAGATCCTCGACGAGATCGACGCACTCAGGGAGGCCTTCGACACAGCGATACTGCTGATCACCCACGACCTCGCTGTTGTCAACGAGACGTGCGAACGGATGAACGTCATGTACGCCGGCGATATCGTCGAGCGAGGGACGGTCTCCCAAGTCTTCCAGAACCCGCAACACCCATACACCGAGGCGTTGATGAACAGTACCCCCCGCGTAGAGAAACCGACAGAGGAACTCCAACCGATCGTCGGGAACGTCCCGTCACTCATAGACATGCCTAACTGTTGTTACTTCGCACCACGTTGTCCAGAGGCCAAGGAGGAGTGCTTCGAGATCCACCCCGAGTTTAGAGACGTCGAGGGTAAAAACCATGAGGCCGCCTGCCTCCGCCGTGGGGAGGATGCGATATGAGTCTCGAAACCGAACAGACCGAACAACCGGTCTCTCAGGAGCAAGAGCCGATCCTGCGGCTCGAGGGTGTGAAGAAACATTTCGATCAAACCGGGGGCTTCCTCGATCGACTTCTCGGCCACGAGGAGATCGTTCGAGCTGTCGACGGAGTTGATCTCTCCGTGAACCCGGGGGAAACAGTCGCTATCGTCGGCGAGAGTGGCTGTGGGAAGAGTACCCTCGGGAAGACCATCCTCAACCTCTTGGAGCCGACTGCCGGCGAGATCTGGTATGAGGACACAGAACTCACGTCGCTGTCCGACAGCGAGATGCGCCCCTACCGCACGGAAATGCAGATGATTTTCCAAGACCCGTTGGCGTCGCTCAACCCCCGAAAACGTGTGGGCGACATTCTGATGGCTCCACTGCAGGTACACGACATCGGCGGCGACGACACGGACCGTGAGCAACGCGCGAAGGACATGCTCGAACGGGTCGGACTGAAGCGGGACCAGTTTAGGCGCTATCCTCACACGTTCAGCGGCGGCCAACAACAACGGGTTGGGATCGCTCGGGCGCTCATGTCCGAGCCGGACCTCCTGATCGCCGACGAGCCGACGAGCGCGCTTGACGTTTCGGTCCAGGCACAGATCCTCAATCTGCTCGAAGACCTGCAGGAGGAATTCGGCCTGTCGATGGTATTCATCACCCACGACCTGAGCGTCGTCCGGTATATCGCCGATAAGGTTGCGGTGATGTACCTTGGTGAGTTCGTTGAGGTCGGCCCGACGAAGCAACTCTTCAACGATCCCAGTCATCCGTACACGCGGTCACTCCTTTCTGCAGTTCCCCGTATAGAGGCTGGGGGACACTCCGATCGGATCGTCCTCGAGGGGACGGTTCCGTCCCCGATCGATCCTCCGGCCGGCTGTCGTTTCCACACTCGGTGTCCGCAACTAATCCCTTCAACCGACTGGGACGGTACCCAACAGCAGTTCCGGTCGTTCTATACCTTCTATGATCGGGTCACCCGGAGCGATATCAAGGCGGACGACATTCGTCAACGGCTCGAATCCGAGGGGATGGCCACGAGCGAAGAGGCGGTAGTGGATTACATACTCTCGACGACATACGAGGGCAACTATGACGCGCTTCCCGGCGACGCACAGACCGCCATGCGAACTGCCGCGGAAGCATTGATGTCCGGCGAGAAAGACGAAGCAGTCTCGTCGCTCGACGAGGTGATCTCGACTCCGTGTCGGGACAAGCCCGAGCCCGTCAGCGTGGGCGATGGGTCCCACACCGCGGCGTGTCACCTGCTCTCAGCCGACTCTCCAGGGGATCAGTCCCACTATATGGCTGAAACAGACCGGAAGTAGCCGGTTTGCGCCGTTCAGCAGTCCCGGCCCCGTTACTTTTTGTCTGTCGTCAATATCCCGATCGATCTAACGACGCCTGACTGTTCAGGACTCGTTAGCGAGGCGGTGGTCCATCGGCTCTACTTCGACGATATTCTCACAATTAAAGGAAACACAGGCGTAGAAGGTCCCCGCGTAGTCGTTGAACTTCAACATCGGGAGGGAACAGTCTTCACAGTGTTCTAAGTCCTCGATCCGCTCTGCTGCCTTCCTGAACTGTGTCCGGAGGTGTGACCGCCAGTCTTTGGTTACCGGTAGCGAGCTAAGTTCGACGTTATACTGCCCTCGCTGGACCTCGTGATCGATATAGACCATGATCTCACGATCACCTTCCGGCTCGGGTTCATCATCCGACCCGGCGTCCACATGGAGCACGACGTCGAACCCGTCTCCGATCGGCGCTGAGTACACTCTCCCGCGTTCTCCGTCCGTTTCGACAGGGGTGTAGTCCCGCTGTCGGAAGTCGAGGTTGCTGTTGTCGAGAAACGTTTTGATGGTCGGGTAATCCAGTTGATGGGGTGGCATTGTTACTCAGTAACAGGCCACTTCTACTTATAGATAGCGTCGGAAGTGCAGATCTTCCTGATGTGTCTATGTCGGCTTTCAGAATTTATGGAATCATCCCAACCACTACCGCAACACGCCCCGCTAATTTCGGCATCCGTACTCATGCTTTGGTCCCCTTCACATGCCCCAACCCACCCGCTGAATACCTACAGGCACCGAATCCTCATCGAACCGACGGGCAGTTATTTATGATCTGGCGTCAAATACTCGTCTGAATGTCTCTCGAAACAGCTGCCGGCGCGAAGACCGATGACGGTGGTGGACTTTCGCTGATCGACTGCGACGTCCACCCGTACCACGTTCCCGAAGAGCTCATTGAATACCTCCCTGACCACTACGCGGAACAACAAGGATTCAATCTGCCACAGGGGCAGTGGGCCAACCCCCACGATGGCTTCCGAGGTGACGCCAAGCCCATCGGCGGCGGGTTCCCCGGTTCCGACCCAGAACTCCTATACCAACATGTGGTTGAGGACCAAGGCGCGGACTACCCGATACTCAACGCTGCTGGGGTATTGATTCTAGGCACCTCACCACAGGCCGATTATGCCCACGCCCTCGCCCGGGCGTATAACGAGTGGTTCATCGACAAGTGGCTGAGCTACGACGACTGTTTTGTCGGTGGGATGATTATTGCACCCCAGCGTCCGAAGAAGGCTGCAGAGATGATCCGCGAGTTCGGGGACCATCCGCAAATCTGTCAGGTCCTGATGTCGAGTGCAACTGAGCACCCGTACGGTCGGCGCTTCTACTGGCCGATCTACAAGGCTGCTGAGGAGATGGACCTGCCGGTCGGCATTCACCCAGGTTCGGAGGGGCGTGGGATCACCAACTCCCCTTCGGGTGCTGGTTATCCAACGACTTTCTACGAGTACCACGTCGATCTCGCCTGCAACTACATTAGTCAGTTGGTGAGTCTAGTCTCAGAAGGTGTATTCGCCGAGTATCCTGGCCTCGATTTTGTCTTCATCGAGGGGGGATTCACGTGGATTCCGACCGCTCTGTGGCGGATGGACCAGAATTACGAACGGCTGCGCGACGACCTCCCCCGACTGGAGAAGCGGCCCAGCGAGTACATCCGCGAACACTGTTACTTCGGAACTCAGCCAATCCCGGAGCCTGATGACTGGGACGACCTTCGCCGGGTCGTGGAGATGATGCCCGCCGAAGACCTGCTACTGTACTGTAGCGATTACCCCCACTGGGACACGGACGACAAAGATGCCGGTCTCCCGCGACTGCCTGACGAGATTGAGCGAGCAATGTACTACGAGAACGCACAAGAGCTGTACGACCTACCGGTCGACCCAGCGGCGCTGGGGTGATCAAGTTTGGCGACAAGACACATGGTCTGTCCGACGGACGAGCTTCAGCCTGGTAACTGAAAGATCGTGGAAGCCGGCGGCCTCTCGGTTGGCGTTTTCAACATCGACGATAAGTACTACGCGCTCAACAACGTCTGTCCGCACCAGTTCGCCCCGTTGTGTGAAGGTGACCTGACGCCACATGTGGCGGCTGACGAGGTCGACGCTGAGAAATGCGAGTACGAACGTCCGGGCGAGATCATCACTTGCCCATGGCACAACTGGGAGTTCGACGTCAAAAACGGGTGAGTCCGTATTCAACCCACACCTCCGTACGCGTACGTATGACGTCGAAGTGGAAACTGCCGAGGACCTCGACGAGAGTAAGTCGAAGAACTCGAGGAGGACACAGGGGTTTGCGAATGCCAGAAGTACGGCACCACGCTGGCCGGCGACGAACCGCCAGTGGAGACTTACGACGTCGCCGTCGAGGGCGAGATGGTCGTTGTCTACGTTTAGAAGCGATAGATTTCTTTCTAATAGGTCCGGCTATTGGCCTGATTTGACTGGTAGACCTGGGTCACTCATTACGTGATAGTCGAATTAAAAGCGGAATCGCTACCAGTAGGCAGAGCGAGAACCCGGCGAAGGCTACGGTGTAGCTCGCAGCGTCCGCAACGACTCCTACGTACGTCGGACCGATGCTCCCGACACCGATGTAGATCGTCCCGATTGCGCCGAAGTCCCCACCCATGTTCGAGTCTGGTGCGACGTCCATGACGTAGGTATTCATCACCGGCCAGAAGGCGGTCAGTCCGAACGCGAATACGAGGACGCTGCCGACGATGAGTAGTACTGATTCGGCAAACAACAGTCCAATCAACCCGATTAATCCCACACCCGTGGTACCGGCTGCGACGACGGCGTGTCCCCACCGGTCGCCGACTTTGCCGGCGAGAGGGGAGGCCACCATTCCGACGACGAAGATACCGGCATAGGCACCGTTTGCGACGACCGGGACCAGCTCCTTATCGATCTGGAGAAACGTTGGTAGAAATCCTGTCGTGCCCCTGTATACGATCGAGAGCAGTACGAGCGCGACAATAGTCTGTCTGAGTCGGGTAGTGTAGAGCAGTCGGCGAATTGTCGGGAGGAGTGAGAGTTGCGGTCGATCAAGGTTATACCCTTCACGACTCCAAACGTGCTTTGACAGGAGCAGAACGGACAACAAGATGATTACCGGGAGGAACGCTGACCGCCATGTCGAAACCATCAGAGCGATCGTCGCGATCCCGGATGCAAGTACTCCGCCGAGGCTGATGAGCGCAGAGTTGATCCCGAATGCCTGCCCGCGCCGCTCGATGAAGAGGTCCGAAAGTAACCCAGCGACGGCCGGAGTGTACAGTCCTGCCCCGATTCCGGCTAATGCGGCCCCGAGCAAAAGCAGGGGGTATGAGGTTGCTCCGAGGAGTACGAGGTAGCCCGGTAGCATGACGCCAAATGCGCTGATCATCACGGTTTTACGGGTCAAGGAGTCGGAATACCGTCCGCCGGGATATCGTGCGAGGCCGGCGAGAGACGCCATAACTGTCAATGCGAGGCCGGCTGCCGATCCAGAGATTCCTAGGTCCTTGATAATCGTGGGTAGGAGAGGCGAAATAACTGCTTGCCCACCAGTGATGGTCATTGATCCGAGAACTCCGATCATCAGCATTCGACCGGAGTACCCCCGGTACAGCCGCTGGTCGCCGTCACCGGCACCTTCGCTCATTTTCTTTGTTAGCTACTCACAAGCTTCCTTGATAAAAGGTATGCACACTAATCCGACCCACCGAGACGCAGTGGATTGCTTAGTCAGCCAGAACGGTCTCGAACACGCGACGGAGATTCCCACCGAGAATCGCTTCGATCTCCGAATCGTCGTACCCTCGGTCCACCAGGCCGCGGGTGAGGTTCTCCAACTCCGTGTACCGTGAAAGGCCTTCGGGATAGGAATCCATCACTTCGATCGATCCGGCCCCGTATACTTCCGGGTGCGTGGGGCGCCAATTGTAGAGGTTTGACCCCGTGCTCATCGTTTTATTATCCAGTGAGCGATCGCTCATGTCCGCACCGAAAGCGACTGACTCGACACCTCCTACTTCCACGGCGTGGTCGATATGGTTGAGCACATCGTGGACGGTCGCTTGGAGGACTTCGTGAGTCTCGGGATTCTGTTTTATCACGGGCGGGAAGGGCGTGATGGCATTGACACCACCGTTCTCGGCGACGGCTTTCAATTGTTCGTCCGTCTTCGCTCGCCCGTAAGACGGGCAGAGCGCTCGACAGCCGATGTGTGATTGGATTACCGGGTCATCTGAGTACTCGACTAATTCCATCGTCGTTTGGTCTGCGTCGTGGGCAGTGTCGATGACGATCCCGAGTTTGTTCATCAGGTCGACGGCGTCGCGCCCGAGCATTGTGAGCCCGCTGTCGCGTCCCTCAAACCCTTCACAGCAGCCGGTTCCGAGGTAGTTCTGCCGGTTGTACGTCGGATCGATAACTCGGACTCCTGCTTCGTAGAACGCGCGCAGGCGGTCGAGGCTCTTCCCCATTCCATCACACCCCTGAAAGCCTAGCATAACGCCGGTCCGTTCGGATTCGTTGGCGTGTTTGACATCGTCGAAATTCTCGACAAGGAAGTAGCGGTCGTCGTTCTGCCGGACATTTTCACGGGTGGCGATGATCCCCTGAACGGTGTCGTCGAAGCTATCCGATGGCCCGCCAACCGTGAAGTTCCCCACGTCGACCTCGGCCTCACCGAGGTGGTCCTGGTAGTCGGGATCGGTCAGAAAGGCGTCGCCACCCGCGACGAGCGCATCGAAGAGGAGTGATTCGCTGTGGAGCCGGGCTGCTCGCTTTTCCTGCTGTTCGTCCAACTCAAAGTACTGGGACTCTCCCATACACTGGCCTCTCGTACCGCCGGTAAAAGAATTTCCTCCGGACCGGCCGTGTGCCTCGTCCTCGATACGGGTCACAACGTTCTCGTCGTTTCCGATGACCCAATCGACGAGATGGCGCCGTCGGAGGTTACTCGGTCTCTTTCTCGATGTCGTTGACGAGTTGGTCTAGGTGGTGTTCTGCATCCTCCAGTACGTTCGGACCGTGGGTCGTCAACACGTAATTGAATTCGTAGTTTTGCAGGTTCCGGATGCTGTTCCGTGCGGCCTCCGCGTCGACGTGCTGTTCTGGCGGGAGATTGGCTAACTGTCCACTCCAGTCAATCTCTCCGGCACGATCGTATAGGCCGACGAGGGTATCACCTGCCAGCAGCACGTCCTCGTAAAGGAACGCCATGTTATCACAAGTGTGCCCCGGTGCTAGGATCGTTTCGACGCCGCCCCAATACGTTTCACCACCGCGCATCAGTTTGTCCGCCCGAATACCCGTGTCCTCGTCAGCAAGGACTGCGGACTTGCCGGCGCCTGAACGATCCCAGGCTTTCCGGCCTTCGAGCACGTCGACATCCCCCATGGGGACGGCGATTTCGAAGTCCAGCTCTTCCTGCATCTTCGGGATGGCCTCGAAGTGATCGCCGTCGCCGTGTTCGACGACGACGACGTCCAGACCACCGTGGTCTTCGGCGATCTCGATCTGCTGTTCGGCAGTGACCTCCTTACCCCCACCGAACATCAGTGTCGCTTCGTCTGTCTCGACTACCTGCACCGTCAGCGGGTCGTCGAGGTGCCATTCCAGGTCATACGAGTATACGCCAGGCTTGATCTCCATGGCATTTGGCTAGAGTTCTGATAGGGTATTAAATCCTCGTGGTAAGTTTACACGCGTATCGGCTTTTCGGGATCACGTGGCATCAGATCCCTATTTCTACACCGGCTCCGATATTGCGTCAGTCAAAATGCCAGTCCTACGACAGATGGCCTACAGTTTTAACACACTCTCGGAAGTAATCCCATACGTAGTATGGATATTACTTGGCACGGACACGCTACGTTCCACGTTTCCGTCGGCGAGACGTCGTTTGTTATCGACCCGTTCTTCAACAACCCAAAGAGTGATATCGATCCTCACGAGATGGCCGATCCCGACTACGTGTTACTCACCCACGGCCACAGCGATCATATCGCAGATGTCGACGCTTTCCCGACAAGTACAGTAGTCGCCACCCCAGAACTGCTGGACTTCGTACAAGACGAGTACGGAGTAGAACACACTGAGGGAATGAACCTCAGCGGAACGATGTCTGCAGGGGACGCGTTTGTCACCATGCATCGGGGGGATCACTCGAACGGGTACAATACCGAGTACGAGGTCGGTGGCGATATGCCGGCGAGTTACTTAATCAGCACCGAACGCCCGACTATTGATGACGGCAGCGGTACCGCGTTCTACCACGCCGGTGACAGCGGACTGATGTCGGAGATGAAGGACTTCATCGGCCCTGTTCTTCGTCCGACTGCTGTCGCCGTACCCATCTGTGACCAGTACGCGATGGGCGCGATGCAGGCGGGTCTCGCAGTGGAGTGGATGGATCCCGATTATGCCATCCCGATGCACTACGACACCTTCGAGAGTATCAAGACCGATCCGCAGGGGTTCGTTGACGAGGTCACGGATTCGAAGACTGACGCCGAGGTAGAGATTCTCGACGGGGACGAAACGCTTGCACTCAGCTGATCGGCGGTCACGCCGATGGCACTTTTGTTATCGGTGGTGGAATGAGGCAAAAGGTTCCTTATCGTGTTGCTGATGTGACCCCGCCTAATCGCTCCCTGTTGAGACACGGTTCGTCAGTGATGAGGTCATCCCTTTATCAAGTTTGGCTATGTTATCCGCCATAATATCTGCGAGCCTGTCCCAGTGTTTCGGCGTATGGCCACCCATGTGAGGTGTAATGAACGCGTTGCCCATCTCCCAGAGCGGATGATCATTCGGGAGTGGTTCCGGGTCCGTAACGTCGAGTGCAGCGCCACGAATACCCTCCTTCTGCAGGTTTTCGAGTAACGCGTCGGTGTCGACAACACCTCCGCGTGAAGCGTTCACTACCACAGCATGGGGTGGGAGAGTGTGGAACTCCTCCGGCCCCATCAGTTTCCGTGTGGTGTCGCTGAGGGGGGTTGCGATCGCGAGATAATCGGTCCGAGCGAGCGCTTGGTGGAACTCTTCGGTGTCGAAGCCAATGATTTCGTCCGTCGGCCCGCCTTTTTCTGGAGAGTATCGGACGCCGATCGTACTGACGTCGAACCCTTCGAGACGTTTGACGATTGCTTTCCCAATTTCCCCCATCCCGACCACTGTCACAGTACTGTCGGTAAACTCATGGGCCTGATAGTGGCGCCACTGGCGGGTTCGCTTTCGCTCCCACCCTTCGTGGATTCGCCGTGCGAACACGAGGAAGTTCCCGATGACCTGTTCCGCGATGCCCGGAGCATGGATGCCCGCGGCGTTTACAAGCATCACGTCGTTTTCGTGCAGCGCTTCGAGAGGAAGATGGCCACACCCGGATGAGGCGACGACGAACATCTCCAAGTTTTCGGCACGCGAGAGAAGGTCTTCGTCGATGCTAACCCCGGTTGCGACTCTGGCGTTTTGTATGAGTTCCCGCTCTTCACCGGGAGTTCGAGCTCTTCTGACGTTGAGGTCGGGTAGCCGCTGACGGATCTCGTCTGCGTATTCTTCCGTCGAAAGTCCCTCTGTCCCCTTTCGGAATACGACGATGTCGACTGTACCACTGCTGTCTCGTCCAGATTTAACTGTCATATATATGTGTTGTTCGTGTTCGTGTTCATTGGGTGCAACCATATCTGTATGGATAGCAACCAGGGTTTCTCTGTCTATGGACCGGACAAGCAAGTCCGGTCACCGGGTTGCGTTTGCCGTAATCTACCACATGACACTCATTGACTTCAAATTTTTTCAGTATCGATTACATATTGACACGACATTCACGTATTCTCAGGTAAGCCATTTCCTGGGTGAAGGCGTCCACTTACTCGAGCTACCACATTCAATTCGTAGAAAAGACGGCGATAATGTGTAAATAGATCTCCAATGCTAATGCTCAGTCGCGGTACTGCCCGACTCAACGATTTCCGGTCGGGAGGGAGACGCCTATCGCCATTCATTACCGATCTGAGACAGCCCACAGTGGGTTATTTATGCTATGAGGTGTAGTTGTCAACTATGCCAGTAAGCGAAGAGACCACTTCCAGGTCCGATACCGACGGGACCCTTTCGCTGGTCGACTGTGACGTTCACCCGTACTACGAACCGGACGAACTTGTCGAATACCTACCCGAACACTACGCTGAGCAGCAGGGCTACAACGTGCCGACAGGTATGTGGACTGACCCCTCGGGTGGGTTCCGTGATGATGCTGAGCCGGTTGGCGGCGGAACGCCCGGTTCGGATCCGGAACTGCTTGTCGAACAGGCACTCGATGGGCCAGGTGCAGACTATGCGATGTTGAACGCCGGGGAGGTTCTCGCTTTGACGGTTTCCCCACAGGCAGAGTACGCCCACGCTCTTGCCCGAGCGTACAACGAATGGTTCCTTGACAAGTGGCTCGACTACGATGACCGATTCATTGGGTCGATGATCGTCGCCCCACAGCGTCCGGAGAAGGCGGCCAATATGATCCGCGAATTCGGCGATCATCCCCGAATCAAGCAGGTGCTCCTAGGGAGCGCGACAGAAACACCGTATGGCCGGCCGGCATACTGGCCAATCTACGAGGCGTGTGAGGAGATGGGCCTTCCAGTCGCGATCCATCCTGGACCAGAAGGTATGGGGATGGCACCGCCGAACGGTGGGGCGGGTTATTCCGGGACGTACTTCGAAAAAGACTCCGGGGTGATTGATCACTATATCGGGCAGATCACCAGTATGGTCGCCGAAGGAGTGTTCGTCGAGTACCCGGACCTTGACTTCGTGCTACTCGAAGGCGGGTTCACGTGGGTCCCAACGCTTCTCTGGCGCGCTGACAAAGACTGGAAGAGCCTCCGGGCAGAGGTGCCGTACCTCGAACGACCGCCGAGCGAGTACATCATCGAGAACTGCTACTTCGGTACCCAACCGACGCCCCAGCCAGACGATCCTTCCGACCTCGTCGACATGATGGAGATGATGGAACCCGAGAAGACGCTCCTCTACTGCAGTGACTACCCCAACTGGTCTTCAGAAGCGCTCGAACTGCCAGATCTGCCGGAGGAGTTGGAGAGCAGAATCAAAGCCGACACAGCACAGGAACTGTACGATCTGCCGGCTGACCCAGCGGAGTTGGGGTGATCGAGTATGGCAACGAGACATGTGGTCTGTCCGGCGGACGAGCTTCAGCCCGGTGACCGAAAGATCATAGAGGCCGGTGGCCTCTCAGTTGGCGTCTTCAACATCGACAACGAGTACTATGCGCTCAATAACGTCTGTCCGCACCAGCTCGCCCCGCTGTGTGAGGGCGACTTGACAGGATTAGTGACATCCGAGGAGGTCGATGCTGAGAAATACGAGTACGAACGCCCGGGTGAGATCATCACTTGCCCATGGCACAACTGGGAATTCGACGTCAAAACGGGTGAGTCCGTGTTCAACCCACACCTCCGTACGCGCACGTACGATGTCGAAGTCGAAACGGCCGAGGACCTCGATGACGAGATGCTTGAAGAACTCGCCGAAGGCGACGAGGAGAGTATTCCCCCGTGCCAGAAGTACGGTGCCTCGCTGGCAGGCGATGAGCCTCCAATCGAGACCTACGACGTCGCTGTCGAAGACGAGATGGTTGTCGTTTACGTCTGACCGACCGTTTCGCATTCGCTTCGAGTGTCCAGTTGGGGTCCTCTTTGAAACAGTTTGATCGGTGCTTCTGGAAAAAAAAAAACGCTGAGCGCCGGTCTTAGAGATCGTACAGCGATTCGTACTTCTCGGTGATATAGTCGAGGAAGTACTCAGACGTCAGTTCCTCGCCTGTCGCCCGCCGGATCAATTCCTGTGACTTGTACCGCTGGCCGTGTTGATGGATATTCTCCCGGAGCCATTCGTGGATTGGATCGAAGTTCCCCGTGCGGATGTGATCACGGAGTGGTAATTCTCGGCCTGCGGCGTTCCAAACTTGCGCTGCAAGCACGCCGTGGCCCAGTGTGTAGTTGATGAACCCGGGGATGTTCTTCGTCCAGTGTGGGTCCTGAAGACAGCCTTCGGCGTTCGTGTCAGGTGTAATACCGAGGTACTCCTCCATCTTCTCGTTCCAGACTTGTGGTACCTCCTCTACCTCGATATTTCCGCGAACCAGGTCGCGTTCGATCTCTGTCCGGAGGATCACGTGCATGTGATACGTAACCTCGTCGGCGTCCGTCCGTCGAAGGTTGTTGTCATACACCTGATTGATTGTCTGATAGGCTTCATCGACGGTCACATCCTCGAGCTCGGGGAAATGCTCTTTCATCGTTGGGAGGAAATGCTCCCAGAATTCGTAGCAGTGGCCGACATGGTTCTCCCAGAACCCGGACTGCGAGCCGTGGATCGTGAGCCCCCGCGACTCCCCTAGCGGCGTTCCGTAGTGCTCCTTCGGGAGCCCATGGGAGTAGAGCGTGTGGCCGAACTCGTGGAGCGTGCTTGCCATCGCGTCGAAAGGATTGTCTTCGTTGAACCGCGTTGTCAGGCGGACGTCGTGCTGGGTCCCGTAAGAGAACGGGTGAGTGGCGACGCCGAAATTGGCACGGCGCCAGTCAATGCCCACAGTGTCCAACAGTGCCTCGTTAAGCGCCATCTGCGTGTCAGGGTCGTAGGTCCCTGAAAACGCGTCGGTCGTCACGTCGGCATTGCTAGCCCGGATATCCTCGATCAAGGGAACAAGCGTCTCTCGGAGATCGTCGAAGACCTCCTCAACAGTGTCCATGTCGATATATGGTTGGGATTCGTACCCAAGCTTGTTCTTCCAAAGCACTTCGTAGGGGTCAGAATCCGGATCCACGTGTTCAGCCCACTTTCGACGCAACTCGATGTGCTTCTCGAGTAAGGGGGCGAACCGGTCGAAGTCGTCCGCCTCTTTGGCCTCCTTCCACGCCTCATGTGCCTCGGAGGTGGTGCTCGCCAGTTCGTCGCGCAGGTCCGCGGGAACGCTCGAAGAAATATCGTACCACCGTCGAATCTCCCTAACGTTCGCCGCCTCGCCGTCGTCGAGGTCGTCGCGGTCGACCCGGTCGAGCGCGTCGCCCAGCTGTTGGCTACCCATCAGCTCCTCTCGTCGTCGGCTCACGGTCGATCGCTGGCTCGCCCGTGCCGGTGTCCCGTCTGGGGGCATTTCCACGTCCGAGTCCCAGCGCATCAACTGGTCAACCTTCTCCAGGTCGATGATTTGTTCGGAATAGTCCACGATCTGGTCGTAGGCGGAACGCTCCGCCGGCGTCTGGTCCGTCGCCATCGACTAGTCGTTTCGGTGAGACGCTAATAAATCTGAGTGTGGGGGCGACCCGCCCGAAAGACCAGCCTCTGGCTCAGTACCCGGGATACGCTTTTGATGGGGGGCGAAGTAAACGCGTCACGGATGTCGATAGACCTCGATACCGACAATCGTCTGAGCGCAGCCGAGTCGAACGTCCACTACGAGTGGGACAACAGCAATGAGGCGGTGTTGACAGTTCAGCCGGGTGAGACGGTCCATATCGAGTGCCGGGACTCGTGGGACCGACTGGTCAACGCCGAAACGACAGTAGAGGAGCTTCCGGAACTCACGGCCGACAAGGGCGGGATGCCTCTGACCGGCCCAATAGCTGTGGCCGATGCGGAGCCAGGCGACGTCCTCGAAGTCGAGATCTTGGAGGTAGACCACGCTGATTGGGGCTGGACGGTATTCCGACCCGGCCATCAGGAGGTTGGGCTGCTTCCCGAGGAGTTTCCCAATTGGGGGCTGCACTACTGGGATCTGGACTCGGAGGGGGGAGTGGGACATTATGTAGACGAGATCGAGATACCGCTGTCACCGTTCCCGGGGACCATCGGCGTCGCCCCCGGCGAGGACGGCTCTCACAGCACGACACCACCACGAAACGTCGGCGGGAACATGGACACAAAGCACCTCACCGCTGGAACAACGTTGTACCTCCCTGTCGAAGCATCGGGAGCTTTGTTTAGTGTCGGTGACGGGCACGCGGCCCAGGGGGACGGCGAAGTATGCGGAGGCGCTATCGAGACGCCCATGGATATCGCGCTCCGATTCAACGTTCACAGCGACCGCTCGATCGACGCACCCCAATACCACATGCCGGGAGGTGATGCCTCGCTCGGCGGTCCAGCGTACGCAACGATGGGGATTGACTCAGATCTCATGGCGGCCGCGAAATCGGCCGTCAGTGATATGGTTGCTCACCTTCACGAAGAACGTGGTCTCTCGCGACCGAAAGCGTACATCCTGACCTCTGTTGCGGCGGACCTTCGTATCAACGAAGTGGTCGACCGTCCTAACTGGGCGGTTTCGGCCCATCTTCCAGAATCGATTTTCCCGGAATAGATCTGTGAGGGGGCGGAACGGCGTCCGCAAAACTACAGTCCCGCAGTGGTCGCCGGAAGGTCGTACAGTTCGATTGCGTTCTCCGCATATACTGCGCGTGCCATGTCGTCTGGAAGTTTTGGCATGCTGTGGTGCGGGTCGTCCGTATCCCAGTGTGGGTAGTCCGTCGCGAAGAGAAGCGTCTCCTCGGCTTGCACCATATCGAATGCCTGGAGCAGGTGGTCGGGATTTTCGGGTTCTACGGTCGGCTGAGTGCCGAAGTAGCAGTTCTCAATGATGTACTTGCTCGGGAGTTTCTCCAGATATGGCGCTTGGACGCGCATTCCCTTCCAGTCCTTGTCGAGTCGCCACATCAGGGTAGGGACCCAACTGAACCCGCCTTCGATGCACACAAACTGGAGATCCGGGTACTCCACGAAGACCCCCTCGCACACCATGCTGTTCACCTGCCCGTAGTAGTTGCACGGCTGTGTCGCGTGATACTCCAGGAAGGTTCTGGGATGGCCGGCCCCAGAGGGGGGCTTAGAGAGACCCCGACCGTCTGCGCCCGGATGGATGCCGACCGGCAGTCCCATTTCTTCAGCTGCCTCGTAGATCGGCCAGTAGTGGGGGCGGCCATAGGGCATCTCGGATCCACTCGACATGAGCACCTGCTTAATCCGGGGATGGTCACCCACTCGGCGGATCTCCGCAGCCGCCTTCTCCGGCAACTGTGGTGCGATTACTAATGATCCGAACAGTCGGTCGTCGTAATCGAGCCACTTGTCGATGAGCCAGTCGTTGTACGCCTTCGCCAGCGCGTGGGCGTAGTCGAACTGTGGTGAAATACCCAACAATAGGACGCCGCCGGCGTTCAAGATCCCGATGTCCATCCCGAGGTCGTCGAACACTTGCTCGACCAGTAACTCACGGTGTTCACCTGGGCTGCCGCCGATATCAGAGCGGGAGGTTCCGAGGTAGCCGTCGTGAGGATTGCTCCACTGCCCCCCCGGAACCTGGATGCCTTTGTCTTTGTACTGTTCGGGAAGGTATGTCGCGATCTCGTCTTCGACGTGCCACGGATGTACATCGGTATCTACGAGCTCGATGCGATGGTCGTCTCTCTCGCTACCGGTGGCTGTATCTGGGTTCTCGGTCGCCATTCTGGTATATGTTATCACACCCTACCCATATAACTCATACGTCGTGTCACAACCGTCGTAACGGGTCTACGACGGCAAACAGTAAAGAGGGCCCACGCTGAACTCCCTGTGATGGCGACGGAGCGAACAGTGCTTCCGGCGGACCGTCGGATCGCGTATACGAACTACGCCCGCACGGCCTTGGAAAAAATCATCCAGATCAAAGGGCTCGACGGGACGGCGGTGCTCACGCCGGCGTTCAACTGTCACGGAACGTTCAACCCACTCTTCGAGAAGTACGACATCACGCCTGTGTTTGTCGACGTCGAACTGCCGTCGATGCTTCCCGATCGAACGGCCGTCTCGGCGCGTGCCGACCAGGCTGACGCGGTTTTGCTCCTCCACGCGTTTGGCCTTCCGGCAGAAATGAACTTCTGGGTCGATTTTACTCGAGAGCGCGGACTGCTGCTCATCGAGGACTGTGCCCGTGCACTCGGGGCGACATACGACGGTGAGGTTGTCGGCAGCTTCGGTAACGCTGCTTTCTACTCCTTGATGAAAGTCTCGCCCGCGATGAAAGGCGGGGCGGTAGTTACGAAGAATGAGGCTGCCAACCTTGACCTGCCACCCCCGTCGAGAGAAGTGAGCTACTATGCGCCCGCCGTGTTCGGGGCCCGAAACGAAATCCCGCCCGCGCTCCCGATGCGTGCCCTCGACGGACTGAACCGGCATCTCTTCCAGTCGTTCATCGCGGAGCAGTTCGACCGAGTGACTCGCGAACATAGAGGCATGGCCGACCGTCTTCGAGCCGAACTCGGAGACGTGATCGAGTTCCAGCCCCACCGCGAAGGTCGTTCGTACTTCTGGCTCTCTGGAACATTCTGCGGAGACCGCGACGCACTCTTTGAGTACCTCGACGCCCGTGACGTTCCGGTTTACCGCGTGTGGGATGAGCCGTGGGCGGAGCAACGCAACCCGGATTCCTTCGAGCGCCAGTTCCCAAACAGCCACACACTCGCCAGACACGTACTCCACTTTCCGCTTCGCGAACTCGATGCGGACGCCATCGAAGAAGTGATCCGGATCGTTCGGGAGTTCTGCGACAAGCGGTTGTGACTCTCTGTGAGTGTTGTTCCTGGCTACTCTTCCCAGACCCGCTCGAACAGTGAGAGGAAGTTCCCCCCGAGAATTCCTGTGATCTCCTCGTCGTCGTAGCCTCGAGCGACAAGCCCCCGGGTGAGCGTTTGGAGTTTATAATGACGGTCCACACCGGTCGGGTATGGGTCATACTCGCCTGTCGGCCCACGCCCGAACACCGCTGGATGATCCGGACGATAGGTCCGCAGGCTGGACCCTGGCGGCGTGGTCCCGTCGTCGAGCGCACGGTCGTTGAGGTCGGAACCGAATCCGATGTGTTCGACCCCTACTAGATCGACGAGGTAATCGATCGCATCCAAAAGGTCCTCGACGGTCGCCGGGAGAACCTCGTGTGTTTCCGGGTCGCGTCGAACGAGCGGCGGGAAAAATGAGACGCCGATGACGCCGCCGCCCGCTGCCACCCGTCGAATCTGTTCGTCGGTCTTGTTCCGACCTGGCGCCGGACAGAGATCTCGCGCGCCGACGTGCGTGAACGCAACCGGATCCTCGGAGTGTGAAATTGCGTCGTCCGTGGTCTGATCGGCACAGTGTGAGAGGTCGATCAGGATCCCTCGCTCATTGCACTCCGCGACCAGTTCTCTCCCGAAGTTGGACAGACCGGCATCACTACGCTCGCAACACCCAGCACCTACGAAGTTCTGTTCGTTGTACGTCAGTTGGACGATCCGCACTCCCAATCGATCGAAGGTACGTAGCCGTTGTAGATCGGGCCCGATGGGTCGCGTGTCTTGGAAGCCAAGGATTATCCCCACCTTGTCCGTCGCAGCGGCGCGTCGTATATCGGATGCCGACTCCACGAGCGTGAACCCCTTCGTCTCCTTGACGAGGTCCCGATGTTCTGTGACGGAATCGACCGCCGACTCAAAGCCGTGTTGGTAATCGGCAACAGTAAGATTTCCCGCAGTCACGCCCCCTCCCCGAAGATGCCCCCGGTAGTCCGGGTCCTCCAGATAAACGGCGTTTGGAATCAGTCCGTCGACGACGGTTGCTGCCTCGTGTAGCTGACGTGCACGTTCCTCTGCCTGCTTGTTAAGCCCGAACTCATACTGGTCGCTGGTCGCTCCGTTTCCCATATGCATTCGGTGCGGATGGAGCGCTTAATTCTTGCCCCGATACTGATCTCTGTGCTAGCAGTTCCGTTCTGGTCAACGGCCACCCAAACCATCAGAAAGCTTAATTCGCTGCTATCAAATTATCGTGGTATGTCATCAATAGACGCAGGTGACTACCACGACTTAGTATCGGTACGGGACCCGCGACTGTCGCCAGATGGGGCCGAGGTCGCGTTCATCAGACAAGAACCGACATCCGATCGAGGATACGCCTCGACGTTGTATACGGTGCCGGCGGATGGGGATGGCGAACCGGAAGCGTTCACGATGGGCTCCGGGATGAATAGTCAGCCTCGTTGGAGCCCGTCAGGCGATCGAATCGCGTTTGTGAGCACACGCGGAGACACTGACCGACCACAACTCTGGGTCGCGCCAACCGACGGTGGTGAAGCAAGGCGTGTCACGGACGTTCCAGGCGGGATCGGTTCTCTCACCTGGTCACCTGACGGCGAGCGGATTGCGTTTCTCCAAGAAGTCAAGCCGTTCGAACTCGAGGAGGGCCACGACATCGAACGTGGCGAGGACTACTCGGATCCGGAACCGGATCCACGGATGACCGACCGACTGATCTATCGTATCGAGGGCGCCCGTCGTCCCTCCCGATCTTGGGAACCATACTTCGACGGTGCCCGTCCACACGTCTACGTCGCCGACCTCGCTACTGACTCGGTATCGCGGGTGACCGACGCCGAACTCGACGCAGACCACTTCACTCCCGTGTGGGGAGATGCAGACACACTCTACTTCATGGGTCGATACGAGGGCGACGACGATGGTGTCTTCTACGACATCATGGTGTGGAACCGTCACGATAAGTCGACGGAACAGGTGAAACAGATTGAAATCCACCTCAACACGACCCAGACGCTATCGGCGACGTCGGATGGACGGATTGCGTACCTCGCGGAACCGCCGACGGATGAGTTAATGGCTCAGACGGATGTGTATGTCTACGATCGCGAGAGCGATGAAACTCATCGCTTGACTGCGGATTTAGACCGGAAGCCGGGGAACGGACCAGCACCGTTCTGGGGGCCTGATGAGGAGTATGTCTACTTCCTCACCCACGACGAAGGCGAGATGACGATTCGACGCGTCCGTGGTGACGGAACTGAACCGGTAGAGACGGTGCTGTCGGGGACGCACCTGACAGGGATCACGGTTGCGGAGGATCGGGCGGCAATCGCGATGTCGGAGTGGGATCACCCTGGCGATCTATTCTGTGAGGATCTCTCGACGGGGGACCGGTCGCGATTGACGAGCGTCAACGAGGAGTATCTCGAGGAGCGGGAGGTGCTCGAACCTGAGGAGTTCTGGTTCGATAACGGCGAAGGCGACGAGATTCAAGGCTGGCTGCTGACGCCACCTGATTTCGACCCAGACGAGACCTACCCGATGGTCGTTCAAGTTCACGGCGGGCCGAGTCCGGTGATGTGGACCACCTCCGGCACGATGTGGCACGAGTTCCAACTCATGGCCCACCATGGCTACATCGTCTTCTGGTCGAACCCCCGCGGCTCCACCGGCTACGGCAAAGAATTCCAACAGGCTGTCGCCCGGGACTGGGGAGGGCCGTTCTACCGCGACTTCATGGCCGGGGTCGACCTTCTTGTTGAGCGAGACTACATCGACGAGGACGAACTGTATCTGACTGGTGGAAGCTATGGCGGGTACATGGCGGGATGGGCAGTAACCCAGACTGACCGGTTTGCGGCAGCGACGCCACAGCGCGGTGTCTATGACCTCAAGACCGCCTATGGTACAGACGCTATCCCGGGACTGTTGGAGTGGTACTACGGGGTGTTACCGTGGGAGGACCCGGAACTGCTCCGTGACCACTCGCCGGTGGCTCATGCCCACAAGGTCGACACCCCGACATTGATCTTCCAATCCGAACACGACTACAACTGCCCGCGGGCTGACGCGGAAATGTTCCATCGGTTCATGAAGAAAAACGGGGTAGAGACGCGCCTGCTGATGTACCCACGGGAGGGACACGAACTCTCTCGAACGGGGGAGCCTGCGCATGTCGTCGACCGATTAGAACGTATCCTCCGGTGGTTCGACGGCTACTCCGACTACTTCGACGTCTCCCCGGCACCGGAGCGCTCTCCACACGCCGGCCTCACGTCTGAGTCCAACATTCCGACAAAAGACTGACGAGCGAAAGCGCGGCGCTTTACAACTCAACGACGCCGATGCCGTCCTCGAACCGGATCGCCGTGTCGTAGGGGTCGGAGTACTCGGCAACGTTTTCGACGATCGTCTCGGCTTTCTCCCCGGTCGCGAGCGTTGGTGTCCCCGTCTCATGTATCGGTGCGTCCTGCTGAAGGTCGATCGGGGCGAATTCGAGAGAGTGCAGTCGTCCATCGTCGCCATATTCGAAGGTTGGCAGTATCCCCTCCCAGAATGTCGGGTCGGGGAACCGGCCGTGATCGTCGCCCCCGGCGTCGGTCGGCGTCCCTGCGGCAAAGTAGTCTCCGGGTAATGCATCGGTGCCGAGTCCGAACCGCTCGTAGTGTTCCTGCGGGAGTCGTTCCATCGCGCCGAGCTGTTGGGCCCAACTGTTGAGGCTGTAGAAGATCGGCCGTCCCTCGTACACCTCAATGCCCCGCAACTGGTGGGGTCCATGGCCGATAAAGGCGTGAGCACCGGCATCCAAGCAGTCACGCGCCAACTCTTCGCAGAACGACGGCGCCCAGTGGTTCATCTTTCCGCCTGGCCCCTCGTGGATATGCAAGCTTGCGAGCACCCAGTCGGAGTGCTCGCTTGCGGACCGGATAGAATCGAGGTACGCGTCGATGTCGTCTTGATTGGGCCGCAACTCAACTCTGGCCTCGTCGCCACGCTCGAACCAGACGGGGCCAACCCCGGTACCCGGCTCCGTGTAGACCGTGAGAAAAGCGAACTCGTCATCGCTTCCGCCCTGCGGGATCGGTAGGATGTCCTTCTCCAGTCGTCGGTCCCGTAGTTCCTCCAGTCCTAGGTCCTCGCTGAGCCGTTGCAGATACTCGAAGTGCTCGTCGGGGACGACGTACTTTGAGTCCACGCGGATCGGGTTGAGACCGGGGCGCCCCGGAAAGTCAGGACGCTGTTTGCCGGCGACGCTGCCATGGGGCGGGGCGGCCGCGGCCGCGACCATACCAACGCGCCCGGCTTCTGTGTCGAGCATCGCCGGCATCCGAGCCTCACCGAGGTTCTCTCCCAGTCCGGCATGGACAAGCCCCCGTTCGTCGAGTTCGCGCATCGTCGCGAACATTCCGCCGTGGAGGAAGTCATTCGAATGGTTGTTGGCGATCCCAAAGAGGTTGAACCCGGCCCACTCCAAATCGTCTGCGATGGAGGGCGGAGCGATAAGCCCGCCACCGCCACCCAGTCCCGTCGGATACCCGTCATCGTATTCCGCGAAGACTTGCTCGACGTTCACGAACGAGGCGTCAGCCTCCCGGACACGTTCGACAAGAGCGTCGACCCCCGGATCGTCAAGCACCGACAGGGGGCGCATTTGAATGGCGTCACCAGCGGCTGTGACAGTAAACACTGCACTGTCTGATTGGGCTGACATGACCCGATACATGTTGGCCCCCCTCATGAATGTTAGCACGCAACCTTACACAGAACGACGCGCTGGCGAACACAATGATGCGAAATCTATCTAGGGGACAGTTCGGCGGGTGTTAGAAAAAATGAGTCCGGTTCGACCGTTTGGTTACCGTCGCCAGGTCTCGTCGAACACGAGTTGATCGTCGATCCAGACGGTCTCAGTGAGCTGTGCCGTTTCTTGACTAACCCGGCTCGATGCCTCGACGACAATAGTCCCGTTCTCATACTCAATCTCGGCATCAAAGGCAGCTGATACTGTCGCAGACGACGAATCGTCAGCTGCGACAGAGGCCTCCATCTCGGTTGCCCACGTCATTTGGGCACCCGACGGGAGTTCGAACGTGTCCGACCCTGTGTTCCGAACGGTCGCACTGTCGTTGGTGTGTTCGCGGGCGGTCTCGCGCATCCCATCCGAAACGAGGCTGAATGGGGAGCGGACCGGGACGGTTTCGTCGTCTGGTGAATTCACCGTGATCGTGTTGTCGAACGCCGGTACCACCTCATGTTCCGCCCCCGGGAACTCGATTGCTGACGGCGCATCGGGGGACGAACTGATTGTCAACTTTCCTTGGCCGCCAGAGGGGATGAGCCGCGGGAAGTAGGCAGCGCTGATCGCTACGCGCATCCGGTGTCCCTCCTCGAAAACGTGGGATGTCGGTTTTAGCGGTAGTGAGAGTTCATACTCCTCTCCAGGGGTGATCGCCCCGTCCGGCGCGATCGAGGAGAGGGAACCGGGACGGAGCTGCCCATGGGAGACGACTGACGCGCTCCCGTCGGGACTCACATCAACGAGCCGAACGACGAGCAGGGGGTCGGTTGTCGTCGCGCTAAGCCTAATCGTCGCACGGCCGGTCCCGGTACACTCTACCGCCTGGTCTAGCGGCTCGCTGGTGAAGCACAGTGAACGGGCATCGTCCGCCGCGGTGTCCGTCGGTGGTGACGTGTATTGGGTTGACTCAACCCCCACAGTGTGGTCATAGGCGTACTCCGTACTGACTGCACCATCGTTGAACGATCCGGCGGGAACGAGCCCGTCGTCAGACAACGCGTACGAGAACGTCTCGACGCCGTCGTCAGACGCCATTGGCCACTCCTCCCGGCCTCGCCAGACGCCGCCGTCGACTTTTCCACCCCCATCCAGTTCTGTCCAGTACTCAATTCGCGGGTGATCCAGCGCGGCGTTGTCTTCGTCTTTGAGGAACCGATCGAACCACTCGACCATTCGCGCGCGGAAGTCGGTTTGAGTCTCCCGCCCCCGGTGGGGCATAACGTGGCGCCAAGGCCCGATGAATAGCCTCGTCGGGGCATCGACCTCGGCCAACCCCTCAAATGCGGCCTGCGGGGTTACCGAATCGCGCCAGCCGGTCGTGGTCAACACTGGGACGGAGATCTTGCTCGGGTCGATATCCGGATCGGTATCGGTTTCTGCCCGTGGGTCGTGGTCAAGATAGTCGAACAGCCAGTCTGCCGGGCTCTCGTCGCCCGCTGCCATCGCGTCGAGGCGCTCGTTCCAGATATCGGCCCAGCGACCATCCGCGTCCCGATGACTCGGCGGGATCGTCTCGAACGTCGCCATCATCGGTAACCAACCGCCGATCGGTGCCATCGATTTCGCCCCTCCCGGGAACCGATCTTCGGAACTCCTGAAGGACGCGTGGGTTGGAACGATTGCCTCCAACGGTTCCGGGTCTTCAGTCGCCGCAGCGTAGGCTGTCCCGCCTGCGTACGACTTCCCAAACATCCCGATCCGTCCTGTCGTCCAGTCCTGACCTGCCAGCCACTCGATAATCTCTGCGGAGTGGCGGCCTTCGACGTCACTTTCGGACGGATCGCGTTTCACGCCATCCGACCCACCAAAACCGAGCACGTCAGCTAGGACAACTTCGTACCCGTGATGTGCCAGGTACCGCGAGAGTGGGTCGTATCCACCGCTGCCGAAGGTGGTGAAATCGTCGACTCGGTAGGGGCTGTACATCAGCAATGCCGGATGCTGTCCATCGTCGTTGGGTGCATATCGCAATCCAGACACTGTCTCGCCGTCCACGGGAATTGTCACGTGCTGTAGCTCCACCTGCTCGTCACTGTATGCCATAGATACACGTTTTGGTACCACACAAAAAGTCTTCCCCCTGAAATTAGGAGCGGTGGATGAATAGCGGGTAGGTAGCCTCCTACCGAAGAATTATATACTCCCGCCAGAAGACTGCACCTGTATGCCCGAACTGATAGACCTATCTGGTCACCTCGAAGAGGGACAGCCACTAGCCGGATCCGCGGACGACACGCATATTTTCACGACCCTCACTCACGAGGAGCGGGGATTCCAGGTCAAACGCGAACTCGAAAACAAGGATATCGATAGCGAAACCGAGTACGTTCGTCGGCACCTCCGCGCTGAACGGGAGGGATACGAAGAGGAACAGCCGATGAACCGAACAATCATCGTCAGCGAGCACGGACCAACGCACGTCGACTCTATCGACCACCTCGACCCGACTTCGGAGCTCTCGATCGATGAGATGCCTCTCGAGTGGTTCTACGGCGACGCCGTGGGAATCGACGTTTCACATATCGACTATCCCGACCCGATCACGCTCGATGCAGTCAAGGAGCAACTGGACAAACACGACCTGGAGATTGGGGAAGAGGATACCGTAACTATCGAGACCGGAAACCGGGAAGCGAACTACTCGACGACGGATAAGGAGAAGAAAGCAAAGTACCAGGGCGAATTCATTGGACTCACAGAGGAGGCGGCAACGTGGATTGCTGATCAGGGCGCTCGGGCGATCGGCATCGATTCCATCAGTGTCGATCATCCGGCGAACATTTACCCGAACTACAATTTCCCCGTCCATGCACTAGCGTCCAGACGTGAGATCGTCATCTACGAGAATATGGCTAACCTGGCGTCCGTTGCCGGCCAGCGGTACACGCTCGCAGCTTTCCCGCTGAAGATTCGCGACGGGACGGGATCGCCGATTCGTCCCGTCGCGATTGTCGAAGAATAACCGTCACAAACAAGGAACTGACTGTGCCGCAGAGAGAAGCGTTGACTGCCCCTGGATGCGTAACCACCCAATGGGAACGCACATACGGGTCTTGCCGACGTTCCCTCTCAGACGAGCGCCGACCCGTCTTCCGGCAGTCCGTACAATTCACGGGCGGTTCCAGCGAGAATTCGCTCGCCGAGCGGGTCAGGGAAATCCGGGAGGCCGGCGTCTTTTTCGTCCGTGTCCCAGTGGGGGTAGTCACTACAGTAGAGCAGTGTTTCCTCGCCGTACATCATCTCCATCGTCCTGATCAACTCTTCCCAGTCGTCCGGTTCTGGGATCGGCTGGGTCCCGAAGAAACAGTGTTTACGGACATACTCGCTGGGTGGTTTTTCCAAGTTAGCCATACTGGTCGCGGTATTCGGGTTCGCTTCACCCTGTAGTCGCTGCCAGTTATTGTCCATTCGCCACATTACGGAAGGGACCCACGTGAACCCGCCTTCGAGGAAAACCCATTCCAGATCGGGATACGTGACGAATACTCCCTCGGCGACGAGGCTTACCAACTGGTCGACATAGTGGGCCGCTGTTCCGACGTGTGTCTCGAAAAATGTCGTGGGGTGTCCGGCGCCGGTCTGAGGCGGGCAGATACCGGCACCGACGGATCCGGGGTGGACGGCGACCGGCAGTCCCATTTCCTCGGCGGCCTCGTAGATTGGCCAGTAGCGCTGGCGTCCCAGCGGGGTTTCCGTTGCACTCCCCATGATTACCTGTCTGATCTGTGGATGATCACCGATTCGACGGATCTCCGCGGCTGCCTGTTCCGGGCGTTGCGGAGCGACCGCGAGTGCCCCAACAAAGTGGCCGTCGAAGGGGAGCCACTTCTCGACGAGCCAATCGTTATACGCTTTGGCCAGTGCGTGTGCGTAGTCGAACTGTGGCGAGGCGGCCAGCAGGAGGACACCACCAGCATTCAGGATTGGGTAATCAACTCCCATCTCGTCGACGACGTGCTGTGTCAACAATTCGGGGTCCGAGCCAGGCACAGACCCGAGTTCACCGCGGGCGTCGCCGCGAAAGCCGTCATGGGGATTCGACCAGAGGCCATGTGGCACCTCGAACCCGTATTCCTCGTACTCCGGCGGCAGGTACTCTACAATTTCGTCTGGGACATGAAAGGGATGGACGTCGCAGTCGACGAGCGATGTGTGCTCGTCTGTTGCTGGCGTGGAACCGTACCGCTGAGTGCTCATGTCTTCCTTCTACGATAGAGGCCCCCAAAGTCCTTCCCCAGTGGGTGCTCTCTTGACCGTTCTCTGACCGAATGTCAGGATACGAGGGGAAAAGATAAGTGACCGATGGGCAGTGTGATATACGCTATGTCGTACGATTTCAGCGGACAGGCAGCATTAGTAACGGCTTCGAGTAGTGGCCTCGGGAAGGCGTCCGCACGAGCACTCGCCCGTGGCGACGCAAACGTCGTGGTCAACGGCCGCGACGAGGAACGACTTGCCGAAGCAGTCGAGGACCTCTCCGAGGAGGGCGACGGAACGGTCGTGGGCCAGCAAGGGGACCTAACTGTGAAAGCAGATATCGAGGCACTCGTCCAGCGAACTGTCGATGAGTTCGGTGGACTCGATCATCTCGTCACCTCGGCTGGAGGACCGCCCAGTGGGCCGTTCCTGGAAACAACTGATGAAGACTGGTATCAGGCGTTTGATCTGCTCGTCATGAGCGTCGTTCGAGCAGTTCGAGAGGCGGAACCACATCTCCGGGCAGATGGTGGTGGAACTATTGTGAACATCACCTCCCGGAGCGTGAAGGAGGCTATCGGATCACTCGTACTCTCGAACTCGGTCCGCATGAGCGTTATCGGGCTGGAGAAGACGCTCTCAAAGGAACTCGGCCCGGAAATCCGTGCCAACGCGGTGCTTCCAGCGTCCCACGAGACCTCCCGGATTGAGGATCTCATCGAGCAGGCAGTCGAACGTGGCGAGTACGACTCCTACGAGGAAGGTCGGGAGGCCCGCGGTGAAAGCGTCCCGCTAGGCCGGATCGGTGACCCGATGGAACTCGGCGAGACGGTTGCGTTCCTCAGTTCGGAGCGGTCCTCGTACATCAGTGGCGTCTCGATTCCAATTGACGGCGGATCTGGCGCGAGCAACCTCTGAGCAGGCCCGTTCCACTAACCACGCCCATCGACAGTGGTTGTGTCGGCTCGCCCGTGGCGTCGGCGTTCCCAAGTACCGAGCTTCGGGGGTGAATTTTTAATACCGGTGAACGTATTGGCTTTCGTATGAGCGGTCAAGAAGCAGCACAGGCTGACCTGTCCGACGAAGACGTGTACAAACTGTTCGAGAACACCGACGACCCCGTGCTCTCGACGCTAGAGATTGCTGACGCGTTGCCGGTACGCCGGTGGAAGACCCGAGAGAAGCTCCGTCAGTTGGCCCGTGAGGAAAAACTGGCCTACAAGGTCTTCAGCTCAGACCTGACAGTCTGGTGGCGAGACGACGAATAGAAAGAGCTCACAGAGGTTTTTGATTCGACAGGGAAAAAACGAGGCCTGGACGACTCCTCAGTCGTCTCGGTCCGTCCAGAAGTCGAACGAACGACCCGGAGCGAAAACGTCCAGCCCGACGGCTCGCTCGTCACTTTCGTTTGCAACGCGGTGGGACTCCCAAGAATCGAGCCAGACCGAATCGTACTCCTCGAGAGCCACAGAGTCGTCTTCGGTGTACAGCGTGAGCTCACCCTGGAGGACCAGACACACTTGCTCGTTTTCGTGGTCGTGCATCGGTGAGGAGTGACCCGGCGGCTTCTCAAACCACTCGAACGTGAATTGGTCGCTCCCAGCCAACGAAACACGCCTCCATCCGTCGTCCGGTTCATACGCCTCGGCGTCGTCGAATTGGACTGGTTCCATCGCTTCACTCGATAGCCGCGGTGAGGTCGATCTCGACTTTGATCTCTGGGCTCGCCATCTCCGCTTTCACAGCGGTGCGAGATGGGTACGGTTCGCTCATGAATTCCTCATAGACTTCGTTTAACTCGCCGAAAGCGTCCATATCCGTGAGGAACACCCTCGCACGAACCACGTTGTCCATCGAAGTTCCAGCTTCATCTAGTACCGCTTCGAGGTTTTCGAGAACCTGTCGAGTCTGTTCACCGACGCCGTCGCCGGGGAGTTCGCCTGTGTCCGGGTCGAGGGGAACGGCACCGGAGAGGTACACCATGTCGTCGTGGCGGATCGCTTGCGAGAGCGGTGCGCTGCTCTCGTAAGCTGCCGCCGTGCTAATCGCTTCCATACTACAACCAGGGGTATCGGCGAGGGGGCGCTTTAAACTATCGAGACGGCGAACCTATAACCGAGATTGAAAATGTTCGTCGACGAGGAATTACTGAGTATCTCGGGTAATGTCTGACTCCCAGTCGACGGCACGCTCGAATGCGTCGGCGGCCCGGAACAGCAGATTTTCTCGGAAGCGCTCGCCGACGAACTGGAGCCCGACTGGCAGCCCGTCGACGGTCCCGCACGGCACCGATAGCGCAGGATGCCCGCTGACGTTGAACTGGCTCGTGGTAGACGAAAAGTCGGCTTCCCACGACTCCTCGGAAACGTTGGCTGCCGCCTCGTATGAGTTGATCTCGGGAAGCTCAGGGGCGATGTCGTTCCATGTCGGGAGAACGAGCAGGTCAACCTCCTGGAAGGCACGGTCATACGCTCGAGTGAGCTGCCGGGCGAGGTTCTGTGCCCGCGCGTAGTACCGATGCTGGTACTCATCCCCGAGATAGTCCCCGAAGACTAGTCGAGATTTGACACGCAGCGAAATGTCGTCACCCCGAACACGCCTCGCCTTTCCGAACGCATCCGCGAAGCCGACATCGTGATACGCCTGGTTAAACGGGGTGAGGCCGTCGTGTTCGATCTTCATTGCCAGCCCTTCGGTGATGATGGCGGTCGAGAGAGCCGCGCCGTCCGGATGCCACGGCACCGAAACATCGGTCACGGTTGCTCCGAGATCCACCAGCCGGTCAATGGACTCGCGGACAACCTCGTGGACCGCTTCGTTCGCACCACCAGTCTCGAACCCCTCTTTCAGGATCCCGATGGTCAGGTTCTCGATTCCACAATCGAGCGCGTCAGTGTATCGTTGGGTCTCGACTGGTCGCTCCTGGCGTGGGTCAAGCGGGTCGTATCCGGCGATCACTTCGAGCGTACGCGCGCAGTCCTCCACCGTTCTCGTCATCGGTCCAACGGTATCGATGGTGTCATCAAGTCCCTGAATGGCGGTATAGGGAACCAGCCCACGGGAAGGTTTCAGACCCACGCATCCACACCATGCCGCAGGTTGGCGGATGGATCCGCCCTGATCGGCGCCGAGGGCCACATCTACGTCGCCGGTAACGACGGCGATCGCAGAACCAGTCGACGACGCTCCTGCGTCGTGGTCGGGGTCCCATGGGTTCCGCCCGGGGTCGTGAAAACTGTCGCCGACAGAGAAGGGCGTCATTGAGAGTTTTGCTGTGATCGTCGCCCCCGCGTCCAGAAGCCGCTTCACGACTGTCGCGTCCCGACGCGGGACATAGCTGTCCATTGCCGGCGATCCCATGGTTGACTCAACGCCCGCAACCGCGATGTTGTCTTTCAGTCCCACACTGACCCCTTGCATGGAGCCCTCGTCCGCACCGGGCACGTGGCACTTAGTCACGAATGCGTTGTATGGGTCTTCGTCTGGGCCGGGACGGTACCCCGGCTTGCGGACTGTGTATTCGAGATCGGGCCTATCATCAGGGAGACGTTCGATTCGACGGTACTGGGTTAGGTTTTCGCTGATTGACTTTTCGATGTAATCGACCTCTGAGTCACTCAGATCAATCTCGTACCGTGCTGCGCGTTTTCGGATCTCCTCCCGACTCGGCGGATCGATGAATCTCACATTACCGGGCATACCCCGAAACCGATGGATTCCCGCATAATAAATCGTTGCTCGTTACTGTGTAGAGATGAACGACATGACGATGTCGACGAACTCTGGCGCCTTGTCGGTCTGTGTGTGATGCTTCGACCCTTGCCAGATATGCATCTGTGCCTCTTCGAGTTGTTTGAAAAACTCGTAGGTCGCATCCGCATCGCCGTGATGTTCGTCTTTTTCGGAGTCCTCGTAGTAGTTGATAGTGTAGTACGGCTTCGTACTCCAGGCGAGTAAGACTGGGACATTGAACTTCTCAGGCTGTCTGATGATAGGTTTCCCTTCGTAGGCAAGGTGTTTGTTGTAGTCGTGTGCCGTCGACCGAATGGCCTCGTCTCGGGCGTTATTGAACTCCCAGTTACGTCGCTTCAGGTCATACATGAAATCCGCCTTGGCTTCGGTAATCTCTCGCCAGAATGGATGGTATTTTGTCTCGGTGAAGTAGTTGTCTCGGTATCGTTCTAGTTCTTCGCTGGTTCCTTCTCGCGTCGGTTCTTCGACCGTAGTTCGAGGCGACGGGGAGCCGAACTCTCGAATGATGGTCCCCCCATTAACAAGTCCAACATGGCTGACCAGGTCGGGTCGATCAAGGGCTACATGGCTGGCGACTGTCGACCCGGTGCTGTTTCCGATCATTGCAACCTCGTCGAGCCCCAGTTCCTCAACGAACTTCGCAAGAAATGACGCTCGTTCGGTGGGGTAGTAGTCCTGTTCGCCCCGGGGTTCGGTATAGCCAAATCCTGGCTGATCGACCGCAATCACCCGACAATCCTCGGCAAACCGTTCGAGAACGGCTCCCCAGTTTAGAAATGCTGACGAGGTGAGTCCGCCCCCGTGAACGAGCACTAGCGGGTCGCCCTCGCCCATGTCGAAGTGGTGAACATCGACGCCGTCTACTTCGATATAGGATCCACTCTCCAGTAGCGCTTGCCAATCTTCGGTCATCCAACCAATGAACGGATTCACCTCTCTTAATCGTAGTGGTGGTTTCGCGAACAACACTTCCGCTCCGATTACTGGAGCTCGGTAGATCGTTCAATCGGTGGTTGGTGCTGCTTCTGGACGATACTGCCGGCTAATGTGTTTCCATTTCCCGGTATTGAACCGCCAGTAGTTGATCACTGCAGGCACGCAGCTTTCGGCCATCATAGCGAGATAGACACCCCACATGCCGAGCGGCGTGATCGTTCCAAGGTAAAGGAGTGGGAGTCCGATACAGAACATACCGATTATGCGGCTGACAAAGGGGACTCTTGTATCACCGCTCGCATTCAGTGGCCCAGCTGAGCTTCCCGCAATACCTTGGAATGGGACAGCGATACACGAGACGTACACAAGCGTAATTGCGACGGGGACAGCTGGATCGTTCGGGTCGTTGACGAATAAGCGGACGATCTGTCCCGCAAACACTAGCACGAATGCGGAGGTGACGAGATACACCCCAATGGCGAATCGGATAACATCTCGCCCGTACTGCTCAGCCTCCATTTCGTTGCCCGTCCCCAGTTGTTGGCCCACGAGACTCGTTGAAGCGAGACCGAATCCCCAGCCAGGGGTGTTCAACAGCCCCCAAATCCGGCGTGCGATGACATAGCCTGCAACGACCTCTTGCCCATAGAGATTGAGTAGCGCCAACATCGGGTACTGTGCGCCGTTCCAAGCGAGGTTCCGCGCCCCGAGTGGGAGCCCAATCTTCACTAGATCAGTGATCGTGGCGACGTCCAAGTAATCTCCCGCAATGTCGATCCTCACCGGCAAGGTCCCAATGATCGGTAACTTCCCTCTGATGAGGCCGACGCCGAATGTTAGGCTGACGGCAAGGCTGGCGAAAGCAGTTCCGAGTGCTGCACCGGCGACACCCAATCCGAGCCCGAATATGAGTACGGCATTCAAGCCGATATTGGCGAGAGAGCCCGCGGCTCGGATCTGCATCGCCGAAAAGGCGTCGTCAGCACCGACGAGCACTCGACTCCCGACAAAGTTCAGTGCACCGAACGGGAGGCCAAACGCGATGAGACGAAGATATTCGCCACCGTACCCAATCGCTTCTGGACTACTTGACAGGAGGCTAATCAGCTCCGTGGAGTACGTGAAGAAGACTCCGGCCACGGGGAGAGATAGCGCTAGAACGAGTAGTACACTGGACCGGACAGCGAGCTCCAGTTCGTCGTAGGCGTCCGCCCCAAAACACTGAGAGACGAGAGCGATCGTTCCGCCGGCGACTCCGGCACCAACGATCCACGCAAACCCCCAGAAAGGACTCGCGAATCCGACACCCGCAATAGCTGTTGATCCCACCGCAACCCCGACCATCGCGACGTCAACAGCTCCCTTCGACATCCGGGCAAGTCCCGTAACAATCCGGGGCCACGCGAGCCGCGTCGCTTCGATGGCCCGCTCTCGCTCGATCAGCCCGAGTCGGGCGAGACCGAGACCGACGGCAAGCAAAATTATGCGTACGATGTTTGGAAACCGGGACACTCGGTGAACTAGTTCTACGCTTTATTAGTTAACAGTTATCGTAGGGCACGAGTGTTGCCGTGAAGCGCTTCGGGTCAAGCCCCGAGGCACTTTGCCTTGTTTCTGCGTAGAACTACACGCGTGCGGTGATAGCTTGCGTGAGGCGGCTCTCCACATCGTCCATATGCTTTAGCACGCGGGTCCCATCGGCGAGTACGGGATAGGTGGCGTCGATGTTTCGGTAGAGGTAGCGGTACACGGCCTCGCTGTCACGACGCTGCCAGCCAAACGTTACTCCCTCCTGAAGGTGGTCCTGGCGTTGCTGGAGCATCGTGATTAGCGTCTGCCGTTCGTCATTGAGACACTCATAACGGTCCTGCAGCTCTTCGAATGGACGACGACGGAGGCGCTCGCCGTCAACTGCATCACAGCATGCCGCAGCGTCTTTGAGAGAGTCACCCGCCTCGTCGAGGCGTACGCGTTCCCTGTCGAGCGTTTCCAGATATTGGCCTCTACTGGTGTAGGCGTCCTGTGCACTCGTAGTCACTGCTCGCTTGATTTGGGGTGAAAGGCTATCGTGTGCCAGCACGGCGCCAGCGATACCGTCCCCCAACTCCTTGGCGAGGTTCTCGGGTAACGGTTCCCCGTAATCCCGATCGTAGTGTTCTAACTCCATTACGGTCTCGCGATAGGCCTCTCGAATCTCCGCCATCCCGGATGGTTGACTGTTCGTGGCGCCGACGACGCCCACGCTGCCAGCCTCGATAGTTTGGGTCGGTCCAGTAGTTGGTAGTTTCTCAACTCGCGTGGTGAACGTCCTCAGGGCGTCCTGCTCGGCAACGATGGCCTTCCGCTCTTTCTGGAGCGCCGCCAGCGCTGCCCGGATGTTCGCCCGCGGGGCGAATAACAGACCCGTCCAGATCCCTGCCCATATCAGAAGAGCGACAATCGAGCCCATGACTGTTTCAAGACAGCTAAACGCACCGCTGCAAGCAGCTATCTCTCTGTTAACCTCAGAGGTGAGGCTGTAGGATACGGGCATCTATCAGGTGACTAATTAGCATGGACTTACTTCAAACAATCGGCTGTGTGTGGGTGTGTTAAGGTTTAGCATTTGTAGATTCTCTCGAGAAATAATCCCGATCCCAGACAACTATTGAGCAGGCGAGTGTGTTTGTAATTACTGGTTAATCCACAATGCGCGTCTCGTTTGGGAATACTGTGGATTGGGAAGCTCTATTGGCCATTGTAGCTCGCAGAAGGCTTATTCACGAGTCTTTGTTATGGGATACCATGGAAGAGCACGACGCTGACCTTGCGTTTCCAAACTGCTGTGCCTGCTGTCCCTACCTACAGGCATTTAAAGCATCGTGTACGCATGACCTTCGGCAATCTCTCGTGCAGGATCTTTCCCGTAACCAATCTTGCCCCGTATATTCACGAGAGAAGACTACGGCAATGCAACGACTCAATCCTGACAATTGACCGTTCTAGACCCAGACGGATCTGAGATAACTGCCGGTGATAGTTATAACCTTCTCATCTAATCACGGCGGTGTTCAGATAAGGATCTCAGCTTTGCACGTTAGCGTCGGCGGTTGAGTGAATGAAGAGGTGGTCGATCTCGTCCATGAGGTCATCGACGCCTCGGTCATCGTTGTCTCGAACCCACGAGAGAAGGTTGTACACCGCTTCCTTCAGGGAGTGTTCGAGGTTCGCTCGAAGCGATGACGCTTTCGAGCGAACCGTCCCCAAGGCGCTCGATTCAGGATCAAGACGAAGGGAACTGTAGGCAGCCATGAGAAGGTGCCAGTGCCGACTGGCACCTTCGGCGGTCTGCATCTCGCAGTCTCCCAAGCCGAGATCCTGTTTCGAGTCCTCGAAGAACGTCTCGATCCGCCATCGCATTCCGTAGGAGCGAATCACGTGCTCGGTCGGTGCGTCAATCTTGTTCGTGGCGAGATACTTGACCGGGTTCTCTTCGTCTTCGTCGGTCTCTTTCTCGGCGATGACCAGCTTCACGTCTCCCAACTGGGAGACGGGAAGCTTCTTCGTCCAGATGTGGTAGGTGTCGTCCTCGATGTCGCGTTCAGTCGTGTCGATGCGCTCGGCAAGCGCATCGACGCGGATCTCTTCGCCACCATAGGTTACTTGCCGATTGCTCCGGAGCGGGCCGATCCAATCCTTCCCGTAGGATTCGATGTGGTCAGGAAAGCCAGAATCGTGGGCGAACCACGAGTCGAAGAGGTAGGTGTCCGCAGGCACACCTACCTCTTCTTCGAGTTCCGTGACGATGTCTCTGGCCAGATCGTATTTCGTATCGTGGTCGTCCTCGTCGTCGTGCTGTTCGTAGAGGCGGAAGGTGAGCGGGTAGGCGGTTTTGTCGTCGGCGTAGAGGGCGTAGATGATGTCTTGGCCCCAGACAGTGTCATCTTCGGCGTGATCGTAGAACCGGCCGACGCCGGGGACTTCGTCCCCGGCTTTCTCGGTGATCGTGTCGTCGAGGATGATGTAGCCGTCCTTTGACCAGCGCGTTTCTCCGTGTTTCTGGAGTTCTTCAAGGCGTTCGTGGTTGAATTGGTCTTCGTCCCAGTCGTACTTGGTGAGGAACTTGTTGAGGGCGCGTTTGCCGTTGGCTGGAAGGACTTCGCGTGCGATGCCCGCCACGGTCTTGTTGCTGGCCGCAACAAGACCGGTGGCGTAGGTTTTCACGTGACGGCGTTGTGCCGGTGACAGCGAATCGAACTCGTCGAATACGCGCGTACATGACAAGAAGTCCGTAATCGGCATCATCCGTCCTTGTTACCGCCTACGTCACGCTCCTACTTCAACGTGCAAAGCTGAGTAAGGATGAAGAGTGAGGCGGAACGATCTTTGAGTGGTTCATGCCCGAAATCTCCCGCCTCAGCGGAGGTAGCGACTGCTTCGAGTTAGATTTTCTGGAGCGAGAGGCGACACCCGAGCCCGCGATGAAGCTCGGTATCCGACTCCATCTGACTGAACTATCACTTTCATATACAGTTTTTTATTCTCGATATGTTGGGTGTCAAGCGCTGTCGGACGACCGTTCATAACTGGGTGCAGAAGGCCGATCTACAGCCCCTCGACGGTGCAAACCCGGATCACGTCGCAGTTGACGAGACCGTGATCCAACTCAACGACGAACGCTTCTGGCTGTACGCCGCTGTCGATCCCAACACGAACCGCTTGCTACACGTCAAACTTTCTCCGACGAGAAATCAAGCGATTACCGAGATGTTCCGCCGAACTCCGCGATAAACATCTCGTTGATGACGCAGTCTTTTCTCGTCGATTCTGCACCATGGTTGCAGGCAGCTCTCCACCGCCACAGCTTCGATCACAGATACGAGAAACACGGCAATCGGAACAGCGTCGAACGTGTCTTCCGAGAACTAAAACTCCGAACTAACCAGTTCTCAAACTGTTTCAGCCACGCCGAAGCAGAGACCGTCGAAAATTGGCTTCAAGCGTTCGCCCTTGCATGGAATCAGCTTATCTGAACACTACCCAGAGGAAGCTTAGCGCTTTTCTACTTGACTTAGCGCGTTCGGGATAGCGTCGGCGCAACCACAAGCGATTATGCGCTTTGACGCCGACTGGATGTCTCGCGCCGATGACCGCATTCTAGAGCATCTCTCCGAAGCCGGCCCCGATACCCCAAAGGAGATGGCGGACAGCGATCGGGTCCGATTCTCCCGTCAACACATCAATGCCCGCTGCAAGACGTTGGTCAAATACGGACTTCTCGTCCACCTCGGCAACGGCATCTGCGACATCACGCGAACAGGAGAGCAGTATCTCACCGGCGATCTCGACGCTCGTGACCTCGACCCCGAATAGCGTCAGCTGTCGCCGATGATCAGGTCCTCGATGAACCGGAACCCGTTCACGTACGTCACCGAGTCCCCGTAGCCCTCGGTCGCGAGGACGGTTTCGGCTCCCTCGCCGGCCGCAATATCGGTCGTGTAGATGTAGACCTCGGTCGCCGTCCCCGCGCTGAGATGCTGGGCGGCTAGCGCAGTGAGGGCGGCGTCGGCACGCTCGACCTCGTCGGCAGGGCGGTCGTCGGCGTTCGCGATGTACCGCTGGACGCCGTCCATCACCCGCGAGACGACCGGCTCGGAGAACTCGAGCGGCGCCGCAACCGTCGCCCAGCCCTCGTCGATCGCGGTGTCGATGGGTGGCGCCTCGACGTCGGACTCGTCGACGGTCAGCTCCTCGTACACCCGTTCGGGGAGGACGAAGGTGGTGTCGTTCCGGCGAGCGAACCGCCGAACGGCCTGATAGCGACTGTTCGAGGGCTGTCCCATCGCGACGAACAGGCCGGTGTCGACGATGTGGAGCCGGCTCACGCGTCGTCAGCGCCGTCGCCGTCGATGGCCAACTCGTCGAGTCCTGCCCCAGCTTCCTCGATGTCGTAGTGCTCGTGGACGACGGGCCGGAGTGCCTGCAGAATCATCTCCGCAGCCAGTGGCGAAATGTCCAGTTCCTCCGCCATCAGGCGGTGGGTCACCTCGCCGCGTTCGCGGGCGACGGCGTAGGTGAGCGCGGTCGCGAGGCCGGCGACGCCGTGGCGGTCGATGTAGGTGTCGATGTCGGCGTCCGTCTCGCGGCGGCCGACGGCGTCGATGAGCGCCGGCGTGATCGTGTACTCACGGTCGCCGGCGGTCGTTGTCACGGTTAGGTCGATCTCCCGGGCGGCGTACCGGCGGGGCTGCTCGTCGTCGGTGACATCGACGACGCCGGCATCGACGAGCCGATTGACGTAGCTGTAAGCGGTTCCCTGTGCGAGCTCGAGGTCGTCCATTACGTCCTGGACGGTCGCTTCCCCCTCCCGAGCGAGGTACGCGTACAGCTGGGCGAGCTGTGGCTCCTCGAGGAGGTCCGCGACCGAGAGGAAGTCGCGGACGATGTCGCCGTCAGCGCGATTTGAAGTGCGTGACACGGATCGTTCTTGATTACAGTTTACAGCGAATCAGTAAAGAGTGTTGGGGTCACTCCGCCGGCGTCGCGACGAGATGTTCCTCGAGGTCGCGCGTCCAGTACGTCGCGAGACCACCCGGACTGCAGCGAGCGCACAGCTGTATCGGGCCTTCCAGGTGCCCCAGTTCGACCCGGAATCGGGTGAGTGCCGCGAGCGTGTCGACGACTAGTCCACAGCCGTCACAGGCGACGTAATCGCGCTCGTCGGGATCCGGCTCCGTCTGGATCGCGCAGTCCACGCAAATCGGGTGAGTGATCCGCTCATCTTGCCCCCAGGTGTGAGCCTCGCCAGTCTCGGTTCCGGGCGGCGCGTCGCAGAACGCGCAGCCGACGAGGGTCTGCTGCATCACTCGCCCTCCGCATCGGCGTCGCGGCCGGCCGTCCAGCCACGGTGGAAGACGGCCAGCTGCGTCGTCGAGTCGAACGCGGTTCCGCTCGGCTCGTGAACCAGAACGTGGTCCTCGGGAACCGGAGTGACGACGTCCGCGTCGACGAGGTCGTTGACCAGGCGTTGGGCCGTCGCGTCGTCGATGTCCGCCGTGTCGACGCTGGTGGCGTCACGGTCCTGGGCGAGCTGTTCTTTCTCGAACTGTTCGTAGTCGCGACTCGTGTCGTCGTGCCGATCGGGACCAGGCATAGTGAGTCACCAGCGCACGCTGTCGCGCGCTGCACGCCTCCTGGCGCCGATAAACAGTCAGGGCCGACAGTATCAGTCCGGTCGCGGATCTCGATAGCCGATGACGGCGACGTCGTCGATGAACAGGACGCCCTTCATGAAGTCGAGCTTGGTCAGACTGTGCTGGTAGAGGTTATGCCGGCCGAGATAGTTCACCGGCACCACCAGACAGCCGAACTCGATCTTCGGCCGGCCGTCCTTCTGGGTGCGGTACCCCTTCTGGAACTTGAGAAGGTCGTCGCTGACGTTCTTCCGCTCGCTCTTCTCGACTTCGATGGCGATGCGGGCGTCGCCGTCGTAGAGGTCGACGCTGTAGTTAAACCCCTGATGCGACCAGAGCTTGCAGTTCGGGTTGTAGCCGCCGGCGGCGTCACCTTCGTACTCGTTCTGCGAGAGCACGTCAGCGATCGCGGCATCGAACCCACCGACTTCCGTGTGCTTCGTCGAGCCGTCGAAGACGCTTGTTGGGACGGTCTCGACGGCTTCCCGAATCGACGCCAACGAATCATCCGGAAACACCTCGGACGAGGTTTGGGTACGGCGCTCGCTCAGTTTGGTGACCTCCTCGACGACGACCATACTCGCTCTCGACGAACAGTGGCCCGATAAAACCCGTCGCGACGACCGTTCGAGCCGACCGGCCGGCAGGATTCACTCACTCGAGGAGTCGGGCGGTGGGTGGGGGCGAGGGAGTGGATCCAGCCCCAGCTTTAACCAACATCATATCGGCATTGGTTCGAAATGTTGGTTAAGTCTAGCCGCTACGGCGTTCGGAGCTCTCGAACTGGCTTCACGACGAAGTTGTCTGGTTCGCTGGCTGCTCTCTCACCTGACCGCTCCGTCGACGTCGAGGGCGACCGCGTGAGCTGGGTGACGAGCTCGTCGCGAACGGCTCGTCGAGGAATGGTGGTCTCCTGCCAACCCAGCCGGTCGTCGAAGCGCCGCTTCTGAAACTGCTCGCCGACGTCGTCGGCCGCAACGTACTGCGTCCGCGTCGACCGCCCGACCTGGTGGGCGACGAAGACGGCGCCCACGGCCTCGTGCGTGACCTCGACGAGAGCACACTCCACGAGGGCGACGACCGACGCGTGGTCCCGGTCGGTCGGAACCGTCATCTCGAGGTCCGCCCACGGCGCCTCACCGTCAGTGGTAGTTCCTGCGTGATCCGCTGCTCGTGTCTTCCTGCGTTGTTCCGAAGCCATCGTCTATCGGGGGCACGTGATGCGCCCCGCCACCCCCTCGTGGGGGCGACAGACACCACCAGAACGCACCCTGTCAACCTATGCGCTAAATCTGATACGTCCGTAATTCCGCTAACCCCGTGATGGCCCCTCGGCCTGAGAGAGCCGGCGGCCTTCGCACATTGCATATCGCCTCTTTCTTTGGACGAAATCCGCGATATGCAAGGCGGAATAACGGATTCAAAATGCAGAAGAACCTCGTCGGGCCGATTTGAGAGCGTAGAAAGTTCCTCGACGAGTTTGAGGGTTGTTCCTAATGGACAGAATTTGCTCGACGACGGGGTAAGGAGGAAGATCTCGGCTGCATCTAATCCGTTTCGAGACGATGCTCCATCAGTTCTCGGCAGCTTGAAACTACACCGTTAGCACTTCGAAACGTGAATTACCCCCCAATTCAAACGAATCCCGTCGGGAGAGCTGCTGAAAATTGCTTGACGGAGATACTGAAGTAACTGATACTATACAGTAGCTCAGCTCTCGAAGTACTGATAGATACAAATACTGTGAGCCATTACAGTTTAGCTGCGGAAGTTATCTCGATTAAAACAACAGTCATCAGGTATGGATGGGGCGTTGCCCGCCCCTGGACATTCGAGAGAGAAGTAATATTGATTGGGTTGAGGAGACTCGATATTATTCATTGTCCAGAAATATCAGCTATAGATGATATATTTATTTTTGATGAATATGGTATTGACAGCTACCGACCCAACGGCCAAAGATGGGTTTACAAAGGCAATCCACAGCCGGATGGAACTGAACCCAAGATCACGTTGCAATCGAGGAGGTTTTGATTGGACTCACTGAGAAGTAGTATTGAATCTACGCTGCTATCGAGGATACGAACGATTCACCCAATACAAAGCTAGATTTCTAACTACTACTTTTTATATACCGTTCTAAATACCGTAAAAGACGACGTTGATCGTGTCGTGTTCACTGACGGCGTCGCACGGCTGAAAGAGGTGTACTCGTCAGAACCTCGATGACAGATACGAGAACACGGCAATCGGACCGTAACGAATACATAATTTCAGAGGTAATAGTAAATACCTACCAATATCTCTATACTTCGCAAACGTGGTTCGAAACTGCTGTCGAGTGGGCCGGAACTTCGCCTACCATAGACCAGCGTATCTGAACCCTCTACTGTGTCGATCCGGAGCCGATCAGGGCCACGCCGGATCAACGCCAACAAGTTCGGCGCTCCGGCGCCAGAGTCGCGCCCGGATTTCAGGGTCGACAGCCTCGTCGGCCGGTTGGACGACACCGTTGCCGGTCACGTAAACGCCAGTCCGGTCGCCGAACTCGGGTTCAGTGGCGAGACGGACCAGCCGTCGTCCGCCCGTCCGTTCGCTGGTCCCGACACCGGGAACGATCCCCGCAATACGGACAGCGAGCCGGGTAGTGAGGGCAGCATCGCGAAACAGGTTCGTCGACGGGACGAACCCAGGGTGGAAGCTGTTCACGGTCACGCCGTCCGGAACCCGGTCAGCGAGTTCGAGTGTGAACGCGATCAGTGCGAGTTTCGATCGTGAGTAGGCCTGCAGGGCGTCGTAGTCGCGTTCGAACTGGAGGTCCTCGAAATCGATCGAGCCGCGGCGATGCATTTCGGAGCCGGTCATGACGATCCGGGCCGGCGCCGACGCGAGTACGATGTCGAGCAATTCGTGTGTGAGAAGATAGGGGGCCAGATGGTTGACCGCGAGTGTTCGTTCGACCCCGTCGGCGGTCTCGGTGCGCTCACTCACAGAGAGCCCGGCGTTGTGGGCGAGCACGTCGAGCCGATCGTACGTCTCCCGGATCTTCGTTGCGAGTGAACGCACCGCTGACTGCGACGCCAGGTCGGCGCGGTGGAACCGGATCTCGCCCGCTAGCGTCGACGACTCGGCCGCCAGCGACTCTCCACGGGACTGATCGCGACCGACAACACCGATGGTCGCCCCACGTTTGGCCAGCTCCGTCGCCGCGATCCGACCGATACCGCTCGTCCCGCCAGTGAGGAGCACGACGTGTTCGTCATTGTCGCTGGAGGACATGGGTACGTATTTGCTCGCCGACGGAATCAACTTTGGGTCCGCATCGCGAATTTCTACTGAAAAGATTTCGGGCGATAGTTTACGCCGAGTGAGTTTCCCGACTAGTTCGCGATATTAACTTCAGATGGTTATAATAGCAGTACTGTTGTTATTTAACCCATACGCCTTTACCATCGGAGCCGGATCAGAGAGTAGTGAGTGATTCAGAATCCGGCCGTCGAGGCAAAGTAGAACAGCTGATCGAGAAACACGATTTGGATGGGATCGGTGACCGACTCGAACGCCGCTGGACTGCGAACGGTGAGGAACGGAAGAGTTTGCGGGACCTTGCCGACGAGTTCAACCGAGAACTCCTACGTGTCGCAATGATTAATGCAGAGATGCAACCTCTTGACGGAGATATCGAAAACATGTACCGACTTCTGACTGACGACGACGTTAGCACCGCCGACCGGACACGGGCCAAACGCCGCCTTGATCGTGGGGATTTCGACGTAGATCAACTTCAACAGGAGTTCGTCACCTACCAAGCTATCCGAACCTACCTGAGAGAACACCGCGGCGCTTCGTACTCTGGGGGCACGAAAGATCGAACCCAATCCGAGAAGGAGCACATCCAGCGACTTCGTGGTCGTGTTCAGTCAGTTACTAACAGCAAACTGTCGCAATTGCGACGCAACGCCGATATCGATCTCGGCTCATTCCGTACACTGGTAGAAGTTAACGTGTTGTGTGAGGACTGTGGTACTCAGTACGCTGTTGAAACGCTACTCGAGAACGGTGGCTGTGAGTGCGTCAATTCGGACGTGTAGCAACCCTTTCGATGGGTGATTGCGCCCTCTCGATGGGGGGTGATATCGGGTCCGGCGCCGACATGTTTATACGATTTCCGCTGGCAGGATATCTATGCAGCAACAACGGGCCTCTGCTCCTAGGGCCAGGATACACGCCACCAATATCGGAGGGATTCGGGAGACGGAGGTTACGTTCGAGCCCGGAGTAACTATCCTCGTCGGCCGGAACGCTACAAACCGTACCTCGTTCCTTCAGGCTATCATGGCCGCGCTCGGAAGCGAGAACGTCGCGATGAAGGGTGATTCCGATAACGCCGAGGTCACGCTCGAACAGGGCGGGGAGACGTACACCCGAACGTTCACCCGGCGTGAGGGGGGAATCGAACGGGGCGGCGACCCGTACCTCGACGATCCTGAGTTAGCCGACCTGTTCGCCTTCCTGCTGGAATCCAACGAGGCCCGGCGCGCGGTCGCGATGAACGCTGACCTCCGGGAGCTCATTATGCGCCCCATCAATACCGACGAGATCCAGGCTGAGATTGACCGCCTTCAGGACCATCGTGACGACCTCGAAGGGGAACTTGACGCCATCGATGACCGGAAGGGTGAGCTCCGTGACCTAGAGGATCGTCGCGAAACGCTCCGTGGGAAGATCGAGGAGACGAAAGCCGAACTCGAAGCCACGGAGGACGAACTTGACGCGGCCGACGCCGACGTCGAAGCCCGGCAGGAAGAACAGTCCGAACTCGAAGACCGGCTCGAAGAACTCCGTGAGAAGCGTGCCGACCTCGAAGATGTGCGGTACGAACTCGAAACGGAACAGGAGAGCCTGCAGGCACTCAAGACCGAACGCCGAGAGTACGAGTCCGAACTGGAGGACTTGGGCGACAAGCCCGACACCGACGCCGACGAGATCGATGCTCAGCTCCGAGAGCTCCGGGAGCGAAAAAGCGATCTCGAAAGCCAAGTGAACGAACTCCAGAGCGTGATCCGCTTCAACGAAGGAATGCTCGACGACGACGGTCCTACAGCACCGGTCGATCTCGACGCGAGGGATGACGGAGCCCTCACGGACCAACTCGTCGACGATGCAGTCACCTGTTGGACCTGTGGAACCGCGGTCAACCCGGACCAGATCGAGTCCACAGTTGAACAGCTGCGCGATCGCAGCCAGTCGAAAGTGGGCGAGGTCGATCGACTCGAACGCGAAATCGAGCAGCTCCGTGGCGAGAAGCGAGAGATCGAACAGGCCCAAACGGAACGCGATCGACTTGAATACCGGCTTGACGAACTTGAGACTGAAATCGAGCAGACTGAGGCGACAATAGACGACCTCCGGGATCGACGTGAGCAGCTAACTGAGTCGATCGAAGAGGTCGAGGCCGCCGTCGACGAACTGGAGGGCGAGGAATACGACGAGGTGCTTGAACTCCACCGGAACGCAAACGAACTGGAGTACGAACTTGGACGGCTAGAAGGTGAGTTGGAGGACCTAGAGTCCACTATCGCCGATGCGGAGGCACGCATTGAGGAGGAGGACGATATTCGTGCTGAACTTGACGACGTAAATGAGGATATCGAGCGCCTTCGCACGCGGATTGACCGAATCGAACGGGAGGCAGTTAAGGCGTTCAACGACCATATGGACTCGCTGCTAGATCGGCTCGAGTACGAGAATCTCGATCGGATTTGGATCGAACGTGTTGAGCGCGAGGTCCGCGAGGGGCGTCGCAAGGTGACTGAACGTGCCTTCGAACTTCACGTCGTCCGCACGACTGGCTCGGGAGCGGCCTACGAGGACACTCTCGACCACCTATCCGAAAGCGAACGCGAGGTTACGGGATTGGTGTTTGCACTCGCCGGCTATCTCGTCCACGACGTGTCCGAGACGGTGCCGTTCATGCTGCTTGACTCCCTGGAAGCGATCGATGCGCGGCGCATCGCTGCCTTGGTCGACTACTTCTCTACCCACGCCCGCTACGTAGTGGTTGCGCTCCTACCGGAGGATGCCGCCGTACTGGACGACGAGTACGAACGGATCACCGAGATCTGATTCGAGCTGGAGTGTTCCGACGCTTGGGACTGTGACCGGATCAGCCGGATTGACTTTCATCGACATCACTGATTCTAAATCGGTTTGGGGAACTCTACTAACAGAGGCTTCGTAAATCCAAGGACCAGATCAAAGCTATTCCATATCGAACTCTAACAACTCCTATTCTATAACAAGCGTACTAGTGTTATTGATGGATCCCGTTGGCTGATCTGGACTAAGCTTTCAGTTACGAACAGAACGACAGATTGTATGGAGGGGGAGGAGTGACCGGAAAGGTTCTACAACGTCTTTACTATGTAACACGGATTGATTCTGGAAACGATATAAACTGTCAATAGATTCGTTCGCGCGGTAGTAGAGATTTCCGGATATTCCGTGGCAGTTCTGTCCTCTGGTACCCCGATTGACTTTCCGGGGAGATGCTAGAATTTCGGAGACTAGGGGGTCAAACGGAACCTAGCGATGCTGATCTCACACAGACATATTCTCCATCAGCTTTAGCTCGATAACGTTTGTCACATCTAAGACGGCATCTGGAAGCTCTTCCTCGAAGAACGGGCCTCGTAACTCCCGTTCCGGGCCCGCAACACTGACTGCCCCACGCACTTCACCATCCGGGCCTAAGACAGCGGCCCCAACGCCCCTGAGTCGCTTGACGTGCTCCCCTCGGTCGAGAGCAAACCCCTGCTGGCGGATCTGCTCCAGTTCTTCGTTGAGTCCGTCCCGATCGACAATACTGGATTCGGTCATCCGGGGAAGTCCATGCTGATCGACGATTTCGTCGACGCGTTCTTTCGGTAGTTGTGCCAGGATCGCCTTCCCCATGGACGAGGTAGTCAGCGGGACTGTCGTTCCGATGGAGCCGAGGTCGATCTCATTCTCTAGGTGGCGAAAAATCACGGTTGCTAGACCTCGCTCCTCGACAGACAGGTACGCGTTGGTCCCCATCTCACTGCCGAGTTGTTCGATTTCGGTACGTGCAGCTCGGTATACGCTAAGTCGTTGTCTAGCGGCCTCACCGAGGGGAAGGAATTGGAGCCCTAGTTCGTACTCTCCGTCTTTTTTGATGACGTATCCTTCGTTTTCCAGTGTCTCGAGATGGTTATATACCGAACTTTTCGGTAATTCTGCTAACTTCGCGATTTTGGTCACCCCTGCGGGTTGCAGGTCACGAAGCGTTTCGAGGATTCGTAACGTTCGATTTACCGAGCTTACTTCTGTACTGTGTTCCTCTGCCATAGCGTGTCGATAGTTATCCACTGTCATAAATTGAATGGTTGTATGGATTAGTGGAATAGCTGTTTTCTTCTGTAGAACAGATGTTCTATTTCCCGTTACAAAGGATTGGTCCTAACAGTAGCACGAATCCTAAACTAGCTACTATCTTCTGTGAATAATCATGATGATACCACCCCGAACGATCATCAATTACTGTTAATGATTTCGTGCTAATAGGTATAATTGTTCTGTCTTAATGAACGAAAATCGACCCCAAGAGAACATCTATAATGTAAAGCTAAATCTGAAGCTGTGGCTGGAACTGGGGGGGCCTCTTGACACTGTACGATACACGTAACCGCAAAACACGATAGGTCCATCCATACACTTACGAGAGGAGCGATACAACACAAGTGAATAGTATGGCGACAACTGCAGCGATCGTCTCTATTGGGGATGAACTACTGGCGGGCGACGTTGAGAACACGAATGCGTCGTGGCTCGCCTCCAGGCTTACAGAGTTTGGAATCGATGTCCGTGAAATACGAGTCGTTCCCGACGAAGCTCCCCCGATCGAGGCGACCGTCTCGGAGCTGAGCCAGACACATACCATCGTTATAACGACCGGAGGGCTCGGGTCGACGCCGGATGATATCACGATCGAAGCTGTAGCTGACGCGTTAGGCCTCCCTCTCGAACCCAATTCTGAGGTACGAGAACATGTGGAAGCAGCTGTGACGGAAATTCGGGATGACCATCCCGACTTTCAACACGATATTGAGACGGCATCACGGTATCCGGCTTCGGCAGAGATCATCCCGAACGACGTTGGGATCGCGCCCGGCTGTATCTGTGGGAACGTATACGTACTACCGGGGATCCCAGCCGAAATGAAAGCCGTCTTCGAGCAAGTTGAGAACGGCTTGGAGGGAAGTATCACCTCCCGGACTCTCTATACAGAGACGCCAGAAAGTCATTTGAACACGGTACTTAGTGGGGTGAGCGAACGGTTCGACGTCCGGATCGGTTGCTATCCAACGGGCGAACTGAAGCGGATTAGACTCGTGGGGGAGGAAGAATCGGCAGTTGAAGATGCGGTTGCGTGGCTCGTCCGTCATCCAAACATCCGGCGGGACGTGTGAACTGCGCTATCTTCAAGTACAACTAATTGATACCTGTTAGCATGGATCTCTCCGATTCCGCAACAGTTGGACCTCTCTCGGTTCCGAACCGTGCCGTCTTTCGGCCCGTTCGCACCCGCTTCGCCGACGATGGCCAGCCGACAGAGGAGCTCGCTGCCCATCTCGCTGCTCGCGCGGCCGGCGGTGCGGGGCTGGTAGTCGGCCCCGCCGAAATGCTCGTCCACTCCTCTGCCAGTGGCCCGGCGTTCATCGACGCGTACGACGACGAGGGAATCCCGGCGCTGACGAGCGTAGTCGACGCCGTCCACGATCAGGACGCGAAGATCGTCGGTCAGCTCACTCATACGGGTGCAGAATCCCGGGGGGACTGGGAGATGCAGCCGCAACTGGCTCCTTCGGCGTCGCCATCCGACGCCGCCTACGAAATGCCCAAGACAATGACGCGGGGCGACATCGAGGAGGTACTATCCGGGTTCGCCGAGGCGGCGGCGAACCTGGATGCGGCCGGCTTCGACGGCGTTGAACTGGCTGCAGGGCCGTTTTCGGTCCTCCGACAGTTCCTGTCCCCGCGGTACAACGCCCGGGATGACGAATACGGGGGCGATTGGTCGTCGAGGGCACTGTTCGTGAACGAAGCACTCGATGCGGTCGCCGGCCAGATCGAGGGACCGGTGGGTCTCCACCTCTCGCTCGCGGAACTGGAGTACGGCGGCTACGAGTTCGACGACGTGCCCGAGATCCTCAATGCGTTGGACGGATTCGACTATCTCTCCTGTACGGTTGGGAGCCACGCGACGTACAACCAGACACACGCCGGAATCTCGTCAGATGCACCAGATCTGGTCGGTCCGATCGCTACGGCCGCCGACACCGTCGATGTGCCTGTAATCGGTCGATTGCCGTTCACGAGTGTCGATGACACCGACACCTTGTTCGACGCGGGCGCCGACTTCGTGAGCTTCACTCGTCAGCTGCTCGCTGACGCCGAAACGCTCCGCAAAGACGAAGCTGGGGAGGGCTACGATCGCTGTATCCAGTGTAACCAGAAATGTCTTGAAGCGGTGTACGGGCACGCCCACGGCGGTCACGTTGAGTGCGTGGTAAACCCCCGAACCGGTCGTGAGTCCGAACTAAGCGCTCGCTCCGCCCTCGACGCCGCTGCTCTCCCTCAACGCGTCCTCGTCGTCGGCGGCGGTCCGGGGGGACTGCGCTTTGCCGCGATCGCCGCCGAGCGCGGCCACGACGTGACGTTGCGCGAGGCGAGCGATAGCCTCGGTGGCCAACTCACGCTCGCCGCACAAGGGCCGCTCGCGCCGTTCGAGCGCGCAGCTGCTGATCTAGAGACCGCCGCCCGCGAAGCGGGGGTAACGGTCGAACTCGAATCTCCTGTCACAGCTGACGACGTGGACTCCTCGTGGGATGCCGTCGTCGTCGCGACAGGGGCAACACGACCCGAGACTGGTGATCGGTTCGACGGTTCGGTGGTGAACGCGTTTGACGTGCTCGAGGGTGCCGATGTGGGGGAAGACGTGCTTCTGTTCGACGAGAACCGCTGGATCGTCACCGTCCAGACAGGGCTCGAACTCCTTGGCCGCGGGGTGTCGGTGGAGATGGTCAGCAGCGACCACTACCCCGCGTTCCGAACCGAGCAGCCGAATCTTCCCGGGTTCGTCGCCGCGCTGCAGGCCCAAGGGGCCGAGTTCACCGGCAACCACACTGTCGATTCGGTCGCCGAGAACGGCACAGCTACGCTCCGGAACACCCTCACTGGTGACACCGCGACTCGTGACCCGGACACTGTTGTCGTCGCCGGTCGCCGACAGGCCGACGAATCGCTCTACCTCGAATTGGATGAGCGTCGCGACGACGTCTACCGGATTGGCGACGCCGTCTCACCTCGGAAGCTCGACCGCGCGTACTACGACGGCGAACTGCTCGCGAGACGGCTATAGTCGGCAGCCGACGGACCAGTCACGAGAGCGTCCGGTACAGCCAGTCAGTCAGCGTCGTCGGAATGATGCAGTCGGCAAGGATGGCGAGTCGTGCGTCCCACCCAACCACGTATCGTCGTTTCGGGCCATCAGACGTCGCTGCACGGTAGATCACGTCTGCGACTTTGACCGGCGGCATGCCCCGTCGTTCGGCGAGTCGTTGTGCCCTGTCGACGACCCGACGTAGCCGTGCGTACACTGGTCGTTCGTCGAGTACCGCTTCGGTCTCGCGTAGTCGATCCTCGAACCCTGTCTGTACGGTCCCGGGTTCGACCAACACCACGTCGATGTCGAATCCCCCAACTTCGGCCCGGAGCGTGTCACTGAGCGCTTCCAGCGCGTGTTTCGACCCCGCATACGCTCCGCGGGTGGGGTACGTGACTCGTCCCATGAGGCTGGAGACGTTCACGATCGTCCCGCCACCGGCGTTCCGCATGTGTGGCAGAACGGTTTGGATTAGTCGGACGGGGCCGAACACGTTAACGTCGAACTGGGCCTGTAGCCGATCGACTGGAACCTCTTCGATGGCGCCCGCCTGCCCGAAGCCGGCGTTGTTCACGAGGCAGTCGATGCGGTCGTCACGTTCGACGGCGCGCTCGACGACGCGCTCGATCTGTGCCCCGTCAGTCACGTCCAGCGTGGCGGTTCGACAGCCGGCGTCGGCGAGATCGGTAATGTCGGTCGGGTCGCGTGCGGTCGCCCAGACCCGCCAGTCGGCGTTAAGGAACCGGTGTGCAGTCGCACGGCCGATCCCTGACGAACAGCCCGTGACGAGTACGGCGGGAGTCGCTTCGGGAGCCATGGTCATTTCGCCAGCATGCCGGCGTCGACGGGGAGAACGATCCCGGTGACGTAGCGTGCGGCGTCACTCGAGAGCCACATGTACGCCTCGCTCACGTCGCTCGGCTTGATGAGCTGTTCGTCCAACACGTTCATCGACCCGCTGGCATCGGAAACGGAGGCGAGCGCCGACTCCCCTACCGTCTCCAGGATGCCGTCGATCATCGGCGTGGCGACGCCGGTTGGGGCGACACAGTTGACGTTCACGTCGTGGGGGGCGAGTTCGAGCGCCAGCGTCTTCGTCAGCCCGACGATGCCGTGTTTCGCGGCCGCGTAGTGGCCCGAGCCTTTCGCCCCGACGAGCCCGGCTGTCGATGCTGTGGAGACGATTTTCCCCCCGCCGTCGCGCTCGATGAAGTGCTGGCCGACGTGCTTCGCACAGAGCCACGCCCCCTTGAGGTCGGAGTCGACCAGTTCCTCCCACCGCTGTTCGTCCATCTCCACGAGGTCGGTGACGTTCCAGATGCCGGCATTGTTCGCGAGGATATCGATTTTCCCGAAGTGGTCGATCGCCTCCTCGACGGCGGCTTCGACTGCCGGCTCCCGGCGGACGTCGGCGCGTAGCACCAGCGCATCCTGTCCTTCGTCCTCCACGAGACTCGCGGTCTCGTCCAGCTGAGCCTCGGAGGCGAGTGGGTACTGACTGGTCTCTATCCCGCGTGCACCGCCGGTTACCACCACGTCGGCGCCGTGTTTCGCGTAGTACTGGGCGTGGGACCGGCCTTGGCCTCGGCCGGCGCCGGTGACGAACGCGACCTGTCCGTCGAACTTGTAGCGCGGCACTGCCATGTGTATTGGTGCCACAGCAGTTCTAGTTTGTGGTGTTCGCTTTCGAACAGATACACCGTGTCGCTGTTTCACCCCGAAGCTACATCACGTGGTACGTACTAGCAAACAATGCAATGATCGTACTCCACGCGTCGTTCCCGATTGACCCGGAGCGGCGAGACGAGGCACTTGACCACGTACAGACACTCGTCGAACAGTCGAACCGGGAAGACGGAATGATCGAATACCGTGCCGCAGTCGATGTCGAAGACGAGAACACGATCCGGTTTTTCGAACAGTATGAGGACGCGGAGGCCGTCGACGCACACAACCAGACGGAGCATTTCCAGGCGTTCGAGGAACGACTTCCCGAACTGCTCGCTGGTGAGCCGGAAGTCGTCCAGTTCGAGGTCAGCAACGCGACGACCCTCGAACTGTAGGGGACCCCCAGAGAAACTATTAGCGAGTAGTCAAATGCGAAGATATGGCAACGAGTGTTGAGTTCGTCGTGTTCGTTGTTATCGGCCTGTTCGGCGCGAACGCAGTGCCCCACTTTGTGAAAGGCATCACGGGGGAGCGCCACATGACGCCGATGGGGCCGGAGTCGAGCGCCGTGGCGAACGCGGTTTGGGGTAGCATCAACGTCCTCGTCGCGGGGTCACTGGCGTGGGTGTACCGAGACGCCGTCGAACCGACCACACTCGCGGTGGCGTTCGTGGCTGGGACCGCGATGGCTGTCGGGCTGGCGTCGTACTGGGGTGAGTAGCGCTCGGGGGAGCCTCGCGAGGGCAACCCCGTCCGCCACTATTTCGCCAAGTACCCGGCGTCGACCGGGAGGTAGATTCCGGTGACGTAGCGTGCGGCGTCGCTGGAGAGTCACATGTACGCCTCGCTGATCTCCTCCGGGCCGTATGCTTCGCCCGGCTCGAACACATTCATCGGCCCACCGAGCATCATGTCCTCGGCGATCTCTTCGCCGTAGGCTTCGAACAGGCCCGCCCCCATCGGCGTGTCGACCGACGATGGGCCGACACAGTTGACGTTGACGTCGTACTCGGCAAGTTCGAGCGCCAGCGTCTTCGTCAGCCCGACGACGCCGTGCTTAGCAGCCGAATAGTGGCCGTTCGTCCGCATCCCAACCTTGCCGGCGACCGACGAGGTAGAGACAATCTTGCCGCCGTCGCCACGGTCGATGAAGTGCTGGCCGACGTGTTTCGAACACAGTCAGACGCCTTTCAGGTTCGTATCGATGAGCTCGTCCCACATCGCTTTGTCCATCTGAGTGAGCTCGGCGAGTGACTCGACGGCGGCGTTGTTAGCGAGAATATCGACCTTCCCGAAGTGGTCGATCGCCTGCTCAACGGCTGCCTCCACCTCGTCCTCGTTCGAAACGTCCGCTTCGACGGTGAGCGCCTTCGCACCCTCGTCCTCAACGAGACGGGCTGTCTCCTTGAGTTCCTCGTTGGTCCCGAGGTCGTATGGGACGGACGGTTTGTTCTCACAGATGTCGAGACAGACGACGTCAGCGCCGTGTCTCGCATAGTGCTGGGCATGCGTGCGGCCCATCCCGTGTGCGGCGCCAGTGACCAGAGCCACCTTGCCGCTGAAGTCGTAGCTCACCATCGTTATTTCGCGGTGAAGCCCGCGTCAACCGGTAGTTCGATGCCGGTGACGTAGCGTGCGGCGTCGCTGGAGAGCCACATGTACGCCTCGCTGATGTCACTCGCCTCGATTCCCGGATCTTCAGGGTTGAAGATGTTCATCGGACCGCTGATTGACATGTCCTCGAACACCTCCTCACCGTAGGCCTCCATCATCCCCGAGATCATCGGGGTGTTGACGACGGTCGGACAGACACAGTTGACGTTGACGTCGTACTCGGCAAGTTCGAGCGCCAGCGTCTTCGTCAGGCCGCGGATTCCCCACTTCGCCGAGGCGTAGTGGGCGTTGCTAGGCGCGCCGATCAGTCCCGCCGTCGAGGCGGTGGAGACGATTTTGCCGCCGTCGCCCCGCTCGATGAAGTGCTGGCCGACGTGTTTCGCACAGAGCCAGACGCCCTTCAGGTTCGTGTCGAGCATCTCGTCCCACGTCGCTTCGTCCATCTTCACCGCATCTGCCATGGACTCGATGCCGGCGTTGTTCGCGAGGATGTCGATCTTCCCGAAGTGGTCGACCGCTTCGTCGACGGCCGCCTCGACCGCGGACTCGTGGCGTACGTCCATCTCGATTGCGAGGGCCTCCTGCCCCTCGTCTTCGACGAGACTGGCTGTTTCGTCGAGTTCCTCGCTAGTGCCGAGATCGTACGGCACCGTGTCCATGTTACGACTGATGTCGGTGACGACGACGTCGGCGCCGTGTTTCGCGTAGTGCTGTGCGTGTGACCGTCCCTGCCCGTGTGCGGCCCCGGTGACGAACGCCACCTGGCCGCTGAAGTCGTAACTGACCATCTTACTTGGCTGTCGCGCCCGCGTCGACTGGCAGTGCGATTCCGGTGACGTAGCGTGCGGCGTCGCTGGAGAGCCACATGTACGCCTCGCTGATGTCCTCCTCCTCGATCATCTCACCCGGTTCGAAGACGTTCATCGGCCCGGTCATCTCGCCCATGTTCTCGAGCATCTCCGGCCCGTAGGCCTCTATGTAGTTCTGCATTCCCGGACTGTCAAGCGCCGTCGGACAGACGGCGTTGACCTTGACGTCGTACTCGGCGAGTTCGAGCGCCAGCGTCTTGGTGAGGCCGATCACGCCGTGTTTTCCGGCGACGTAGTGGCCTGTCCCCGGCGCGCCGACGAGACCGGCCGTCGAGGAGGTGGAGACGATCTTGCCGCCGTCACCGCGGTCGATAAAGTGCTGGCCGACGTGCTTGCTGCAGAGCCAGACGCCTTTCAACAGCGTATCGATCACCACGTCCCACTGTTGCTCGTCCATCTCGGTCATGTCCGCGGCCGGCCAGAGGCCGGCGTTGTTCGCGAGGAAGTCGATGCGGCCGAACTCCTCAAGCGCCTCGTCGACGGCGGACTCGACCTGGTCCTCCTCGCGGACATCCATCTGGAGGGCGAGGGCGTCCTACCCCTCGTCCTCGACGAGGCTCGCCGTCTCGGTGAGCTCGTCGGTGGTCCCCATGTCGTAGGGGACGTGGTCGATGTTCTGCCCGACGTCGGTGGCGACGACATCGGCGCCGTGTTTCGCGTAGTACTGTGCGTGCGAGCGTCCCTGTCCGTGTGCGGCGCCGGTGACGAACGCCACTTTGCCGCTGAAGTCGTACTCTGGCATTGGTGTGGGTGGTTACTTCGCCGTCATTCCTGCGTCTACTTTCAGCGTGGTTCCGGTGACGTAGCGGGCGGCGTCGCTGGAGAGCCACATGTACGCCTCGCTGATCTCCTTGGGTTGGAGCATCCCGCCGTCCCCGAAGATATTGGACGGTCCGGTCATCGCCATCGTCTCTTCGAGGAGTTCCTCGCCGTAAGCCTCGACGTAGCCCGAGATCATCGGGGTGTCCATCCCCGTCGGTGCGACCGCATTGACGTTGACGTCGTACTCGGCGAGCTCGAGCGCTAGCGTCTTCGTCAGTCCGCGGACGCCGTGTTTGGCCGCGACGTAGTGGCCATTGCCGGGGGAGGCAGTGAACGCCGCCGTCGACGCCGTGGAGATGATTTTCCCCCCGTCGCCTCGCTCGATGAAGTGCTGCCCGACGTGTTTCGCACAGAGCCAGACGCCTTTCAGGTTCGTGTCGATCATGTCGTCCCACTGCTGCTCGGTCATCTCCGTCGCGTCGGCAGCGTTGAAGATGCCGGCGTTGTTCGCGAGGATGTCGATCCGACCGAAATGATCGACTGCTTGCTCGACGGCCGCCTCGACCTCGTCCTCTTCACGGACGTCCATCTGGATCGCGAGAGCCTCCTGCCCCTCGTCTTCGACCAGACTGACCGTCTCCTCCAGTTCGTCAGGGGTACTGAGATCGTAGGGGTTGGTGTCGATGTTCTCGCAGATGTCGGTGACGACGACGTCGGCGCCGTGTTTTGCGTAGTGCTGTGCGTGTGACTGTCCCTGGCCGTGACCGGCGCCAGTGACGAATGCGACCTTTCCGTCGAAATCGTATTCGACCATTGTGTGTAGTTGGTGGTGGGAGGGTGGTTAGTTCACTTTGCGAGGAAGCCGGCGTCGACCGGGAGGAAGACGCCGGTGACGTAGCGTGCGGCGTCGCTGGAGAGCCACATGTACGCCTCACTGATGTCGCTCGGTTCGATCATGTCGGTGTCCGGGAAGACGCTCATCGGCCCCGCGACAGCGCCCATTTCGTTCATGAACTCTTCGCCGTACCCCTCCAGCATCCCTGCGACCATCGGGGTATCGACAGCTGTCGGCCCGATGCAGTTGGCGTTGACGTCGTACTCGGCAAGTTCGAGTGCGAGCGTCTTCGTAAGTCCAATGACGCCGTGTTTCGCGGCGACGTAGTGGCCGTTACTCGGAATGCCAACTTGGCCGGCGGTGGACGCAGTAGAGACGATTTTGCCGCCGTCACCACGGTCGATGAAGTGCTGCCCAACGTGTTTCGAGCAGAGCCATACCCCTTTGAGATTGACATCGATGAGTTCGTCCCACATCGCCTCGTCCATTTCCGTCAGGTCGGCGATCGACTCGATGCCGGCGTTGTTCGCGAGGATGTCGATGTGACCGAACTCTTCAAGAGCCTCGTCGACGGCGGCCTCGACTTCGGCCTCGTCGGAGACGTCGGCTTCGACAGTGAGAGCCCGCTGCCCTTCGTCCTCGACGAGGCTTGCCGTTTCGTCGAGTTCGTCCGCTGTACCGAGGTCATACGGGACCGTGTCTTTGTTGTGACCGATGTCGACGGCGACGACGTCGGCGCCGTGTTTCGCGTAGTGTTGTGCGTGCGAGCGTCCCTGTCCGTGTGCGGCCCCGGTGACGAACGCCACCTTACCGCTGAAGTCGTACTCTGGCATGGCTCTGTCTCCGGGAACGACCTTGCGTCAAAGATTAACGCGGTGTGCGTTCCCACATTACCATGATCTACCATCCACAATAAGTGTACTCCAAATCATCAATAGTTGGAACCCCGTTAGAATCAATGAACCCCACGAACAGGGGAAGAACGGTTCCGGCGGGGCGAATCAGTCTTCGAGTCCGAGTTCACGACGCACGTCGTGGAAGACACTCAAGACGTCCTGCTCTTCTTCCTCGAATGGGAGTCGCTGGAGACGATGTTCGAGCGCCATCGGCGCGACACGACGGACAGTTCGAGGGGTGACCTCGTCGGCGGCCTCGTAAGCAGCCAGCGTCCGGGCGGCCCGGCGGAGCGTGATGTCACCCCGGTGGCCGTCGACGTCGAGTTCGATGTTCATCCCCGCGATCAACCGTGCGATATCGTCCCCGAGTTCCACCTCGTCGAGTCGCTCCCGAGCTGCCGCAATGTCGTCCCGTAGCGTCGCCTGCTCCTCAGCGTATTCTGCGCGGAACGCTTCGGGGTCGGCCTCGAAATCGGCACGACGGCGGCTGATCTCGACGCGATCGTCCACTTCGTTGACCCCCTCCACGTCGACGACGAGACCGAAGCGGTCGAGGAGTTGCGGTCGGAGGTCGCCCTCCTCGGGGTTCATCGTGCCGACAAGGATGAACTCCGACGGATGGCGGAACGAGACGCCCTCGCGTTCGACGATGTTCTCGCCCATCGCAGCGGCGTCGAGCAACACGTCGACGATGTGGTCGTCAAGCAGGTTCACTTCATCAACGTAGAGGATGTTACGGTTGGCTTCTGCAAGGATACCCGGTTCGAACTCCCGTTCCCCCGCTTGGACCGCGCGTTCGAGATCGATGCTGCCGACAACACGGTCCTCGGAAGCGTTCAGCGGCAAGTCCACTACCCGCATCGGCCGCGTCTCGGTCGGCAGGTCCTCGCCGGCATCGTGTCGCCCGCGGCACTCATCGCACATCCGGTCGGGATCGGCCGGCGGACAGCCGTAGGGACAGTCCGCCACGGCTTCGATGTCCGGGAGCACTTCTGCCAGCGCCCGAACCGCTGTCGACTTGGCCGTCCCGCGCTCGCCCCGGATCAACACGCCGCCCACGTCGCGGTTGACGGCGTTCAGCACGAGCGCACGCTTCATTTCGGTTTGATCGACGATGGCTGAGAACGGGAACGTCCCGCCAGCCCGTGATTCGTCTTCGATCGTCTCGGTGTCGTGTGTGATGTCGTGGTCGGTCATCGATTGGATTCGATCGTTTTCCCGCCAACTTCGTCGCGTTGTATCATGCTGTCCCCTCTTCCCAGTCGAGTGCTTCGAGATCGACGTCACGCGGCAGGTCGATCAGGGGCAGGTAGTCGGCGCCCATCGTCGCCGCGAACTCTCGATTGCGCTCGTGGCGCTTCCGTTTCATTCGCTCGGCCTTCCGATCGGTCCAGATCTCGTCGGGCGTCGTGTCGAGTTTGTGCCCGGTGTCGACGAACACTCCCGGGACGTCGTCCTCGTCGAACAGCGCCGCAGCACGGAGCGCGTCCTCTCTGGCGTCACTGTCCTCGCGGTACTCGACGTTCGACTGTCCGTCCGACAGCACTACGACCAGCGGGTAGAGATCCTGGTCGCGGCGTTTCTCGCGTTCCACGAGCTGGTAGGCCTCGACCAAGCCGTGGGCCAGTGGCGTATTGCCGCCGACGGTCAACCGCGAGACGGCGTCGCGGGCTCGCCGATGGTTCCGAGTGGGTTCGACCAACGTGAAGGCGCTCTCGCCGCGGAAGACCACAACTGCGACCCGGTTTCGGGCGCGATAGGCGTCCTCGATCAGCGAGAGCAGCCCGCGTTTGGTCTCCATCATCTGCCGACCGCTCATCACGCTGCCGCTGGCGTCGACGACGAACACCACCAGCGCACGAGCGGTGCGCTCGCGGAGTTTCTGCCGGAGATCTCGCGGTTCGATCACCAAGTCATCCCCCTCCCGCCCGCGCTGTCGTTGGTGGGGTGCAGCCGCCCGAAGCGTCGCGTCGATAGCCACGTCGTCCACGTCTTCCTGTATGCGCGATCGGACGTATCGACCGCTACGCACGTCAACGCGCGAGGGGGTGCGCCGTGCGAGCGCGCTCCGCATCGTTCGGTCCTTCTCCGGGTCGATGGCGGTTCGATCGACCGTGTAGGACTCCTCGCCTTCGGTGATTGGGATACCGCCGCCTTGCTGGTCGGCCGAGTCGTCGCCCTCGGGGTCGTCCTCGTCGTCCTCACCCTCTTCAGGTTCGTCGTCGTCGTTCCCAGTCGAGAGTGCTGCCTCGCCGAAGCTCATCTCGGCGACGCCCTCCACCCGGTGCGGGAACGCGAAGTATTGGGCCTCCGCGACGTGAGCGTCAGTCACCTCGTCCTCGCCATCGAGTGCCGCGAGGGCGCGCGCAATCCGGGAGACAGCGATGTCCGCGCGCATCCCGTGAGCGCGCTGCCGGAGCGCCTCGTAGGAGGCGTCGCGCTGCAGTTCCTCGGACATTTCGACTTCAGTGAGCCGTTCGCGTGCGTCACGCACTTGCTTGCGGAGCGCATCCTGTTCGGCTGCGTATTCGGTGCGGAACGCCTCGGGATCGGCATCGAACGCTTCCCGCCGCTCGGCGATTTCGACGCGCTCGGCCGGGTCGTCGCTGGCTTCGACGTCGACGATGATGTCAAACCGGTCGAGAAGCTGCGGTCTGAGTCCGCCTTCCTCCGGGTTCATCGTCCCGACGAGGATGAACCCCGCCGGGTGCCGGAACGAGACGCCCTCACGCTCGACGATGTTTTCGCCCATCGCCGCGGCGTCGAGCAGCACGTCGACGATGTGGTCGTCAAGGAGGTTCACCTCGTCGACGTAGAGGATGTTCCGGTTGGCCTCTGCAAGGATCCCCGGTTCGAACGTCGCCTCGCCAGCCTCGACGGCTCGCTGAAGGTCGATACTGCCGACGACGCGGTCCTCCGAGGCGTTCAACGGCAGGTCCACTACCTGCATCTGTCGTCGTTCGACCGGGAGGTCGGCGTCAGCTGCGTGCCGCTGTCGGCACTTACTGCACATTCGGCCGGGGTCATCGGGTGGACAGCCGTAGGGACAGTCCGTGACGACATCGATCTCGGGCAGGACCTCCGCGAGCGCACGGACACCGGTTGACTTGGCAGTCCCGCGCTCACCACGCAGCAGTACACCGTTCACCTCAGGGTTGACAGCGTTGATTAGTAACGCACGCTTCATCGCTTGCTGATCGACTATCCCGGCAAACGGGTACGATACTTCCATGCCAGTGCTTCCCAATGGGATATAAGGTTATAAACAAGTTCCGGACATCACACCGGCGGTACATCTTTATCCTCGTCCGAATAACACATGATAGAGAACCACATACAACCTATGCCGGACATGCTTTTCACACCTAGACGAATCGGGTCGGTGACTATACCGAATCGGACGGTGTTCTTGGCCCATGAAACGGGGTTCGCGGAGGACGGCCTGCCGACGGAACGCGACGCAGCGTACTACGAGGCCCGGGCCCGCGGTGGCGTGGGTCTCATCATCGGCCCGTCGAGCATGCTCGTCCATCCGAGCGCGTCGAACCCGATGTACGCCTCGGGGTACGACCCTGACGTCGTCCCGCGTCTCCAGATGATTGCGGATGCAGTCCACGACTACGGGACTAAGGTGTTCGCCCAACTCCAGCACACCGGCGGGGAAGATACTGGCGAGCACGCGATGCGGGAGACATGGGCCCCCTCAGCGGTTCCGTCAGAGTACGGCTACGAGATGCCAAAGCGAATGGAGAAGGAAGATATCGAGGAAATCAAACTCGGCTTCGCCAAAACCGCCGAACACGTCAAACGGGGCAATCTCGACGGGATCGAACTCAAAGCCGGCCACGACGGGATTCTTCGACAGTTCCTCTCGCCGAAGTACAACCACCGTGACGACGAGTACGGCGGGTCACTGGACAATCGTGTTCGGCTCGTGAACGAAGTAGTCGAGGCCATCCGGGACCGCGTCGGGGACGAGTTCCCCGTCGGCATCCGGCTCACACTGGACGAGATGGAGGACGGCGGCTACGATTACGACTACGCGGTCGAGGTGATGCAGCGCCTCCACCCGAGCCTGGACTTCATCGACTCCGACATCGCCACCATCTCGAAGCTGCACATCACTGATGCGCCGATGCACGCGCCGCTCGGCTACACCTCCGAGTACTACGGCGCCGCGAGGGAGGAAGTCGACATCCCAGTCATTGCGGCCGGTCGGATCAACGACCTCACCAAGGCTAACGACGTACTGGAGGAGGGCCGCGCGGACTTCGTCGGGATGTGCCGGCAACTCATCGCCGACGCCGACACGGTCCGGAAGGTCCGGCGCGGCGAGGATGAGGAGGTCACCCACTGTATTGCGTGCAACCAGAACTGTCTGGGCGGTATCCACACGAACGGTCACGTCGGCTGTATCCAGACGCCTCGATCGGGAAGGGAGACGAAGATTCCCCACCTCGAGGACCGCGATCCGGCGTCGACGTCCCGGGACGTACTCGTCGTCGGCGGCGGGCCCGCGGGACTCTCTTTCGCGGTGACGGCCGCCGACCTCGGCCATCAGGTGACCATCCGTGAGCGAGAGGGACAACTCGGCGGCCAGTCAAATATCGCGACACAGGTCGACTCCAGACAGGAGTTCGGCGATGCCGTCCGAAATCTGAAGAACCAACTGGGCAACCGCGACGTGACCGTCGAAACGAACACGGAAGTCGTCCCTGAGGACATCAGCTCCGACGCATGGGACGACGTGGTTGTCGCCATCGGCGCCAGCGAGAGCCAACCCGATCTGCAGGGACCGGACGTTCACCGCTCGTGGGATGTCCTACGCGGCGAAGATGTCGGGGACTCGGTGATCGTCTTCGACAACAACAAGCACGCTGCAGGAGTCAGCGTCGCGGAGCACCTCGTGGCCGACCACGACGTGACCTTCGTGACCACTTCCTACCATCCGGGCGATCAGCTCGAGGGGACGAACGTTCCGCCGTTTCTCGAAACACTGTACGAGCATGGCGTCGACATCGAAACCCACGCCACCATCATCGGCTTCGAGGATAACACCGCCCAGTTGCTCAACGTCTACTCCGAGGACGTGAACACAGTCTCTGCTGACTCGCTCGTTGTTGCGGAACGTCGGGAAGCCCGGACTGGCCTCGCCGATGCGCTGGAAGAACAGGGATTCGCGGCCGATTCGATCCATCGTATCGGTGACTGTGTCGCCCCGCGACTGATCGACAAAGCCATCTACGACGGCGAACTACTCGCCCGGGAGCTATCCGCATGACTGTGAGGTGCTACCAATGACTCAGATCGTGGCCGTGCCCGACGCCGACGATGTCGCGCTGCTCGACGAGGCCCACCGACTCGCCGAGGCGATCGGCGATGCGGGGCCGGCGTCCGAACCACCCACCGTCGTCGCTGTCACGTTCGACGGCCTCGTCACACCGGACGAAGCCGCAGCGGGGGCTCCCGACGAGGTACTCCACGTGACCTCCGAGGAGGGGACGTTCACATCGGGCGCAGCGGGGATCCGTCCCCGTTCACAGGCGCTCGCGGAACTCACCGACGACGCACGAGCAGTCCTGCTTCCCGATACCGCAGACGGCGTCGACCTCGCGGCTGCGACGGCGCGGCGACGACGGGGTGCCTGTGTCACCGACTGCCTACTGCGGGTCCGGGACGGCAAACTGCGGGCCGGTCGACCCGCGTACGGCGGCCGTGCGTACGCCGAGTTCGATTTCGAACGGGAGCCTCCTGTGGTGACGCTCAACACCGAATCACTCGGGACACCCGACCAGCAGCCCGAAGGTGAACCAACCCAACGAACCGTCGAGATCGATGTGGACGACGACGACCGCATCCGGCACGTTGAGACGTTCGAGGTGCCGGAGGACGACCTCTCGAAGGCGCGCCGCATCGTCGCGGGTGGCTTCGGGTTGGGTAGTCCGGACGGTTTCGACCTGATCGAAGACCTCGCAGACGCATTCGGCGCCGCCATCGGCGCCTCGCGTCCCCCGTCGGATGAAGGCTGGGTGCCTTACGACCGCCAGATCGGCGTGACAGGCAAGGAAATCGACGTCGAGGTCTACGTCCCCTGCGCAATCTCGGGCGACTCCTACCACATGCGTTCGGTGAACGCCGACCATCTGATCCCGATCAATTCGGATCCCGAAGCGCGCGTCTTCAACTTCGCCGACATCGGTATCGTCGGCGATGTTTACGAGTACGGACCTGCATTGGCCGAGGCAGTTCGCCGGGCGAGAACGGACAACGAGTCCGCAGCGGCCGAGGAGGTGGTCGAATGACCGACGTCTCCTTCGACGTGGTTGTCGTCGGCGCCGGTCGGGCCGGCGTCGCCGCCGCCTACAAACTCGCCGACGAGGGGTTCGAGGTGGCACTGGTCGAACGCGCCAAACAGCCGGGGATGAAGAACGTCACCGGTGGCGTACTCTACGGCAGTATCTTGGACGATCTCGTGCCGGAGTTCCCGGAAGAAGCACCGCTTGAACGCCACGTAGTCGAGCATAACATCAAACTGCTCCACGGCGATGCAGAGGTCTCCATCGGTTACCGCGACCTCGAGCTCCGGGAGGAACCAAACTACACGCTGATGCTCGGGAAGTTCGACCGGTGGTTTGTCGACCGCGCGGTCGACCAAGGGGTGACGTTCCTCTCGGAAACGGCCGTCCGAGACGTCACACAGGAGGAGAGCCGTGCAGTGGTCCACACCGATCGCGAGGACGGCGATATCGCTTGCGACGTTGTGATCGGCGCCGATGGTGTGAATACGACGGTCGGTCGGAAGACGGGGATCCAGCGAACGATGCGCAACGAGGACATGGCGCTGTCGGTCAAGAAGGTAATCGACGTCGGCCGGGAGACGATCGACCAGCGCTTCAACCTCGATAGTGACGAGGGCGCCGCATACATCTACACGGGATTCCCCGAAGGCGCACCCACCATCGGCTACTTCATCTACACGTTCGACGAGTACATCTCCGTCGGCGCGGTCGGTGGTCTCGAAACCCTCCGGTGGCTTGGCGACGAGGGGTACGGCGAGACCGGTACCCCGCTGTACTCGCTACTGGAGGATTTCATGGAACTCGACACCGTCCGTCCATACGTTCAGGGCGACGCCGTGGAGGAGTACCAGGGAATCCTCGTCCCCGAGCACTCCTACGATACACTCCCAGACCGCCAGGATCGCCGGGTCGCACTCGTCGGCGACGCTGCGGGGCTCGTACTCAACAAGGGGTACACGTTCCGGGGGCTCGACTACGGGATCAAGAGCGGTCTCGTTGCCGCCGAGGCCGCAGTAAAGTGTGCCGAAGACGGGGACTGGGACGCATTCGGCCGACGGTACGACACGAGTCTGGAGGACTCGTACGTCCTCCAAGACATGAAGCAGCACCGTCACCTCCCGAAATTCCTGAAAAACGAACGGATGTACGATGCGTATCCGGGTATCGCGACGGAGACGCTCAGGGGGATGTACTCAGCTGAAACCGACGCATCCGGGCTGACGTGGCGACAGGCGTACCGCGCGTTCCGGCGGAGTGATGCCGGGTTCCTCGACTTGCTCAAGGACGGGTATCGGGGACTCAGATCACTGTGACCAAAAGAGCAATACCTATCGACACCAACACATAGCTATGAGTTCACACACACCACGAACTGACACCGATGGAGAGACAGAGCGATGAGTGTCCAGGACGATCTGGAGACGGTTGAGTGGGATGTGAGCGAGGACGCCCACATCACCGTCGACAACGAGCAGTGTATCACCTGCGAGGACAAGCCCTGCCTACACCTGTGCCCTGCGGAGTGCTTCGACTACCAGGAGGACCAGGAGGGCGGTATCTACTTCGCGTACGAACCGTGCGTGGAGTGTGGCGCCTGTATGGTCTTCTGTGCAAACGATCCAGACAAGGGCGCCGTCTCGTGGTCGAAGGCAGAGGGCGGTAAGGGCGTGGAGTTCGACTTCGGCTGACCATGTATCTCGATGACCAGACGGCTATCGTGACCGGCGGTGCAAGCGGGATCGGTGCGGCGACGTGTCGCATACTCGCCGAACGGGGCGCTGATGTCGTCGTCGCAGACCTCTCCGCGGAGGACGGTGAAGAGTTGGCCGGATCCATCACTGATGCCGACGGCGGCGACGCCTCGTTCGTCGAGGCCGACGTGAGCGACGAGGATGCCGTCGCAGGGATGGTTGAGCATGCCGAGAAGACGTTCGGGAGCGCAGACGTCCTCGTGAACAACGCTGCTGTCGCCTCACAGGAAGCTGATAGCCGGATCACGGAGTTCGATGACGACGCCTACGAGTTTCTGACCGGCGTGAACCTCAAGGGGCCGATGTATGCCGCGAAGCATGCGATCCCGGCGATGCTCGATACCGGCGATGGAACCGGTGTCGTGATCAACAATGCCTCGATCGCCGCACTGATCGCGGAACCCGGGATGGACATCTACACTGCGACAAAGGGGGCGCTCGTCTCGCTAACTCGATCGATCGCCGTCGAGTACGCACCCGATATCCGGGCGAACACAATCTGCCCCGGTGTCGTCGAGACGCCGATGCTCGAAGCCGCCATGGAATCGGACGGCAACAACGACGTACCCGACACGATGGCGTCGATGATCGAGGAGACGCCGCTGGGGATCGCTGAGCCCGAAGACATCGGTCGTACGATCGCGTTCCTCGCGTCCGACGACGCGGCATTCATAACCGGGGCAACGATCCCGGTTGACGGAGGGTACACCGCACAATGAAGGCGATCGTCGCCACGCGGCCCGAGCCGCACCGGGTCGTCGACGATGATGGAAACGCGGAGCCGTACCGGCCCCAACTGAGCATCGACGACCGCGTCGCGCTGGCAGCCGCCCGTGACGTTGCCGAGGAGGTGACAGCGGTCGGCATCGGCGGTGATCCGGCGAAGCGCTGTGTTCGTGCGGCGCTCGAACGTGGCGCCGACGAGGGGCTCCATGTGGCCTACGATCCCATCGAGGAGGCTGCCGGGGACAAGTACGCGACCGTACTGGCCCGCGTCGCCGCACGCGAATCACCGGACGCCGTCATCGTGGGACAGTCGTCCTCGTTCGCTGGATCCGAGATCGCGACGTTCGTCGGGGACCAGCTGGACTGGCCCGCCGCGACCCGGGTGACTCGGCTCGGCACGCCGAATATCGACGCCGAGGTCACAGTCGATCAGGGTGAGCTCGCCGTCCAGCGGAAACTGGCGATCGGCCGGCAAGAGGCAGTCGCTGTCGAGTCACCGACAGTACTGGGGATCGACGCCGGCTATACAGATCCCGACCGTGCACCGCTCTCGACGATCGTCGCCGGCCAGCAAGCCGAAATCGAAACAGTACCCTTGGAAGATGTCGCGCCGGGAGAGTCCCGGTTCTCGATGAGTGTCGGCGCTGCGACGATGGAAGACGTGACTCCAAACGAACGCTGGGGGCGCGGACGCCCACCGAGAACCGGCACCGTCGAGCAACGCATCTACCGGATGCTCGGCCGCGGGACTGACGAGGGGACGAGCGCCGGCGAGCGTATCGATGCCCCGCCCGAGGAAGCGGCCGAGCAGGTCGTCGACTATCTCCGACGGAACGAGCTGCTCTAGGAAACGAGGCGGAAGCGTGCGCTCGGTCGGAGGTGGGCGAGCGTCCCGTGGGCGAGTGCGCCACGGTAGACACCGAGCTGGTAACCGAGGTGGTCGGCAAGGTAGTAGCCAGCGTAGGCGGTTCTTGACGTCTCTGGATCGTGGACGCGGTATTCGACGATCGCCGGGAGGGCGACCGTGGCGCTGAGAGCGGTGGCAATACTCGGCCCGAGCCACGACGGCCCGACGACCCAGGAGATCCCACCGAGCACCGCGATTGGGAGCACGTAATAGCGTGTCACCTCCCGTGAGAACGCGTATACCGACGACAGTCGCATGCGACCCCAGCTCTCCACGAGGTCGCGCAGCGAAACTGCTGGTGTGAGCCGACGGGCACGCCGCCAGCCGCGCCAGCCACGAACGCCAGCAGTAAGTCCGAGTACAGCCCCGGCGAGTGCGAACGCGCCCGTCGAAACCGTGCCGGTGCCGACAGCACCGACTACCGCGAGTGAGATGACCAGCAGTGCGGCAACCGGGACGTCGACACTACTGTCCTCACGGTCGTGTTCGCTCGCCAAGAGCGCCTCGGAGGCACCGTAGATTCCTCGCCGGCTAGCGAATGCTCGGGGGTCGTCACGATACGCATGCTCCACCACGCCGTTCGGGGTGTACACCACTGCGTACCCGGCGTCCAGGGCGCCCCAGCAGACGTCCACGTCCTCGGCAACGTTTCGCTCAGGGAACGGCACTCTTTCGAACACTGCACGACGACCGACGAGGTTCGCGGTTGGAAGGTACGGTGTGGTTCCGGCAGAGTCGACGCGGGCAGCGTACGCCCCCATGTCGAGCGAAGAGTTCACGCCCTCGTAGGCGCTCGCCGCGCTCTTTCCGGCCGGCCGGACGCGACCACCCACGAGGTCGGCGGCTGCGAGACACGGAACGAGCTCGGCGAGCCAGGTGGGTTGCGGCCGGCAGTCGGCGTCGGTGAACGCGATTACGTCGTGGTGCGCGGCGTCGACGCCACGATTCCGTGCGGCACCGATACCGATCGGGTCGTCCGGGTCACCGACGCGGACGAGGTGGATCTCGCTGCCGGCCTTCGCACGGCTCTCGACCAGTTTACGCGTTCCATCGGTCGAGCCGTCGTCGACGACGACAACCTCGTAATCAGGGTAGTCCAGTTCGGCGAGTGCATCGAGACAGTGAGCGAGGTTTTCACGGTCGTTCCGAACCGTAACGACGACCGACGCCGGCGGACGATGCTGGAGGTCACACGCCGGTCGCCACTCGAGGAAGTCCCGTGTGGCCAGCCGTTCGAAAAGTCGTTCGACGGTCTCGCGGTCGTGACCTGTCTCGGCGGCGATGCTCGCGGGTGAACGGAATTCGGACGTAGAGAGCGCTTCAACGAGCGATACAGCAGCGTCGTTGAGCCGTGTCGCAGTCAGCGGCTGTCGCGAGACCACCACGTTGTCGACGGTCGAGACGGTGTGGCGGCGCCGATACTCGCCCGCGCTGCTAGTGGTTCCGTCGTCGGTCCGTTCGGCAGAAGCGGCAGCGGGGGTCGACACGGTCTTAGTCGCCCGAGAGAATTGCCCGCAGCTGGGGGTCCTCGCCGTCGGGGTCGGAACTCCCCATCGCAACCGCTGGACAGCCTTCGTGATCGTCGATCTGATTGCGGAGGTTGGCGATTTCGTCCCACGCAGTCTGGAAGCCGTCCTCGACGACGTTCCCCGAAGCGAGGTGGTCCCACTGCGTGAACGCACACGGGAACACGTCGCCCGCGGGGTCGACTAAGCAGGTCATCGAGCCCGCACCGCACTGCTTGAGCGTGTTGTTGCGCACCTCGCCCAGCGCGTTGAGGTAGAAGAAGGAGTCTCCCGTCCGCACGTCAGGGTGGTCCTCGATCCAGCCGTGGAGCCAGCGGATCTGTTCCTCGGTCAGGCGGAACTCGTCCCAGGTATCCTCGCCACGGCCGCTGGGTCGGAAGCGGTTCAGCCGCAGGCCGGCGCCGTGAGACTCGGCGAGATCGTAAATCTCCGGGAGGTCACCGACGTTCTGTTGAGTAACCACAGTGTTGACGGTCGTCCCGATGTCCCGGTCCTCCAGGCGCTCCAGTGCGTCGACAACCTGTTCGTATACACCCTCACCGCGGATGGCGTCGTTCTCAGCCTGCAGGCCGTCCATGCTCACCTGCAGGAACAGAGGATCCATCGCCTCGACCCGGTCGAGCGTCTCTTCGTCGAGCTGAGTCCCGTTTGTACTCACGCACGTCGAGATGTTCCGATCGGTGAGTTCCTCGAGCAGTTCCAGCATGTCGGGACGGACGAACGGCTCGCCACCGCCGATGTTGACCTGGAAGACGTCCATCTCGTCGAGTTCGGCGATGAACTCGTGAGCCTGCTCGGTGGTGAGTTCATTCGGAAGCTGGTGGCCGGGGCCGCTCCCGGAGAGACAGTGGTCGCAGTGGAGGTTACACCCCAACGTCACTTCCCAAGTGATAGTGACCGGCGCCGAGAGCGGCTCACTCGACATCCGCAAGCACCCCACGGGAGATGAGCGTCTCGACGATGGCCGGCGAGAACTCACGTTCGACAGCCTCACGCGACCGCCGCTGATCGTCAACGAACTCCAGCACGTCAATGACGGTGTCACTCACTTCGTACATCGACGCGTCTTCATAGCCGTAGTTCTCGTGATCGTACACCAGTCCTCCGTCGGCCTCGCGGCGGAACTTGACGTAGTCGGGTCTGGCGACGGCCGCCATCTCAGTAGACGCCGCAGATCCCGTCGATTCGGAGCTCCTCCTCGAAGAGGTCTTCCTCGATATCCGGTTCTTCGGGGGTAGACTTGTCGGTATCCGAGGTAGACTTGTCGGTATCAGGGTTTGAATCCGCTGATTGTGACATACGGTAGGTATACACAATGGGTTGGTAAATAGATTTTGATGCCTGTGGTACTTTCCTCATAGAGAGGTCCGGAATATACGGTATCCGGGAGAATTGTCTTGTGTCGTCCCCCCAGGGTTCCCGTATGGAAGATAACGAACTGGAACGGGTGGCCCTGTCTGAGCTGAAGTGGCCGGAAATTGAAACGGCACTCGAAACGGGAACTGATACGATCATCCTCCCACTCGGGGCGACAGAACAACACGGACCACATCTACCGCTTGATACGGATACACAGCTCGCGACAGCGCTCGCAGAACGCATTGCTCACCGTCTCGGAGAATCACTTGTCGCACCGACGGTTCCCGTCGGTCCCTCTGAAGAACACACAGGGTTTCCCGGCACCATTTCTATCTCTCCGGACACGCTCACTGATCTCCTCCAAGACTACGTCTCATCGTTCGGGGCACAAGGATTCGAACGTGTTGTGCTCCTCCCCGGCCACGGTGGTTGGTTCCCCGTTGTTGAGGCCGCTTACCCAGAACTTTCGCAGGCGGAGGGAATCGAGGTAGTCGCTGTGACAAGGTTACAACGGTATCTAGATCTGCTCCAAGAGGGGTTAATGGCCGCCGGAATCGACGTGTACGAACCCGTCGTCCACGCAGGTGCCAGTGAAACCTCGATGCTCCTCGCGATTGATCCGTCCTTGGTTGATGACCAATTACCGGAGGGGCACACAGGAACAGTATCCGCAGCCAACTTATTTACTGAAGGAATTGGGGCGTATGATGAGAATGGCGTGCTCGGCGATGCCCGGCCAGCAACTGCCGATGCTGGGGAGATTATACTTGAACACGTAGCTATCGCCTATACCGAGTACATTCGTGAGGAATTTCGCGAGCTGGACACCAATAATTCGGAGAAGAATTTGTAACTCATCGGTCTGATACCGAATCAGCCACTCCTCCATTAGAATTGCTCAGTGGGGCCGGCGGACTCCTCCTCAACCTGCTCGTACATCTCATCCGGGAACGGGAGGCTGCCCCAGATCGAGTAGGGACACTGGCCCTGGCCGATACAGTAGCGCTGTAGATCGTCGTTATCGCAGTTCATCGGCAACGGCGTGTCGCCGTCGATCGTGTTCGAGAATTCGTAGCGAACCTGGTACTCGGTCTCCTGCTCGTCGTACCACGGCCACCGGGAGAAGACGTCCTTGAGGTCCGCGACGATCTCGTCAAGGCTGCTGTCTTGGTACTGCGGGAGCCACATCACCATCCGCGCGAAGTTGTAGAGATCCTTTCGAACCGGCTTCTTCTCGTGTAGCCGCTCCTCCATATTCGCCATACAGGGGAGTTCGAAGAGGTCTTCGATCTCTCGCACCTCGATCTGTTCGGCGCCGGTTCCGGCTCGCCCGATTCGGTACGTATTGACGCGCCCGTCGCGGTCGATCGTGACGGCCGAGTGGGACTCGTGGTCGGCC
>Ga0207770_100081_pt1 | contig 84360 bp, 91 predicted proteins | sample A23E2SouthBayCA_FD_187729 | JGI IMG/M metagenome (GOLD analysis project Ga0207770, IMG submission 187729) | Aerobic enrichment media microbial communities from Eden Landing Ponds, California, USA - A23 E2 (SPAdes) | ecosystem: Environmental > Aquatic > Marine > Unclassified | place: Emeryville...
GCTACAGGTCCTGTACCGAAACGCCGCGAAAGGCGAGCCGCTCAACCCGACACGTGCCGACGACGTGGACTTCGATTCGCTCCGGACCGACCTCATCGAGCGACTGGAACTGACTTCCGGGCTCTGGAACAACGGCGGCCAGTCAGAGCAACTACTCAGCAGTGAGGAGGTCGGCGTCCAACCGGTCTGGAACTACGTCATCCAGTCGATGCAATCAAAGGGCATCCCCGTCGAACGGGTCTACCCCTCTGAGGGAACGAAAGCGTGGTTCATCCAGCACTGCATCCGGGACGGTGCGGAGAACCCCGAACTGGCACACACCTTCATTCAGGAGTGGCACACGCAGATGGGCTACAAGTCGCTGATGAAACCGAGCAACATCGCCGTCCCGAACGACCAGGTCTTTTCGAAGCAGGACGTCGAGAAGGCGGCGTACGGCCTCGACGACCCGGACCAGTTCATCTATGAGGAACCGAAACCACAGTCGCTCATCGAACAGTACACCGAGACCTGGAACCGGGCAAAAACGGAGGCCGATCTGTAGTGAATGCGCTCGCTGTCGACGACCTCCGGAAGACCTTCGGCGGAGAGCCTGCCGTCGACGATATCTCACTGACTGTCGAGCAAGGAGAGTTCTTCTCGCTCATCGGGCCGTCCGGCTGCGGAAAGACGACGACGCTTCGGATGCTTGCCGGCCTCCTCACGCCGGATGCGGGGCAGGTAATGCTCAACGGGGACGACGTGACGGACCGTCCGGCCCGCGAGCGGGCGACCAACATGGTGTTTCAAGATCTTGTGTTGTTCCCGCACATGAGTGTCGCGGAGAACGTAGGCTACGGACTGGCTCGGAGCGGTGTTACAGAGCCGGAGCGCGGACAGCGCGTTGAGGACGCTCTGGCACTGGTCAATCTGGCGGGATTCGGCGACCGTGACCCGTCTGACCTCTCTGGCGGCCAGCGCCAGCGGGTCGCACTGGCCCGGGCGCTGGTCAACGACCCGGCGATACTGCTGCTTGACGAACCGCTTGCGTCACTCGACCGGGCGCTTCGGGAAGATATGCAGGCGGAGTTCCGCCGGATACAGCGCGACAGCGACACGACCTTTCTGTACGTCACACACGATCAAGAGAGCGCGATGAGTATGTCCGACAGAGTCGCCGTGATGCGGGACGGACGCATCGTCAACGTTGGCCCGCCTCGCCAGCTGTACACGGACCCACAGACCCGGTTCGTCGCGTCGTTTCTCGGTGACGCCACGTTGCTAGACGGCGACGTTATCCGCCGCGAGGGTCCCGACGTTGTTGTCCAGACCGGTGCTGGACCACTTCGGGCTGACGCAGACGCAGCGAGCTATGCCGTGGGCGACACGGTGACGGTCGCAGTCCGACCGGAAGCAGTGACGCTCGGCGGCGGCGACCTGACTGGCACCGTCACCGACGTCGCGTACAAGGGCTTCTACGAGGAAGCGACCGTCGATTGCAGCGGTGCGGAACTGGTCGTCCGACGCGAACGCAACACGGCGGCACCGGACACCGCACCATCCGCTGACGGCGGCACAGACCTCCCGTTCCGCGTCGGCGAGACCGTCGAACTGGGCGTGAGCCGGGCTGTTCTCGTCAGAGATGAGCGTCGCTAACACACCCGGTCGGCTCCGGGACTGGCTCGTCGCTGGCAGCCCGCTCTTACTGGCACTGGCACTGGGCGTGTTTCCGCTCCTGACGCTGTTCGTCGAGAGCATCGGCCCCGGCCTCGGCGGCGAGAACTACGCGGAGGTGCTGTCGCCCCTGTACCGCGGCGCACTGCTGTACTCTATTGGCGTCGGTGTCGGCGTCACTGCTGTCTGTCTCGCAGTCGCGTATCCGATTACGTACTGGATTGCCCACCGGTGTCCGGACCGGTACCGGCTCATCGCGCTGGTCTCAGTGACGTTGCCGCTGTGGCTCAATTACGTAGTGCTCAACTACGCCTGGGTGTGGATTCTGGCCCGGGGCGGCGTGGTGAACCGAATCCTCGTCGGGACAGGCCTCCTCGATTCGTCCCTTGACCTCCTGTACAACAATATCTCGATGGGGATCGGGTTCGTGTACATCTACCTTCCGTACGTCGTCTTGACGATGTATGTCTCGATGGAGCGGCTCGATTACCAGCTCATTGAGGCCGCACGAGACCTCGGCGCGAGTGATGTCCGGGTGTTTCTCGACATCGTGCTCCCGCGAACGCTTCCCGGCGCGGCGGCGGCGACGCTCATCGTCTACGCACGCATCGCCGGGGCGTTTGCGACCCCGGAAATACTCGGCAGTCCCGGGAACGTCATGATTGCACGGCTCGTCGTTCAGGCGTTTCGGCAGTACACGAACTACGGGTTCGCGGCGGCGCTATCGTTCGTGTTCCTGCTGCTGGTGCTTGGAACGCTCGGGCTCGGGGCGCTTTCGCCGCGAGTCAGACGGGAGTTACGACAATGGTGAGCCGCGTCACGCGGCTGGCTGAACGCGGGGCTGGCCGGCTCCCGGGCATCGTTGTTGCGCTGACGCTCGTGTTTCTGTACACCCCTGTTCTCGTCATCGGGTATCTGTCGCTCTCACCGGCCGGCCAGCCGACGATTCCCATCGACGCGTTCTCGCTGCGGTGGTACACCGCAGTTCTGACTGACACACGGTTCATCCGGGCGCTACTGACGAGCCTCGGCATCGGCGTCGTCACAGCTACTGGTGGGACTGCGCTGGGGCTGGCCGGCGCATACGTGATCGTTCGGAGTCAGCTCCCCCAGCTTGCCCGTCGAAGCATCGCCGTGATTATCGCCCTGCCGCTGTTCGTTCCAACAGTTGTTGTTGCGTTCGGCATCGGGCGCGCCAGTGCGCTCGTCGGCCTCGGCTACGGCTACCTTCCGGTCATCCTCGGTCATCTGTTCTGGGTACTCCCGTTCACGACGTTTCTCATCGCCGCCCGCTACGCGGAGCTAGACGACCGTCTTTCGGCTGCAGCCCGCGACCTCGGTGCCGACGACCGGACTGTGTTCCGGACGATCACAGTCCCGCTGTTGTGGCCGGCACTGATGGCGAGTGTACTGTTCGCGTTCGCGCTCTCGTTCAACGAGTTCCTCATCACGTTCTTCCTCGCCGGGTCGAGTGTGACGACGGTCCCGCTGGAGATATTCGGCAAGGTCAGAATCGGTGCCACGGCCTTCCTGAACGCGGCGAGCGTGCTCGTTATCGTTGTCAGCGCTGTGGCGGCCGGCGTGGCCTCGACGCTGCGCCGTCCTGTGTGAGCGGTTCCAGCCCCCAGTCGGCTCCCCGAACCGGCGGCACGCTTTTGTCACCGAGCACCGAGCGCCGAAGTGATGCCAGCTATCGAAGTCGGTGAAACGTTCACCGAAACTCGGACGTTTCGACCCGAAGATGTCGACCAGTTCGCCGCTCTCTCCGGAGACGACCAGCCCCGCCACACGGAACCCGATGGGGACGGCCGGCGGATGGTTCAGGGGTTGCTCACCGCGTCACTGCTGACCAGTATCGGCGGCGACCTCGAAGTGCTTGCCTCGCGGATGGACCTGCAGTTCCAGCGCCCGGTGTACACCGGTGAGACGCTGGTCTGTGAACTAACAGTTGTGAGCGCTGACCCGCATACCGATGGTGGCGTCGCTCTTGTGGGCGATGTGGCTGTCCGGCGAGTCAATCGCGACGATAACTCTGATCAAGCTGACACAGCCGCCCCGAACTCGGCAGATAGTGCTCCCGCCGGAACCGTCGTGCTTGAAGCGACCGTCGAAGGACTAATCAGGGAATGAGCTGTTCGCCGTCGTCATCGTAGATCGTGATGGCGTCGACCGGACAGGTCCGGGCCGCGAACTTTGCGTCCAGTTCGGCGTCGTCTGGGACCTTCCGAACAAACACGTCCTCGTCCTGTTCCTCACTGTCCGCCAGCACCGCTTTGCCGGCGTCCTCGTCGCGCTCGAAGGCGTCCCACTCCGCGACACACTGGAACATCCCGATACAGGTGTCATAGTCATATTCGACTCGCATACCCTGTGTTGGCCGCTCGCGGGCAAAGGCGTTCCCCTCGGCGCTCGATGCGCCAGCGAGTCGATGCGGTTGTAGTGCGACAGTTTAAATCGGGGCAGGACCCAAGCGGGGTGTAATGGACGTTGCGGACCTGCCGGGCGTGCCCGAGTGGCTCCCGGACCACCTGCGCGACGACGGCATCGAAGAGCTGTACCCGCCACAGGCCGAGGCCGTCGAGGCCGGCGTCACCGAGGGGGAGAATCTGGTCGCGTCGATTCCGACGGCGAGCGGAAAGACCCTCATCGCCGAGCTAGCGATGCTTTCATCGGTTGCTCGCGGCGGGAAAGCGCTGTACATCGTTCCACTGCGAGCGCTGGCCAGCGAGAAGCAGGCCGACTTCGAGGAGTTCGAACAGTACGGCCTCGATATCGGCGTCTCGACGGGGAACTACGAGTCCGAGGGCGGATGGCTCGCCGACAAGGACATCGTTGTCGCCACCAGCGAGAAAGTGGACTCGCTGGTCCGCAACGACGCGCCCTGGATCGAGGACCTCACCTGTGTCGTCACCGACGAGGTCCATCTGGTCGACGACGGAGAGCGAGGGCCGACACTGGAGGTGACGCTGGCGAAACTCCGGCGGCTCAACCCCGACCTGCAGACCGTCGCGCTGTCGGCGACCATCGGCAACGCCGAGGCGCTGGCGACGTGGCTCGATGCGGGGCTCGTCGACTCTGATTGGCGGCCTATCGACCTCCAGAAGGGGGTCCACTACGGGCAGGCGCTGCACCTCGAAGACGGGAGCCAACAGCGGCTTTCGGTACAAAACAACGAGAAGCAGACGGCGGCTATCGTCCGCGATACGCTGGAAGACGACGGGTCGACGCTGGTGTTTGTCAACTCCCGGCGTAACGCCGAGGCGGCAGCGGGCCGGCTAGCGAACACGGTTCGGCCCCACCTCAGTACCGAGGAACGGGACCAGCTGGCCGACATTGCCGAGGAAATTCGGGATGTGAGCGACACGGAGACGAGCGACGACCTCGCGGACGCCGTCGCGGACGGGGCGGCGTTCCACCACGCCGGACTCTCCCGGGGCCACCGCGAACTCGTCGAGGACGCCTTCCGAGACCGGCTGGTGAAGGTCGTCTGTGCGACGCCGACGCTCGCGGCCGGCGTCAACACGCCCTCCCGGCGCGTTGTGGTCCGCGACTGGCGGCGCTACGACGGCTCGGCGGGTGGGATGGCCCCGCTGTCCGTGCTCGAAGTCCATCAGATGATGGGGCGGGCTGGCCGCCCGGGGCTCGACCCCTACGGCGAGGCGGTCCTCATCGCGTCCAGCCACGACGAAGTGGACGAACTGTTCGAGCGCTACGTCTGGGCCGACCCGGAGCCGGTCCGGTCGAAACTCGCGGCCGAACCGGCACTGCGGACTCACATCCTCGCGACGGTCGCCTCTGGCTTCGCACGCTCCCGCAAGGGACTGCTCGAGTTCCTTGAACAGACGCTGTACGCCAGCCAGACCGACGACAGCGGCCAGCTCGAACGCGTCGTCGACGACGTGCTCACGTACCTCCAGCGCAATGACTTCTTAGAAATCGAAGCTGGCGAACTCGACGCTACCTCGCTGGGCCACACCGTCTCGCGGCTCTATCTGGACCCGATGAGCGCCGCGGAAATCGTCGACGGCTTGCGCGACTGGGAGCGGGGAGCAAGCGACAGCACGTCGGCGAGCGGGTCGCCGGCTGACGCGCAAGCGGAGCCGCCGGCTAACAGCGGCTTCACGACCGCTAGTGAACTGGCCGAGGACGCTGACGAGAGCGACGCCGACAGGGACCCGGACGATATCTCCGCGCTGGGCCTGTACCATCTCGTCTCGCGGACGCCGGATATGTACCAGCTGTATCTCCGCTCGGGCGACCGCGAGGAGTACGAGATGGAGCTGTTCGAGCGCGAAGAAGAGTTGCTCGGTCCCACGCCATCGGAGTTCGAGGAGGGCCGCTTCGAGGACTGGCTCTCGGCGCTGAAGACCGCCCGCCTGCTCGAAGACTGGGCCACGGAGGTCGACGAGGCGACCATCACGGACCGGTACGGCGTCGGCCCGGGCGACATCCGCGGGAAGGTCGAAACTGCCCAGTGGCTGCTGGGGGCCGCCGAATCGCTGGCCAGCGAGGTCGATCTGGACGCCGCACGCGCCATCAGCGAGGCCCGCATCCGCGTCGAACACGGCGTGCGCGAGGAACTGGTTGACCTGGCCGGCGTCCGCGGCGTCGGCCGCAAGCGCGCCCGCCGGCTGTTTCAGGCCGGTATCACCGACCGCGCACAGCTCCGGGACGCGGACAAAGCCGTCGTGCTGGCGGCGCTTCGAGGCCGCCGGAAGACGGCCGAGAACGTCCTCGAAAACGCCGGCCACCGTGACCCGTCGATGGAAGGCGTCGAGCCCGCGCCCGACGTGTCTGTCGACCTCAACGATGGTGCAGACGGGGACGCAAGCGCCGAATCGACAGCCAACGACGACCAGGCCAGTCTGGGTGATTTCTGATGCGGGTCGTCGAAGGCACTGCTGAAATCGACGACGTGGGCACCTTCGTCGAGACGCTCAGTGCAATCGGTGACCGCTACGGCGTCACGGTGCAGGCGTTCGACGCCCGCTACGTCGTGGACCGCGCCCATCTTCAACTGGCTGTCGAACTCGCGACCCGGGCTCACGACCGGGGCGACGCCATCGCCGAGGATTTCGGCGTCGAGATACTGCTGTACGCGGCCGGCCGCCGCCAGATAAACCGCGCGCTGACGATGGGCGTCAGCGAGGGGGCCTGTCCCGTCGTCGCGGTCATCGTCGACCACGAACGGACGGATACTCACGTAGGAAAAAGCGAACAGAACGGTATTGAGGCAGCTGAAGACGACGTTCGTGAGGAGCTTACCGCGATGTCCACCTTAGGCGAGTACGACCCCGACCGCATCCGGTCGTTTTTCGACGTGACGGACACTGAGCTCGCTGCGACAGCCGGCGACCTTCCCGACGCCGTTCGGGAGCGTGTGGCGTTGCTCCCGGTCGAGAAGTAACGGCAGTATTTTTGCCGACGGATGTGTTAGTTATACACATGGAACCACAGCGGACGGCACGGCAGCGGGCCAGTGAGCGCGCCCGCCGGGTTGCGGCAACGGTCGACCGCACCACCGGTGCGGCCGCGTATCCGGTCCGCGTGGAGGAACTGGCAGACGAATACGGCAGCGCCGACCCGCCCGTCGAGGACTTCTCAGCCGCAATCGAGCACTGCACCGACGGCGAGTTCGACTCGCCGACGGAAGTCCGGGCGGCAATTCAGCAGGTGACACCACCGAACAGCGCCCGTAGCGAGGCGACATTCGACGAGCGCGAGCATTCGTGACCGCGTTGGAGACGCCGGTGTCTATCGGTGGCGTCGAGGTACCCAACCGGCTGTATCGCGCACCGGTACTGGAGTGTGCAGGTAACGGTGAGACCGCCGTCAACACACTCATCGACGAACTTGAACCGACGGCAGCCTCCGGTGTTGGCCTCCTCTTTCAGGGGGCAAGCATCGTCACCGACCGCGGCGGCTGTGCCGCGCCGAACATGACGCGAGTCCACGACCCGGCCTTCGTCGAGCGCCTCGAACGGCTTACCGGGACGATTCACGACCACGGCGGTCGCATCTTCCTCCAACTGGCCCACGGTGGCCTCCGGAGTATGGCGACGTGGCACGCCGAGTACCGCCGTCAGCATCCGGACCAGCGCCAGCTCGCCGTCAGCCGCCCGCCGTGGCAGCTCCAGATGCTTGACCGGCTTGGCCTGATTTCGCTCCAGCCGGATGTGCTCTCGACAGAGGAGGTATGGGCCCTGGCCGAGCAGTTCGGGCGCTGTGCCGGCTACGCCGTCGAGGCGGGATACGACGGCATCCACCTTTCTGCGGCGAACATGAGCCTTATCCAGCAGTTCCTCTCGCCGTTTTACAACCGTCGGAACGACCAGTTCCGGGACGGCGTCCGCTTCCTCGAAGCAATCCACGACGCCGTTCGGGAACACGCCGGCGACGTGCCGCTGGTCACGAAGGTCCCAGCTGAGACCGCTGCGCCGAGTTTCGTTCGACGGCATCTCACTCGGAGGGATGGCGTGGCTATCGCGACGCGAGCGGCGGCTATCGGCTATGACGGCCTTGTTCCGGTCGAGGTGTCCCCGTTCTGGGACATGAGCATTGTCCGTGGTGCGTTTCCGGACCGGGCCTGGGACGCGAGTGACCTGCAGGACGACTACGCAGCAGTCTTCGGCGGCCGACTACGAGCGCGTGCCATTCAGTTGCTTAATCGCCTGCAAGCCCGCCGTTTCAGCCGCGACCCGGGCTGGAACGCCGACTTCTGTCGAGCGCTGCGCGAGCGTGTGGACGTACCGGTTCTGCTGGAGGGCGGTCTTCGAACGCGTGCCGACTGTGACCGGTATCTCGGAGCGACTGGAGCGACCCCCGCCGCTGACGCGGTTGGGATGGCCCGCCCGTTCTACGCCGAACCCCGACTCGGCGCCCGCCTGCTTGACGGCGCAGACGCGCTGTGTGAGAGCTGTAACAACTGTACCATCCCGCAGGTCACCGGCGAACCGGGCCGCTGTCGAACGCCGGCCATCGTCCGCGAGCAGGCTCGACTCCGGCGGGACGGCGCCTACGAGCGAACTGAGTAACCGGCCCCCGATACTGCCGCCACCGTCACTGAGCCGATACAAAGGCTCATACGCGCTCGGTCCCGAACGAGTGCCGATGACTACAGGGATTTCGTCCGAACGCGTCGAGCTGTCCGTCGACGGCGAGGACGTTGACATTCACTACCGGACCGGTGGCGAGGGGCCGCCGATGGTGTTTCTCCACGGTATCGGGCTGGACGCCGCGACCGTCTCGTGGCGACACGCGCTGCCCGCACTCGCGCCGGAGCGAACGGTGTATGCGCTTGACCTGCCGGGCCACGGCGACAGTGACAAGCCTGACCGCACGTACACGACTGACTACTATCTTGAGACGCTGTCCGAGTTTCTCGACGCACTCGCCATTGAGGAACCCGCGCTAGCTGGCCTCTCGATGGGCGGCGCAGTTGCGCTCGGCCACGCGCTTGACGGCGGCCCCGTCGAACGGCTGGTGCTAGTCGACAGCTACGGGCTGGGTGCCGACGCCTACTGGCGAACGGCGGCCAGCAGTGTCTTACAGACGCCGATACTCGGCAATATGCTCTGGCAGGGCGTGGGGTCGTCCCAATCAGCTATCCGGAACAGCCTCCGAAGCATGGGTCCTGGTGAGCCGCCCCAGCAACTGGTTGAGGATGTCGATAGCGCTGTCGACCGACAGACCGTCCGGGCGATGCGGCGCTGGCAGCGCAGCGAGTTCCGATGGTCTGGCTTCCGGACGGACTACTCCGACCGGTTAGCAGAACTAGACGTGCCGACGATGCTGATTCACGGGGCCGTCGACCCACTGCTCCCCCGTCGATGGTCCGAGCAGGCTGCTGGGACAGTCACTGACAGCACGCTGAAAATCTTCGAGAACTGCGGGCACTGTCCGCCGCGGGAACATCCCGACCGTTTCAACCGGGCCGTTCGAGCGTTCTGCTGACTACTCTGGCAGGTCATCGATGAGGACGACCGCTTCGCCGTCGATGACAACTTCGTCGTCTGCGAGGACGCGCGTGGTCAGCCGGTACTGTTCGTCGCCGAGGTCTTCGACGATCTCACATTCGGCGGTGAGGCGGTCGCCGATACGGACTGGGTTGTGGAACTCCAGATCCTGTGAGAGATAGATCGTCAGCCCTGGCAGGCGTGCCAGCGCTGCGCTGATGAGGCTTCCGACGAGCGTCCCGTGGGCGATACGGCCGCGGAAGCGCGTCTGCTCCGCGAACTCGTCGTCAAGATGGAGCGGGTTCGTGTCGCCGCTCGCGGCGGCGAACTGCTGTACGTCGTGCTCCGAGATCGTTTTCGTGAAATCGACGTGGTCGCCGACGCCGAGGCGGCCAGGGTGCTCCTCAGAAATCGAGACGTGCCATTCCGGGAGGTCTTCGTCCGGTTCGATACGTTCTGCGGGCGTTACGCCGTTCTCCTCCTCCTGCTGGACGCCGAACGCGGCGAACGCTGCCCGGTTAGCTGCGACGACGCTGTTGAACATATGTGACGATGTTTCAGTCCATGTGTCTAACAGCGGGTTTCGTGGCGATTCAGAACTCATCTGTTCTGGTAATTTATTGGTCGGAGTATTAAACCTTGGTGTTGGTTTCGCTTCAGCTGTCGGTAAACGCCGTCTAACGGGCGTCAGACGCGTATTTGGGGTTCCAGTTATCGGTGCTGCAGGGCGTAGCACGCCCATCGACGCCCCTTAACCGCTAATACCATTCTCTACCATTCAATGGTACTCAGTGGTTTTCTGCGGAAGGTTTATATTGTTGAGGAGAGTACATATAGATGACCGATGGCCGACGAGGATGATGGCCTGATGTGGCCTCCGATGTTCAAGGGGATGCAACAGGCGAGCGAGAATGCGATGGAACAGCAACAGCAGCTGATGAAACAGATGTTCGCCAGCGGTGGCATGCCGAGTTTCGATATGAATCAGCTCGGTGCTATGAGCCAGATGGCGACGTTCAAGACCCGCGTGCAAAGCGGGGGTCGGATCAGTATCCCCGATGCGGAGCGAGAGGCGCTGGGCATCGATGAAGGTGATATCGTTCAAGCCGTCGTCCTCCCGGTCACTAACAACAACAACGAGTAACCCAACAATGGTAGACTACACAACCCCCGTCACGACAGCCTTCGAGATGCAGCGCGCAACGATTGAACAGAGCCAGAAGGCGCTCGAACAGAGCGTTTCCTTCCAGCAAAACGTCAACAGCGCGGTTATCGACAGCCTCGACACACAGGAGTCGGCGCAGCGCCGCGGTGTCGAGCTTCAGCAGACCGCGTTCCACAGCTACCTCGACGCGATGGCGTCGACGATGCCCGGCATGACCGAAACTGTCGAGCAGATCCGCGAGACCGTCGACGAGCAGTTCGACTTCCTGCTCGAGAACCACGCCGAGGTCTTCGACAACATGGAAACTGAACTCGAAGAGGGCGTCGACACCTACGACGAGATGACCGACGAGTACGTCACGGCCGTCAACGATCAGGTCGATATGCTCGTCGAGGCCCACGAGGAACTCGAAGCGCAGTCCGTTGAGGCTGCCGAACAGTTCGGCGAGCAGCTCGAAGAAGTGCAGGAGCAAGTCGAAGAGATTCAGGAGCAGGTCGAGGAAGTGCAGGCCGAAGCCGCCGACGCTGTCGACGTCGAAGCGTAAGTACGACAGTCGGTTTTTTTGTGCGCCCGCCGCCGAGGTACTATTATGAGTAATACAAACAACATTCAGGAGGAATGGACGGAGATGGTTGAGGAGATGAACAACGCGGTCGCTGACTCGATGGAGCAGAACATGAAGGCCCAGGCGGCCTTCGTGGAGTCGTGGGCCGATGCCGTCGAAGATACGATCCCGGAGCAGGATGACCTTGCCGACGGGATGGACGGCTACAACCGCGCCTACGAGGAGTGGATGGACGCCGCAGAGCAGATGGTCGAACGCTCGACCGACGCCGCACAGGGCGAGGACGTCGACCCGGCCGAGTTCCGTGACATCTGGCTGCAGTCCGCAAACGAGGCGTTCAAGCACGTCATGGGCACCTCGGCCTTTGCGGCCGCCAACGGCCAGCTCGTCGAGTCGATGATGGAGATGCAACAGGAAGCGGACGACCTGAGCCAGGACACGCTGGAACAGCTTGGCTTCCCAACGCGCAACGACGTCGACGAAATTGCTGAGCGGCTCATCGAGCTTGAGCGTCGCCAGCACGCGGTCGAACAGAAGCTTGACCGCGTTCTCGAACACTTAGAAGAATAACCATGTCCAGCAACCCCTTCAATCCGTTCGAGGCCGCGCTCAACTGGCAGCGAAAGACGCTGGAGAACATGACCGACGCCGCTGAGACCAGTCAGGTCGCCGACGAGCGACTGGAGCTGATGGAGTCCGTCGACGTCGGCCAGACGCCCAGTAACGTCGTCTACGAGGAGAACAAGCTCGAACTCCTCCACTACGACGCCGAAGCCGCTGGCATTGAGGTACCGGACGAGGAGAAGGAAGACGTTCCGATACTCATCGTTTACGCGCTCATCAACCGACCGTACATCCTTGATCTGCAGGAGGAGCGGTCAGTCGTCCGACGCCTGCTTGAGGCGGGCCACGACGTGTATCTCATCGACTGGAACGAGCCGTCGCGGCTTGACCAGCACCTCACTCTCGATGACTACGTTAACCGCTACATGGACAACTGCGTCGACGTGGTCCGCGACCGCTCCGGGCAGGACGCGATCAACATCCTCGGCTACTGTATGGGCGGCACGATGTCGGTGATGTACACCGCACTCCACAAGGAGAAGGTCAACACCCTGGGCCTGATGGCCGCCGGACTGTGCTTCGACCACACTGGCGGCGTCCTCGAAGAGTGGGGCTCCGAGGAGTACTACTCCCCGCAGGATGTCGTCGACACGTTCGGCAACGTCCCCGCGGATATGCTCGACATCGGCTTCGCGCTGATGGACCCGGTCGAGAACTACGTCACGAAGTACATCCGGTTCGCGGAGAACATGGAAAACGAGGGCTTCGTCGAGAACTTCGGCCGGATGGAGCAGTGGCTCGGTGACGGTATCGACGTCGCCGGCGAGGCCTACGTTCAGTTCCTCGAAGACGTGTATCAGGACAACAAACTCTATCGGAACGAACTGGAACTCGACGGCAAGCACGTCGATCTGGACAACATCGATATGCCCGTCCTCCAGCTCATGGGTGAGTACGACCACCTCATCCCGCCGGAGGCCTCCAAGCCGTTCAACGATGTCATCGCCAGCGACGACACGCGCACCATCGAGTTCTCGACGGGCCACATCGGCCTCTCCGTTTCGTCGTCGACGCACGCCGACCTCTGGCCCGAGGTCGCCGAGTGGTACTCGGAGCGCAGCACGGGGGGCGAGGAAGTCGATATCGAGGTCGAATCTCCCGAAGCGGCCGAAGACGACGCGGTAGACCAGTCGGAACTCACCGACATCGACGTCGACGCGACTGACGACGTCGATGGCGATGCTACCGAGGACGAAGACGATGCAAACGATGAATCAGCTGATGTCGACAGCGTCTCTGGTATCGGCCCGACCTACGCCGACCGACTGCACGACGCTGGCATCCACAGCGTTGCAGATCTGGCTGACTACGACGCGGCCGAACTGGCCGATATCGCTGAGACCACCGAGTCCCGCGCGCAGGACTGGCTCGACCAGCTGTAATCCGGCGCTGTTTTTCTGTTTCCCGCTCCACGAGTAGCTATGCGCGTTTCTGTCATCGGCGGCTCGACAGTCACCGACGAACAGTACCAGCAGGCACACGAGGTTGGGCGACGACTCGGTGAGCACGGCCACGATGTCGTCTGTGGCGGCCTCACCGGCGTGATGGAGGCGGCCTGTCGGGGCGCGAGCGAGGCCGGCGGTCACACTGTCGGTATCCTCCCTGGCGAGCGCCGGGCCGCCGCAAACGACTACGTCCAGACCGCCATTGCGACGGGACTCGGAAACGCCCGCAACGCTCTCGTCGTGATGAACGGCGCGGCCGTCATCGCGGTCGACGGCGGCACCGGGACGCTCTCGGAACTCGGCCACGCCCTCGACATAGACCGGCCGGTCGCTGGGCTTGGAACACACCGCCTCGACAGCCCGGTCGGCGACGCTATCGAACACGTCGACACCCCTGCCGAGGCTGTCGCATACGTTGAGTCTGCCGTGCAGTAGCCGTCGTTTCAGTCGAGTAGCCGCCGCAGTATCGCCGCAACAATGAGGTTCCCAACGCCAAGCAGCCTGACCCGACGACGGGCCCCGTCCTGCGGCGTGAACTCCACCGACAGCACCCAGCGATAGCCCAGCTGCGCTATCGACAGTAACAGCCCCGGAACGAGCAGATGAAGCGCGCCCGCTAGTGCTGTTCCGACCCACAGCAACCGCCGTTCGGTCCGTGTCAGGTCCATACCGACTCAAAGGGATACGTCGGTTTGACCGTGGCGTCTACTTCGTGATAGTAGGATTCTTGGGGGCGAGACGGCGTTCACCGCGGCTACGCTATCGTCATAGCGTCGTTATCCACCTATACTGAAAACAAAAATAGAGAATCGCACCGATTCTTCACGAGGTCGACGGGCGAGGCAGGCATCCGCGGCCGAAGGCCGCGGTTCTCGGAATCGCCGCAAAGCGGCGATTCCGCCTTTTTCGCCCACGTTTTTGCGCGGGGGTTGAGGGCGCGAAGCGCCAGAGGCCCCTGCGCAAAAAGGTGGCTTACATCATGCCGCCCATACCGCCGCCCATGCCGCCCATGCCGCCGCCCATTCCGCCGGGCGCGCCGCCTGGGCCGCCAGGTCCGCCTTCGTCCTCGTCGTCGTCGCCCTGGCCACCCTTGAGGTCGCCAGCAGCGATGACGTCATCGATGCGGAGGATCATGACGGCTGCTTCGGTTGCGCTTTCGACAGCCTGGGTCTTGACACGGAGGGGCTCGACGACGCCGTCGTCTTCCATGTCGACGACCTCACCGGTGTAGGCGTCAAGCCCGGAGGTGACTGCGCCACCGTCGTGCTTGCTGCGGAGGTCGACCAGCGAGTCGATCGGGTCGAGACCGGCGTTCTCCGCGAGGGTGCGCGGGATGACGTCGATGGCGTCGGCGAAGGCCTCGACGGCGAGCTGTTCGCGCCCACCGACGGAGTCAGCGTGGTCGCGCAGGCCGAGTGCGAGCTGCGTCTCGGGGGCACCGCCGCCGGGTAGGACCTTGCCGTCCTCCAGCGTGGCGGCGACGACGCCGAGCGAGTCCTCGATGGCGCGCTCGACTTCGTCGACGACGTGTTCGGTGCCGCCGCGGAGAATCATCGTGACAGCGCGGGCGTCCTCAACGTCCTCGACGAAGATGCGCTCGTCGCCAGCGATGTCCTTCTGGGCAACGGAGCCGGCGAAGCCGAGGTCGTCGGCTTCGATGTCGTCGATGTTCGAGATGATGCGCGCGCCGGTCGAGCGCGAGAGCGCCTCGATGTCGGACTTCTTTGCGCGGCGAACAGCGAGGATGCCTTCCTGTGCGAGGTAGTGCTGGGCCATGTCGTCGATGCCCTTCTGGCAGAAGACGACGTCAGCGCCGGCCTCGGCGAGCTGGTCGACCATTTCCTTGAGCTGTTCCTCTTCCTGGTCGAGGAACTGCTGGAGCTGGTCGGGGTCAGTGACGTTGACTTCGGTGTCGAGTTCCGTTTCCGGAACCTCGATGGCCGTGTCGAGCAGGGCCACGTCGGCGTCCTCGACGGCGAACGGCATGTTGTCGTGGACGCGTTCCTTGTCGACGATGACGCCTTCGACGAGTTCGGACTCATCGGTTGCGCCGCCGACGACGGTTTCGATCTGGATGTTGTCGGTGTCAACGCTGCCGTCGTCGTCGACGACGGACTGTGCGGCGCGGACGACGAGTTCGGCGAGGACGTCCTTGGAGGACTCCGCGCCCTTGCCGGTCATCGCGGTCGCGGCGACCTTCTCGAGGGTCTCCGTGTCGTCGGCGTCGACGTCGATGGCGTTGTCTTCGAGGATTTCCTTGGCTTTCTCGGCGGCCTGGCGGTACCCCTGGGCCAGGATGCTGGCGTGGATGTCCTGGTCGAGGAGTTCCTCGGCCTTCGAGAGGAGTTCGCCGGCCATGACGACCGCCGTGGTCGTGCCGTCGCCCACTTCGTCTTCCTGGGTCTGGGCGACCTCGACGATCATGTTGGCGGCGGGGTGCTCGATGTCCATCTCGTCGAGGATGGTGACGCCGTCATTCGTGACGACGACCGAGCCCGAGTTGTCGACGAGCATCTTGTCCATGCCCTTCGGACCCAGAGTCGTCCGAACGGCCTCGGCGACGGCCGTCCCGGCCGTGATGTTCATCGACTGCGCGTCCTTTCCGGATGTCCGCTGGGACTCCTCGGAAAGTACAATCATGGGCTGGTTGCCCATCTGCTGTTGAGCCATAGTCAAACGATGATTGAATGTGCTTCTATATAAAAGCCACGGTGGCCGTCGGTGTATCGCCCTATTACACGCCACACTCGACGGTGTGACACCGTGTAACGTGGGTGGTTTATATACCCGTTTAGTGCCGCTTAGCGGCCCATTCCGAACCGACGGTGGCGTAGTTCCGGCGTAATCTGGATGCGAGAGATGTCCTGCCCGGTCCGGTACCAGACGAACGCCGCCCTTGTGAACAGTTCACGACACTCGATGCGGACTTCCCGGGGATTGCCATCGGTCCGCTCGTGGATATCTTCGATTGCGGCCCGGGTGAACAGGTCCGGGGCCTGCCCCTCGTAGGGTTCGTCTCGGAAGTACGCCAGCGAGCGGGCGGCGTACTCAGCTACGTCGTCCGGCGAAAACGGGTCGATACCCTCATAATATCGCAGCCGGGAGTCGAGTGTCCCGCGAATCTCCGCCACCCGCCGTTTCCCTTCCGGTGTGCCGGTGAGGAACAGCCGAACGCCGGCGTCGCCGGCCACCTGCAGCGGCGACAGCAGGTCCGCCTCAAGCACTTCAATTTCGTCGACGACCAGTAAGAGCGTCTTGCCGTCCTCGCGCACGCGACGAACGATTTCGTGAACAGCGTCTTTCGCTTCAGCGGTCGCCCACGGAATTCCGTCACGAACCTGCGAGTAGTTACGCTGGTCAATGGAATAGCCCGCGGCGTAGGCGGCTGTCAGAACCGTCTGGTAGAGTTTCCGGGGCGTCGTCTCACGGGGGTTGTCCAGATGCGTGATGACAAAGCCCTCGTGCTTCGAGAGGTCCCGCAGCACGATTTCTCGGAAGGCGGTCTTTCCGGTGCCGTAGGGACTCACTAACCCGATGTGCTGGTCCTGCAGGAGCCAGGACGTGACCTGATTCAGCATCTCGGTGTCGTGTCGGACGTACAGCGGTTCGGGCATATGGTCCAGCCCGGCTTCCTCGGTAAACGGGAGGTCTGTCACTGTGTCGGCCGTGCCGCCCAGCGCCTCGCCAAAGGCCAGCAGCCGCTGTTCGACCTCCTGTAGCTGGTCCAATAGCACGCCGGCAGCGGCGCTCTCGGCACGTTCTTCTTCTTCGGACCGGAGCGATTCGAGGCGGTCCATTACCTCTGAGACCGACTGTCCCGCGCCGCTAGAACCCGGTTGCTCTGTGTCGTCCACCACGGCTATCTCTCTCAGCCTTACCCGTCCGGCGCGTTATATGTTACGCCCCGAATTTCGAGGAAGATAACGTGACCTGTCCGTCCTACCTAGAACGGCAGTGGAAACGGAACCGAGCCGTAGGCGTACCCTTCCATGCTGCCGTCCGGTCGAGCGCGGAACACGATAGTCGGCGAGTACCCCACGTCTGGCTGTTCGCCGTAGACCCGACGCCAGTCGTCGTCCGGGAAGGAACTGCAGTCCACCACGAGGACCGCACCGGGGTGGGCCGCTAGCTGGTCGCGTGTCTTCGCATCGCCGGACGCCTTCACCGCGCCGACGGCAGTGTCGACCTGCCGTCGGGACGGCGGCCGTGGGCGAGTGACCTCGACGAGCGTATCTTCGACCCGGAAATCGACGGAGTGGCCGGAGTCCAGTTCGACCTCGGGCCTGATGTCGTTGCCCGCATCGACGAGCAGTTTGGCGACGTTGAACTCGCCCATCGTCGCCCGCATCCGCGAGAGGTCAAAGCCCTCGCTGGTCCCGAGTTTGCTCGCCATCGTGTAGCGGTAGTCGTTGAGTTCGCCGGTCGCGAGGAAGTCGTCGTAGAACGCCAGCCCGTCCGCCCGGTCGGCGTCCGGGAAGCCGCCGGCGTGGTCCCGGAAGAACGTCCGCGTCGACTCCCGGCCGTCTTTCGAGAGGAACACAGGCAGGAAAAAGTGCGCCAGCGTCTCGTACTCGGTTAGCCACGGGTCTTCCACCTCCAACTGTGCGAACAGTTCACGCTGGACCCACTCGCTAATTTCGTCTGGGACCTCGTCGAACGTGTACTTCTCCGTCCGCCACAGCGTCTCCGGGGTTTCGGTGTTACCGACCCAGTACGCCCGCTGGCCGTTCCAGCAAAACAGCGCCAGGTCGCCGTTGTCCATCTCCAGCCGGCGCGCAGCCCACCCCTCCGGCGGAGCGAACCACGGCCCGTTCATCGTCGCACCGAAGGTGTTCTGCAACGGTGACAGCAGGTCTGTCCGGACCCGTTTCTCGCTCCATCGCTCGTTCGACCGCCGCAGGCGTAAGGGACCAGCCACAGGGTCGTGTAGACGGTCAGTGGTCTTGGGCGTTCCGCCCTATCGGAACGCCCTCGTTCGGCCCGCTCGACTGCTCTGTCGCCTGTATGGTACGGTTTCTGGAACCACCGTTACATTGATAATCACTAGCAGCCAAGATTTACCGTGGTAACCTATGTCGATGGGAGCGTACGACGACGACGAACACGAACGCCGTGAGCGCAAGAACAGCGAGGTCGAACTGTCGGAAGACGACGACCGGAGTACATACCACGGGAGCGTCGACTACGACGGTGACGAGTCGACAGAAGAGCTGCTCGACCAGTTCAAGCAGATTAACTCCGACTGACTGCGGTCGTTCTCGACCGGTAGCGCAATAGTCCGACAGAGACGGCTGTCACGGCAGTCACGGCTATCACATGGCCGACCAGCGCCGCGAGCAGCACCGGCTGGTCCAGCACGAACGGCACGAGCACGAGCTGGAGGACGCCAAAGCCCCATATCTCTAAGTCGGCCCGCATGAACACCCGTGCCGTCTCTGGGTCGAACCGGTACCGAGCCGACCGCCACAGGCCCGTGACGCTGGCCCACCAGCCCGTCCCGATGCGGTAACTCACGTCCCAGAGGATGAGCAGCGTTAGATACACGACCAGTACCGGTGGTTCCGGCCCGAACAGCCGGCCCAGTAGCGGCATCGAGCTAACCTGTGGGTCGAAGACGAACAGATGAGTAAGTAGCGCGATGTATGCGAGGACGGACAACACGACTTCGACGTTCGAGGCGAACAGCAGTGCACGGTAGGTCGGCGGCACGTCGATACGCCGGATGAGCGTGCTAATGCGGAGCATCTCTGCGCTCCCGATGGTGGCGACGAACACGACGACCGTGCCGGCGATTGCGGCGCTCCAGACCTCGTAGTACCACGACAGGGCGATGATGGCAACCTCGAAGATGAGGAGCTGAATCGCCATCGCTGCCCACGTCGGCAGCCGGATTCCCGGCAGCGCGCCGATGATGCTCTCGTACACCCACGTCTCGCCGTAGTCGGGACGGGCGCTATCCCCGCTCATCTGCTCGCACCACCCGTAGCTGCGGCCGCCCGTGCTGCGTTTCGACTCCGTGGCTCGCTGAGGGCTAGCTTGACCGCATCCCCGAACGATGTCGGGGCAACGGCGAACTGTGCCTGCGCAGCCTCGGTGTCTGCGACCACTGGCGTCTTCAGCCCGTGGATGAGCGGCCGGGCGACGCTTGATGGCACGTCGGTCATGAGGGCGACCCAGTACGCCGACAGCTTCGGTGTCAACACCGGTATCGGCACGATTGTCGGCTCACCGGACCCCATGAGCCGGCCCGTTCGCTTCAGGATCTCTGCGTATGTCAGTACCTCCGGCCCCCCGATCTCGTAGGTTTCGCCGGCTGTTTCCGGCTTGTCGAGCACGTCGACCAGGTACGCGATGACGTCGTCGATAGCGATCGGATGACAGTCTGTCCGCACCCAGCGCGGTGTCAGCATCACGGGCAGTCGCGTCGTTAGCTCGCGTATCATCCGAAAGCTCGCCGAGCCCGCGCCGATGATGATGGCCGCCCGGAACGTCGTCAGGTCGTACGCTCCTTCCCGGAGAATAAACTCGACCTCACGGCGTGACCGGAGGTGCTCGGACAGCGTCTCGTCCTCCTCGCCGAGGCCGCCGAGGTAGACGACCCGGTCGACACCGGCCTCGTCAGCTGCCCGACGGAAGTTCCGCGCCGCCCGCCGGTCCCGCTCGGCGTAGTCGCTCCCGGCACGCATCGAATGGACCAGGTAGTACGCGGCGTCAACGCCGTCAAGGCCGGCGTCGAAACTGCCCGCGTCGAGCAGGTCACCTGTCGCCACGTCGACGCCGTCGGGTGGGTTGTACTCGCTCGGATCGCGAACGAGCGCCCGGACGCTGTGGCCGGCCGCGAGGAGCGCCGGGACGAGATGGCTCCCGACGAACCCCGTCGCACCGGTCACGAGCACATGCATACCCTTCCTGCAGAACGGAACGGGGTTAAAACCGCCGTCTGATTGTTCGGAGCCGTGTCGGACCGCTTGCTCGTTTCAGGACTGTCGAACGAGCGGTTCGTACCAGTCGCGGTTGTCGCGGTACCAGTCGATGAACTTCGCGACGCCCTCCCGGATGGTGTGGTCCGGGTCGTAGCCGAGCAGTTCCTCGGCACGGTCGGTCGCGGCGTGGGTGTGTTCGGCGTCGGCGTCGTGGCGTTCCTCGTAGACCAGATCGAGGTCCGGGTCGATCTGGTCGCGGATCTCCGTCGCGAGCGCCTTGATCTCGATGTTGTCCGTCGACCCGATGTTCACGGCCTTCCCGTCGGCGGCGTCTTCGTGCAGCAGCGTCATGTTCGCGTCGATGATATCCTCGATGTAGGTGAAATCGCGTGTTTGCGTGCCATCGCCGTAGATGACCGGGGGCTCGCCGTTGTGGCACCGGGAGACGAAGTTCGAGATCGCCATGTTCGGGCGCATCCGGGGGCCGTAGACGGTGAAATAGCGAAGAGCTACCGTAGGGAGGTCGTACACTTCGCTGTAGGCGCAGGCGTACCGTTCGGCGGCGAGCTTCGACGCGCCGTAGGGCGAGACGGGTGTCGTGGGATGTTGCTCGTCGTAGGGCAGGTACTGTGGCTTCCCGTAGACGGAGGAAGAGGAAGCCATCACGAACCGTTCGATGCCCTCGTCGCGGCAGGCATCGAGGAGGTTCAGCGTGCCGTCGACGTTGACCTCGTCGTACTTGCGGGGGTTCTTGACGCTTGGGCGGACGCCGGCCTGGGCGGCCTGATGGTAGACGTAGTCGGCGTCGGCGACGAGATCTGTGACAAGCTCCGCGTCACGTACATCGCCCTCGATGAACTCGTAGCTCCCGTCGCTGTTCCGGGCGGCCTCCTGTCCGGTATCGACGTTGTGTTGTTTGATATCTAGATCGTAGAACGGGTCGCGGTTGTCCAGCACGACGACATCGTGGCCGTCGGCGGCGAACCGCTGTGCCAGGTGACCGCCGATGAACCCGGCACCCCCTGTGACCAGTATTTGCATTATCTGGATGGTGCCCATCGGACGACAAAAGTATACCGAGAGTTACTCGGCTGAACTGTTCGAAGGGGCCAGCTACCTTGAAGTGTATACAGTGCGTAAAATTCGGATAATGGCATCCAGAGCCTGCGACGGGTGCGATACGAACGTTTCGATAGCTGGCGGCATCGCCAACATCTGGTCGCAGGAGTCCAGACCGACCGAAGGCATCGTCCTCGAACTCGGCGACGATACGGAGCATTTCCTCTGTTATGACTGCATCGACCGGCTGCCCGACGACCGGGACGTGACTGCGGCGGACGTGGCCGCTCTCTCCGCACAGACTGACAACTGATCGTTGTTTCCTGTCTGGGTTACTGCGAACCGGGGCGCTGTCGCTTTTCGAGTAGTCTGATAAAACAAAGTGTCAGATGTGGTCGCCCGAAGGCGACCGGAAATCTGCCTTAGTTGCGGACGACGTTCGTCGCGCGGGGGCCTTTGTCGGCCTGTTCGATGTCGAATTCGATCTCCTCGCCTTCTTCGAGGTCAGGGCCGCCAACGTCTTCCATGTGGAAGAAAACGTCATCGTCCGCGTCCTCAGTCGAGATGAAACCGTAACCGCCTGTGTCGTTGAAGAAATCAACCTTACCGTTTGCCATTGCAAATATACGTACAGGGGGTATATGTATAAGAGTTCCGAGAGTACAAGTGACATGACCGTGTGCCTGTGAACACGACCCACCCCCGTCATCTCGGGTAGCTGCTGACACACATCCGGTGACAGGAAAGGTTTAGGCCGCCTCGTCCGTTGCTTTCTCGCGTGTACCCCGCGCGGATTACCGACGAGTTCCCAGCCCCGTCTTACCGGGGCAACCAGAAGCAGGCTCTGGCTGACATCCGTGCGGCCTTCGAGCGCGGCAAGGACGTTGTCCTCGTTCGCGCCCCGACCGGCAGCGGCAAATCGTTGCTCGCCCGGGCCATCGCCGGGTGTGCTCGAACCGCCGGCGAGGCCGCCGCCGAACAGGTCATCGACGCCTACTACACCACGCCACAGGTCTCGCAACTGGATGACGTGGCCGAGGACGCCCTGCTGGAGGACCTCTGTGTCATCCGGGGGAAGAACAACTACGACTGCATCCTTCCCGGTGAGACTGACACGCCGGTGAATCAGGCCCCGTGCGTGCGCGAACGGAAGTTCGATTGTCAGGTCAAGCACCGCTGCCCGTACTTCTCGGACCGTGCCATCGCCTCGAACCGGCGCATCGCCGCGATGACACTCGCGTATTTCATGCAGACCGCCGGCAGCGACGTGTTCGGCAAGCGCGACGTGGTCGTCATTGACGAGGCCCACGGTCTGGGCGAATGGGCGGAGATGTACGCCACCATCGACCTCTCGCCGCAGTCCATCCCGATGTGGAACGATATCGACGTGCCTGACATCGACGGGCTGGACGAGGCTGTCGCCTTCGCCGAGCGCGTCGAACACCTCGCCGAACGCCGCGTGAAGGAACTACGAAAAAAGGCGGAACTCACCGGCGAGGAAGTCGCCGAGCGGGACTCGCTGAACACGCTCCGGCAGGACCTCGGGTGGTTCCGCGAGGACTACACCGACACCGAGAGCGCGACCACGTGGGTCGTCGACCAGGCCGACGGCGAGCACGCACCGGTGACAATCAAGCCGATGAATCCGGAGCGGTACCTCAAACACACCGTCTGGGACCGTGGCAATCGCTTTGCCCTGTTGTCGGCGACCATTCTCAACAAGGAGGCGTTCTGTGCCAACGTCGGCCTTGACCCAAGCAACGTCGCACTCGTGGAGGTCGGACACACCTTCCCCGTCGAGAACCGGCCACTGTACGACGTCGCTCAGGGCAAAATGACCTACGAGCACCGCGACGACACGCTGCCAGACATCGCTCGCACTATCGTGCGTATCATGGCCCGGCACACGGACGAGAAGGGGCTAATCCACTGCCACTCGTATGCTATTCAGGAGCAACTGCAGGAGTTGCTTGATGACTTCGGCGTCGGCGCTCGCGTCCGCACCCATGATAAAGAAGGCCGAGACGGGGCGCTGTCCGCCTGGAAGCGCAGCGACAACCCCGACGTGTTCCTCTCGGTGAAGATGGAAGAAGCCCTCGACCTCGAAGGCGACCTCTGTCGCTGGCAGGTGCTGTGCAAGGCCCCCTACCCCAACACTCGCGACTCTCGCGTCGCCCGACGGCTCGAAGACGACCAGTGGGGTTGGTATTATCGGACGGCACTGCGGACGGTCATCCAGGCCTGTGGCCGGGTCGTCCGCGCGCCCGACGACCACGGTGCGACCTACCTCGCGGACACGTCGCTGCTGGACCTCTTTGAGCGCGCTGACCACGACATGCCCGACTGGTTCCGCGCGCAGGTCGACCGCCTTTCACAGCCAGATTTGCCGCGGTTTGCGCCGGACCAGGCGCTCTCGGCGCTCAGTTCGGGCACGAAGCGCCGGCACGACCGCTCCCGCTCGCGGTCCGGGGACGGAAACCACCCGCTTTCGGACGTGTGGGATTAGAAGAAGGCGAAGGCTAATCCATAGACCACTGACGACCCGACCATCAGGCCGACGAGAATGATGGCGATAATCTGCTGTCTGTTCATGCCCCCTCTTGACTACTAGCCTAATTATGCGTTACGACCGTGTGTGGTACTCCCGCTCTGGCCGGGACTGTTTGAGTAAAAACGCCCTACTGTATCTTAGCGTCCACGACGACGTGGGCGACGCCCTCGCTATACTCCTTGACGCGCCGAGTGTCCAGAACTTCGACGGCTCGGTTGGCCTCGCCGGCGGCCGCTTCCAGCCGTTCTATCGGGCGGTCGAACACGAGCGAATTCGGTGTCGCTTCGTGCATATGGAGGACGCCGCCGGGTGTGAGCGCGTCGAGCGCGCTATCGAGGTACTCGTGTGATTCGTAGTAGCCCATCACGATCCGGTCGGCGCGTCCCTCACTGGCGAAGCCCGGCACAACGTCTCGACAGTCGGCCCGATACGGCTGCACCCGCTCGTCCACATCGTTCAACATGACGTTCTCGACCAGAAAGCGAAACGACGTGGGATTGCGCTCGACGGCGGTGACGTGCGCGCCGGCGCGGGCCATCGGGAGGGTGAAGTAGCCGATGCCGGCGAACATATCCAGTACGCGCTCGCCGCCCTCGCTCGCGGCTTCACCGCTCGCCCGTTCCGAGGGCCGGGTCCCCCGCCCCTCGCTGACGATTTCACCCATCCGCGCCCGCTCGGCCTTGTTGCCGGGCGAGAACATCACTTCCGCGAGGTCCATCGCGTAGCGCGTGCCGTGTTCGGTGTGGACCGTCTCTGTGTCGCCGTCACCGGCGATGACCTTGACGCTAGGTTCGCGGTGCTCGCCGGAGATGCCGTGGCGAGCCAGCACCGTCTCGGCCTCGCCGTGGAGGGCCAGCAGGGCGTCACCGACCTCCGCCGGTCGGGGGCTGTCGCCGATGTCGACGAGCACGACGGAGCCGAGCACGGCCCAGGAACTCGGGGCGGCGGCGATTTCTGCGTCGGTCCAGCCGCGCTCTCGGAGGTGGTCATCGAGCGTTCGGAGGCGGCGCTTCCCGACCTGCCGGACGACCTCCCGGAACTGCGTCTCCTGTGGCGGGGCCGTCACCGGAACTGCGACGCTGTCCGCGGTCCACTCGGTGACGCTTCTGGTGTCGTCGTAGACGCCCTCCGCTCGCAGGGACTCGATAGCGACCTGCGAACGGGGTTTGTGGACAACGACGGCTAGCTGCTGGTCGTCCGCTGTCTCCGTGTCCTCACTCATCGGTATCCGCGTCGGCGGCAGGGAGAATGTGCAACCCCGCATGACTTTTCAGCACCGGCACCTCGTCGGCGTCGATGTCGAGATAGTCCGGCCGGGCGACGGTCTTGCTCTCGAAGGTTTCGGGGTCGAGGACCTGAACGGCTCTCTCGTCCTCGATTGCGACGAGAGTCGTCTGCTGTCCGTCTTCACGGAACCCCAGCCGGCGGGCGTCGGGCGTTTCGCCCGCCTCGAAACTCGCTTCGTAGTCCTCACCGGTCGCCAGACGGACGCCCTTGAGGTTCCCCTGAACCGAGCGGACCAGCACCGGCCCGTCGCCGTCCTCCGGGTCGATGACCTCGCCCTGTCGGTAGCGGGGCAGGCGGACGGCGTAGGTCATCCGGTACAGCTCCTGCCCGTCCTCGTCCTCGGAGATGAGACGCCGTGAGTCGGAGTACGAGCCGCCGAGTTGGGCGGTGATTCGCTTGGCGATGCCCAGCCCCATCTGATTGGTCGATATCTTCATGTCCAGTCCGTCATCGACGGACTTGGTCTCGGTGATGAAGGCGTTGCGGTCGCCGGTCTCTTCGCGGGCGGCGACGTACTCCTGTGCGATTTCTTCAGCGCGCTCTCGCTCGTCGTCGGTCGGGTCGCGGCCGTCGGCCCGCACCTGCACGATACTGGCGAAGGAACCGCCAGCGATTTTCCCACAGCGCTTGCACGTCTGCCGGGAGATGCGAACAGGGACGGTGACCTCCTCGGTGACCGGCGTCCCGCGGATGACGCCGGAGAACTCCGCGTGCATCCGGATGTTGTTCTTGTCGAGTTGCTCGGGAGCGACCTGCCAAGCAACCGACTGGGCGTCGACGTGGATACCGAGCGCCTCGCTAACCTGCTCGACGGCGATATCGGTGTAGTCCTCCGCGCCGATGTCGACCCAGCGGTTCCCCTTGTGGACTGCGCCACACCGTGAACAGACCCGCACCTGGATGGTGTCGGGGGCGTCCACCAGGTCGAACTCCTCGAAGTAGCAGGCGTCACAGAGGACGTGCTCGGAGTTGCGCTGACCGCCGGCACCCGCAAGCTCCGGGCGCTCGTCAGTGCCCTCTGGTATCTCGTCACCGCAGCGTGGACAGAACTCTCCCGACCGGCTCATTACCGGTCTTACTGTACTGACCCGTTTAAGCCGTGTGTTCCGCCACCGCGGCCGGCCGCCGCCGGCAGGCCCGGGACTGCTCTCAATTACTCGCCCGTGAGAGTTGGCGCTGCAACATCGGCGTCGACGGCATCACGCCAATTGTGTTGGGGTTCCCAGTTCAACAGCCCTTGGGTCTTTGCCGTCGAGAGCGCTGACTGGTCGTCGTCCAGCTTACACTCCGCGGGAAGGTCACCCCACTGCTCTTCCACGAGGGCAGCCGTCGGCCGACCGACGTAGTTCTCGGCGGCGGCGACGTTGAACGCTTCGTGCCCACCGATGTCGGCATCGAGCGCTGCCGCGACGGCTGTCGCCACGTCGCGCACGTCGACATACGACCAGCAGTTACCCGCACCGTCGGCGAGGTCGCCCGTGGCCACGTCCCGACAGTTGTACTCGCCGGGGTACTGAATCCACGACGGCCGTATCGAAGCAACGTCGACGCCGTCGCGCCGGGTGACCATCTTCGCCACCTCTTCGCCGGCGACCTTCGACGTGCCGTACGGGTCCTCCGGCGCGGTCGGATGGGATTCGTCTATCGGGAGATACGCCGGGAGTGGCGTCTCTTCGGCGAAGGCCAGCCCGTAGGCGCTCTCGGAGGACGCCCAGACGACATCTGCGCCAGCGCGGCCTGCGGCGTTAATGACGTTGTACGTCGCCGAAACGTTGGTGTCGAACACCCGCGTGCCCGCGTGACGCTCCGGCGCTGGGAGCGCGGCCCAGTGGACGACGGCGTCTGGGTCAACTTCGCTGAAGAGGTCCCGGACCTCCACTCCTTCAGTCACGTCGACGGCTTTGAAATCAATGTACTCCCGCGTCGGAATCTCCCAGCCGGGGTGGTCACGGTCCACGCAGACGACGTGATACTCGCCGGCGAGGTGGTCACAAATCCAGCGCCCGGACCGCCCGCGCCCGCCAGTGACGACGACTGTGTCGGTCATGCATCCGATTGTTGCCCGGAGAGTAAATGCGTGTGGACCGTTGGCCCGCTGACGGTCCACTGGTCCCTGCCGTGTGGCACTTTCTCACGATAGCGAGGTTTTAGAGTGTCGACCGTCTATCAAGGGTATGGAGTGGCAAACAGACTGGGGGCTCCGTGGCCGGATGGCCCTGACGATGTTCCTGCTGTTCGCGCTGTACATCGTCTTCCTTGGAGCGCTCACGCTGTATTTCAGCAATCTCGCACTCATCGTGGTTGTCATGGGACTGTTCCTCGGTGCGCAGTTCTTCTTCAGCGACAAACTCGCCCTGTATTCGATGGGGGCTCGGACGGTCGAACCGGAGGAATATCCGGAACTTCACCGGACCGTCGACCGCCTGGCTCAGCAGGCCGACCTCCCGAAGCCCAAGGTCGCCGTCGCCGACTCGCGGGTGCCCAACGCCTTCGCCACCGGCCGGTCCAAGAGCAGTTCGGCCGTCTGCGTGACGACGGGCATCATGGACACGCTCGACCAGGACGAACTGGAGGGGGTCATCGCCCACGAACTGGCCCACATCAAGAACCGCGACGTGATGGTGATGACCATCGCGTCGTTCCTCTCGACTATCGCCTTCCTCATCGTCCGGTGGGGCTGGCTGTTCAGCGGCGGCCGCGAGCGCGGTGGCCAGCAGGTGCCCGTCATCGTCGCCATCCTCATCTCGCTGGTCGTCTGGGTCATCTCGTTCCTCCTGATCCGGACGCTCAGCCGCTACCGCGAGTATGCCGCCGACCGCGGCGGCGCGATGATTACCGGCAAGCCCGCCGCCCTTGCGAACGCACTGATGAAAATCGACGGTCGGATGGACAAGGTCCCCAAAGAGGATATGCGCGACCAGGCTGAAATGAACGCGTTCTTCATCATCCCGATTAACGTCGGGTGGATCGGCCGTCTGGCCAGCACTCACCCCTCGACCGAGAAGCGCATCGACCGCCTGCAGGACCTCGAACGCGAACTCGAAAGTCGGTAACGTCTGTTTATTATCTGATTTGCCGGCAGTCGTCTACGCGATAGTGCGGATTCTCACCGTGACAGCTATACAGAGCCAGAAAGCCCCGGCTGTCTGAACGACGGCGGACGACGTAAGCACTGGAACGAACGGAGTGAGTGAAGCGAGTCGCAGTAGCCCAGCGACTCGGGGCTTTCTGGCTGTTAGAACAGTTGTCCCTGTCTTCGTACGCAACCACAGCAACTAGTCGAGACACAAACCACCTTGGTCTCCGGCCCGTAGGGGCTCGCATATGGGACTGCTCGACGGACTCAAGAGCGTCCTCGGGGTGAAAGCCGAGGCCGACGCGACACGGGACGCCGACCCGGACGACCTGTTCGGGATGAGTACCGCCTACATCACGATGGAGGCCGATCTGGGGTACGAACCGACCGGCGAGGCGGCGCTGTGTTTCGCCGACGTCGACAGTACGGACTTTCAGGACGCTATCGACGAGGTCGAATCCATTCTCGACGCCGGAATGGTCGAGACGGGCACCCGGGCGACCTTCGAGACCGACGACCACGGCTATCAGTGGGTCGTGCTGCACGACAACGACTTCGAGGACCTGCTCACGTCGATCCACTTCGCGGCGGACACGCTCGTCGAACGGCGCTACGGCTCCCGCCTGCTCGCGGCGCTGTTCTCGTTTGAGGACGCGCGCAGCGACCAGACCGTCTACTGGGTGTACTCCTTCCGCCGGGGCGCGTACTACCCGTTCGCGCCGGACCCACACGACAGCCACGAGCGCAACACCTCCGCAGAGTTCAAACTGGACAGTAACCTCAGCGACGAAATCACCGTCGAGGACGACAAGGAGTACTGGTATCCGCTGTGGCCGGATCGTCCCGGCTACCACCCCTGGGAGTGACATGGCCGACGGCAGCGTCGCTGTCGGTGACCACGTCCGGCCGACCGAGGCCGGCCGCGACAGCCGCGTTCCCGCCGGTGTCTACCGCGTCGTCGGTACGGACGAAGACGCTGTGACGCTACTGGTGGTCGGCGACGCGGCCGGCCGTCGGGTCCACACCGGCGAGATAGTAACAGTCGCTTGCGAGGAACTCGACGCGTTCGAACCCGCCGAGAACCCGGACGCAAGTCGCTCACTTGCCACACGCATTCTCTCACAGCTTGCCGGCCTCCGGTGGTCGCTCTGGCTGTTTTGGCGCTCAATCCGCTCCAGGCCGATTTCCGGCACGACTGCGATTACGCTCCTCCTCGTCGGCACGTTCGGCGAAGGGATACTGCCGGTGTCCGAGACGGTGCTGACTGTACTCGTTCTGCTGGGGACGCTGTTGCTCGTCTATCTCGGTCGAGCGGGTCCGGCCTGAATCCGTTTCCACCGCCCACCGACCCTCCTTCCCATCTAAAACTCCCGATACCATCTCGAAGCGTCCCGCTTCCGTCCGACACTTTCACTTTCACTCTGGTGTTAACGAGGCTTTATACCCCCGGACGCACAAGGCATGTCTATGTCCGCAAGTGAGGACCTCGAAGAGCTGCCGGGTGTCGGTCCGGCGACAGCAGAGAAACTCGAAGACAACGGCTACGACTCCTATCAGGGAATTGCAGTCGCCTCCCCCGGCGAACTGTCGAATACGGCCGACATCGGCGAGTCGTCGGCGGCAGATATCATTCAGGCTGCCCGCGAAGCGGCCGACATCGGTGGTTTCGAAACCGGGTCGACGGTGCTCGAACGCCGTGAGCAGATCGGGAAGCTCTCCTGGGGCGTCGACGAGGTCGACGACCTGCTGGGTGGCGGCGTCGAGACCCAGTCCATCACCGAGGTGTACGGTGAGTTCGGCGCGGGGAAGTCCCAGGTAACGCACCAGCTCGCGGTCAACGTCCAGCTTCCGGCCGAACACGGCGGGCTGGAGGGCAGCGCTATTTTCGTCGACTCCGAGGACACGTTCCGACCTGAGCGTATCGAACAGATGGTCAAGGGCCTCGCCGACGAGGTACTGGCAGATACGATGGTCCTCCACGGCATTGTCGAAGAGGAGGCCGACACAGACCCAACCGACGAGGCGCTACTTGACGACCTCGTTGCCTCTGTGCTGGAGAAAATCCACGTCGCGAAGGCGTTCAACTCCAACCACCAAATCCTCCTGGCCGAGAAGGCACAGGAAATCGCCAGCGAGAGTCAGGAAGAGGAGTTCCCCGTTCGCCTGCTCGCCGTCGACTCGCTGACCGCTCACTTCCGCGCTGAGTACGTCGGCCGTGGCGAACTTGCCGACCGCCAGCAGAAGCTCAACAAGCACCTCCACGACCTGATGCGGGTCGGCGACCTCAACAACACCGCCGTCGTCGTCACGAACCAGGTCGCCTCCAACCCTGACTCCTTCTTCGGCGACCCGACCCAGCCCATCGGTGGCAACATCCTCGGCCACACCTCCACGTTCCGGATGTACCTCCGGAAGTCCAAGGGGAACAAGCGCATCGTCAAGCTCGTCGACGCGCCGAACCTCCCGGACGGCGAGGGTGTCATGCGTGTCGAAGAAGACGGCCTGCTGAACGAGTAACCCGGACCTAGCAGTAGCGGCCATCGTTGACCCACGATTGCAGACCATTTTTGCGGCAGTCTCTGACACCTGCTACAGCCGTCATCCGGACTGGTATGTGGACTGCTCCCGCGCCTCGAACCCCTTCGTTTCATCTCGAACCGGCTTCCGTCTGCCGTCTTGCGCCCGTCAGACGCACCGTGGTGAATGTGAAACTTCGACACCCTAACCGCAGGACGGCGGTACATCTCCTGTCGAAACAGAGGGGTAGCAGTCGGGAACCGACAGACGGCTGTCCGGTCGTCGGTGTTTTCTGGGGGTAAACTGTCGACTGGAGATTTTAGTCTCAAACTGTCGTTGCTCGGACGGTGCGAAAAGCAGGTGAGTGGCGGTAAACTTAGTCGCCGGCCTGTTCTGTCGTGCCTGTGCGTCGGCGCTCCAACGCCTCGCTGTCAGTCCCCGGCAGATTTCATACCGGTCTCTTCGAGGTCCGCACCGCCGACCGACGAGCGCAGGGCGTCCATCCCGTCGTCGCGGTCGATGCCGAAGTTGTCTCGGTACAGTTCCTGCACGCGGTCGTACTCCTCGTCGCTGAGCGGCGGCGTGTCGGGCGCGCCGGCCCACTCGTCGATGTCGGCGTTCGTCCGGAACGTCGGGGTGACCGACGCCACTTCGTCGTTGTAGAGGAGCCACTGGATGGCGGCTTGGCCCATCGTGCGTGCCCCGTCACGTTCGAGGAACCGGATTTCCTCGACTTTCTCCCAGCCGGTCTCGTACCACTCGCTCGGTCGGTGCGAGCGGTGGTCGCCCTTACCGAGTTCGGTCTCGGGGGTCACCTGCTCGTTCAGCAGCCCAGAGGAGTGAGGGACGCGAGCCAGCACCGACGTGTCGGCGCTCTGCTCGCGGATGGTGTCGATGAAGTGCTGGCCGGGGGTCTGTTCGAAGAGGTTAAACACGGTCTGGAGCACGTCGAACTCGTTTGCGACTGCGGCGTCGCCCTCGGCGAGCCAGCCGATAGAGGGGCCAAGCGCCCAGCCGATGGCGTCGACCTTCCCCTCCTCGCGGAGTTCGTCGAGCGCTTCCAGCACGTCCTCGTCGACCTCGTCGACGTTGGCGTTGTGGAGCATCAGGAGCTCGACGTGGTCCATGCCAAGGCGGTCGAGCGAGCGGTCAACAGCAGTGTGCACCCATTCGGGCGTGACCTTCTTCGGGAGTTCGCCGTGGCCGGCCTGTGGATTATTGTAGAAGTCGTACCCGATTTTCGTCGAGACGGTAACTTCGTCGCGGTGTTCCGCCAGCGCTTCGCCGATTATCTCCTCGCTGTCGCCGTGGCCGTATACGTCGCCGGTATCGAAGAACGTCACGTCCTCGTCGAGCGCGTGCTGGACCATGTCGATAGCATCGTCGCGAGTACGGTCGCCCCACCAGTCCGTGCCGACGACCCAGGCACCGAACCCGACTTCTGAGACTTCGACGCCGGAGTTTCCGAGTGTCGCGTATTCCATACGCGTTTTAGCGGCGCTGTCCACTTAGCCGTCTTGGTTTGCGGTGTCGGACCGCGTCCGAATCCGGAGCTGCGGGGTCGCAATGTCGTCAAGCAACTCGACTGCACCGTACTCTCGACGGACCCACCAGTACAGCCCGGCCCCGCCGACGGCGAGCAGTGGCAGGGCGACGAGGCCCCCTTCGGGACCAAACCCACCGCCGGTCACAAGTTTGGGGCCGGTCGCGGTCGTCGAGAGCAGGGCGACACCCATCCGGAGGCCGCTGACAGGGAAGCCAAGCAGTGCCAGCGTGTAGTTCCAGGCGACGTGGAAGCCGCTGGCGACTCCGAGTCGACCGGTCAGGACGTAACACGCACCGAGCAGGAGGCCGTAGAGGGTGATGTTGGCCACGCTGAGCAGCGACGCGCTGGGGTTCGTCCAGTGGAGGACGCCGAACAGTCCACCCGTCAGTGCCGTTGCGACAATAATTGCGCGCCGCTTCCCGATCCAGCCGGCGAGTCCCTCAGCCGCGTTCGTCAGGAGATACCCACGGACGAGCACCTCCTCGGCAGTAGCCTGGACGAGGAAGAACGCCCCCAGAAGGAGGACGGCGACCGGTGGTCCGAACGCGGTCAGCGGGAGCGGTCCGCTGTCGATGGTTGCGAGGGCGACGCTGACTTCGACGAACCCGACGGCCAGTTCAGCGAGCAGGACGAGCGCGGGAAGCCCCGCCCCGAGCAGGAGGCCGAAGGCCGCGTCACGCCACCACTGGCGGTCGAATCCCAACCCGTAATCCGGGAGTGTCCGGCGGTCGAGTAGATAGCCGATTACGACGGCGACGACGGTTCCAACAGCAAAGAGCGTAATCTGGCGCACGACTGCGACCGTCGGCGTCACACGCACTCCTGACGACACCACTGCGATCATCCCTGAGAGGAGGACGAGGCCGAACCCGGCGAGAAACAGCCACAGCGTGACCCGCCACGGCGCCCGCAGCCGGCGCTCCGCGGGATTGACAATGTAGCGCCGTATCTCCATGATGAAGTCCGACCTGACCATGTCGTGGTCTGGAACGGCGGCGTCTTAATTGTGGCTTGCCCGCTGTGCTCTGTGGGACACAGTCTCGTGACACGAGTGTAACTGGGTAGGTTTCACGTAACGGAAACCCCTATCTGCCCGCGAAGCCACGTACTCGACATGACGAAGCGTCACGTGTCGCTGCCACCGCTCGCCGAAGAGGGGCTCAGGGCGTTTATCGACGAGGTCGATGAACGCCTCTCCGGTGACGAGGACACCTGCGATGTTGTCACCGACGTGCTTGTCGACCTCCACGGCGACCGGGAGGCCTACGAGCGCTGGCAGGACGGCGCGGATATCTCTCCGGCCGAGCGGGTCCGGCTTCAGGGCTATGACCCCTGTAACACGACCCTCGAAAGCGAGTACTACGCCGAGAAAGACGAGGAGCGGTTCAAACGCTCGAAACACCTCCAGTGGCTCTGGCGGCAGTTCGACGCGACGCCGATGGCGGACAACGTCGAGTTCGCGCTCCGGTTCCGTCGGATGCTCGCCGACCATCTCTTCGAGTCCTGTGGCGAGGGCTGTCGCTTCTTCAAGAGTATCTCCTTTACCTACGGCCACAACATCGAGGTCGGTGACAACGTCGTCGTCCACGACGACGTCCATCTGGACGACCGCGGGAAACTCACAATCGGCGACCGCGTCTCTATCTCCGACGATACCCACGTCTACAGCCACGACCACGACGCCGTCGACCAGACCCACGTCGACAACTACCACACTATCATCGAAGACGACGTGCGCCTGACCTACGACTCGATGGTCCGGGCCGGCGTGAAGGTCGGCGAAAACGCTATCCTCGCGGCGAAGTCCATCGCCGGCAAAGATATCCCCGCCCATCACGTCGCTGCCGGCACACCGGCGAAGTCGCTGACAGTCAAGGACGGCTGGGAGTCCGTCGCAGAGCCGATTGAGGGGGCGAACGTCGACCGCCGCGCCGACCGGCAACTGTCGGCTGACTTGCCCGACAATCTGGAGCAGTTCGACGAGTTCCAGCGCGACCTCTCGCCGCCGGACCACGAGTAGGCACCGACAGCACGTCTCTCTTTTCCGCAACCGAAGTCCTTTCTCGCAAACCGACCAACAATGGCTATGCGAAGTGTCGCTATCAACGTCGGAGCAAACACGAACGAGCCCGGCTTTCGCGGTCCGTTGTTTCCTGACGGCTCTTTCGAGTACATCCCGATTCCCGAATCGAAACCGACCAGTGAGCCCGTGCCGACATACGGCGACCTCGACCTGCGGACCGACGTATCCGCGGTGGCCGACCAGCCGGTCCACTTCGACCCGGAGTTTCCGGAGGCCGGCGGCGAACGCTACACGTACGGTGACGAACACGGCGTGAAAGCGGGCCCACTCTCGGAGCTGTCGGCCGGTGACTATCTGTTTTTTTACGCGACGCTGTCGGTGGCCGATGAGTGTCCGGGCTGGGCGTCGCCGGAATGGGGTGCTTACGTCATCGGTCACTTCCAGCTCGCCCGCGACGCGGTCTCGGGTGAGGAGTACCGCGATCTCCCGTCCGCAGAACAGGCCCAGTTTGCCTCGAATGCCCACGTGAAACGCGACCCATTCGACGCTCGCGTTCTCATTCGCGGCAACGCCGACGAGTCACAGCTGTATGACACAGTCGTCCCGTTGTCGGCACCGAGCGGGGGCACCGACGCGAACGAACTGGTCACCGAACTGTCGTCCGACTCGGGGAAGGGCCCGTGGTGGCGACGACCAATGCGGTTCGACGAGGCCGGTACGGAGCGACTGCTCGAACTGGCCGATAGCCACCCCAGCGCTATCGAACGCTGACGCAGCCGAATGAGTTATCACCGGTGAAAATAGAATGTGAAAGCATATGTCCAGACGGACTCAGATAGCTGATATGCGTCTCTCTAGTGGGGTCCCCGGCTTCGACGAACTCATTGAGGGGGGGTTACTCCCGAATCGTCTTTACGTGGTCAGCGGCCCGCCGGGCAGCGGGAAGACAACCTTCTGTTCACAGTTCATTACACAGGGCGTCAAGGAGGGCGAGACGTGCCTGTACGTGACGATGCACGAGACCAAGACGGAGCTGATGCAGGACATGGCCGGCTACGACTTCGGCTTCGACCGGGCCATGCAGTCTGATGCCATCCAGTTCCTCAACCTCGTCACCGAGAGCGGGAAGCGAACTATCACGCAGTTCGGCAACGAGGGCGGCCTGACGAATCGACTCGTCGCCTACATTAGACAGAACGACATCCAGCGGGTCGTCATCGACTCGACGATGCTGTTACAGCATTTCATGGCCGACGTTGAAGACGAGATTACGGGCTTTCTTTCTGCGCTGAAACAGACCGACGCGACGACACTGCTCATTTCCGAGATGACTGACCCGTCCTCCTACAGCGACGAGCACTACCTCGCCCACGGCGTCGTCTTCTTCCATAACTTCCTCGAAAACGGGAGCATGACCCGCGGCGTTCAGGTTATCAAGATGCGGGGCACCGCTATCGACTGTGACATCCGCGAAATCTCCTTTTCTGACGCCGGACTGCAGGTTCACACTGACCGGAAAGTGGAGACATGAGTCGCTACGAGGGTGAGTTTGGCACCGACTGGGACACTCTCGACAAAGACGAGGCTACCGACCGGGCCTACGCCATCGGCGTCGCCGAGCGCCTCGGGGAGTACAACCGCGAGGAACTCGAAGCCATCTACGCCGAGATGAACTCGGCGTATCACAAGAGCATGGTCGAACTCGCGTACGACGAAGGGCGCAACGAAGCGAAGGAAGCGGCGGAGACGACCAACGCCGACCGGGACGCCCTCTGGGCAGACCTCATCAACGGCGAGAAGACGTACATCGACGAAAGAGAGGTGCCGACTGGCGGCCGCGACGGCCTGCCGTCGGCGCTTGATTCCTCGGAGCTGCTGGACAGGCAGTCAGTCGACAGCACTGACGCTGTCGACAGGCCGGACTTTCTCGACAGGTAGGCGCTCCAGCATGTGCACTCACCGCCCGAACAGCGCTGCTGCTCGCCTATGTAAAAACGAAGGAGACGGAAAATCCGTCCAGAGCTGGGGTGACTGCAGGCCGCTTTTGACCGTTAGAAGGAGACTTCGTCCGGTCCGTCTTCGCCCATGCAGATCGGGTCGCGGTCGGAGTAGCCCTTCCGGCCGATGGCCTTGCTCGACACGCCCGAGAACGCCGCGAACTCGGCGTCTTCTGCGCTTTCGAAGGTTTCCGGAGCCGACCGGCTGAGTGCGTCGCCCAGCCGTTCGGTGCCGTTTGGCAGTTCGAGTTCCATATCGCCGTCGCCCTCGATGATTTCTTCGGCTGAAACCGGGTAGTCGTACGATTGGAAGGCGTCCGTTGCGTTGCTTAGCATTCGCATATCTATCGAAAGTTCATGGTTCCTAATAAACCTTCACTATAGATAATCATAATATCCCTTAATGCGTATAAGGAACCAACGTTTCGTGTGCCCACGACTCATGATTCGACCAGAAGCGGCTTCCTGCTGGGGATTGTGTGAACCGTATGGTCGTCGCTGATTTGCACGTACACACGACCCGCTCCGACGGGACGCTCTCCTTCGACGAGGTCCCGGCCGCTGCGAGACGAGCGGGCGTCGAGGTTGTCGCCATCACGGACCACGACCGACTCCAGCCTGCACTCGACGGCCCCGCCACCCAGCGGGACGGTGTGACGCTGCTCCACGGTATCGAACTCCGCGTCGAAACCGAGACCCAGCGACTGGACCTGCTGGGCTACGGCGTCGACCCGACCGACGAACTCCGGACCGAATGTGCGCGCATCCAGCGGAACCGCCGGGAGCGCGGCGCGCGCATCATCGAGTGCGTCGAAGACCGCCTGGGCGTCTCGCTGCCCGTCGAACCGCGCGACGGCCTTGGTCGGCCCCACATCGCCCGCGGAATCGCCGAGGTGTCGGACCACACCTTCCAGTCCGCGTTCGACGAACTCATCGGCGACGACTGCCCCTGTTACGTCCCACGGGAGGTCCCGTCCTTCGAGCGCGGCTGTGCCGTTCTCTCAGACGCGTGCGGGCTGGTCGGCCTCGCGCACCCGTTCAGATACCCTGAGACGGCGGCTGCACTGTCGAAGTGTGCGTCGCTCGATGCCGTCGAACGGTGGTATCCATACGGCCGCGCTGTCGACGACAGCCTCGTCGACGATGCTATCGAGCGATACGACCTCGTCCCGACGGGCGGCAGTGACGCCCACGGCGAGACGCTGGGTGACACTGGTCTGGACTCGCCCGCGTGGGACCGAGTCGAAACGGCGCTCAACGTCTGACAACCGGCAGACGGAACCCGAGGGTTCAATGTTATCCGGGTCTACTATTCAGGTATGCAGTGTCACTACTGCGACCGTGAAGCCGACATCGCCGTCGAGAACGACGGTGTCAAGGTCGGTGTCTGCAAGACACACTTCCGTGAACAGATGGCGGAACTGGAAGACGCCGACTGGCTCGAAGACCTCGACGAGGAACTCGATATCGACCGACGCGAGTGACCGACACTCCGTCTCTCTGCTTTTATTATGGCGTATCTTCCGTGTCACCACTGTGGCTCGCCCTGACTAACCGTTAAGGACTGCCCGCCGTACATGGCAACTATGGAGCAAGTCAGCCTTGGCGCCGTCGAATCGCGAATGGGGCCGGCGTCGGTCAAGCGGGCGCTCGCCGGTCCACTCGGCACCGACAATATCGCGTTGAATCACTACGAACTGGCACCGGGCGAGTCCTTCGGCTTCGGGTATCACCGCCATCCGGACCAGGAGGAAGTGTTTCTCGTTCAGTCGGGCACAGCGACGTTCGAGACAGAGGACGGCGACGTACGCGTCGGAGCGGGCGAGGCCATCCGCTTCGCTCCCGGCGAGTGGCAACGCGGGCACAACGAGGGCGACGAGCGCGTCGTTGCGCTTGCGCTCGGCGCACCACAGGAGATGGGTGACACGGATATGCTCCGGCACTGCGAGGAGTGTGGCGGTCGCACGCACAACTACGTCGAAATGACGGCCGACCGGGACGCGCTCGTAACACGGTGTGCGGAATGTGACACCGAGACCGGTCGGTTCACCTGACCGGCAACAACTCCTTCGGCGGGTTAGTCGTCAGCAGCGGTGGTCGCACCGGTCACGCCACCCGCGTGACGCGCGGCGAACTCGGTGAAGTTGTCGAACAGCCGCTTGGCCTCGCAGGCGGCGCGGTAGTTCTCCTCTGTGACGCCGTCAAGCACCGCGTCAATGCGCTCGTCGGCGAGCTGCTCATCCTTGCCTTTCGTCACCGTTTTGGCTGTTTCGGGGTCGTACTCGGGATGGAACTGCACCGAGAAGACGTTCTCTTTCCGGAACCCGTGGATGCCGTAGTCGTTCTCGGCGAACGTGGTCGCGCCCGGCGGCACCTCGGCGACGCGGTCCGAGTGCGTCGTGAAGACGGTAAAGGACTCGTCGACGCCAGCAAGCAGTTCGTTCTCGCCGTCGTGCTCGACCGTCCGGTAGCCGATCTCGTACTCGTCCATCGGTTCGACGGTGCCGCCGAGTGCGTGTGCGAGCAACTGGTGGCCGAAACAGACGCCCAGGAACGCGATATCACGGTCGATTGCCGCATCCACCCAGGATTCGAGGTCCCGAATCCAGGGCTCGTCCCAGTAGACGGACGCGCGGCTGCCGGTGACCAGACAGCCGTCGAACGCGAAGGTGTCGGGCAGTTCGCGCTCGGTCACGTCGTATTCCACGAGGTCGGCGTCGAGTTCCCGCCGGAAGTTCCGACGATTGTCGTCGCCGTCGTGGGCCGCGTTCAGCAGGGCGATTCGTGGCCTCATTACGAGTACGCAGCGGCTCAAATCGTAAAAACATGCGTACCGACGGCAGTGATTGCCGCTCATAGTGACGGGGACGCCGGCGTCGAAGTGCACGCTGGTACAGCGACTCTTGGGAACGATTGAACTCTCAGAACTGTCTCGCTACGGGCCGCTGACGACTGTGATATGTGCGTTACGTCTGGTCCGCTTCCGGGTTGTTCGTCCGCCGATAGGAGCCCACCATCTTCCACAGCGTGTCGTTGAAGTCGTCGTTGTTGGCTTCGCTCTCGATCTGCCGGTACAGGTTTTCCGAGACTTCGATACGGGGCATCAGGTGTGTATAGAGAGCGGGAGTAAATAAATCTCCGCTGACACGGAATCGAGTAAAAGCTTCAACGAGCCCCTCTAGGGGCCATATAACCATTTGGCACCGAAAGAGACGAACCAGGCCATCCAGATGCAGAAGATGACTAGCCACGTCCCGTACTGGACTGTCGGGTCGGGAATCAGAACGTACGCCACAATAAGTAAAACCGCGATGCTCGCTGCGGCCGTGGCGTCCCAGCGGTCCAGTCCGGGCGGTTCGACCATCGGGAACTACTGTGAGATACCGTAGGTATCGTTGTCCCAGTCGTTGATGCCGGTGTCGTAGACCGCCTGTTCGCGCTCGATGGCGTCGATGCGCTCGCGGTCGGTGGCGTCGAGTTCCCAGCCGAACAGGTCGAAATTCTGGCGGACGTGTTCGGGCGAGGAGGACTTCGGTAGCACGACCACGTTGTTCTCAACCGCCCACTTCAGGACGATCTGAGCTGGCGACCTGTCGTATTTCTCGCTCAGGTCCTGAATAATATCGTCAGCGAACACCTTCGTCCGACCCAGCGGCGCGGCCGCCTCGACGACAGTGTCGGTGTCGCGGCAGAACTCGACGACCTGGTCCTGTGTGTTCCAGGGATGGTACTCGATCTGGTTGACAGCGATTGGCACGTCGGCGACGTGCTGGGCGGCCCCGAGCTGGTACGCGCTGAAGTTCGAGACGCCGACATTGCGGATCTTCCCCTGATCGTGGAGCGTCGCCATGGCGTTCATCGTCTCACGGATGGAGGTCGCGGGGTTGGGCCAGTGGACGAGATACAGATCGAGGTAGTCGGTCCCGAGGCGGTCGAGCGACGCCTCGCAGGCCTCGATGACGGATTCGTAGTCGAGGTGTTTCGGCAGCACCTTCGAGGTGAGGAACACGTCCTCGCGGTCGTAGTCGGCCAGGGCCTCGCCGATTTCGCTCTCGTTCTTGTAGCCCTCGGCGGTGTCGACGTGGGCGTAGCCTACATTGAGCCCGGCCCGAACGGACTCCTGTACGGTGTCGCCGTCGATGTCCCACGTCCCGACGCCGACCATCGGCAGTTCGTCGCCACTCGGGAGTGTCGCTGTTGGGGGTGTCACATCCGTGTCTCACTCGCCGCACTCAAAACCGTTTCGCGCACATCGCGGTACGGCACACACCCGTTCGTCGCTCACTCGGGACCGGCGACGTCGACCGGTTCGCCGGTGTCCGCGCTGCGGGCCAGCGCGTCCATGACGCGCATGTTCCCCAGTGTCTCAGCTTGGTCGATGGGCGGCGTTTCGCCGTTCTCGATGGCGTCCGCGAACGCCTCGACCTGCAACTGGTAGTGGTCGACCGGCTCGAACGTCTCTGTGACCTCGCGGCCGTCGACACTGTACGTCAGCGAGACGGACTGGTCGTGGTCCGGGCCGAAGCAGTCCTTCGCTTCGAGCCAGCCGTCATCTGCCTCGACCCGGTAGGACTCCCGTCTCGGCCCGTCGAACCCACAGGAAATCGAGGCGACCCGTCCGTCGTCGTACGAGAGGACGCCGCTGAGGTTCGTGTCAACGCCACTGTCCCGCGAGTCCCGACTGTGCGCGAACGCCCGGTCCGGCTCGCCGAGAAAGCCCCGGGCCGCACTGACGGCGTAACAGCCCACGTCCATCAGGCTCCCACCGGCCAGCTTCGGGTCCAGACGGATGTCCTCGCGGTCTGAGAGCGCGAACTTGAACGACGCATCGACAGTGTGCACCTCGCCCAGTTCGTTTTCGACGATGTCTCTGGCCCGCTGGGTCCGCGGGTGGAACTGATACATGAACGCCTCCATCAGCGTGACGCCCTGTTCGGCACAGTAGTCGAAGAGGTCCACTGCCCCGGCCGTGTCGACGGTCAGTGGCTTCTCACAGAGTACGTCAAGCCCGTGGTCGGCGGCCCGCTGGCTCCACTCGGCATGGAGCGCGTTCGGAAGCGGGTTGTAAACTGCGTCGATGTCCGCCTCGGCGAACATCGTTTCGTAGTCGCCGAAGGCACTGTCGATACCCAGCGTTTCGGCCACCTCGCTGGCACGGTCTCGGCTTCTGGAGCTGATTGCCGCGACCGTGTGGTCCGACTTCTGGATACCCGGAATCACGTCCTCGCGTGCGATTTTTGCCGTTGAAATAACCCCAAAGCGCATACCGATACCCGACGCCCCGCTGATAAACAACTACCGACCTTTCGGCTCCGACTCGACACTGACACCCTGTTCGGACGCGGCGGCCAGTTCGTCCGCTGGCGGCTCGCGTCTGTCGGGCACGAGTTCGGTGGCTACCTCGCGTGCACGCTCGAGATGGGCCGTTGCACTGCCACACGCGGCCCCGGGCGTTTCTCGTTTTGATTCCTCGCTGCCTTCACGTCGCTTCTGTCGCCCCGCCTCACGGTGTGTATCGACCAGTTCGACGGCGATGTCTGCGAGCGCTTGCCGGAGCGACGCCCGGTCGCCATCGAAGCGGCGGTCACGGCCCCAGTCCAGTTCGTACGCCGTCCGGTAGCGGTCGAGGGCGTCTTCCCAGTGTGTAGCCCGCGCTGCCGGGTCTGTCGTGGCTCTGGCCGCGCTCGCAGCCACCTGTGCCGCGTCGACTGGGGCTGATAGTAGTTCGGCGTATTCCGCTTCGATTGCGCTTCGAGCGTCCGCAATAGTTTCTGTGGGTGGCTCCGGTGCCGTTACCGCTAGCGCTCGTTCGTACTCGGTCTTTGCCTGTGCGTACGCGTCCGCAGCCCGTTCGTACGCCCGGTTCTCCCATGCACGTCGGGCCGTGTCGCGGTGCTGTTCGGCCGCGCTGACGTGGCGTCGGCGCTGGCAGGTGTCTATCTGTGCTTGCGTTGACTGGCAGCGTTCGTCGATACTCGCTGTCGCTCCCAGCGCTTCGACTCGCCCTCGCCCGTTGTCGAGCGCTTCCTGTGCGGCCGTGATATGCGTCGCTGCTGTCTCGAGGTCTGTCGCCTCCAGTGCCGTCACAGCAGCCTCGACCTGCGACTCGGCCCGGTCAAGCTCGGTTAGCGTGCGCGTCCAGACCTGTGTGGCTTCGTCGACGAACTCCCGAACTGGCGTCAGGTCGCCCTTGCATTCGAACGCCCAGCAGTCTTCGTCGACGGTAACGATTTCGAGTGTCGACGTGCGGAGCCCCGACGTACAGCGCACGGCCACGATGTCTTCGTAGGGGAGCGAGATTGTCCGGTCACCGTCGTCGTCGCCAACGACGAACATGACGCGGCCGTTCGTTGCGAGCAGATACGCGCGGTAGTCGCCAGCCGGCGTGAGCCCCTCGTTGTTCCCCTGGGCAGCGACGACGCCGGACTGACTGTTATACGCAAGATATCGCGGCGTCTCCGTCTCCCGAAAGTACTGCCCTAGCGGCTGCTGAAGCCGGCGCGTGCGTCCGAACAGCCCGTCGGTGTTCACTCGGTCGAATATTTCCGGTCGACCCGAGGAGCGTATATCGGTAACAGTTTCCACAGTCCACCCCGTTCGTGACAGTATATTCAAATATTTCGTCGGAGAAATAAATCCTTTGGCCGACAACAGCGCTCAAGCCGGCTGGTTCGACCCCAGTCTTGCGACGGTGTCAGTACGGCTGGCTTCGGTCCGTCGGCTGACGCTGCGGGCTCCCGCTCGTCAGGTCGGCGGTGCACTGCCGGCAGAACTGGTAGTCCTGCTCGTTCCTCGCCCCGCAGTGGGGACAGTCGATGGATGTAGTGCTGTCGTCGGTGGCGCTGCCACGGCGCGGTTCAGTATCGCCCTGACCGGTCGCACCGGCTGGGTCACCCCGGTGCCGGTACGCGTACAGCATAGTCAGGACGTGGAGCCCCACGAGAAGCGCGATTGCGCCGTAGAGCCACTCGCTCACCATCATATGTAACGATACGTGAACGTACTACTTGAGGGTTGTGCCGAGTTACCAATGGACGACAATTTCGGCGAGTTCGGAATCATCCCCTGTGACTACCTGGCGAGCAGACGGGTGCGCTGTGGGCTAGCGTTCAAATACGACCACGCAGCCACGGGAACTCATGCCTGTTCACACGCTCGGTGGTCCCTGATGGGCCGTCGGACACTCGTAGCTGTCGCCCGTCCCGACGGCCGCTACGACTGCCGGCTCGCACACTGGGGCGTTGACGCTGACCCCATTGCACAGTCTCGACCGCTCGGGAACGACTGGACGCCCGCTGCCGTCCTCGCTGCCATCGATGCTACCCACGAGCAGCTAGTCGTGCTTGACGGGTCGGTCCGGACCTACGCTGTCTGCTGGCTCGACCCGACGCTATCGGCCATCGACGATATCGCCCTCGCTCGCACTGCCGACCCTGAGTCGTTCCGGCAGTGGTGGGTCGACCGGAAGGACGCGGCCTGTCGCGCCCTCGACAGTGAAGGCTGTGACCCGGCGGCCGTCCGGCGTGCCCTGCTCGCGTCGCTCCGAAACCGGGCTTCGTCCGTCCACTGCCCCGACGACGCGTCCTTTTTACCCGGGGACCGCTAACCGCCATCCGTGACTGCCGTCGAGACGCTGACGTACCCCGACCCCGCCGACGCACTGGACCTTGTGTCGCGCAACGCCGACCGCGGCGCGCTGGTGACGCTCGTCGGTACCTGTACGGTCGAATACGAGGGACGAGCAGCCAGTTCACTGGGTCCCGGCGACCGCCACGTGATGCTCAAGCCCGATGGGGCTGCGCTGGTCCACACCGACGAGGGCCAGCAGCCGGTGAACTGGCAGCCGCCGGGGTGTGAGCACAGCATCAGCGTCGACGACGACTCGCTGGTCGTCCGCTCCACGCGGTCGACCCCCGAGGAGTTGCTCGAAGTGACTTTTGAGACGGTCGCCCACGCCGCCGCCTTCGACGTGACCGACTCGAAAGACCTCGCGCTCACGGGGACGGAAGCCGACCTCAAAGACCGTATCCTCGACGAGCCGGGGCTGGTCGAGGCGGGCTTTACGCCGCTTGCGACCGAACGCGAGACACCTGCTGGCGCGGTCGACATCTACGGCGAGGACGCCGACGGTCGGACGACGATACTCGAACTCAAGCGCCGGCGCGTGGGGCCCGACGCAGTCGGCCAGCTGGGGCGGTACGTCGATGCGTTAGAACGCGACTTGCACGCCGACACTGAAGTCCGGGGTATCCTCGTCGCTCCGTCGGTGACCGACCGGGCGCGTCAGTTACTCGCGGAAAAGGGATTAGAGTTCGTCTCGCTGGAGCCGCCGTAACCGATCTTTTTCCCTTTCGCACGGAGCTGTCAGTCGTGTCCCGTACTGATTGCCGCAGTCGCCACATAACCAGATGACGAAGCTACTCGTCTACAGTGACCGTTCCATCGGTGTCGACGACCACACGATAGCCGCTGTAATCGAACGCCACGTGCCCGCTGGTGTTCGAATCGGCGATGCACGCCGTCAGTGCATCCGGATTGATACTGTCGGCCAGTGGCGGGAGCGTCTCGACCGGCTGTCTCTCCGCGGTTGCCACGGCACGAACGACTGCCGTGACGATGGACTGGTCGGTGCCGTGGACTTCTATAACAGTTGGTGATCTTCCAGACACGGTTCTCTGACCTCATGCTGAACTTGTTCTGCAGGTGTAAAGTTCAGTGTGGCTAGTATAGTAAACGCCGAACCACAATACATGACAACATTCATCATGAGATGTCAACTACACCTGTATATGTCCCGACAGCTTGGCGACAGCCGGGCGGTAACCCGTGTGGAGTTTGCCCTCTCTGATGGGCCGTATCCCTTTGTGTCGGTGTCTGAAGCCGAATCGTGTGCAGTGATTCTTGAAAAATGCCTCCCGCAGACGGACGACATGTACGCGGAGTTTTTTTAGTCGAGGGTGCTCGCCCCAGCCAGCTTGTCGAGCGCATCGAAGACGCCAACGGCGGTGAGGCGCGGGTGCTTGAGCGCACCGGCGACGGTGGGCTCGTCGAAATCGACGTACGAGATAACTGTCCCGTTGTCTCGCTTGCGGACATCGGGGCGGTACCACGGATTGTCCGGAGTGTCGATGGCCAGGGGACTATCGTAGCTGATGTCCCGGGTCAAATCGAGACGGGGTCGGTTATCGATTCGTTCCTGACGGCCCATCCGGAGGCCGAACTCGCGGCGAAGAAACAGCGTGAGTCTATCGTTCCGCTGTTCGGGTTCCAGAACTACGCGTCCCACTCCGAATCACTGACCGACCGCCAGCAGGAAGTTCTTGCGACGGCCCACGAAGCGGGGTATTACAGCTGGCCCCGTGAGGCGACGGCCGCGGACCTGGCTGACCTCCTCGATATCTCGGAGCCCACGCTCCACAAGCACCTGCGGGCTGCCGAACAGAAACTCGTCGCGACCATGTTCGCCTGCCCGCACGACGAATAACGCTGCTGACAGCGACAGTTGACCGCTGCTGTTATTCGATCCGGTCCTGCAAGTCCGCGAGCGCGTTCATCGCCTCTATCGGCGTCATCGTCGCGACATCGAGCGACGCTAACTGCTGTGCCACTGACTCCGGCAATTCATCCTCGGCGGCGGTTCCATTCGTCTGAAATACTTCCTGCGTGTGGTCATCCGATGTCGCCTCACCGGCCGGGGCCGACGCTGCTCCGTTCTCCGTCGGACCAGTCGTCTCCGTGGCGGTGGAATCCGTCTCGGAGTCAGCTCTTGTCCCCGGTCTAGGTTCGCTCGCCACCTCCGTCTCTCTCGTCGCTTCGACGCCCGTATCGGCCGTCTCGGCATCCGTCAGAAGGTCCCGCGACCGCTCGACAACGGAGTCGGGGACGCCGGCCATGCTCGCCACCTCGACACCGTAGGAGGCCGCCGCGGGACCGGGCGCGAGTTCGTGGTCGAAGCGAACGTCGCCGTCCTCGCGGCTGGTCTCGAAGTGGCGGTTGGTTGCGCCGGACAGCGCCGCGGCGACGGCGGTCAGGTCGTGATGATGGGTCGCAAACAGCGTGTACGCGCCGACCTCGTCGTGGAGATACTCGGTCACGGCGCGGGCGATAGCAAGCCCGTCGGCCGTCGACGTGCCGCGGCCGACCTCGTCCAGCAGGACCAGCGAGTTTTCGGTCGCCGCGTCCAGAATCGTCGCCAGTTCGGTCATCTCGATCATGAACGTCGAGCGGCCGCCGGCGATGTCGTCGCTGGCCCCAACGCGGGTGAACACGCGGTCGAGAATCGGGAGGTCGGCCGCTTTCGCAGGGACGAAACTGCCCGACTGTGCGAGCAGGCAAATCAATGCGACCTGCCGCATATACGTCGACTTCCCGCTCATGTTCGGCCCCGTGACGACGGCGAGGAAGGGCTGTATATCGTCCGCGGTGACACCGTCGTCGCTTCCGTCTCTGCTCGCTGGGACTGGCCCGCTCCCCAGATGCGTATCGTTAGGGATGAAGGCATCCTCGGTCCGCTCGACGACCGGATGGCGGCCGGCGGTGACGTCAATGCCGTCGCTGCCGACGGTGGGCCGGCAGTAGTCGTACTGCGCCGCAACCTCGGCGAACGAAACCAGCACGTCCAGTCGGGCGAGGCGGTCGGCAAGCGCCTGCACGCGCTCGGCCTCGTCGGCCACCTCGTCCCGGACTGCACAGAACAGGTCGTACTCCAGGTCGTCGGCCGCGCTCTCGGCCCGTAGAATCTCGTCCTCGCGCTCTTTGAGCGCTGGCGTGTAGTAGCGCTCGCTGTTTTTCAGCGTCTGGCGTCGCTGGTAGTCCTCGGGGACAGCATCGAGGTTGGCGTTTGTCACCTCGATGTAGTAGCCGTGGACGGAGGTATGCCCGACCTTCAGCGAGTCAATGCCGGTGCGCTCGCGCTCGCTCGCTTCCAGTTCGTCGATCCATTCCTTGCCGGACTGCTCGGTCGAGCGCAGTCGGTCCAGTTCCTCGTCGTAGCCTTCGCGAATGACGCCGCCCTCGGTCACCTGCTGTGGCGGGTCCGGGCGAATCGCCGCCTCAATTTCCTCGCGGGTCTCGGCCAGCGGGTCCAGCGTCGCGTGCAGGTCCGCGAGCAGGCGGGCATCGGCGTCGGCGAGGTGGTCACGGATATCCGGCACGACCGACAGCGTGGCGGCCAGCGACCGGAGGTCACGGGCGTTTGCCCGGCCCCGAGAGACTCGCGAGATGAGGCGTTCGAGGTCGTACACCTCCGCGAGCAGACCAGAAAGCGCCTCTCTGGTCGCGGGGTCGCGCTGGAGTTCCGCGACCGCGCCGTGGCGGGCCTCAATGCGGTCAACGTCGAGTAGTGGCCGGCGGAGCCAGTCGGTCAGCTTCCGCCGCCCCAGCGCACACGCCGTTTCATCGACTGTATCGACCAGCGTGCGGTTCTCGTGGCCCCGGACTGAGCGCCGCTTGAACAGTTCGAGGCTCTCGACAGCCACGGCGTCAAGTAGCATATACTCTCGTGGGTCGTACCGCGTGAGGTGATTGAGGTAGTCGAGCGTGCCGGCGGGGTCCACATCCGGGTCGACCGGTTCGCCGTCGGGGCCGACTGCCCCGCTGCTGCCCCGAGTGTACTCTGCGTAGGCCAGCAGGCCGCCACAGGCCCGGATTTCCGCGTCGCCGGCGAGCAGGCGCTCCGGTGGGCCGAAGTACTGCCCCACGCGGTCCTCGGCGCGGTCCTGGGCGAAGGCGTCCGCGTCGTAGCGCGTCACCAGACAGGCCGGCCCGAAGACGGCGTCCCGGTCCACGTCGACGTCCGGCCCGACGATGGCTTCGGCGGGGCCGAACCGGCTGAGTTCGTCGGCGACGGCGCTTTCCGAGCCGACACTGGTCGCGTAGCAGTCGCCGGTCGAGATATCCAGTAGCGCCAGCCCGTATCGCTCGCCCGCGGTCAGAGCCGCGACGTAGTTGTTGTCTGCCCCGCCCAGCAGTTCGCTCTCAGTGAGCGTGCCGGGGGTGACGATTCGCGTCACCGCGCGTTCGACCACGCCGCTGACCTCGTCGGGGTCCTCGACCTGGTCGGCGATGGCGACCCGATAGCCCGCGTCCAGCAGCGTCTCGACGTAGGATTCGGCGTTGTCAATTGGGATGCCGGCCATCGGGTACTCACCGGTCGAATCCTCGCGCTGAGTCAGCGTGATCTCACACAGCCGGGCGACCCGTTTCGCGGCCGCACAGAAGGCCTCGTAGAAGTCCCCGACCTGAAAGAGGACCAAGGCGTCGTCGTACTGCTGGCACAGCTCGTAGTACTGTGCCATCATCGGCGTCAGGTCCTCCTCGAGCTCGGCCATCTGCTCGGGCGGGCCAAGCGCAGCGTCCATATCGATGGGCAACAGCCGACACCTGATAGGCGCTCCGCTCTCTCCCGCCATGTGTGGTGTCGACCGGCCACTGATTTTTATGCCACCGGAGAGACGTAGCGTGTATGTCACGTCGCGCCAACTACGCGCTCTGTGAGTTCCAGCAGCACCTCGGTCCGGCGGCGGACTCGCTCGACGTTCCCTGGGCTGAATACACCGGGAATTCGACTGATCCGGTTTCCTTCAACATCCCCACCTCATCGTCGGCGGACCCGTACGTCGAGATGCAGGTGTTCGACGTCGAGGATTTCAACCACGAAATCGTGGTCAACGGCGAACCGCTGTCAGGGTTCGATATCGCGCCCGGCGAGGGGTGGCAGCTCTGGATGGATACGATTGCGCCCGAGCGACTCCACCTCGGCGAGAACACGATTCAGTTCCGGCGGAACACCGACTCGAAGGACGCTTTCGTCGTCGGGTCGGTTACGGTCCACTGGACTGAGCCCGTCGAATGAATATATAAACAGATCGACGCTGTTCTGGTGAGGCGTGCCAACAGCTACCACTACTAACGGCCAGTACCTCTTCTGTCGGGTGATTTCACCTGTTCTGGCCTGGGCAACCGGTGACCGGCGAGCGCCCTATAACCCCTACTTTTATATAGAACCACATGCAATCTTCGCTTGATTATGAGCCAACGCCAGATGCAGGGCCAGCCGATGATCATCCTGGGAGAGGACTCCCAGCGGATGAAGGACAAGTCTGCACAGGAACACAACATCTCGGCCGCTCGCGCGGTCGCCGAGTCAGTACGCTCGACGCTCGGCCCGAAGGGGATGGACAAGATGCTCGTCTCCTCGATGGGTGACGTCACCGTCACGAACGACGGCGTCACCATCCTCTCGGAGATGGACATCGACAACCCGACAGCCTCGATGATTGTCGAGGTTGCCGAGACACAGGAAGACGAGGCTGGTGACGGCACCACCTCCGCCGTCGCCATCGCAGGCGAACTCCTCAAGAACGCCGAGGACCTCCTCGAACAGGACATTCACCCGACGGCGATCATCAAAGGGTTCAACATGGCCGCCACGCAGGCCAAGGACGAACTCGACGACATCGCTACGGAAGTCGACCCCGACGACGAGGAACTGCTGAAGAAGGTCGCCGAAACCTCGATGACGGGCAAGGGCGCGGAGCTCAACAAGGAGCTACTCGCCCAGATCATCGTCGACGCGGTCAACGCCGTGACCGTCGAGGCCGAGGACGGCTCCGTCATTGCCGACCTTGAGTACCTCAACATCGAGACCCAGACCGGCAGCTCCGCCGGCAACTCCGAGCTCCTCGAAGGCGCAGTCATCGACAAGGACCCGGTCCACGAAGAGATGGCAACCGAGGCAGAGGACGCCGACGTCCTCCTCGTCGACACGGCCATCGAACTCGACGAGACCGAAGTCGACGCGCAGCTCTCTGTCGACGACCCGAGCCAGCTCCAGAACTTCCTCGACAAGGAAGAAGAGCAGCTCAAGCAGATGGTCGACCAGATCGCCGACACCGGCGCTGATGTCGTCTTCTGCCAGAAGGGCATCGACGACATGGCCCAGCACTACCTCGCCGAGAAGGGTATCCTGGCCGTCCGCCGCGCCAAGAAGTCCGACATCGAGTTCCTCAAAGAGGTTCTGGGTGCCCGCATCGTCTCCGATCTCGACTCCGCGAGCGCGGAAGACCTGGGTCACGGCTCTGTCACCCGCGACGACGCCGAAGGCCTGTTCTACGTCGAGGGCAGCGGCGACGGAGCCCACGGCGTCACGCTCCTGCTCCGTGGTTCGACCGACCACGTCGTCGACGAACTCGAACGCGGCGTCACGGACGCGCTCGATGTCGTCGCGTCCACGGTTGCCAACGGCAGCGTCCTCGGTGGCGGCGGCGCACCTGAAGTCGAAGTCGCCCGCCGGCTCCGCGACTACGCCGACAGCGTCGAAGGCCGCGAACAGCTCGCTATCGAGTCCTTCGCCGACGCGCTGGAGATCATCCCGCGCACCCTCGCCGAGAACGCTGGTCTCGACAGCATCGACACGCTCGTCGACCTGCGCGCCGCCCACGAGGACGGCGATGTCAGCGCCGGCCTGAACGTCTTCTCCGGTGACGTCGAGAACACGCTCGACACCGGCGTCGTCGAGCCAGCCCACGCCAAGCGACAGGCGATTTCCTCGGCTGCAGAGGCCGCGAACCTGGTCCTCAAGATCGATGACATCATCGCTGCCGGCGAGCTTTCGACCTCCGGCGGCGACGAAGGCGGCCCCGGCGGCCCCGGTGGCGCCCCTGGCGGCATGGGCGGCATGGGTGGCGGCATGGGCGGCATGATGTAGGAGACGGGCGGAGCGAAGTCTCCGAACGAGCGAACGGACGAAGTCCGTGAGCAAAGCGAGGGGCCGAACGAAGTGAGAGCCCTCGAATAGTGAGTGGCGAAAGCCGCGAACCGCGAGGTTCTGAGCAACGCGAAGAACCCCGTATACGCGAGCGGGAACGCAGTAACCCGCGAGCACTGTAGCTGACCGGAAGAAGACTTTTCGAACGAACGCCGAAGCAGCCCCGCTGAGTGTGCTTTGACCACTAACAGACTGCCCTGCGGACGATATTTTTGACCGACTACAGTCCAATTCCACACAGCTACGGATAGGTCGTGACACCGCCGATATCGAGACGTGAAACCGGAGAAACAGTTACGTGCGTCTCTGCGAAGTTTCGATTGTCCCGGTCCGTTTGGTGGGACGGACTGGTGACAGCGGGTGGGGGCCTCTCTTCGTTTTAGCGGTCACTCGACAGTGTCCAGCCGCCGCCCCAATCATTCAGGGCGTGTTGTCCGGTTTCGGTGGCGTCGGTCTTCGAACACCACGTCCGTCGTTCCCAGGTCGCTGTAGCGGAGAATCTCGGTCACTCGGTAGGTATCCGTTCCGTTGTCGACTGTGTACTGGAGCGCGTAGCTCCGGACGATGCCGTTGGGCGTCACGGTCGCTGAGAGGGAGACGTTCGTCACACGGTCGACGGGACGAGTGGCAACCGCGCTGCCGTCGGCCGACCCGGTTCCTTTGATGCGATACAACGACATGCCGTACAGTTGCTTGATGACCTCGTCGCCGGGGCGGATGGATGTGATGTTGGTGGCGGAAAGCAACGCTATGAGACGCCCGTTGAACGTGGGTTCGAAGAACAGTGCGGCCCGGGGTGAGCGGGGCGGGCCACCGATACCGCGGCTGTCCGCGACTACTTCCGTCGATGTCGACCCGTTGACGGTCGTCCGTCTGAGCGCACGGCCGTCCCGCCAGGTGCTGTGTATCTCACGCGCTGTCACACTCTGTCCGGATATCGTTCGGGTGGCCGTGTACGACTCGTAGCCCGCGCTGATGCTGGCACGGGTCCGGACGCGCCTGTGCAGGCCGCTGCCGTTCATGACGGTCCTGGTGTGGTGGACTCGATAGGAGGTGTTCGAAAGCCGCCTGACGTGGGCGCGGCCGAGCGCGGTGGCGTTGACGACGCGGTCGCCGACGACGCCCGGGGCGCGTTGTGCCGCACTCGTTGGTGCGTCTGCAGTCGGGACTGGGGCTGGTGTCACCGTCTCCCTGGCGGCCGCGCTGTCCCCGAACAGACCGGTACATCCGGCGCTCAGCAGACAGAGACAGACCACAGCAATCGCCACCCCGCGACGCATGTTGGTGACTCGTTGTGTGGCGATATAACCCCTGTGACGGCGGAGGGCTAAATATCGTTGAGTGTCAACATACTGTATGCAGACGCTGCTTCTCGGCGCGGACGCGGTTGAGGACCACGCGACGATGCCGGCAGTCATCGACGCGGTTGCCGCGGCCTTCGCCGCCGATGCCAGGGGGAACACCATCATGCCGGCCAAGTCCTACATCGACCTGCCGCAGTACAACGGCGACTTCCGGTCGATGCCGGCCTACGTCAACGCTGAAACGTGGGACGCCGCCGCGGTCAAGTGGGTCAACGTCCATCTGGACAACCCCCGCGACCACGACTTGCCGACCGTCCTCGGGACGCTCATCTACTCGGACCCCGAGACGGCGTTCCCACTGGCCGTGATGGACGGCACAGTCCTGACGCGCCTGCGGACCGGGGCGGCGGCCGCCGTCGCCACCGACCACCTCGCTGTCGCCGACGCGGACTCCCTTGGTCTGGTCGGGGCCGGCACGCAGGCGTACACGCAACTGGACGCTATTTCGGCGGTCCGGAACATCGAGACGGTGGTCGTCGCCGACCGGGACACGGACAAACAGCAGGCGTTTGTCGACACGTTCACCGACCGGTTCGACGTGCGTGCGGGCAGCATTGAGGACGCCGCTGGCTGTGATGTGCTGTCGACGATTACGCCCGTCGAGTCGCCTATCGTCGACCGGAAGTGGCTCGGCGAGCGCACACACGTCAACGCCATCGGGGCCGACGCCGCCGGCAAGCAGGAACACAGCGAACGCACGCTCCTCGACGCGAAACTCGTCATCGACAACTACGAGCAGTGTACCCACTCCGGTGAAATCAACGTCCCGTGGGGCGAGGGTACCCTGACCGATACCGACCTCCACGGGGAACTCGGCGACATCGTCGCGGGCACGCTCTCGGGGCGGACAGACGACGACGGAATCACGCTCTTTGACTCGACGGGGCTGGCTATCCAGGACGTCGCGGCTGCACACGTCGTCTATGAGAACGCGAGCGACGATGGCGACGGAACGGCGTTCTCACTCGTCGACACCGAGACCTCCTGATTACGGCGAAGGCGTGAGCATGTCGGTCACTTTTGAGATGCCCCAGACGATGATGATAAACGGCAGGAGCGGCATCAATAGGACGAGCAGGCCGAGGAACACTCCCCAACCGAACACGTCCATCCCTTCGTCGCGGTGGGGCCGCGACCCTGGCGTGACCGATCGGAGCGGTGCCGGCAGTCGTCCGCTGTCTTCCGTCTCGTCGTCAGGTGATGCTGCCATACTGTCTCTTTCGCTGAAACGTGTATAAGCCTAGGCCCGGCGGCTACATGGCACCGGCGACGCCGCTACCGATGGCGGCCCCACAGTTGTCACAGGCGACGAGGTAGAACCGTTTCGAGGCCGTAAAGAAGCCCGTCGTCGACTCCATGTCGAGGAACTCCACGTCGTCCGGGTCGGCCATCTCCGCTTCGCATTCCGGGCAGTGCACCATCAGGCTGCACCTCCGTTGGACTTTGCGCCGGCGACGCCGCTACCGATAGTAACGCCACAGGCCGCGCAGTTGGCAGTGTAGAAGCGCTTGGAGGCTTTGATAAACCCGGTGGTCGCGTCCACTTCGACGAACTCGATGTCGTCGGCCGTTTCGAGCGAGGTCTCACAATCAGGGCAGTGTACCATACATTCCTGACACCTGCCGAGTCCGGCAAAAATCTTGTGTGGGTAGCAGCGCTTCCGGTCGGCGTGCTGGCGACGATATCTGCTCGACACGCGGCACATCGGCGTATCGCTGACGCCGTTACAGAGACCGGTCGCCACTATCGATAATATCTGCGTACACCGCTCATGCCGACTCGAACGCTCTCGTTTCGTCTGGCCTGACCGGAACTGGCTGAAGCTGGAGCGTTCAGCACAGTTCCTGAACTGATTTGCCTGAACAGCTTTTGCACGTCGAAACGCCCGAAACAGTGACAATCTCCCGCATGCAATGATCTGCCCACCGGGAACGCACCATGGGTAGCAAACCTGTCTTAGTCGTCACGACCGACGGGCTGGATACCGCCACTCTTGAATCTGCCCTCGCTGACACACCGGCTTCGATCACGCACCTGTCGGACCTCACGGACCTCTTTGATACGCTCACCCATTCGGTGTTCCACGCGCTCGTGCTGCCCGAAACAGTCGATGGCCAGTCCGGAACCGATATCGCGTACGGCGTCAGGACGCTGTTTCCCGATCTGCCGGTTATCGTCGCTAACGAGGACCCGGAAGCAGTCCCGGATACCCTCGAGGTGACGGCCGTTGAGCCGTCGGCACGTCTCGAAGACGCCGTCGCCGAGGCCGTCCGGGATAGCCTCGGTGCCGAGCCACCGACTGTCGCTGGACGCCCACCGTCCCCAATGGAGACGCTGTTGCTCTCCCTGTTCAACGAGTTGCCGGACCACCTGTACGCGAAAGACGAGCAGGCCCGACACGTCCTGCTGGGCCGGGGGTTCAACGAGCCAACCGACCGGCTCGGGCTCACCGACGTCGAAGTCCCGGAACTGGCCGAGGAACACGCGAGAGCGGCCCTGCGTGATGAGATGGACGTTATCGAGGAGGAAACAGACCGGGTCGAAGTGGAGGAGTTCCTCGACCTTGATGCGTCGTACGTTCGCACTCGCAAGATGCCGTGGTACGATTCCACTGGCGACGTTCAGGGTATCATCGGACACACTCAAGATATCACTGACCGAAAGCTCCGCGAGCACGCGTTTCGCCGCCAGAACGAACGGATGGTGAAAGTCGCACTCGTGGCGTCTCATGAGCTTCGAAACGAACTGCAGGTCGCGTACGGGCGACTCGAAGAGCTGGCTGACTGCGACGGTCCGACCGCCGACATTGCCGAGTCGCTGTCCCAGATTTCTGCGATTATTGATACCGTCGTTGAACTCTCTACGAGTGACCCGAATGGCCCGGTCCAGCACGCCGAGATCGAACAGGTCCCGAAGCGAGAACACGTGTGGCTCTCCCGTCTCAGTCGAGAGGTGTGGGACACGCTCGCTGACAGTGAGGCATGCCTGACTTTCGATGGGGACACCCGTATTGTCGCCGATCAGGAGTCTGCCGGACTGTTGCTCCAAATACTGTTCCAGAACGCGCTTGAACACGCCGGACCGTCGGTCACCGTCACCGTCGGCCTGACGGCAGACGGCTTCTTCGTCGCAGATGACGGCCCGGGCATCGATGTCGAACCACCGGAACGGGTGTTCGATGCGGGTCACACTGCTGTCGCAGAGAACACTGGATTCGGACTCTATGTCGCCCGACGGGTCGCCGCTGACCAGGGGTGGACGGTCACAGCAGCGGAGAGCGAGTCGGGCGGTGCCCGATTCGATATCGGAAACGTCGACTGTCCCGAATAGCGGGCGGTCAGTCGACCCTGGCGACGCTACCGCTCTGTAAGCAGTCAGCGCTCCGGACTCACACCCGTTGGCCTGTGCGTTCGTGCGGCGGACCCTGATACCCTCCCGAAGGGAAAGGTATAGCACGGTCGCTGCCGGATGTTCCGATATCATGACCACGACCGGTGAGGAACGCGAGCGGGGGTTCGATCATACAGAGATCGAGCCCCGGTGGCAGCGCACGTGGGACGAGGCCGACGTGTTCCGGATCGACGACGACGAGACCGACCCGGAGTACGTGCTGGCGATGTTCCCCTACACGTCCGGAAGCCTCCACATGGGCCACGTCCGGAACTACACAATCACGGATGCTTACGCCCGCTTCGAGCGGATGCGCGGCGAGAGCGTCCTCCACCCGATGGGGTGGGACTCCTTCGGCCTCCCGGCTGAGAACGCCGCCGAGGAACGCGACACCAACCCGCGGGACTGGACGATGCAGTGCATCGACTCGATGCGTGACCAGCTCACGGAGATGGGCTTTGGCTACGACTGGGACCGCGAACTCGCGACCTGTGAACCCGACTACTACCAGTGGAACCAGTGGCTGTTCAAACAGTTCCGCGAGGAAGGGCTGGTCGAGCGTCAGGCCGCCGAGCTGAACTGGTGTCCCTCCTGTGAGACTGTCCTCGCCGACGAGCAGGTCGAGGGCGAGGAAGAACTGTGCTGGCGCTGTGACACGCCCATCGAGGCCCGCGAGATGGACCAGTGGTTCTTCACTATCACCGACTACGCCGAGGAACTGCTCGAGGACTTAGACGACCTCGAGGGCTGGCCGAACAACGTCCGGGAGATGCAGCGTAACTGGATCGGCAAGCAAGAGGGGGCGAGCGTCGCCTTCGAGGTCGGCGACTACGGCGAGGTCGACATTTTCACGACCCGTCTGGACACCATCCACGGGGCGACGTTCTTCTCGCTGGCTCCCGGTCATCCCGTCGCGCAGGAGATCGCCCAACAGAACGACGAGGTTGCGGAGTACATCGAGACGGCAGAGCAGGCCGACGAGGACGAGCTGGACGTAACTTCCGGCGTGTTCACCGGCGAGTACGCGACCAATCCCGCTACTGGCGAGGAGATTCCTGTCTACGTCGCCGACTACGTGCTGACCGACGTGGGAACCGGCGCGCTGTACGCCGTGCCGGCCCACGACGAGCGCGACCACGAGTTTGCGGAGGCCCACGACATCGACATCGTGCAGGTCGTCGAACCGACCGACGACGCGGACGCTGACCCCGAAGACATCGACGTGCAGGAAGCAGCCTACCCCGAGGACGGCCTGCTGGTCAACAGCGGCGAGTTCGACGGGCTGGCGAGCGCCGAGGCCCGCGACCGCTTCGTCGAGGAGTTCGACGGCGAACACAGGACGGAGTACAACCTCCGCGACTGGGGTATCTCCCGCCAGCGCTACTGGGGCACGCCAATTCCGATGATCCACTGCGACGACTGTGGCTACATCGAAGTCCCCGATGAGGATCTCCCCGTCGAACTGCCGGAGTTCGTCCACACGACTGGGAACCCGCTGGACGCCGCTGAGGAGTGGAAGCAGGTTGATTGTCCGGACTGCGGTGCCGACGCGGTGCGGGAGACGGACACGATGGACACCTTCGTCGACTCCTCGTGGTACTTCCTGCGGTACACCTCGCCGGAGATGGATGAGGCTCCCTTCGACGCCGAGCGGGCCAGCGACTGGATGCCGGTCGACCAGTACGTCGGCGGTATCGAACACGCCGTGATGCACCTGCTGTACGCCCGCTTCTTCACGAAAGTGCTTGACGACCTCGACATGGTTGATGGCGTCCGCGAACCCTTCACCAACCTCACGAACCAGGGGATGGTGCTTGGCGAGGACGGCAACAAGATGTCGAAGAGTCTGGATAACGGCGTCTCACCCCAGCGCATCATCGAGGAGTACGGCGCGGACACGGCCCGACTGTTCATCATGGAGGCCGCCCAGCCAGAGAAGGAGTTCGCCTGGAGTCCTGAGGGTGTACAGTCCGCCCACAGCTTCCTCCAGAACGTGTACACGCTGGTTTCGGCCTACGCGGAGGGTGAGGCGGGGACCGCCACTGACACGGAGAATGGGGCCGACATCGCGGACTACGTCGCCCGCGAAATCGACGCGACGGCAGCGAACGCGACGGCGGAGTTCGAGGACTTTCGGTTCAACCACGCGTTGCAGGCTGTCCGGGAACTGGTGTCGCTGCTGCGCCGGTATCAGGAGGCGACCACCCCCGATGCTGACACCTTCGAGCGCGGGCTGGCGACGGCGGCGAAACTGCTCGCCCCGGTTGCTCCCCACGCCGCAGAGGAGATGTGGGCCGAACTGGGCCACGACGACCTCATCGCAGAGGCCGAGTGGCCGGCCGCTGAAGCCCCCGAAGACTACGAGATGGAGCGCCGGCTGGTCGAGAACACCCGTGAGGACATCCGCGACATCGTCGACACGGTCGGCATCGAGGACCCACAGACCATCACGCTCGCCGTCGCGCCCCAGTGGAAGCACCGCGTGCTGGACCTCGCTCGAAACGCCGACGGCAACGTCGTCGGGACCGTCATGCAGGACGAGGACCTGCGCGAGCAGGGCGAGGCGGCCGCGGACTTCGCCAAGGAACTGGCCGGCCGCGCACAATCGCTCGACGAGCAACTCCCGCCCGAGCGCGAACAGGCAGCGCTCGAACGGGCCGCGTGGCTCATCGAACGGGAGTTCGGCGCTGACGTGGTCGTGCAGGGGCCCGAGGAGGCGGACCCCGACCTCGTCGGCAAATCCGGTCCCGGCCGACCGGCCATCGATATCGAAGAATAGCTCGCAGTCGTCCGATTTTCGTCTGTCGCGGCCTACTCGGCGCTAACTAGCCCAGTGTCGACGAGGTCTTCGAAGACGCTCGCCGCGTGGCCGTCGGGACCGACTCGTTCGTACACGGCGACGACGCGCTCCCGTGCGATAACGTACGTCGTCCGCTGGCTCCGTCCGTCGACGAGTGGCACGTCGAACGCTTCACACAGTCGCCCTTCGGGGTCGGCCAGCAGGTCGAAACTGATGTCGTTCGCTTCAGCAAAGTCGCGGTGGCTCTCGACGCCGTCGGTCGAGACGCCGTACACTGAGACGCCCGTGTCTTCGAACCGCTGTGCGTGCTCCTCGAACTGTTCTGTCTCCGTCGTACAGCCCGGCGTGTCGTCCGCCGGATAGAAGTACAGCACTGTTGGCTGCTCGAAGTTGGGCTGGACCGCGTCGCCGTGCTGGTTCGTCGCCCTGATCGTCGGTACGTCGGTACCGGGTTCGAGTACCATCGTCAGTTTACAGGGATATCTGTCCCGTCGTCGTCCTCGTTGTGTCCAACCTTCGCCAGCCGCACAGTGAGAACGCCGCTGTCGTAGCTCGCGGTGGTCTCACCGTCGTCGACGGCTTCGGGGAGGCGAACCGACCGGCTCAGCGACTGCTGACGGCGCTCGCGCTGGACGTACTGGCCGTCGGTTGATTCCCGCTCCTGGCTTGATGTGGCGCTGATGGTGAGCTTGCGGTCCTCGACAAGCTGGACGTCGATGTCCTCGCTGTCGTAGCCGGGCAGGTCCGCGTGGACGAGGAAGGCGTCGCCCTTGTCGAGGACGTCGACCGGGATAGCGCCCATGTCGACGCCGAACTGCTCTCCCAGCATATCGAACGCGCGCTCGATTTCGCTGAACGGATCGCGGTCAGACATACACGGGGGTACACGGGCCCGGGACTTAACGCTTGAAGCGGGGCCGGCGGTGTTTCGCCGGCTCAGTTGACGACTGTCTTGGAGTCATACGACCCGAGCCGGCGGACCCACCCCTTCCCGGCGATGTCCTCGATATCAGCGAGAGCCTCCTGCGTGCGCTGCTCGTAGAGACCGGCCGAGATGTCGATGTGGAAGACGTAGTCCCCGAGCCGCTCACCGCTGGGCCGGGACTCGACGCGGGTGAGGTTGATGTCGCGGTCTGCGAACGGCTCCAGCAGTTCAAGCAGGAGGCCGGGGTAGTCGACGTCGGGATAGACAATAAAGGAGGTCTTGCCGCCGGCCTCGCTGCGCTCGCTCTTCGGGGCGACGACGACGAAGCGGGTGGCGTTCGAGGACCGGTCCTGAATGTCCTCGGCGAGCACTTTCAGTTCGGTGCCGTTGGTCGCGTTCTCGGGGTGGCCGATAGCGGCGATGTCCGCGTCGCCACGGGCGCGCTCAACGCCGCGGGCCGTCGACGCGACGGCCTCGACATTGACGCCGGGGTAGTGCTCGTCGAGCCAGCCGCGACACTGAGCCAGCGCCTGTGCATGGCTGGCTACCAGTGAGAACGAGTCGTCCTGTGCGAGCAGGGCGTGGCGGATCGGCGTGATAACCTCCTCGACGACGGCAACGTCGTACTCCGCGAAGGCGTCGAGCGATTCGGTGACAGAGCCCTCGATACTGTTTTCGACGGGGACGACGCCGCGCTCGGCCTCGCCGTTGGCGACGGCCTCGACGATGGCGGTCACTGACTCGGAGAAGGAGATATCGTCGTCGGTGACTGCCTGTGCGGCGCGGTGTGAGTAGGTCCCTTCAGGACCTAAGGTAACAGTGGTCATACCCGGGGTACAGCGGTAGGAACCAAAAGAACCGTGGTCATCGGCAAGCGCTGTGTCGCCGCAGTGTGCCGTGATTCAGGACAACCGCGTCAGTTCCTCGTCAGTGAGGTCGATGGCGCTTGCAGCCACGTTCTGTTCGAGGTGGTCGAGACTGCTGGTTCCGGGAATCGGGAGTGTCACGTCCGAGTGCCCCAGCAGCCATGCCAACGCGATCTGGTAGGGCGTGGCGTCGTGGCGCTGGGCTATCTCATCGATACCGTCGACGCCGCCGAGGTCGCCAGCGCCGAGTGGGAACCACGGGATGAACCCGATACCGTAGCGCTCGCAGGCTTCCAGCACGTCCTCGTCGTCGCGGTGGCTGAGGTTGTACTGGTTCTGGACCGTCACGATGTCGACGATGTCTCGGGCGCGGTCAAGTTGTTCGACGGAGACGTTCGAGACGCCGATGTGGCGGATCAACCCTTCATCCTTCATCTCGGCGAGCGCGTGAATCGAATCTTCGAACGGCGTGTCGGGGTCCGGTCGGTGGTACTGGTACAGGTCGATAGGGTCCATCTGCAGGCGGTCCCGCGAGCACAACTGGGCGTTGCGCAGGTAGTCCGGGTCGCCGTGTGCCAGCCAGTCCGCGTCGGTGTTACGGAGCAGGCCGCCCTTCGTCGCGATGACGAGGTCCTCGCGTTCGGTGTCGAGCGCTTCGCCGATGAGCCGCTCCGAGACGCCCGGCCCGTACGAATCCGCCGTGTCGATGAAGTCAACACCGAGTTCCACCGCCCGCTTCAGCACGGCGTGAGCGTCCGTCTCGTTGTCTGGCTCGCCGATGACATCATCACCGGTGAGCCGCATCGCGCCGAAGCCGAGCCGGTGGACCGTGAGTTCGCCACCGATATCGAACGTCTCACTCTCGTTTGTAACCATGTGAACACGGTTGTCCGCACGCCTGAAAATAGCCGCGTCGGCGCAGGTCGTCGGTGTCGACACCTCACGTAGCCCGCTCACTCGCTGCTACGGTGGAACAGCGCAAGGTGAACGAGGAGGTAGCGTGAGGCGTAAAAAACCGTCACGCTGGCGACAAAGGCAAACAGCGAGACGGCCGCAACTGACAGCCCGAACCCGGAGGCGACGAACGGGTTTCGACCCGTGAACGCGATGTATGCGGACACTGCGTCACCGCCGCCAAGCCCCACAGCGAACAGGCAAAGCGAGAGGACAATCGCCAGGCCGCCGGTTCCGAGGCCGACGTACCGCGCGAAGTCCTCGGCGTTGAGCGCCGCGTGCGCCTGTCGCTCGGTCAGCGGGGCGAGCCGGACCCGGTAGAGAACTGACCCGACGAGTAATGTCGCACCGAACAACTGGAGGAATCCGCCGAATACCCCGAGCAACAGCACTTTCGGCGAGGCGAGGTCGGGGTTAATCGATGGCAGAAACGCCGCGGTGCTGTCCGGATACAGCCCGTAGACCGGGAGTAACAGTGCCAGCGCGCCAAGCAGGGCGCTCTGGAGCGCGAGCGTCCGCGGGACAGTCTGTCTGAGATACGAGTGGCGTTCATAGCGGAGTCGCTCGTACGTCGACCCCGAAATGATCGCCTGGGCGATAGTGTCGTCGGGCTGTGAATCAGTAGACATATGTTACCGGTTCCTATTTACCGACAGTTTACTCAATCCACAATATAACCCTTTTGCACGGCGCAAAATTATGACTCTCTGATAATAAACGCTATCAGAGTTGTGTTAAAACATAATGGCCCTTCGCGAACCAGCCCAGAACGTTCTCAGCGCGTGTGAACCGCTTCGCCGCGTGCTGCTGCGGCCGCCTCGTGGACCGCTTCGGAGAGTGTCGGGTGCGTGTGGATCGTCCCGGCGATGTCTTCCAGCCGCGCGCCCATCTCGATGCCCAGCCCGAGTTCGGCGATGAGTTCAGACGCCTCCGGACCGACGATCTGTGCCCCGAGCAGGAACTCCTCGTCGGCATCAGCGACGACGCGGACGAACCCTTCCTTCTCGTTGACCGTGAGCGCACGGCCGTTGGCCCGGACCGGCATCTGTCCAATGACCGGCTCGAAGCCCGCCGCCTCGGCCTCCGACTCAGTCATCCCGACGGTCGCGATTTCGGGGTCGGTGAATACCGCGGCGGGAATCGCCTGGTGGTCGAACGCGGCTGGCTCACCGGCGGCGGCTCTCGCGGCAACCTCGCCCTCAGCCATCGCCTTGTGGGCCAGCATCGGTTCTCCGGCCACGTCACCGACTGCAAACACCGACTCAAACGCCGTTCGGCACTGGTCGTCGGTCGGAATGACGCCGTTTTCGTCCGTCTGGAGGTCGATGTTATCCAGCGCGAGTGTATCCGTGACCGGCTCGCGGCCGACCGCGACAAGACATTTCTCGGCGTTGTACTCAGTGACCGCCTCGTCTTCGTCAACGGTCTGGACGCGAATGCCCTCGTCTGTCTCCTCCCAGTCGTCGGCCGCCTCGCCGAAGTTGAAATCGATACCCAGCTCCTCGGCGCGGTCCCGAACGACCGTCGCGATGTCATCCTCGTAGCCGGGCAACACGTCATCAAGCATTTCGACGACGGTGACCTCCGCACCAAGCTTTGCGAACACCGTCGAGAGCTCCATGCCGATATAGCCCGCGCCGACGACGAGCAGCTTCTCCGGGACCGATTCGAGTGCAAGCGCGTCCTTCGATGAGAGGATGTGCTCGCCGTCGAATTCGAAGCCCGGGACCGCCATCGGTCGGCTCCCCGTCGCAACGATGGCGTGTTCGAACGACAGCGATTCCGAGCCCTGTCCCTCGCCGCCGTGGGCAACCCGGACCGTCCCGTCGTCGACGAACTCGGCGGTCCCCTCCACCAGATTGACGCCGGCGTTCTTACACAGCGATTCGACGCCCCGTGTCAGCCGTGTGACGACGCCGTCTTTCCACTCGGTCATTCCGGCCATGTCGACGGCCGGGTCCGCGAATACGCCCATCGACTCGGCCTGCCGGGCGTCGTGGGCGACATCCGAGGCCGAGATGAGTGCTTTCGAGGGGATACAGCCGTGGTTCAGACAGGTCCCGCCGTAGGCATCCCGCTCGACAAGCGTCGTGTCTAGTCCCAGTTGCGCACCCCGGATCGCAGCGACGTAGCCGCCCGGACCGCCGCCGATAACAAGCAGTTCCGTTCCCGTAGTGACATCTCCAACGACCATAGCGGTGCCTCGTCCGGGTCCGTGAAAAGCTATCGCCCTTCAGCTCGCTGTCGTCTCTCACCTGCGCCGTCGGTACAGGTAGTACCCGATGACCGGCACTGACACCGCAAACGCCGCGAGCAGTGTCGCCCCCACGGCGTGGGCGATGCCGGCGAGCGCATACAGCGGTGTGGGGGTCCAGTCCCCGTCGGTCTGCCGGAGGTGTCGACTGTCGAGAAAGAGGCCGACCGTGAGAAGCAGGCTGAACAGCACACCCGCCCAACTGGCGAGGACGGTCAGGGCAAACGCGCCGAGGAACGTCCCGAGACTCCCCTCACCGGCCGATACCGACGAAATGAACAGTTCCATTCCGACTCGGGAGAGGGCAGCACAGCCCGGAACCAGCACAAACAGCGTGGCTAACCCGTACCAGACCCACGTGTCTCTTGTGGAGGGCATCACGAGCCCTGTCGTTCCAGTGACTGGTCTGGTTTTCGGTTGCGAACCCGGGCAGTCACTCCAGCAGGAGTCGCGTCGGGTCCGACAGATACTCCTTGAGCGTGTTGACGAAGCGCGCCGCGTCGGCGCCGTCGATGACACGGTGGTCGATTGCCAGCGAGAGCGGGAGCGTAGGTTTCGCGACGACTTCGCCGTCTTCGGCCACCGGCCGCTCTTTCAGCGCCCCGATACCGAGAATCGCCGTCTCGGGGACGTTGATGATCGGACTGGCATACTCGCCGCCGATGACGCCGAAGTTCGTAACGGTGAACGTCCCGCCCTGCATCTCTGATCGCTCGATGTCTCGCTCTCTGGCCCGCCCGACGAGGTCGTTGACCTCGCCGGCGAGTTCGACCAGCCCCTTCCCGTCCACGTCGTTAACGACCGGGACGACAAGCCCGTGGTCGGTTGCCGCCGCCACGCCGATGTTGTGGGCATCCCTGTAGACGATTTCCTCGTTTTCGGTGTCAAGCGCCGTGTTGAGCACCGGGTGCTTGTCCAGCGCCGCGGCGACGCATTTCACCACAAACGGTGTGTACGTCAGCGTGACATCGCGCTCCTCGGCGAGTGGCGCGAGTCGCTCACGGGCCTCGACGAGGCCGGACACGACTACCTGGTCGTGGTGGGTCGCGTGGGGCACTTCTCGACGCGAGCGCGCCATCTGCTCGCCGATAGACCGGCGGACGCCACGGTACGGTTCGCGGCGCTCGCCGTCGCCTGTCTCGACGGCCCCAGTGCCGCCCGCCTTGGCTGCCCTCCCTGTCGCGCCGCCTTCGGCGCTGATGGCTTCGGCATCGGCCGCCTGTGCAGCCTGCTGGGCCTCCGCGTACGTCCGGACGGCGGCCTCGTCGACGTAGGGCTGACCGTCCCGCGTCTGGTCGGTCGGGACGGCGTCGATATTCACGTCGAGTTCGCGGGCGGCCTTTCTGGTGGCCGGCGTCGCCAGCGTCTGGTCGCGACTGGCGGCTTCCTGTCCGTCGCCGGAGACGCTTTTGACGGCTGACTTGACAGCGGTCCCGTCGTCTGTGTCGCCCGCGTCGACCTGTGAAACCGCTGCGGTCGGACTGTCCCCGTCGTCGGACGCCTTCGAAACGACCGACGTAGGGCTGTCGTCACTGGCAGTCGCCTCGTCGGCCGACGCTGTGGCCGCCTCGACATCCCCCTCTGTGACACGGCCGCCCGGTCCGCTTCCGTCGACGGCCGCGATGTCGACGCCCTTCTCACGGGCGAGTCGACGGACGCTCGGCGAGGCGAACACGCGGCCATCAGCCGTACTTGTGCTTGCACCCGACTGCTCGTCAGCCGCTGCGGCTTCGCTCGCAGCGCTGTCTGCCTCCTCTGTGTCGGCTCCTGCCGATTCGGCTTCGTCTGTATCGCTGGCCGCCGCGTCGGCCGTTTCGGCGTTGCCCTCTTCGGCAATGGTGATGAGCACCTCGCCGGTCTGCACCATCTCGCCGACTTCGGCGTGCAGTTCCTGTACGACGCCGTCGACCGGTGACGGCACGTCGACGGCGGCCTTGTCGGTTTCCACCTCCGCAAGGACCTGATCCTCGGTGACGGCGTCGCCCGGCGAGACGCGCCAGGTCAGCACCTCACCCTCTGCGACCCCTTCACCGAGGTCTGGGAGATTGAATTCGAACATGCGTCAGAACTCCACTGCCTCTCTGATACCGTCTTTGATGCGGGCGGGTTCGGGGAGGTAGTAGTCCTCTAACGCGTACAGCGGGTACGGCACGTCGAAGCCAGTCACCCGCGTAACGGGGGCCTCCTGATACAGCAGGACTTCCTCCTGAATGGTGGCGATGATTTCGCCGGCCAGCCCGCCGGTTTTGGGCGCTTCGTGGACGACGGTTGCTCGTCCGGTCTTTTTGAACGACTCGACGATGGTCTCGGTGTCCATCGGCGACAGCGTTCGCAGGTCGATCACTTCGGCGTCGATGCCCTCCTCGGCCAGTTCTTCGGCTGCTTCGACCGTCGGCCGGGTCATCGCACCCCATGTGAACACGGACACGTCAGCCCCCTCGCGGCGGACCTTCGCCTCGCCAAGTTCGACGGTGTAGGGGTCGTCGGGGACCTCCTCGCGGAACGACCGGTAGATGAGCTTCGGTTCGAGGAAGATAACGGGGTCCGGGTCACGGATTGCCGCCGTCAGCAGCCCCTTCGTCTCCTTCGGCGTCGATGGGACGACCACCTTCAGCCCCGCCTCATGAACGTAGAACGCTTCCTTGGATTCGGAGTGGTGCTCCGGCGCACGGATGCCGCCGCCGTACGGTGCGCGAACGGTGAGCGGGCAATTGTATCGGCCGCGGCTCCTGTTCCGAAGCCGGGCGGCGTGACTGACAATCTGGTCGAACGCGGGGTACATGAACCCGGAGAACTGCATCTCCGGCACCGGTCGAAGCCCGTAGGCGGCCATGCCGATGGCCGTCCCGACGATGCCGGCCTCCGCGAGCGGCGTGTCGATAACCCGGTCGTCACCGAACTCCTCGTGGAGTCCCTGTGTCGCCCGGAAGACACCGCCGTTTTTCCCGACATCTTCACCCATCACGACCACGTCTTCGTCCCGTTCCATCTCGCCGTAGAGCCCGTCACGGACGGCCTGTACGAGCGTCAAACTCTGTGTGTTTGCGTCCTGTGTGCTCATTCCAGTAGCACCTCGTCGCCGTGTCGCGCGCGCAGTTCTTCGAGGTAGTCCAGTTGCTGTTCGAGTCGCTGTGGCATTTCCGCGTACACGTCCGCGAACATCTCCTCCGGTTTCGGTCGCTCCGTCGCCTCAGCCTCGTCGATGGCCGTAGCCACCTCATCCTGAACCGATTCGTCGATGGCGTCGACTCGCTCGTCGTCGAGCAGGCCCCGGTCCCGGAGGAACGCCTCCATCCGCGGAATGGGGTCTTTCTGCTTCCAGCGTTCGACCTCGCTGTCGTCGCGGTACACCGACGGGTCGTCAGCAGTCGTGTGTGCGCCAAAGCGGTACTGCACCGCCTCGATCATCGTCGGGCGGAGTTCACCCTCTGGTGGGTCGTGCGCCTTGTCGACGGCCTCGCGGGTCACCTGATACACCGCCAGCGGGTCCATTCCGTCGACCTGAACGCCGTCGAAGCCGTAGGCGTTGGCCTTCTGGGCGAGCGTCTCGCTGGCCGACTGGCGCTCCCGTGGCACCGAAATCGCCCACTGGTTGTTGTTACAGAAAAACACCGCTGGCACATCGAACACGCCAGCGAAGTTCAGGCCTTCGTGAAAGTCGCCCTCGGAGGTCGCACCGTCACCGAAGTACACGAGGGCAGCGGTGTCATCGCCCTTGAGTTTCGATGCCCACGCGGCCCCGGTCGCGTGCGGAATCTGCGTCGCAATTGGGACCGCAAACGAGAACGCCTGAACGTCTTCCGGCGGCGAATTACCCGACTCCGACCCCATCCAGTACAACAGGTCGTCCGACAGGGGCCATCCCTTGACGTACATTGCGAGATGTTCCCGGTAGCTCGGGAACGCCCAGTCGCCGTCTCGCAGCGCGAAGGCGCTGCCGACCTGCGAGGCTTCCTGTCCCGACATGGGGGGGTACGTTCCCATCCGGCCCTGTCGTTGCAAACTCACCGCCCGCTGGTCGAAGTGCCGGCCGAGTTTGAGATACCGGTACATCTCCACCAGTTCGTCGTCCGAGAGGTCCGGGACGGTTGCGCCGTCGACCACTGTCCCGTCTTCATCGAGAATCTGTACCCTGTCCGTGGGGTCGCGTTGGAGGACACTCATAGAAACCGCCTCCGTCGAAGTGGCATACGACGACTGTTCACTCGCACTACGTTTAGAGCTTTCGCGGCGCTGAAAAATATCTCCGATGTGGGTATTACTGCTAATATGAGTGTTTTAGCGACTCTAAGGCTGTTTTAATTCTACCCAATTTATCAGCGATAACTCCGATGTATCAGTCGTTCGCACGCACTTCCGCCCGCGCCTCGTCGGCACTTCGCCCCTCGCGCAGGACGCTCTCGACAAACAGTTCGCCGGCACGATAGGACGACCGGACCATCGGTCCCGAGGCACAGTACAGGAAGTCGAACTCCGCTTCAGCGACCTGCTGCCAGGTGTCGAAGGCGTCCGGATGAACGTACTCTGAGACCTCCAGATGTGACCGGGAGGGCTGGAGGTACTGGCCGAACGTGACCACGTCGACGCCGGCCTGCCGGAGGTCCGACAGCGTCTGGTACACTTCGTGAGCGTACTCGCCGACGCCCAGCATCAGGCTGGTCTTGCTGTAGCAGTCGCTTTCGCGGTTGACCTGCCGAAGCACTGAGAGGGACTGCTCGTAGCCCGCCCGGCGGTCCCGGACCGGCCACTGGAGCCGGTCGACCGTCTCGATGTTGTGCGCGATGACGTCCGGGTCGGCGTCGATGATTTTCCGTACAAGGTCCGGCTCACCCTGAAAATCGGGGATGAGACACTCGACCAGAATCGACGGGTCACGCTCTTTGATGGCCCGGATCGTCTCGGCGAAGTGGCCCGCGCCCTGGTCGGGCAGGTCGTCGCGGTCGACGCTGGTCAGTACCACGTAGTCCAGCCCGATCTCCGCGACGGCGTCGGCCACCTGCTGTGGCTCGTCGGGGTCCAGCGGGTCCATCCCGCCCGTTTCCACGTCACAGAAGTTACAGCCCCGCGAACAGCGGTCGCCCATCAACATGAACGTCGCCGTTCCCGGTCCGTCGCGCCCGCTCCAGCACTCCCCGAGGTTGGGGCAGTTGGCTTCCTCACAGACCGTATTGAGGTTTCGGTCCCGGAGCGTCTGTTTGATATCCGTGAACCGCTCGCCCGACGGTGGCCGCATCTTCAGCCAGTCAGGCTTGCGCGAACGACTCATTACCGGCAGTTAGGTTGGGTCGGTCAAAAACGTGCGGGGGTCGCGTGCTCTGTCACACCCCTTGTTGAACGCCGGTCGGGCGGTCAGGCGGCTCAGCCGAACCGACCGCCACCTGCGCACTCAGGGACATCAACGCTACTGCCCGCGTGCCCACCTCAGGCACGGCAGACCGCAAGCATATGTGCGGACATATCCACGACAGTTCGGTCCGTCCGGAGTTCGTCTACGAGCGCCTGAACACCGGCCCGCTCGTGTGCCGACAGGTCGGCAGCGGTCTCTCGGAGCGATGGAGCGGCGAGTACTGACGCCAGCCCCTCCAGTCCGACCAGCGTCTCGACGGTCACTCCGCCCGCCTCTAACAGCGCCTCGAACTCATCGGCGCGGAAAAAATGGGTCTCGGTGAACGCCGCGTCGTGACCGAGCTGCGCCACGAATGAACGGTCGTAGTCGCCCGTTTCGGCGAGTTCGTCCGCATTGGCGAGGTGCTCCGACCTGCCGACCAGCGAGAGCACCAGCCAATTGAGCCGCCCCATGACGGACGCGAACACCGGACTCCCGGCTTTCGTCACCCGGTGCAGCTCCCGCACGGCGGCTGCCCGTTCGTCAGCGTCGAGTATATGCGAAAGCGGCCCACCCAGACACAGCGTCGCGTCGAATACGTCCCGGTCAAACCCGAGGTCGCGCACGTCGCCCGCCTCGACGGCCACCCGCTCTTCGTACCCGTGCTCGGAGATTTTCTCCTGTGCGATAGCTCGCTGGCCCTTGCTGGGGTCGACAAGCGTGACATCGTATCCCTGTTCGGCCAGCCAGACGGCGTACCGGCCAGCACCGCCGCCCACGTCGAGAACGTGTCCCGTGTCGGGGAGGTTCGCTTCGAGCTGTACAACGGTCCCCGACCACTCCAACTGCCCGTGTAGCGTGGCTGTCAGGCGGTCCCACTCGCTCTCGTCGTTCTCGTCGTAATAGTCCTCGGGGTCACTGATAGGCACACCTGCGCACTATCAGCCAGCTGAGTTAATTTTTTGCCAGGTGTGCTGGACACTCACACCGATGAACTGCACAGCGAAGCCAGAGAATGCATCCGCTTTTCACACACGTTCGCTCCCCCATAGAAACGCCTTTGCCGTCGCGGAACCGCGACTGTGACGTGTCATCCAGAACCGACAGCGAGCCGACTGTGGCGGTCGCGGAGGTGCTCCCCGAGTTTGCCGATGCCTTCCCGTTCGAGGAGTTCAACCGGATGCAGTCGGCGGCCCTGCCGGCCCTGCTGAACCGCGACGACAACGTCGTCGTCAGCGCGCCGACGGCCAGCGGGAAGACCGCGCTGGCGGAACTGGCCATCTGCAAGACGCTCGCCGAGGACGGGACCGCGCTCTTTCTCGCACCGCTGCGCGCGCTCACCAACGAGAAGGAAAGCGAATGGGAGCGGTTCGAGGAGATGGGCTACTCCGTCTACGTCGTCACCGGTGAACGGGACCTGAACCCCCGCCGAGCCGAGCGGGCCGATATCCTCGTGATGACGCCGGAGAAGGCCGACTCGGCCACCCGGAAACACGAGACCAGCCGCTATTCGTTCATCACTGACGTGGACTGCTGTGTCATCGACGAGGTCCACCTGCTGGACTCGGACCGCCGGGGGGCGGTGCTTGAAGTCACCGTCTCGCGGCTCCGCCGGCTCTGTGACCCGCGCGTCGTGGCGTTGTCGGCGACGATGCCGAACATCGACGACGTGGCCGACTGGCTTGATGCTCCCGACGAGACGACCTTTGCTTTCGGCGAGAAGTACCGACCGGTCCCACTCAACGCCGACGTGAAGACCTACTCCCACGGCGAGAACGCCTTTGCCGACAAGTACCGTCGGCTGTACCGGGCACTTGACCTCGCCGAGCCACACATCCGGGAGGAGGGCCAGGCGCTCGTGTTCGTCTCCTCCCGTCAGGACACGGTCCAGGCCGCGAAGAAGGCCCGTGACGAAATTGTCGAGCGGGATATTCCGATGGGCGCACGCGGGGACTACGACTTTCACAACGACGCCGCCGACCTCTCGAACGATACGCTTCGCCAGTCCGTGCTGGACGGCGTAGGCTTTCACCACGCCGGCCTCGCGCGCGAGGACAAGAATAGAGTTGAGCAGTGGTTCAAAGAGGGCAAGATTCAGCTTCTCTTCTCGACCTCGACGCTGGCATGGGGCGTGAACCTCCCCGCCCGCTGTGTCGTCATCCGCGACACCAAGCTCCACGACCCGCTCGAAGGCGAGGTCGACATGAGCCCGCTCGACGTGCTCCAGATGCTCGGTCGCGCGGGCCGGCCGGGCTATGACGACATGGGCTACGCCTGGGTCGTCTGTGACCGCTCGGACGCTGACAAGTACCGCCGCCTCCTCCGGGATGGCAAGGAAATCGAGTCCCGATTGGCGGCTGAACTCGACGCCCACCTGAACGCCGAAATCGCGCTGGGCACCATCGACGACGTGGACGACGTGATGGACTGGCTCGCCACGACATTTTACTACGCCCGCTCGCAGTCGGCCCCTGACGAGTACGACGCCGGCAGCGACCTCCGAAACCGGGTCAGCGACACCCTCTCGGCGCTCGTCGACGAGGGCTTTGTCGAGCAAGAGGGCCTCAACGTTGAGCCAACACGGCTCGGCCAGCTCGCCTCGAAGTTCTACCTCCGGCTCTCGACCGCACGCCGGTTCGCGGACGTCGCCGAACGCTGTCAAGACGCCGCCGACCCGGACTCCGCTGTCTCCGTGGATGCTGACGACCTGCTGACCGCGGTGGCCGGCGCAACCGAGTTCGACAGCGTCAGCGCCCGTTCCGACGAAGAGGACGCTGTCCACGCAGTTCTCGGGGACAGTGTCGACGACAGCCTCGACGCCGGCCAGCGAAAGGTGCTGGCCATCCTCCGCTCGGGTATGACCGGGACGACGCCGACAGAACTCAAAAGCGACGCGTGGGTCATCCGCCAAAACGCCCTGCGCCTGCTCGCGGCGATGCGGGAGTTCGTCGACACGCTCGGCCCGGCCCGCTACGCAAACCTCGCGTGTCGGGTCGAGGCCCGCGTCGAACACGGCATCAGCGCCGACGCTGTTGGGCTGACGGCCATCGATGGTGTTGCCAGCGGCCGCGCGGGCAAACTCGCCGCGGCGGGGCTCACGTCCCCCGCTGACGTGGTCGAAGCCGGCGAAGACGGCCTCGTCCGTGCCGGGCTCTCAGATGGTGTTGCCGAGCAAGTGCTTGCCAACGCGCGGGACCTCCCCGTCGTTTCCATCGACTGGGGCGATTTTCCCGAGACAATCGCGCCCGGCGACAACGATATGCGGGAGGTAACGGTCGAAAACACCGGCGGCAGCGCCCGCGCGGGCCTTCGGGTCACGGTTAACGGGCGTGAGATGACCGCCAAACCGTCGTATCTCGGCCAGGCCACGCTTCCGGTTGCTGTCTTCGGCGCGGATGCCGACGAACTTACCTTCACCGTCGAGGTCGCGTTCCCCGCGCTGCCGCTCCCGACAATTACCGAAACCCGGTCAGTGCTTGTCCGATAACCGCCGTTTCGGCTGTTGGGCTGAAACGCGCTTAGAACGCTCGATAAAATTTATAAACACTTTTCGAAGCGTTATATGCTTCTGTGAAACATCGCTGAAAGGTGCTGAAATCCCGTTAATATTCCGAAAAGAGCACGAATTCTCCCCAAGGGTCTGGCGTTTATATGGGGGTATGGGTTCTTACGAAGAACTGAGGAAGCCCACAATGTCCAGTGCATCGCCCTTCCGTTCCCCGATGGAAGCCGCCCCCAGTAGCGTCGCCCTCCGATCACTCACTCGTCCCCTGCAATTCATCGCGTTCTGGCTGGCTATCGTCACGCCGCTGGCATACCCGCCGCTGCTGCTGGGCGGACTGGACAGTCAGAGCTTCCTCATCTTCGTGGGTGTCGTTGCCCTCAACGTCTTCGGCCTCCTCGCGGGCCGCGGATACGGTGACCCCGCCTGACCTGGCCGGGTCTTCCTCCCCCTCCACGTGGCAGTTCCGGTACACAGTTTTGTGGTTCTTGAATCTCTGCACACCGTCCTAACACCAGTCCGGTCTTTGGTTCAGTTCTGCATCCGAGAGCCATTACCCACCATTTCTGAGTCTGTCCTCTCTCCACCGTCGCACAGACCCTATACCGGGTTGTTACACACCGCCTAACAGTACCTGTTGCAGCGATGCAGCGTCGTCCGCGGTCTCGTGCACCATCGAGAGGTCCGTCTCGTCGCCATCGCCGCGGAACCCGACAGTCGTCATCCCGGCGGCGACGGCGGCCCGTGCGCCCGCGGTAGAGTCTTCGACGGCCCAGCAGTCCTCCGGTGCGACGCCCAGCTCCGCCGCACCACGTTCGTAGATGTCCGGCTCCGGTTTGCCGGGGCCGTCGATGTCGCCGGCGCTGATAGCGACGTCGAACTTCGAGAGAAGGTCGAAGCGCTCGTCGGCCACGTCGATCCAGGCCCACGGTGCAGAGGTCGTCAGCGCCAGCGCCACGCCGGCGTCCCGCAGGTCGTCGAGCAGGTCGTGTGCCCCATCAAGAAAGGTCGCCTCGTCACCGTAAATCCGCTCGCCGTGCTCCTCGAACAGTCCCTCGAACACCTCACGACTGATTTCAAGGTCGTACTCGGCGTTCAGGTCCGGATACACCTCTCGGTAATTTCGACCGGTAATCGCGGACAGCGGGATGTCGTCGTTCGGCGCGGCCGTCGGAAGGATATCCTCGCGCTGGGCACGGACCCAGTGATCCTCGGACTGGACGAGCACGCCGTCCATATCGAAACAGACCGCAGCAGGCGGGACACTCATTGCCTCCCTGTCGCTTGGCGACGGCTTTGGCTGTTGCGACTCCGGCAGCGACGACCGCGCTACGAAGCTCCGTCCACCGACTGAGGGTTTAAATACTGGTATATGGGCAGGTCCGTCTATGCACGACGGAACCCGTGTGATAGCTGGCGAGTGTACGACTGTCTTCGAGGGACCGCGCGAGCGAGAGCAGCGCGGCGATGTCCTCGTCGTCGTTAAACCGGACAACACTGTTCTCGTTCACGACGCTGAGGGGTATCAGCCCGTTGCGTGGCTCACGCGCGCCGAAAGCGTCACCATCGACAGCGGAACGGTGACCGCCCGTGACGGTGACGAACTCCTCCGGGTTGTCACTCACGACGAACACGGCAGTGCCCGCTATCCGGCCTCGAACGCCGGCGTCCCGGTACGTGACTGCCCAGACTGCGCCGGGACCTTGGTTCGCGCTCGAAGCGAAGTCACCTGTACCGGCTGTGACGCCGCCTACGGGATTCCGAGCGATGCCGCGGTCACCGGCGGCCGTTGCGGAGACTGCGGACTCCCCACGCTTCGGGTGGAACGCGGGCGGGCGTTCGAACTGTGTCTCGACCGCGGCTGTGACTCACTGGACGACGCTGTCACTGCGGCCTTTGACCGCGAGTGGGACTGTCCCAACTGCGACGGTGACCTGTTGGTCCTCCGCCGCGGCGGCCTGCTCGCCGGCTGTGAGCACTACCCCGACTGTGACACTGGCTTCTCGATGCCGTCCGGCGTCGTCGTCGGTAACTGTGACTGTGGCCTGCCGCTGTTCGAAACCGCTGGCGGCACGCGCTGTTTGGACAGTTCTTGCGAAAAACAGGGGTGAGAGCTGGGTCTCCACACCCGCCCCATCCGGTTTCGCTGACGGCTCGGACCCGTAGGGGCTTTGTCGCCGCGGGAGCCACGTCAGGGCATGGAACTGACGCTTGAGGGCGATGTCGTGCGGGCCGGCTACGAGGCGCGCGAGCGCTTCTACGACTCGCGCGGATACGGCAAGGTCCGTAACGGCGACATCGACCTGGCTCCGGTGGAGGCCGCACACCTCCTCTACCGCGGGGATATCGAGAGCATCGACGGCATGGATTTCCGGGGGTTCCTCGGGTCGGCGGCCGTCTCTGAGGTCGATTTCGCTGTCTACAAAGACCTGCGGGACCGCGGCTTCTATCTCACGCCGGCCCGCGAGGGATGGGTCGACGACGCTGCGGGCGCTGATTTCGTCGTCTATCCGCGCGGGAAGGGGCCGTGGGACAACGAGGTCGCCTACCGCGTCAGGATAATTGGCGAACGCGATACGGCTGTGGCCACTGATCTGGGCGGCTGCGTGCTGGCGGTCGTCGACGAGGAGAGCGAAGTGACGTACCTCGATACCGACCGACGCGAGGTCTCCGGGACCAGCGACGCCGCCGTCCCGGCGACGGCGGGTGAACTGCTCGGAGAGCGGGTGGTGTGCTGGGAACCGCCGGCGGAACTGTACGAACAGGCGTTCTACGGGCAGCAACTGGGTGACGACGGCGCGGTTCAGCTCTCGCTCGTAGAGGCTGCGTACCTCACACAGGAAGGGATGCTTACAGTCGAGGGTGGGGCTGACGCTGTCGTCGAGCGAGGCCGCGAGGTCGAGGGCGACCGCTTCGACCGCCGGCTGGCCGTCTATACGGCGCTGCGAGCGAGCGGCGTTGCGCCAAAGACCGGCTTCAAATTCGGTGCGGACTTCCGGACCTACGCCGACGTCGAAAGTGCCGAGAACCTTGGGCACTCAGAGCTACTGGTGCGAGTACTGCCGGCTGACCACCGCTTCGAACCGCGGGACCTCGCGCTGGACGTGCGGCTGGCCCACGGCGTCCGGAAGACGATGGTGTTTGCGCTCACGACAGACGGCGGCGACGAGATTGAATGGGTTGCTGTCGAGCGGCTAACGCCCTGAATCGGCCGAACATTGCAGCGCTAGACTCCCGCTCGTTTACTGGCTCGGACAGCGCACCGAAACGAACCCTTTTTGCGCCGACCGGAACCAAAGCACCTGTAACGTGGCTCACCGTGAGCCGACCACATCCATGACAACGGACGACTCCCACCACGACGACGCATCGCCCGACGAGGACCGCCGCCAGTCGGGCGGAACGTGGCGGGAGCCTGACGCCCGCTCCGGCGGCGAACCAGTGCTACCGGACGGCGGCACCGAGGCCGAGGGGGCCGATGAGGCGACGCTTGACCCGTGGGGCTCCTCGACCATCGCCGACTACCGCAAACTGTTCGAGCAGTTCGGTATCGAGGAGTTCGATGAGGTGCTCCCCGAAGTTCCCAACCCCCACTACCTGATGCGGCGCGGCGTCATCTTCGGCCACCGGGACTACCGACCGGTCGCCGAGGCAATGCGTAACGACGACCCCTTCGCAGCGCTGTCGGGGTTCATGCCGACCGGCGACCCCCACATCGGCCACAAGCTCGTCTTCGACGAGATCATCTGGCATCAACAGCAGGGCGGGGACGCGTACGCACTCATCGCGGACCTCGAAGCCCACAGCGCCCGCGGGCTGTCGTGGGACGAAATCGACGAGCACGCGACGAACTACCTGCTGTCCCTGCTCGCGCTGGGATTCGACCCCGACGAGGGGACGCTGTACCGTCAGTCCGACAACCGCGAGGTACAGGACTTGGCGTTCGAACTCGGCGCAGAGGCAAACTTCTCGGAGTTGCAGGCCATCTACGACTTCGATGGCGAGACCGACATCTCCCACATGCAGTCGGTCGTCACGCAGATGGCCGATATCCTCTATCCGCAACTGGACGAGCCCAAGCCGACGGTCATCCCCGTCGGCCCGGACCAGGACCCGCACATGCGGCTGGCCCGAGACCTCGCCGCGCGGATGCGGTACTTCGGCGTGACGGAGGCGTTCGCCAGTTTCGAAGCCGACGGGGTTGAGCGGACACTGCTCCGCCAGGCCTACGACGCCCGCGAGGAGTACGCCGAGGACGCCGACCGACCACGGTGTGGCGAGGCTGCCGACTGGCTGCGCGACCATCAGCCAGCGCCCGCCGACGCCCGCGAGTCCGTCGTCGCGAAACTCGACGAGGCCGGAAAGGAACCGCTCCGACCGCGGATTCGGTTCCTCGACCGCAACGCCACCGACGCGGCCTTCGAGGCCCTCATCGAAGCCATCGACGGCGAGAAACGGGTGTACGACGAGCACATCGACACCTTCGATCTGGACCACGCCGAGGCCGAGGAGCTGGCCCGGCAGGTCGAACTCGACAACGGCGGCTACGGCTTCCAGCCGCCGTCCTCGATCTACCACCGGTTCATGACTGGCCTCACCGGCGGCAAGATGTCCTCGTCGATTCCAGCCTCCCACATCTCGCTGCTGGACGACCCGGAGGACGGCTACGACAAAGTAAAATCGGCGACTACCGGCGGTCGCTCCACGGCCGAGGAACAGCGGGAGAAAGGCGGCAAAGCCGACGAGTGCCCGGTGTATGAACTGTACGCGTATCTGCTCTCGGGCGACGACGACGAGTTCGCCAAAGAGGTCTACGACGAGTGCGTCGGCGGCGAACGCCTCTGTGGCGGCTGCAAAGAACAGGCCGCCGAGCTGATGGAGCAGTTCCTCGAAGAGCATCAGGAGAAACGCGCTGAGTGGGAAGACAGGCTCGAGGAACTCGACATCGACCTCGACTCCGACCGCGCGCCGACGAGCGCGGACTGAGAACCGGGCCGCCACACATGTTTCGTGTCGAGACGAGCACACGCATAACGTTTATATCCGCCAGTCACAACCGCTCAGACATGGTATCCGAATCCCACTGCGCCGGCGTCGCTTGCCAGCTGTCCGCTCGTTCGGGGTTCGGCTTCTTTTTTGCTGCCTGACCGCGTGTGGACTCTGACGGCGTCGAGAGGCGTGGTCGGACGAAACCGCGAGCAGGAAGTGAGAACCGTTAACTGAGCGACCCGCGGTTATCCCCACAAGACCGAGACACCCGTATGAAACGACCACAGGCACAGGTGGCCGTCCTGCAGGCCGCCGACGCACAGGAAGACAGGCGTATCGACGACGTGGCTGCGGAGGCTGACCTCAAGCCGGAAGCGGCCACCAGAGCGGCGTTCGAACTCGAAGCCGACGGACTGCTTGCCGTCTCCGAGGAGACGCTGGAACACTACGAACTCACCGAGGAAGGCGACCAGTACGTCCGCGAGAGTCTGCCCGAACAGGACCTTTACGAGGCAGCTATCGACGCCGGCGCAGCTGATGGTCCGGTCCAGATGGGACAGGTCATCGGCGCGTCTGGCCTCGAAGGCGGCGCGGTCGACATCGCGCTCTCGAACTACGCCCGCAAGGCTTACGGCGGGATAGACAGCGGCGAAATCACGGCCAACCAAGACGCCGACCCCGGGTCCGACCCCGAGATGCTGGCACTGGAGGCCGTCGCAGACGGGCGTGTCGAGGACGCCGATGCGGACGCGCTCGAGCAGTTGGAACGGCGTGGCCTCCTCGACGTGCGTGAGGAAACCGTCCGCTCGGTCCAGCTCACCGACGACGGTGTCACCGCGCTGATGGAAGGTGTCGAAGCCGCCGAGACGGTTGACCAGCTCACCCCCGAGATGCTGACGAGCGGCGAGTGGGAAGACGTGGCGTTCACCGAGTACAACGTCGAGGCCGACGCCGAGGACGTGAGCCACGGCAAGGAGCACATCCTCCGCCAGACGGCCAACCGCGTGAAGGACACGCTCGTCGGCATGGGGTTCTCCGAGATGGAAGGCCCCCACGCCGACGCCCAGTTCTGGATCAACGATTGCCTGTTCATGCCACAGGACCACCCGGCCCGGACCCACTGGGACCAGTTCGCTCTAGAGGAGCCCGAGGAGATCGGTCACCTCCCACCGGACCTCGTCGAACGGGTCCGCTCGGCCCACAAGGAGGGTGTCGGCCCCGACGGCGAGGGATACCACTCGCCGTGGACCGAGGACATCGCCCGCGGGATGGACCTACGGGGCCACACCACCTCGCTGTCGATGCGCTACCTCTCGGGCCATCAGGTCGGCGAACTTGACCCGCCCGAACGCTACTTCAGCGTCGAGAAGGTGTACCGCAACGACACGCTCGACCCGACCCACCTGCTCGAGTTCTTCCAGATCGAGGGCTGGGTGATGGCCGAGGACCTCTCCGTGCGGGACCTGATGGGGACGTTCACCGAGTTCTACGAGCAGTTCGGCATCACCGACCTGGAATTCAAGCCCCACTACAACCCCTACACGGAGCCGAGCTTCGAACTGTTCGGCACCCACCCCGAGACCGGCGAGGTCGTTGAGGTTGGCAACTCCGGTATCTTCCGCGACGAGGTACTCACGCCGCTGGGCGTCGACTGCGACGTGATGGCGTGGGGCCTCTCGCTCGAACGACTACTCATGCTCATGTACGGCTTCGAGGACATCCGCGACGTGCACGGGACGCTGTGTGATCTTGAACTGCTGCGGGAGACGGAGGTGATTCGCTGATGCCGGTCGTCGACGTCGACCCCGACGAACTGCGGTATCTGACCGGCCACAGCGAGAAAGACGACGACGAACTCAAATCGGACCTGTTCAATCTCGGCCTCGAATTCGAGGGCTGGACCGAGGATGACGAGTTCCAACTGGAGTTCGCGCCCGATAGATTGGACCGCCTCTCCGTCGAGGGGGTCGCCCGGTCGCTGCGGTATCACTACGGCGACGACCGCGGGGTGGAGATTCCCAACACGAACAGCGCTGACTGGACAATTGAGGTCGAGGACCAGCCCGACGAGCGCCCGTATGTCACCGGTGCTATCGTCCGCGGTCTGGATATGGACGAGGCCGCGCTGGAGTCACTTATCCAGCTGCAGGAGAAGCTCCACGCGACGATGGGGCGCAAGCGGGCGAAAGGCGCGATTGGGGTCCACGACCTCACCATGCTGAAAGGCGACTCGGTCACGGACGAGACGGGGAAGTCTATCACCTACACCAGCGCCGACCCGGACGAGGCGACGTTCGTTCCGCTGGACGCCGACGCAGAGATGACCCCCAGCGAGGTCATGGCGTCTCACGAAACCGGCCAGACCTACGGTGACCTCGTGGCCGACTTCGACCGCGTGCCGGCCATCTACGACGCCATCGGCCTGTTCTCGTTCCCGCCGGTCATCAACGGCCGCCGGACCGAGGTCAGCGTCGACTCCCGGGACCTGTTCATCGAGATGACCGGGACCGACCAGTGGACTATCGACCACATGTGTAACATCGTCTGCTACGCGCTCGCCGCCCGCGGCGGCCAGGTCGAGCAGGTCGATGTCTCCTACGCCGACGACGCGCCCGGTGAGTACGCCGGCAAGACGCTGGAGCGTCCAGACTTCTCGGTGCGGACGAAGACGGTCACGCACGACCGCATCGAGTCCATCCTCGGCGTCTCACTGGACAGTCGCGAGGTCATCGACTACGCCGAACGCGCCGGCCTTGATGCGACCGAGACGGAATCCGATAACGGCGTGGCTTACGAAGTCGAGGTTCCGCCCTACCGCGTCGACGTCATCCACCCGCTGGACATCATCGACGACATCGGCCGGGCGCTCGGGTTCAACAGCCTCGAACCGACGTACCCCGACGTGTCGACAGTTGGTGGCCGCCACGAGCGGTCCCGACTTGAGGACGCCGCCCGGGACGCGCTCGTTGGACTGGGCTTCGAGGACCTGCTGAACTTCCACATGATTAACGAGGTCGAGAACTTCGAGCGGATGGGGTTGTCGGTCCCGCCGGCCGACGAACAGGCCGCCGACGCCGTCGGCGAGGCCGACCCGGTCACCATTCAGGAGCCCTACAGCGAGGACTACACTATCCTCCGGACGTGGGCGCTCCCGTCCATCATGATGGTGTTGGAGAACAACACCCACCGGAGCTACCCGCAGGACCTCGCCGAAATCGGGCTGGCCGCCAGCCTCGACGACTCGGAGAACACCGGCGTCGCCGAACACCGCACTGTTGCCGCCGCGCTCGCCCGCACGGACGCCTCATACGAGGACGCGAAGGCCCGCCTGCAGGCGCTCGCCGACGCCTTCGACAAGGACCTCGAAACGCCACCAACCACGCATCCGTCGTTCATCGGCGGCCGCGCCGCCGAAGTCGTCCTCGACGGGGAGTTGGTCGGTGTCATCGGCGAGATTCATCCGAAAGTGCTTGTCGAACACGATCTGGAGCTGCCGGTCGCAGCATTCGAGTTCCGGCTGGACGCGCTGGCGTAAGTCCGGCCGAGCCGGCGCAGCGCTCCCTCGGCTCTACCTGTCGCTCGGATACACGTACTCTACGTCCCTCGGCTTCCCGGTTTCTTCTTCGTCGGTTTCGATGACGATGGTCGATGAGTGCTTGTTGAACAGCCGCAGCCCCTCCTTCTCGTAGGCCAGCCAGCCGACGAGGATATCGAGGGGCAGCAGGAACGCCTTGCCGAAGCTCTCGATGGCTGCTGTCACGTAGTCGATGGCCTCGCCGCGTTCGTCCGTGACGGCGATACTCATCACTATCTTCCCGACCGACTGCCCTTGCCGGCCTTCTAAGACCGTCCAGTACACGAAAAGGCCGAGCCCGTTCAGGCCGGTGAACGGAGTGGTACCCGAGAGGCCGCCGGCCAGGAGAGAGAACACGCCAGCGGCCTCGCCAAGTGCGGAGAGGACGGCACCGACGAGCAGGATGTCGAGGAGCCACGCGAGAAAGCGGTCGTCCCAGGGCGCGATGTGCAGCGTACGGCGGGTGTCGGCCATGTCGGCGGTTCGCTGCAACTGTACTTCAAGACTCGCCAGCTACAGGTCTGCACCGACGGCGTCCTCGACCGAGTCGAAGCCGTCTTCGGCGAGCAAGTCACGCAGTCCCGAATTGATTTCGCGGGCGATTGACGGACCGCGATAGACCAAGCCGGTGTACAACTGGACGAGTGAGGCCCCGGCGCGGATCTTCCGGTATGCGCCCTCCGCTGTCGAGACGCCACCGACGCCGACGACGGGCACGTCGACACGCTCGGCGACGAACCGTACCATCTCAGTCGCCTGATTTTCGATTGGCTTCCCCGAGAGGCCGCCCGTCTCGACCGCGTTCGGCGAGCGCAGACTGGCGGGCCGTTCCGTCGTCGTGTTGGTCGCGACGACGCCGTCTAGGTCGAGTTCAGTCACCAGATCAAGTGCATCCTCAACTGCCGGCTCGGGGAGGTCCGGCGAGAGCTTCACGAGCAGCGGGGCCGCACCAGCGTCCTGTAGCTCACTGAGGATCGCTTCCATCGCGTCGCGGTTCTGCAACTCCTCGAACCCTTCGGAGTTGGGGCAGGAGACGTTGACGACAAAGAAGTCCCCGCCTTCGGCGACGTGTTCGTACGTGGTCCGGTAGTCGTCTGGGGCCTCATCCGTTCCGACGTGTTCCGTCTTGGCGATGTTGACGCCGACCGGGAACGGGGCGTCGACGTTTTTCAACCGCTCGCCGATGACGATGGCCCCGTCGTTGTTCAGTCCCATCCGGTTGATGATGGCCTCATCTGCTTTGAGCCGGAACATCCGCGGGCGGGCGTTCCCCGCCTGTGGCTCGGCCGTGACTCCGCCGACCTCGGCGAAGCCGAAGCCGAGCGATGCCAGGGTTTCGGGGATGGTCGCGTTCTTGTCGAATCCAGCGGCGACGCCGACTGGATTGTCGAAAGTGTAGCCAAACGCCTCCACGGCGAGTCGCTCGTCAGCGACGGTGTAGCGGTCGGCCATCACGTCGGCGACACGTGTGCCGTCGACTGTCTCTAGCAGTCGGTGGACACTCTTATTGGCGGTTTCTGCTGGCAGCGAAAACAGGAATGGTTTCGCGATATCGTAGGGTCTCATTGTGTGGGTGGTCCGGTTGGTTCAAAGAACGGTGGTGACCGACCGAGATCGAGCGTCGGCCCAAACAGCCCCGCCCAGTGGCACTGTGTCACCGCCGATGGTGCCTCAAAAGTCGTGTTCGACCTCTTCCGGGTCTGCTTTCTGGATAATAATCTTGTTGTCACGGACGCGAACGAACACCTCATCGCCGATCTCCATCCCAGCGACGGCTAGCTCGTCTTCATGAATGTTGATATGTACGTTGTGGTACTCGCCGTCCTCATCTTTGGCGCCACTCGGGCTAAGCTTCTTCTTTCGCACCATCGCGCTATCCTACTCCGCACTTCACCGCAGGATACACTTAAGTCTACCGTGCCGCCGGTCGCTGGCTGGCGGTTTTGTGGACGCGCGTGACGATTTTAGTCCGAATATCTGGCCTGAACTGGCCGGTCTGGGGGGTCGCAACAGCGCGTGATGGCCTCAGTATATAAAAGGACCCCCTGACGGAGGGCGGATTGGGGGGTATATTTATGTTCTGCCATGTGCTGAATTGGCATGGAGCGGTGAAATCCATGGCACCCGACAGTGACAAGCGCAACTTCGCACTGCGCGAAGACGGTGACGAATCGAGCGTCTTCTCGGGCGGAACACCTCGACAGGCTGCACTGAAAGCAGCACGTCGACTTGAGCCGGCCGACGGTGAAGAGCAGGCTGACCCTGAGGAGATACGACTACGGGAGAAGGGGACTCACAAGGTCCACATCTACGAGGCGTGGGCATGGGTCGAGGAGGCACCTGACGACAAACCCGACTGGATGCCCGGCGATATCACGAAAGGGAACGTCTCGAAGCAGGGCGTCGAACACCTAGACGAGATCTAGGTCGCATTCCCGACATTTTCGGTGGCCGTCTGTGTCGTCAATTCTAACTGCGCGCTCACGTGCGCGCGAGCGAGAACCGTCTATCATAGTCACTGCTGTTCCGTGACCCGTACTCTCCGTCTGTACACGTGTGGGATACTCACACCCGTGTAATCACGTCTCGCAGGCGACCTCCTTCGACGGCGTTAAGTGTGGCTCACCCATCGGAATGAAATGCGAACGCGGTCAGGGGCGATGCCCCCAAACGAACGCACTCGTTCCGACGCCCTTAAGTGTAACAGGGCGTTCGGAATGAACGCAAAGGTCGCTCGCGTCGTGTGGTTCGACGCGATACCAATCCGACGCCCTTAAGTGTAACAGGGTGCTCGGAATGAACGCGAACGACGTTCGGTCGGGGACATCGAACCCCTGCCGACACGGACCAGGCGGGACCGACTCGCCAACGAAACTCGAAGCCTTTATGATGGCCTCGAGACAACAATCAGGTCCGAAGAAATGAGGATTCCACCCCTGCGGTCCGCCGTCAAGATGGGATCTGATGTTAGCCCTGATAGTTCGGTGACACTCGGTCGACGGGTGTCCTCGAACACCCTTCGATAGCGACCACACCCATTATATGGGTGTGATCCCGCCTAACCCCCCGGCATTGTGCCGGGATACATTCCGGTTGATCCTGCCGGAGGCCATTGCTATCGGAGTCCGATTTAGCCATGCTAGTCGCACGGGCTTAGACCCGTGGCATATAGCTCAGTAACACGTGGCCAAACTACCCTACAGACCGCGATAACCTCGGGAAACTGAGGCCAATAGCGGATATAACTCTCATGCTGGAGTGCC
>Ga0207770_100084_pt1 | contig 82808 bp, 86 predicted proteins | sample A23E2SouthBayCA_FD_187729 | JGI IMG/M metagenome (GOLD analysis project Ga0207770, IMG submission 187729) | Aerobic enrichment media microbial communities from Eden Landing Ponds, California, USA - A23 E2 (SPAdes) | ecosystem: Environmental > Aquatic > Marine > Unclassified | place: Emeryville...
CCCGCCACAGTCGGTCGCCGCTGTCGGCGTCGAGTGCGGTCACGCCGCCCTGTCGGCGGTCGCTGGTGACGTAGACGGCGTCGCCGGCCCGTGCAGGAGGAAAACCGCTCCGCGCTTCGACCGCCCGGCGCCAGGCAGTCGTCCCGTCCCCGGCGTCGAGAGCGAGCAACCCCATCGTCGTCGTGTCCCGCGGGACGAGGAGGTAGACGGTCTCCGCGTCCGCGGCAGGCGGCGCGAGGGGTTCGGCACCGAGCGGGACCGACCACGCCTCGGACCCGTCGCGGCCGAGGGCGGCCATCCCGCGCCCGCCGACCGCGTAGACGCGGTCACCGACGGCCGTCGGGTCGAACCCGCCGGTGGTGACCGCTCGCGAGCGCCAGGCGGTCGCTCCTTCCCCGTCGAACGCGTAGGTCCCCCGCGACGTCTGGAGGAGGACGCGGTCGCCGGCGACGACCGGCGCGGTTCCGGCCGGCGCTCCGGCGTCGGCAGTCCACAGGCGGGTGCCACGCCGGAGGTCGTAGGTCGCGACGGTCGGTGACTCCGACCCCCCGTGGAACGCGAGTGCGAGCCGGTGACCGTCGACGACCGGCTGTGAGACTTCCGTGGGTAGTTCGAGCGTGTAGGCGACGTCCGGGGCCGCCGCGGGCCCGGCGGTCGACGGCGTGTACGCCCGCCGGCCGGCGTCGTGGCGATAGGCCGGGTAGCCGCCGGAGACGGCGGCAAGCAATTCGGGCGTCGGGGTCGGGGTGGCGGTGACGGTGCTGTCTTCGCCGGTCGTCGCGGTCGCCGTCGGTGTCGGCCCCCGTGTCGCGGTCGGAGTCGCCGAGTCGTCCGTCGCTGCCGGTGTCGACTGGTCGGTCGACCCGCCACTCCCGAGCGAGACACAGCCCGCGAGGCCGGCCACCGACGCCAGTACGGCGCGACGACCGAACGCCCGTCGTCGCTCGTCGTCCCCCTCCGCAGTCATGGGCGAACACAACCAGAGCGGCGGGCAAAGGCGTTGTGGTCGGACCGACACCGTTTCGGTCGCGGGCGACCGACGCCCGGTATGTACGTCTCCCCAGCGGTCCGGTCGATCCGCGACGACCCCGTCGAGGGCGAGTCCGTCACGTTGCTCGTCGAGGCCAGGGACGACGCCGACACCGACGAACTCACCGAGGCGCTCACCGACGTCGGGACGGTCGAGGCCGAACTGGAGTTCGAGACAGTCAGGGTGTCTGTCTCGCACGAACGAGTCGGTACAGTCTGCGAACTGGCGGGGGTCGCGACGGTCCAGACCGAGAACGCGCTGGCGACGGGCGCGGACGGCGCGGGCGAGGACGTCCGGTTCGACGACCAGTAGACGGCACCGGGCCGTCGCACGAGTCGATACTCTCTGGGGAGAGCGGGTCGTTGCCGCGGGAGAACGGGCCGCTGGCCCGGAACGCAGAGCGCAAGCGTTTACTTCGCGCCCAGACTACTCGGGACCATGCCCGACTGTCCACTCGCGGACGACTGCCCCAGTTTCACCGAGCGCATCGAGGGGATGGGCTGTACGCACTACGGCGACCGCGGTGGCGCCGAGTGGTGTAACCACTACAACCAGCCGATCGAGGACCTCAAGAGCCAGCCAGTCAAGGCCGGCCAGGAGATCGTCGTCGACGTCGAGGACATCCACGAGAGCGGTGCCGGCGTCGGCCGCACCGAGGACGGCTTCATCGTCATGGTCGACGGGCTGCTCCCGCCGGTGCGTGCGCGAGTGAAAATCACCAAGGTCCACTCCAACCACGCCCGCGCCGAAGAGGTCGAACGCCTCCCCGAGGACCCCGAGGATGAAGCGGACGACGCCGATGCCGACGACGACGACGCCGTCGAGGGCGAAGGTGACGACGAGGCAGACGACGAGGACGAGACCGAAGCGGACGACCGCCCCCGGCTCGGCAGCCGGGACAACTTCTGGGGCAGCTAGGGGCTCACCGTCCCGGCTACCCCGGTGGACAGTCACGACGCTCTCTTGCGGTGTACTGGGATAGCGGGGCACTATCTTCCGGCGACCCTGACGGCTTTCCCCGGGTTTATTCGACCCCGTAGGTAACGCGCTGGCGTGGCCTCCGACGAGCGAGTCGCCGCTGGCACCGACGAAGGCGACAGCGGTCCGACCGACGGCGAACACGATAGCGATGCGACCGACGGCGAACGAGTCGTCGGCAGCGGCGACGCCGGGCCGGAGCACGACGGTGACGACCCGGTCGACCCGGTCGTCGCCCGACTGGACGACGCGCTGGAGCGGGTCGCACACGGCGCGACCGTCTCGGTACCGGGGATCCTCGTCGCTCGCGGGCTGACGGTCGCCTTTACCGCCGTGTTGACCAACGGGTTCGCGGCCGGCACCTACGGGGTCTTCGCGGTCGCACGCCGGCTCCAGCGGTTCCTCCTCTTTCTCAGTCTGGGATTCCGGCAGGGACTGAACCGGTTCCTCCCGAACGCCGAGTCACAGGCCGAACGAAACGCGCTCGTGACCGTCGCGAGCGTCCTCCTCGTGGGGACGGCGACACTCTTCGGCGGCGCGCTCTACCTCGCCGCACCGACGGTCACCGCCGTCACCTCGCAGGACCCCCTCTTCGGGACGGTCCTGCGGGTGTTCGCCGTCGGGTTGCCCGCGAGCGTCTGGCTGTTCACCATGGAGGGAGTCCTGCGCGGCCTGGAAGAGGTCGGTCCGCTCAACCTCTCGATGCGCGTCGCCTTCCCGCTGTCCCAGTTGCTCGTCGGCGTCGCGGGAGCGCTCGTCGTGGGCGACCCGGTCGTCGTGGCGGCCGGCGTCGTCGGCGTCATGGGACTCACCGGAGTCGCCGTGACGGCGTGGCTGGCCCGCGAGCGTGGTTTCCGCCCGCGACTGCGCGCCCCGGACGCCGACCGGCCGGTGTGGCGCCGCTACGTCCGCTATTCCGTCCCCGTGTTCCTCGCGGGCGTCGCGACGACCGTCCAGCGACTGGGATTCTACCCGCTGGTCGCGCTGTACCTGACCGACGTCGCCGGCGGCGTCTTCGCCGTGGGCGTCCTCGTCGGGTCGCTCGTCCGCCTGCCGCTGAACGCCATCAACCAGTTCATCCCGCCCGTCGCCGCGGCGCTCCACGAGGAGGGCCACCGCGAGTCGCTCTCGCGACTGTACCACGTCACCAGCCGGATCGTCCTCGTCGGAGTGACGGCGCTGTCGGTCCCGACGGTAATCTACCGCGAAGCGGTCATGGGACTGTTCGGGCCGACGTTCGCGACGTACGCGCCGCTGCTGCCGGGGTTCATCCTCGCACAGTACGGTGCCTGCGCGGCCGGGAGCGTCGGTATCCTCCTGTACATGACCGACAACCAGCGTGCAGCACTGGTCGTCAACACCGTCATCACGGCCCTGCTCGTCGTGACCGCCGTCCCGCTCACGGTCCGCTATGGCCTGCCCGGCCTCGTCGCGAGTTACCTGCTGATGCAGACGCTCAACAACGGCCTGGAGGTCGGGGTTCTCTACTATCTGGAGGGGCTCCAGCCGTTCACACGCCTGCACCTCCAACCGCTCGCGGCCGCCGTCCCACTGGCGGGAGTGGCGCTCGCGGTCAAGAGTTTCGCCGCCGGTCCTGCCGTCCCGCTGGTGGGGGCGCTCCTCGGTCTGGCCGCGTACGCGGCTGTCCTCCGACACCTGGGGTTCACGCCCGTCGAGCGGCGACTGGCGGGGACACTCGCTACGCGGTACCGGGCCATGCTCCCGGGTCGGTGACCCGCCTGTCCGGGGGTGAAGGGCTGGCCGGAACCCCCTCCGTTTTGGGCGCGGGGGCCGACGACCCGGGTATGGACCTGCAACTCGACGGTGACGTGGCACTGACGACGGCCAGTTCGAGCGGTCTCGGTTTCGCGAGTGCAGAAGCGCTCGCCCGCGAAGGCGCACACGTCGCGGTCTGTGGACGGAGCGAACGACCGCTCGAGGAAGCACGCGAGCACCTCGAGGCGACCGGCGACGGCGACGTGCTCGCAGTCTCGGTCGACCTGACCGACAGGGCGGAAGTCGAGGCCTACGTCGAAGCGGTCGCCGACGAGTTCGGCGCCATCGACCACGTCGTGATGAGCGCGGGCGGGCCGCCCTCCGGTGCCTTCCTCGACATGGACGACGAGGACTGGTACGGCGCCTACGACACCCTCGTCATGTCGGCGGTGTGGACGAGTCGCTTCGCCCACCCCTACCTGGAGGACTCGGACGCGGGCTCTATCACTGCGATCACCTCACGTTCAGTGCAGGAGGTCATCGACGACCTCGTGCTCTCGAACGCGGTCCGTCGCGCCGTCATCGGCATGATCAAGACCCAGGCCCGGGAGTTCGCGCCGGACGTGCGGGCGAACGCCGTCCTGCCGGGTGCTCACGAGACCGCCCGGATCGAGGAACTCGTCGAGCAGGCGGTCGAACGCGGCGACTACGACAGCTACGAGGAAGGCATCGAGGACTGGGGCGCGGACATCCCGATGGGGCGAGTGGGCGACCCGGAAGAACTGGGCGACGTCGTCGCCTTCCTCGCCAGCGAGCGGGCGAGTTACGTGACCGGGGCGGCCCTGCCCATCGACGGCGGGTCGACGCGGAGCTAGGGTATCAGACGCCCCGACCGGACGTCTTCGACTCCGTCTCGGCGGTCAGCGACCAGACCAGCAGGCCCAGCGACCCGAGGCCGACGAAGACGCTGACGACGTACCCGACGGTGTCGGCTTCGCCGAGGATCGCGCCCGGCATGAACGCCGAGACGACCAGCAGGATGGCGGCCGAGACCGTTCCCGCGAGGGCGAGCATGAGCAACCAGTACCGTATCGCGGGGTCCATATACAGGCAGAGGTTGGATACCACCCGGTATGAACATTCCGACCGTTTATCTCTATTGAAATTTGATATTGGCAATTTAGATCTCACGTTTCGGCGGTCGACTGTCATGTACAGTGCTCGTGTACCGTAGCAGTAGCTCCGCTATTTCGACGGACTCGAGTACAGTGACTCCGATTTCTGTGAGTGAGAACTAGAACAGCCCGTCGCGGTCGAGTTCGTCGACCACGTCTCGCACCCGTTGTGCGTCCCGTTTCGGGACGACGAGCGTCCGGTCACCGTAGGAGGCGACCACGAGGTCGTCGACGCCGACGACGCTGACGTGCCCGTCGGTGGCGAGGACGTTGTCTTCGGCGTCGGCGGTGAACGCCTCGCCCAGCACGGCGTTGCCGCCCTCGTCTGTGTCGACGACGCGAGCGACGGCGTCCCACGCGCCCAGGTCGTCCCACTCGAAGGTCGCCGGGACGAGCGAGACGTTCTCGGCACCCTCCATGACGGCGTAGTCGACGCTGACCGACTCGACCGACGCGAAACCCCGGTCGGGTTCGCCGGCGTCGAGTGCGTCGACGAGCGGCGTCAGTTCGGACTCGCGGGCCGCCTCGAGGAAGGCCCGGGGTGTCCAGGCGAACGTCCCCGCGTTCCAGTAGTAGCCGTGGTGGCGGTAGCGCATCGCCGCGCCCTGGTCGGGTTTCTCGGTGAATTTCTCGACCGGATAGTAGGAGTCGCCCGCCTCCGTGGTGGTCCCCTCACCGGGTTTGACGTAGCCGTACCCGGTCTCGGGGCGGGTGGGTTCGACGCCGACGGTGACGAGGTCGCCGGTGTCGACGGCGACGCGAGCTGCCCGTTCCATCGTCTCGGCGAAGTCGCCCGTGACGTGGTGGTCGCTGGGGAGACAGACGAGGACGCACTCGCCGACCTGTTCGCGGATCCGGTGGGCGGCGTAGGCGAGCGCGGGGCCCGTATCGCGCGGTTCGGGTTCTGCGAGGACCGCTGCGCTCGGTGCGTGCTCGTGGGCGTGTTCGACCAGGTCCGGGCGGGTGAGCACGTACGTCTCGTCGGCGAAGTCGGTCCGGGCGACCGTCTCGGCGAGGAGCGAACGGTCCCCGCCCAGCGGGAGGAACTGTTTCGGGCGGTCGCTCCGGCTGGCGGGGTAGAGTCGCGTGCCCGTGCCACCCGCGAGGACGACGGCGACGACGGGTCGGTCCATAGCAGGGGCGTCGGCCCCGTCCGTGAAAACGACCGCGGGTCCGTGTCGCGTCCGGTCGCCGGGCGACCGATCACCGCCTCAGACCGTCGCCAGTCGCTCGTCGAGGAACTCCCGCACTGTGGACGTGACCCGCCCGGCCGCCGTGACCGGACCGTTGTGGCCGACACCGTCGAACTCGACGAGGCGACTCTCGACCAGCGCGTCGCGTGCCGCACGGACGCTGTCCCCGAGGTGCGAGGGACCCTCGCTCCCGGTCAGCAGGAGCGCGGGCGCACCCACGTCCAGCGTCCCGGGGAGGTCGTACCGCTCGACGGCGCGGTCCATCCGGTAGTCGAGTTCGACGTGCTCGACACAGTGAGGCCAGCCCTCCCACCCGTCGAGCCACGCCTCGAATTCGGCGTCACTCACGTCATCGTGCAGGACCTCCCGCAGGTGGAGCTTCATCGCCTCGCGGCGGTCGCCCGCGTCCAGTCGCGCTTCCATCCGGTCGGCGAGGTCGGCCGTCTCGCGGTACTCGCCCACCAGGATCGCCGGTTCGTACGCGACGACGGCCGAGATGTCGGCCACCCGGGCCGCCTCGATTGCCTGGAGCCCCCCGAAGGAGTGCCCGTAGAGCGCGGGGTCGCCGTCCACCACGTCGATTACCGCGAGCGCATCCTCGACCTCTTTGCGGAGGCTGTAGGTCTCGTCGTCGCCGCTCGCACCGCGACCGCGGCGGGCCGGAACAGACAGGGAGTACGCCTCGGCGAGCGCCGGCACGACCGGGTCCCAGTACCGGTGGGTTCCGCCGCCGTGCAGGAGGACCAGTGGCGGTCCGCCGCTCTCGTCGTGTGTCTCGTAGGCGATCTCGGTACCGTCTGCCGACGTGACTGTCTGCATGGATACTCGCCTCGGCGGGTCCCGGGGCTAACGCTGACTCTCAGTGCTGGGGCCGTTTAAGTTGGTGATCGCGTTTATCTCCGAACCCTCTGTTCAGATCGACGTGGCTCTCGACGAGTTCCGTCTGGGCACGGCGGAGCCGCTCGGAACACGAGGAGGGAGTGATGTCGAGTTCGTCGGCGACGTCGGCGAGCGTCGTACCCCGGGGGACGTCGAAGTAACCCAAGTCGTAGGCCGTCCGGACGGCCTCGCGCTGGCGGGTCGTGAGGCCGTCGTCGCCGTCGGACTCCTCGCCGATGTCGCCCCTCTCGTCGCGAGTGAGTCGCAGGAGCCGGAACGGATGGCCCTCGCGTTGCCAGAACTCCCGGAACGAGTCGAAGGCGGCGCGGTCGGCGAACCAGCCGGTGTAGCGCCAGCCGTCCGGACGGACCTCGATGCGGTCGTACGTGGCGTTCTCCGACGCGAGCGCCCGCAACCCCCCGACGTCGTCGACGTCCCCGCCCAGTTGCTCCGCCATGCTCGGTGCGGGGATCACCTGATAGCGGTGTGTGCCCTCCGCGACGCCCAGTACCGTGTACTCGGCGACGAAGTCGCTGGCCTCGAAGGCGTCCTCGACGGCGTCGATGGGACCCTCGTGGGCGCGGACGAGAAACGGCGAGTGGCCCGCGGCGTTCGGGACCATCTGCACCGTCAGCGTCGCCGCCGGCACCGCCCGCGCGACGTCGGTCAGCGGGAGCGCCTCGCAACCGACCTCGTACTCGGCGATGAGACCCATACACCGTGCTGTCGTCTGGGTGCCAAGAATCCGTCGAACGCGGGCGACGGTCCGGGGACAGTTACCAGGTCTCGATGTCGCCGGCACGGATGTCCTCGGCACAGCCCTGGCAGTCCTGGGCGGAGGCGTCGAAACACGCCGGCCGGCCCTCGGGGTCGACGGTGACGCGCCGGCGTTCGGCGTACCGTCGGCAGACGATTCGCGCACGCCCCGCGTCGTCGTGGGGTAACTCCGCGCGGGCGGCCCGGCGGGCGCGACGATAGGCGCGTTTGGCCTCGCCGATCTGGCGGCCCGCCTCGCGGAGTTTCTGTTTCAGGACCCGTTCGAGCTGGTCGTCTGCCATCGTCGGCGGTTGGGTCGGGTGGGACTTAGCGCCGTCGGCGGTGCCCCCGCCAGCAGGCGGGACGGTGCCGCCGGTCACACGCCGTCACGGATGTTCGTCGAGAAAGTCCCGGAGTGTGCCGAACGCCTGCTCGTGGCGGTCTCGAAGGACGCAGTGACCCGCGCCGTCGACGTGGACAAGTTCGCCGTCGGGAAGGAACGAAACGGCCTCGCGGTTCAGTTCTCGCGCGTCGGCGCCGACGTCGGCCCGAAGGACGAGCGTCGGCGCGACGATGTCGGGGAAGACGTCGGCGTGGTCGGGGCCGTCGCTCTCCAGGACTCCGCCGACGTTCGCGTCGACGTTCAGGTACGCGTGTGCGAGTAGCGTGGCGATCTCCTCGCGGCCCTCGTCGACCAGTTCCACCAGTTCGGGGTCTCGCTCCAGCAGCGCCTCGGGGGAGTCGGCCGGTGTCCCGTGGATCCGTTCGAGCATCATCGCCCATCCTGGGTCGACTTCCGCATCGTCTGTGCCGTCGGAATCCGGGTCGTCCGCGGTATTTTCGTCGGCACCTTCCTCGTCGTCTTCGTCGTCGAGTCGGAGCAGCAGTTCGGGGTCTTCCATGACGACGGCGTGTGGGAGGTCGGAATGGGTCGCGGCCGCGAGGGCTACCGTCGTCCCGCCCATCGAGTGGCCGTACAGCACGGGATCGGTCAGGTCGAGCGCCTCGACGAGGCCGGCGAGGTCGGTCGCCAGCGTCGGGTAGTCCCACCCGGTCTCGGGCCCCGAGGAGCGACCGTGGCCGCGGGCGTCGTAGGTCACGACATCGTACTCGTCGGCAAGTGCTTCGACGAGGGGGATCCGCGAGCGCCCGTCGCTCGTGATCCCGTGAGCGACCACGAACGGACGACCGCCCCCGCCACTCCGGTAGTAGTGCAGGCGCGCACCGTTCGTCTCGACGTCGCCCTCGGTCCAGCCGTCGGGGAGCGAACTATCGCTCATGGATTCCCCGTACAGGTCGTCCCGGCACAAAGATTCGGGAAGCTGCGCGCTGTGTCGAGAAGTCCACAGCAGTATCACCGGGCACGGCGTCTGAGCGAACCACCCGGCTGCCGTCGGCGATCTGCAGCCCAGATAGCCGCTACCAGGCCCTGATAGTCCACTCTTCACTTCCACCGAGGTAGACGAGGATTTATATACGGAGGCGACCAAGGTGACGATGTCTCCCATCGAAAACAACGCGGAGACAGGAACCGACAATGACGGATTTGCGTACCCAAGCGACAGAGATACACGAACAGTTCGAAGACCAGCTAGACGTCTCGGTCGACGACATCGAGGAGCGACTGGACACGCTGGTCAACGAGTACAAGGTCCCCGTCTCGGAGGCCCGGCGGAGCGTCACCAACACCTACCTCGACGAGGCCGGCATCGACCGCGACGAACTGGGCGGCGGTGGCGGCAACGAGCAGGTCCAGATTTCGGACGTCGACGCCCCCGAGGAGTGGGTCGACGTCACCGCGAAAGTGGTGGAACTCTGGGACGCCACGTCCGACGCCGTCGCGCAGGTCGGCCTGCTCGGCGACGAGACAGGCACGATCAAGTTCACGAAGTGGTCCAAGTCCGACCTCCCCACGCTGGAGGAGGGGAAGGTCTATCACCTCCGGAACGTCGTCACCGACGAGTGGGAGGGGCGCTTTTCCGTGAAGCTCAACCGGACGACGGTCATCGAGGAGCGCGACGAGGATATCGAAGTCGGCGACGACGACGTCACCGTCGAGGGGGCCCTGGTCGACATCCAGTCCGGTTCCGGACTGATCAACCGCTGCCCGGAGGAGGACTGCACGCGGGTCCTCCAGAACGGCCGGTGTAACGAACACGGCGAGGTCGACGGCGAGTTCGACCTCCGTATCAAGGGCGTGCTGGACGACGGCGAGGACGTCCACGAAATCCTCTTCGACCGCGAGGCCACCGAGGACCTCACCGGCATCACCCTCGAAGAGGCAAAGGACATGGCCATGGACGCACTGGACACCTCCGTGGTGGCCGACGAGATGCGCGCGGACGTCCTGGGGCGGTACTACCGTATCTCGGGACCGACGTTCCGGCGGTACGTCCTGGTCGACGAGATGGAACAGCTCTCGGACCCGGCAGACCCCGAAACCGTGCTGATCAAAGCGAGGTCGATCTAGATGGCGGCGACACCCACCCGCGAGGTCGCCCGGCGCGTGTTCGCCGGCGAGTTCAACGACGCGACCTACACGTTCAAGGAATCGGACGACGAGCGCGCCCCGGTGTACGTCCTCCTGCCGACGGGCGAACGCGCAAACCGCGTGTTCGTCGTCGGGACGCTCATGGAGACTACCGACGTCGGCACCGACAGCGAGTACTGGCAGGGGCAGGTCATCGACCCCAACGGCGACCGCTTCTACATGTACGCCGGGCAGTACCAGCCCGACGCGGCCTCGATGCTGCGAGAGCTCGAACCGCCCGCGTACGTCGCTGTCGTCGGCAAACCGCGCACCTACGAGACCGACGACGGCGAGGTGAACGTCTCCATCCGGCCGGAGTCGATCACCGAGGTCGACGCCGCCACGCGCGACCGCTGGGTCGTCGAGACAGCCGAGCGCACCCTCGAACGGGTCCAGGCCTTCACAGCCGACGACCCCGACGACCCCGACGACGGCGCCACCGTCGACGAGTACGTCGCGATGGCCCGCGAGCAGTACGACCTCCCGGTCGAGAACTACCGCCGACTCGTCGTCGAAGCCCTCGAGAGTCTCGAGGCCGACGACGAACTCGAAGCCACTGCTGACGACTGACAGTCGGCTGGTCGGCTGACGGCCCCCGATTTTCGACTGACGGCCCGTTTCCCGGGTCGTCTTCGCCGGTCGACCGACCCCGTCTATCACCGGCGCGTCGGGTTTATTTCACGGGTTCGAGCGCCGTGCGAGCGTCTGACAAATCGTTAAGTGGGAGTAACGACGAATCAGGGGTGATGAGCAAGAACAAGACCATCTCGTTTCGCGTGAGCGAGGACAAGTTCGAGACGCTCCGCGAAATCGCCGACGAGCGAGACCTCTCGCTGTCGGCGGTCTTCCGCGACTACGTGGACATGCTCGTCGCCCACGACGGGCAGGTCGAGGTGGTCCCGGAACACCAGCTCAACGAGTCGACGACGAGCGACACCGAGACGTTCCCGCCGAAAGTCGAGGTACCCAAGAGTTTCGTCCGCGAGCACGAGCGCCTCGAACTGGAGGCCGAGCACCTCCGCGAACAACTAGAGGAGCACAAGCGCTACGTCACGAAACTCCGCCAGCAACTCGACGAGCACGACCAGGAGGACGTCGTCCAGTTAGAGGACCTGGACGGCGGCGAACCCGAACAGGAATCGTCCTATCGGCTCGGCAACTTCGACGACTCGCTGTAGCGACTTCTCTCTTTCCGGGAACTGCCGCCTCAGAGGAGTTGCTGTCGTTTCTCTCTGGCTTCGTTCGCGACGTCGTCGCGGCCGTCCACGTCCGCCAGTGTCTCGACTGCCTCGAGCGTGCGGACCGAATCGTCGAGAAAGGAGAGGACGTCGCCGGGATAGGCATAGAGCATGTAGTCGTCGCCCATCACGTCGACGATGGCGTCCGGGCCCATGCCCGTCTCCCGCAGTTCGAGGAGATACTGGACGAACTTCTCCTCGGGGTGGCCACAGTGGGGGTTGGCCTCGCAGTCACAGTCCATGAAGTCCTCGGCGAAGTCGAGCACCCGGTCGCGGGTGGTCTCGTCGAGTTTCGCGAGGTTCTCGCCCCGAAAGAGCATGTCCATCGTCGCTCCGGAGAAGGCGCTCTTGGGGAAGGAAGTCTCTAACTGGGAGGCGATCTGCTGGTGGTTCTTCACGTAGATCTTGTCCGTAATGGCCACGCGTACCCGGTGTAGCGGCCTGAAGGGCAAAAGCGTCCCGAACTGCGGGCGCGGCGGTCTACGAGAGCGGACGGCCCGGTATCCCGACGAGCGCGACGCTCAGAGGTCGGCGTTGGCGAAGCGGTACGACCCGACAGCCATCGGGACGACCAGCCAGAACGCGAGGACGGCGAACCCGAGTTCCGGTCGCGCGTAGAAGGCGTCGAAGCCGGCGGCGACGCCGCCGCCCGGCGCCGATTCTGCGATGTCCGGCAAGAGCGCACTGAGCGCGAGGACATACGCCGACGACGGGGGGAGTTGCATGAGCGGGAAGATCCAGTCGGGCATCGTCGCGGGTAGTGCGAGGCCGTTGGCGACGTAGACGACGCCGAGGGGAACGACGTCCCAGAGCAGTTCGAACAGCAGGAAAAAGCCGAGTGCGAACGTCGTCGCCCGACTCGTCGACCCCGTGGTCGCCGACAGCGAGACGACGACCGTCACGTAGACGACCGCGAACAGCAGCGTCACGAACAGGAACGCGGCGATCGGGACCGGTTCGAACGAGCCGATCAGCACGGCCCCGAGCCCGAGGCCGACGACGAGTCCGACCGCGAGCGCGAGCGTGAGCACGCCCGTCCGACCGACGAGTTTCCCGAGAAAGACGTCCCGTCGGCGGTGAGGGAGCGCGAGCATCAGTTTGATGCTCCCGAGTTCGCGCTCGCCGGCGATGGCCTTGTAGCAGACGACGATCGCCGTCAGCGAGACGAACAGACTGACGATACCGGAGGTGAAGAAGACGAGCCCCCCGACGGTCGGTTCGGTCGTTCCGCCGACGAGTTCCGGAAACGTCGCGTAGGCGTACGACAGCACGACCGAGAGGACGACGAAGACGCCGAGCAGTGCCCACAGGGCCCGCGACTGGACCGCGTCGCGGAAGTCCTTCTTCGCGACCGCCGTCCAGCTCATCGGTTCACCTCCGTCGCGCCGGCGCCACCGGCGTCGAGAGCGTCCGGTCCGGCCGCGTCACGGTCGACCGACTGCTGTGACGTCGTGTACTCGGCGAAGAGGTCCTCGAGCGAGGACTCATCGAGCGAGAAGTCCTCGATGGTGACGCCCGCCTGGTCCAGCGTCTGCAGGACGCCGAACTTCGACCCGTCCGGACCCAGCGTGATACTGATCCGGTCGCCCGCCAGCGAGGCGCTGTTGACGTCATCGCGAGCGCGGACCGCCGCGACCGCCCCGTCGTCGGCGTTCGAGACGTCCACCGTCAGCGTGGTCGTCGTCTCCGTCGAATCGCGCAACCCGTCGATGGAGTCGACCGCGACCAGCCGGCCACGGTTGATGATCGCCACGCGGTCACAGATCGCCTCGACCTGCTCCATGATGTGACTCGAGAAGAAGACCGTCGTGCCGCGCTCGTTTTCGGCCTGGATGATCTCGCGCATCTGCCGGGCGCCGTTCGGGTCCAGCCCGGTGGAGGGCTCGTCGAGGATCAACAGGTCCGGGTCGCCGACCAGCGCCATTGCGAGGACGAGTCGCTGGCGCATCCCCTTGGAGTAACCCCCGGCCTTCCGGTCGGCGGCCTCCAGGACGCGCACCCGCTCCAGGATCGCCTCGATATCGGCGTCGACTTCCTTCGAGTCGACGACGAACTCCATGTGCTGGCGCCCCGTCAACCGGTCGTAGACGTGGTACGCGTCGGGTAACACGCCCGTGCGCTGGCGGACTGCCAGACTCTCGCGCTGAGCGTCGTGACCCAGCACTCGCGCCGTCCCACCCGTCGGCCGCACGAAATCCAGCAGGATATCGATCGTCGTCGACTTCCCCGCACCGTTCGGGCCCAGAAACCCGAAGATCTCGCCCTCCTCGACGGTGAGGTCGAGCCCGTCGACTGCGACCACGTCCCCGTAGTGTTTCGTCAGCCCGTCGAGTTCTATCGCCGCCATACCATCACGCTCCGGGCACCGCGCTTCGTCGACTGTTCGCCGTCCATATCCCCGCTTCGCTGTTCGGTCTGATAAGTATTATATGCTTTTTTATAAATTTACGTCGAGATTACTCAAAGATGTTTGAGCGAGCGAGGGTGACACGGACCGGGCAGGGAGCCGGCGGTCACGGTGACCGGGCAGCGTCAGGTGTGCGGGCGGATCCGGTCGCGTCGTGACTGTCGACGGCGTCGACGGTGTAGTCCTCGTCCATCGCGAGTTCGAGTTCGTCGCCGTCCAGTGCGATCAGAAACCGCGCCTCGAGTGGGTCGGTCGAGCGGACGTCTGTCGTCCAGTCGGTCGAAGCGAACAGGGCGAAGAGGTGCCAGAGCGGGGCGTCGAGCACCGACACCGCGTGGCGCCACATGAACTCCATGGCGACGGGGTGGAAGACGACGGGGACTTCGATCGGGAGGTGGATCGTGAAATCACACGTCTCACAGAGACTCGCGAACGTGTACAGCGTCTCCGAGTTGGACTCGTGGCTGTCGACCCGGCGACTGGTGCGGCCGTAACACTCCGGGCAGACGTCACCCCTGGTCAGGACGTACGTGCTCCAGATACGATAGCCGAAGCTCTCGACGACTTCGGTGGGTGTGCGGTCGGCCGCCTGACTCCGCGGAAACGAGTCCGAGAGCAGTCGCCGCTCGCAGGCCGTACACCGGACGACGAACCGCTCGTCGGCGAGTCTCGCCTCGAGTGACGCTGCTCCGCAGGCGGGACAGACCCCCTCGACCGCGACGGTGTCGAACTCGACCGTGGACTCGTAGACGCCCGACCGGACCGCCCGGACGATCCTGTCGCCGCTGTAGGTGAGGTGATACCCGTCGTCGGTCTCGGCCACGAACCGCCCGACGAGTTGCGAGAGGTGATAGGAGAACTGCGAGGTGCTCTCGACGTCGACGGCCTCGTACAGGTCGGTGAACGAGAGCTCGTACCGGTCCACCCGGGTCTCGCGCTCCCGGTCGCCCAGTGCGAGCAGGATCGCCAGACGGTGTTCGTTGCCCAGCGCCGCCAGCGCGTCGACCTGCCCCTCGTCGACAGTGGAGTGCTCGGCGGCGGACTCGTGTTCGGTGTCGTCCGCCGGCGTCGCTTCCTCGGAGTCGTCGGCAGTCATGTGACGATGTTCCCAGCCACAGCGTCCGGGCGCTTAACCACGGTGGTGCGTGGCGCCGTCACACGACCCGTGCGAGTCGTAACGTATTTGAATTCGAATGAGGTACGTTCTACTGCCTTAGCCGAGGCGTGTCCGGGCTGGGGTAGTGGTTATCCTTCAGCCTTGTGGAGGCTGAGAGCCGGATTCGATTTCCGGGCCCGGACCATATAAAGTTTTTTACACAAATTAAATACCCAGGAGCCGGTTCTTGGCCCCTAATAGTGCGATCTTCGAATTAATAATGTATTATTTTACTAAAAAATTCTGTTATTTTGGTCCGTGACGGTACCATGCTCCACTTTCACTGTGGTTGGGTCAATCTTTATACGCTCCAGTGACATGACGGGCCATGGGGGAATCCGCTTGTCCGACGTGTGGCCGTGTGTTCGACAGTCAGCGCGGACTCAGAATCCACCACGGTATAGTTCACGACGAAAAGCTCCCAAATCGGGAGTGTACTGCCTGTGGAACCGAATTCTACGAGGAATACGAAAAGAAGTACTGCTCAGAAGCGTGCCACGACGAAGCAGTCTCCTACGAGGGGAAAGCGAACCCGCACTACCAGGGTGGAAAAGAACGGACGGAGTGTGAGATCTGCGGGACAGAGTTCGAATACTATCCCTCGGACAAAGAGGGCCTCTACTGTTCGGACTGTGTCGGGACCGAAAACTGGCGCCACGAACCGGACGTCGAGGGGGAGGACCATCCGCGGTGGGTCGGCGGCAAGACCACAGTGTCCTGTGACGTCTGCGGATCGACAGTCGAGCGCTATCCGAGCGAGATGGAAGGCGACGCTGTCCTCTGCAGCGAGTCGTGCCGACGGGAGTGGCTGTCGGAGGCGTTCACCGGTGAAGGCCACCCCAACTGGGCGGGCGGCGGGATGGACAACTACGGGAAAGGCTGGAACGAGACACGAACGGAAGCGCTCGAACGGGACGACTACACCTGCGTGCTCTGTGACACAGATGCCGACGATCTCGGGCGAAACCCGGACGTTCACCACATCGTCCCGGTACGAGCGTTCGCCGAGGCACCGAGCCACGACAGGACGGACGCACACGACGTTGACAACGTCGTGACGCTGTGTCCGGGCTGTCACCGACGGGCGGAGTTCGGCACCGTCTCGCGGAACCGGCTCCGGCGAGCGATCGGCGCGCGGTGACGCTCGAACGAGTCCCACCCTCGGGGCAACCGAAGGTTCACCTCGCTGACGGACGTAGAACCGGGCGATGAGCACGTTCGTCCACCTGATCGCGGACTACGGTCCCGGCGACCCGGCCTTCTCGGAGGTCGTCCACCGACTCACCTGCGAGGACCCGGAGGTCACGGTGCAGCCGACGGAAGTCGAGCCGCTGTCGACGGTCGCGACGGGCTTCTGGATAGCGCAACTGGGCCTGCACAACCCGGCGTTCGAGGAGCTGGTCGTCTACTCGAACACGGCGCCGCGGACCGAGGAGACGACGCCGGGACGGGCCGCCGAGGGGGGCCAGCTCTGTTATCTGGAACTGGACAACGGCGTCCCGGTCGTCGCGGTCGAGGCGGGGTACAACCTCTCCTTTGTCAGGGAGCACGTCCGGGAGTTTCGGGTGGTCGAGACGCCCGCGAACGCCGGGCAGTTCCGGTCGCGGGACGTCTTCCCGGAGCGGGTGATCGCCCTCGCGAACGGGGATCGAGACTCGCTCGGCGAGTCGCTCTCGACCGACGGTATCCCCTCGCGGCCCGACCGGGCCGTCTGTCACGTGGACGGCTACGGGAACGTCAAGACCTCGGTCCGGTGGTCGGAGTTCGATCCCGCCGACGAGGTGACGGTCGAGTTGAACGGCGTCACGAGGCGGGTCGCCGTGCGGGACGGGGCCTCTGGGGTCGACGAGGGTTCTCTGGGGCTGATCCCGGGGTCCGCCGGCGGTGGGGACCCGTACGTGGCGCTCTTCTTGCGGGGTGGGTCGGCGGCGGCGGCCTTCGACGGACCGCGACCCGGGGACAGGTTCCGGATCGCGTAGCGCGTGCCGTCACTCGAAGCGGAGCCAGCCGAAGTGACCGGGGGAGTGAAACTGCTTGTCCTCGGTGCCGATGGGGTTCCAGCTCGCCTCCTGTGAGCGGGATTCGACGCCCGTCCGGTGGAAGTTCGCACGCCAGCGGTCGCCGCTGGAGGGAGCGAGCACGAGTCCGGTCAGCGCCGAGAGCGTCTCGAACGGGAAGCGCGCGGCGAGCCACCAGCGCTCGTCCTCGGCAGTGGGGTCGCGGGTCGGTCCGGGTTCGGAGGTTTCGATCTCGACCTCGGCGGCCAGATCTTTGGGGAGGTACTCGCGGCCGATCCCTCGAAGTGACCAGCCGGGTTCCATCCAGGCCATCTTGAAGAACCCACAGGGGTTGGCCTCGAAATTGAGGTAGTTCGCGTTCTCGCCGGGGTTCGGAGTGGCGAAGCACTCGACGCAACTGTCGGTGTGGATCGGACCGTGCAGGTCGGTCACCTGTGAGGAGATGTGGTCGTCTTCGACGTCGTACTGGAGATAGAGAGCTCTGTCGTCGTAGACGGCACGGACTTCGGTAACTGGTCGCGGGCCCGACTCGTACCAATTGAACTCGTCGATCCGGGCGACGTCTGCGTCCGTCCACGGTCCCTCGACAGTGGCCGTCAGCGGGACCGGGTCGTCAGTGTGCCGGACGGTGTACGACTTCATCGCCTCACTCCTCGCGGAGCGCCTCGGCGATGGCCTGGAGTTCAGCCTTCCGGAACGACCGGTCCAGTCCCTCCGGATCGTCGCTGTCGCGTTCGCCGATCGAGGCGAGGATACCGGCACGCATCTGTGACTTCGAGGGAAATCCACCCGGGCCGAGGTCGTAGTCGACTGCGTCGCAGATAGCCGCGAGGGCTTCCTTGGTGAAATCCGACGAAATTTCGCGTTCGTAGCGGCCGACCTTGACGCGGATCTCGTTGCGCAGGGCGTGGACGGTGGGTGACATGGATGAGTTCTCACGGGGTGGCGTTGTGTGCGTTCCGGTCGGAGGACGGTTTCGGGTCGAGCACCGCTTGTGACGGAGTGGTTCGGTTCGAAACGGGTATTCGGTTCAGGGGATGTAGGTAACAGTGGAGCATCCGCCGAGTGAGCGAAGCGAACGAGGCGGTTCACCGGACGCGAGGGAGCGAAGCGACCGCTGCGTCCGGCAGTTTTTCCCCAGGTTTTTGCGAGAGGGGTTCCCGTCGCGAGCGAAGCGAGCGAGGAAACCCCTCGAAGTAAAAAGTGGGTTTACACCCTGTAGGTACCGTCCGTCGAGCGAAGCGACGGGAGACACCCTGCCGAGAAAAAGACGGAAGTGTCGGGGCGGCGGACGGGGAGGTATGTCAGGCTCGGAGCTCGCCACCCGGGTACGCGAGGCGCTCGACGTCGACGCCGAGGAGTTCGAATCCCGCGTCTCGGACGAGGCCGAGCGTCTCAAGCAGGCGGTCCACGAGGGGACGTTCGACAACGCGGAGGCCATCGTCGGACTCGAACTCGAACTCTACGCCGTCGACGCCCGGACCGGCGGGCTCCGGCGGATGCCCCGCCACCTGCTGGAACTCATCGGTTTCGAGAAGGAACTCGGGTTGCACAACGCCGAGATGCAGACGAGTCCCGTGCCACTGAACGAACACGGCCTCGCCGCACAGGAGCGGGAACTGGAGGCCAACCTCGCGCCGGCCCTGGAGCGCGTCGCCCGGGACGACCTGCGTCTCGTGAGCGACGGGCTGTGGACGGTGCCGCCCCGCGGCGAGACGGCCACCGACTACCTCTGTGACGCGGTCGAACACGACGGCGTCCGCATCGCGACGAACATGGCCGACGCCGTCCGCTATCACGCGATGGCCAACACCGACTACCCCGCCGGAATGCGGATCGAGGCCCCCCACGTCTCCCTCGAAGCGGAGACCGTCATGCCCGAGAGCCTGATCACCTCTATCCAGCCCCACTACCAGGTGCCCCACGCGCCCGACCTGCCCGAGTACTTCCGGTACGCGCTGCGCGTCGCGGCCCCGCTGCTCGCGCTCGGTGTCAACTCCCCGTTTTTCCCGCCGGACCTGTACGACGACGCCGACGACGACGAGATCGTCGCCGACGCGTGGATGGAACACCGGGTGACCGTCTTCGAAGACGTCCTCAATCCCCCCGAGGGCGAGGGGCCGAACAAGGTTCGCTTCCCACCGGATTTCGAGTCGGTCGACGAGGCGATCGACGCCGTCGTCGACGACACGGCTATCGTCCCGACGACCCTCGACACCGGTCGCGGGTTCGACGAGGCGTTCGCGCACTTCCAGCACAAACACGGGAGCTACTGGCGATGGGTGCGCCCGGTCTTCGAGGGCGGGACGCGCTCGGCGGCCAACGCCCGTATCGAGTTCCGGCCGCTGCCCGCCCAGCCCACGCTCCGTGACGCGGTGAGTTTCCAGGCGGTGTTCGCGGGGCTGATGGTGACGCTCCCGCAGGTCGAACACCCAGTGCGGGGGCTGGACTGGGAGACCGCCCGCGAGAACTTCTACGCGGCCAGTCGCGAGGGGTTGCGCGCCGACATGGAGTGGGTCACGACCGACGGCGAGACGACGACAGCGACCGACCGCATCTACAGCGAACTGTTCGAGGCCGCCCGCGAGGGGCTGGAACGGCAGGGACTCTCGACCGAGCAGGCCCGCCGGTACGTCCGGCCGCTGCGCGAGCGGGTCGACCGGCGGACGACGCCGGGGCGCTGGAAACACGACCACGTCGCGGCGGCCGTCGACGCGAACACGCCGCTTCCCGAGGCGATCTGGGGGATGCAGTCGGCGTACGTCGACTACCAGAGCGAGACGCTCCTCGAGGGAACGTTCGTCGACTGGCTCTGAGAACAGTCGCTCGCGGTAGTCCGTCGTCGCTCCGCCGGTCTCGCAGTTCGCCGTCGTCCCCCGCGACGGCAGTCACTCTTCGGCCTGTGCCTCGATCTGTGCTTTGAGTTCGTCGGCGTGTTCCTTGGCCTCGGCCGCGTGGGTCGAGTCCTCGGTCTCGACGAGGCGCTCGACGGACTCGCGCAACTCGACGAACGCGTCCGGTTCGCTCTCGAAGTACTCCGCGAGTTCCGCGACGTGCTCCTGGGCTGCCGTCGCGTTGGGCTCGGAGTAGCCGACCTGTAGACCGGCCAGCCGCGCGTCGAGATCCGACAGCGTGTCGAGCATCTGCTGGTAGGGCCCCGGCGCCATCTACCCGCTCCTTCCCGTCCGGAGGGTAAAACTGCTGGGGTAGCGGCCTCACGGACGATACTGGACGCTCCGCCCAGCGCTGCCCCCGCGCAGGACACCACGTCAGTCGATGCGCGCGTCGACGACCACGTGGACCACGCCCTCGCTGTGGGTCTTGACGCGTCTGGTATCGAGGGCCTCGACCGTTCGCCCCTGCTCGGTGGCCGCCGTCTCGACCCGCTCGATCGGGCGCTCGAAGACCAGTGGCTCGGGCGTCGCCTCGTGGAGATGAAGCGTCCCGCCGGGCTCGAGCGCCCCGAGCGCGCTGTCGAGGTACTCGAAGGCGTCGTAGTAGCCCATCACCACCCGGTCTGCGGTGACGTCGGTCTCCGCGTCCTCTCTGGCGAGCACGTCCCGACAGTCCGCACGGTAGGGGTGGACCGTCTCGCTCACGTCGTTCAGGCGGACGTTTTCGAGGAGGTAGCGGAAGGCGACGGGGTTGCGCTCGATGGCCGTCACGTCCGCGCCCGCCCGGGCCATCGGCAGCGTGAAGTAGCCGATACCGGCGAACATGTCCACGACCCGTTCACCCGCAGTCACGACCTCGCCCATCCGCGCCCGCTCGGCCTTGTTCCCCGGCGAGAACATCACCTCCGCCAGGTCCATCGCGTACCGGGTCCCGTGTTCGGTGTGGACGGTCTCGGTGTCGCCCGTCCCAGCGACGACCTCGACGTCGGGTTCGCGGTGGGCACCCGAGATGCCGCCCCGGGCGAGGACGGTGTCGGCCCCGCCGTGCAGGTCGAGCAGCGCCTCCCCCACTTCCCCGGGACGGGGCGAGTCCGCGATGTCGACGAGGACAACCGTTCCGAGGACGGCCCACGAGGACGGTGCCCTGTCGAGTTCCTCGTCGGTCCAGCCCCGCTCGCGGAGGTGGTCGGCGAGGTCACGCAGTCGACGGGCACCCGGCTGCCGGACGACCCGGAGAACCTCCGTCTCGGGCGGATCGGTGACCGGGATGGCGATCGTCTCCGGGTCGAACTCGGTGACCTTGCGGGTGGCGTCGTAGGTGCCCTCGGCCTTGATCGCCGCGATAGCCGCGTCGCCGCGTTCCTTGGGGACGACCGCCGCGAGTGCCTGATCGTCGTCACTGTCGGTTTCACCGTCGCGCTCGATTTCCCCGTCGTCCCCGCTCATCTATCTCCGGGGTGGCTCGCTATCCGGGAAACGGTTTCGGGTCCGCACGGCCGACGTCTGCGGGACGAACCGGTCCTGCTCGACGACTCGAAGACGCCGCCCGTCTGGTCAGTCGCCGTCCCCGTCTTCGCCGTCGTCGCCTCGCTCGGGGACGACGTGGATCCCGGCGCGACTCTTGAGGACGGGTACCTCGTCGGCCGCTTCGTCGAGGTAGTCCGGACGGGCGACCGTCCTGGCCTCGTAGGTCTCGGGGTCGAGCAACTGGACGGCGTGTTCGTCCTCGACGGCGACCACAGTCGTACTCTCGGCGTCCTCGCAGGTTCCGAGACGGCGGGCATCGGGGGCGTCGCCGTCCTCGAAACTCGCCTCGAACTGGTCGCCCGAGGTCAGGCGGGTCCCCTTCAGGTTGCCCTGAACCGACCGCACGAGGACCGGCCCGTCGCCGTCCTCGGGGTCGATGACCTCGCCCGGCCGGTACCGCGAGAGGCGCACGGCGTAGGTCACACGATACACCTCGTTGCCGTCGCCGTCCTCCGTGACGAGCGTCTCGTAATCCTCGAAGGACCCGCCGAGCTGTGTGGTGATGCGTTTCGCGATGCCGCCACCCATCTGGTTCGTCGATATCTTCATGTCGAGACCGTCGGGTACCTCCTTCGTCTCGGTGATGTAGGCGTTGCGGTCGCCCGTGGCCTCGCGGTCGGCGATGTACTCCTCGGCGATTTCCCTGGCCTGATCGAGTTCCGCGTCGGTGGGGGTGCGCTCGTCGGCGCGCACCTGGACGATGCTGGCATACGAGCCGCCGGCGATCTTGCCACAGCGGTCGCAGGTCTTGCGGGCGATACGCACGGGAACGACCACTTCCTCGGTGACGAACGTCCCGCGGACGACGCCCGTGAACTCGCAGTGCATCCGGATGGTGTTCTGGTCGACCTGCTCGGGGGCGACCTCCCAGCCCACGTCGGTGGCGTCGACGTGCACGCCGAGAGCCTCGGCGACCTCGTCGACGGCGACGTCGGTGTAGTCGTCGGCGCCGACGTCGACCCAGCGGTTGCCCCGGTGGACCGCGCCACACTGCGAGCAGACCTCGACCTCGACGGTGTCGGGAGCGTCGACGAGGTCGAACTCCTCGAAGTAGCAGGCGTCACAGAGGACGCTGTCGGGGTCGGTGGCGCCGGGCAGGTCCGGTCGCTCGTCGACCGACTCGACGGGGTCGCCACACCGCGGACAGAACTCGCCGGACCGACTCATCGCTCACCCGTAGACGCCTCGGGCCCTTAACCGACGCGTTCTCCGCGCCCGTCCTGGGGGGGTGGCCCGCACTCGTCACTCCACTGCGGACGGATCCCGACGAGCGCGGGCGACCGCGAGCGCGCCGTAGAGACCGGCGTGGTCGCCCAGCGCCGTCGTCCGGATCTCGGGGGTCTCGACGAAACAGAACTCCCCGAGGTGGCGCTCGATCCCGTCGACCGTCCACCCGGGATGAGCGCTCACGACGCCCCCGCCCAGTGTCACCAGGTCCGGGTCGACGACGTTACAGACGGCGCCCACCCCCGCCGCGTTGTAGCGGGCGACTCGCTTCAGACAGTCGGCGGCCACGGGGTCGTCGGGCGCCGCGTCGAAGACGTCCGCGGCGGTCAGATCCTCGGTCGGGTCGGAGGTGCTCTCGGCGTCCGGGTTGAGCGCGCTCTCGGCACCCCGCTCGGCGAGACAGTGCGCGAAAAAGTCGGGGATGCCGCGCCCGGAGGCGACCGCCTCCCACGCACCCGCGACACCCGTACTCGACAGGTCCCGGGGGCCGACGGGGAGGAGACCGAACTCGCCGGCCTGCCCGTGGGCGCCGCGGTGGAGTCGCCCCCCGGTGACGACGCCGCCGCCGATACCCGTCCCGACCGTGACGTGGGCGAGACAGCTCGCGTCCTCGCGGGCGCCGAAGTACCACTCGCCGAGAGCCGCGGCGCTCGCGTCGTTCTCGAGGGTGAGCGGCAGGTCCCGGTCGGCCAGCGGGCCGGCGAGGTCGATCCGCCCGACCGTCTCGCCCGCGGGGGTGTCGAACACCTCGACGACGCCCGCGTCGGCGTCGACCAGCCCCGCCGTCGCGACCGCGACCGCGTCGACAGTGCCACAGCCGCGTTCGAGGGCCTCGACGGCGGCGAGTACTTGGTCGGCCAGTTCGTGGGGACGCGTCCGCTCGACGGTGACGTCTGTCAGGAACTCGCCGTCGGGCGTCGCGGCGACGGAACGGAAGCTCGTGCTCCCGATCCCCAGCGTAGCGACCCGGTCCATAGCCGAGCCATCGACTCGCCGGCAATAAGCGTTCCCGTCGGCGGTCGCGGCGTCGTACACGACGCAGTGCGGATCGCCTGATAGTGCTTATTGTAGCGATTTACCGGTACGCGCCGACCCCGGGGCCGGCGCGATCCGGAAATAATCTACAATAAGCACGATGAGAGCGGCTCCAGACAATTAATTCATAAGCCCGACGCCCCGTAGTCCGTGTATGGAATGGAGAGCCGACTGGGGCCTCCGGGGACGGATGTTTCTGACGATGTTCCTCCTCGCGGCCCTCTACATCGTGTTCCTGGGCGTATTGACCTTCTACACCCGGAACTTCCTCATGATCGTCGTCTTCATGAGCGTCTTCCTGTTCGCCCAGCTGTTTTTCAGCGACAAGCTGGCGCTGCGGAGCATGGGCGCCCGGGAGGTCAGCGAAGAGGAGTACCCGGAACTCCACCGCACTGTCCAGCGACTCGCACAGCAGGCCGACCTGCCCAAGCCGACGGTGGCCGTCGCCGACACCCGCACCCCCAACGCCTTCGCGACGGGACGCTCGAAGAAGAGTTCGACCGTCTGCGTGACGAGCGGCCTCCTGAACAGTCTGAATCAGGAGGAACTCGAGGGCGTGATCGCCCACGAACTCGCCCACGTCAAGAACCGGGACGTGATGGTGATGACCATCGCCTCGTTCCTCGCGACCATCGCGATGTTCATCCTCCGGTGGGGCTGGATGTTCGGCGGCGGCCGCAACCGCCAGGGCGGCGCGCAGGTGTTCGTCGCCATCATCGCCTCGCTGGTCGTCTGGATCGTCTCCTTTCTCCTGATCCGCGCGCTCTCGCGCTACCGCGAGTACTCTGCCGACCGCGGGGCCGCCCTCATCACCGGCAAACCCTCGGCACTCGCGTCGGCGCTGATGACGATCGACGGCCGCATGGACCGCGTGCCCGACGAGGACCTGCGCGAGCAGTCGGAGATGAACGCCTTCTTCATCGTCCCCATCAGCAAGGGCGCCATCGCGCGCTTCTTCAAGACCCACCCGCCGACGGAGAAGCGCATCGAGCGGCTCCAGGACCTCGAACGCGAGATGGAGACCGCCTGACTGTCCGTACTTCGTCGGCCGTCTAACCGACCAGAAACCTGATAGCGACCCGACCGGAAGCGCCGGTATGGACTGGTCCCCCGACCGCGCCCTCACCCGGCGGATGGCGCTCGCTCTCGTCCTCACACTCCTGGGGTACGCAGTCCTGCTGGGACCGTTCGTCTACCTGCTCCCCTGGCAGGCGTCGCTGATCCTCTGTGGGGTCGTCGTCGCCGTCGTCGGTGGCCTCGCGCTCGAAGCCGGCCGGCTGGCGTACGTGGTCACGCGCGCTATCGCCATCGAGCGCGAGGACTACCCCCAGCTGTTCGACACCGTCGACCGCCTGGCGACCCAGGCCGACATGCAGCCCCCGCCCATCGCCGTCATCCCGACCGACGAGCCAAACGCGCTCTCGGCAGGCACGGGCGACCGCACGGTGGTCTGCGTGACGCTGGGCCTCCTCAAGGAACTCGACGGCGACGAACGCGAGGCCGTCCTCGCACACGAACTCGCCCACCTCAAGAACGGCGACTCCTCCGTCCTGACGGTCGCAGGCTTTCCCGCCACGGTGGCGCTCGGGGCGATGGGCGCCGCGGTCGAGAGCATGGACGGGCGGGCGCTCGTGCTGGGCTACTTCGGCGCGGCGGCGCTGCTGGCGTTCGTGAGTTTCGTCCTGGTGCTCGTGACGCTCCCGGGGACGCTGGTGCTCTCGCGATATCGACGCCTTCTGTATCGTGCCCGCGGGCTACGGGTCGCTGCCCGTGCCCTGGACCCATCCCCCCACCCGCGAGCGGATCCGGCTGCTGCGCGAACTCGCCGCGGAGATGGAGTCCTGACGGGCGACGCCGCCCGTTCTCGGCGGCCGGCGGGGTCCTGCCGGTTCCGCAGGCGTTAGGTGTACACAGACGAACCGCCAGACGGCATGACCGAACTCGACCTGCACCCGCTCGGACTCGGGACCTGGCAGAACACCGACCCCGAGGAGTGCGCCGAGAGCGTGCAGACCGCGCTCGAACTGGGGTATCGACACATCGACACCGCACAGGCCTACGGCAACGAGGACGCCGTCGGACGGGGGATCGCCGAGTCCTCCGTGCCCCGCGAGGAGGTCTTCCTCGCGACGAAAGTCGACACCGCGAACCTCTCGTACGACGACGTCCACGAAACCACCCAGCAGAGCCTCGAACGACTCCGGACGGACTACATCGACCTGTTGTACGTCCACTGGCCGACCGAGACCTACGACGCCCCCGAGACCCTCCAGGCGTTCCAGGAACTCTACGACGAGGGTGTCATCCGCCACATCGGCGTCTCGAACTTCGAACCGCGCCACCTCGACGAGGCCCGGGAGATCCTGGACGCGCCGATCTTCGCCAACCAAGTCGAACTGCACCCGTACCTCCAGCAGGAGGAGTTGCGCGCCTACGCCGAGGACCACGACCACCACGTCGTCGCGTACTCGCCGCTGGCCCGGACCAGCGTGCTGGACGACGAGGTGCTGCGCGATATCGCGGAGAAACACGACGCCTCGATCCCCCGGGTGACGCTGGCGTGGATCCTAGACATCGGCGTCGCGCCCATCCCGAAGGCCACCAGCGGGGAGCACATCCGCGACAACTGGGGCGCCTACGACGTGGACCTGGACGACGAGGACCACGAGCGCATCGCCGACCTGGACCGGGGTCACCGCGAGGTGGACTTCGCCGGCGCGCCGTGGGATAACTGAGCCGGCGCGATATCGCTGTCGGGCCGGAGGAAAGCGTCTTTTCCGGTGGGCCACACAGGCGTAGTATGGGACTGCTCGATGGGTTGAAGTCGGCGCTGGGGATGAAAGCCGAGTCCGACGCGACCCGGGACGCCGACCCCGAGGATCTCTTCGGGATGAGCACTGCCTACCTGACGATGGAGGCCGACCTCGGCTACGACCACGCCGGGACGGCCGCCCTCTGCTTTTCCGGGGTCGACAGCACCGACTTCGACGACGCCGTCGAGAACGTCGAGGCCATCCTCGAAGCGGGGGAGGCCGACACGGGTACCACCGCGCGGTTCACCGAGGACGACCACGGCTACGAGTGGGTCGTCCTGGACGACCACGACCCCGAGGACCTCGTGACGAGCATCCACTTCGCCGCCGACGAGTTCATCGAGCGTGGGTACGGGTCGCGCCTGCTCGCCGCCGTGTTCGGCTTCGAAAAGGGCGGCCAACCGGCCTACTGGATCTACTCCTTCCGACGAGGAGCGTACTACCCCTTCGCGCCGAGCGGTGACCACGAACGCGCCAAGGACGTGGAATTCAAACTCGAGAGCGTCCTCGACGGCGAACTCTCGTTAGAGCGGGACAAGGAGTACTGGTATCCGCTCTGGCCCGACCGCCCCGGCGGGCACCCCTGGGAGTGACGCCCGGAGTTCCCGTCACTCCCATCCCCATCGTTTCGCCGACCACTTTCACCGCCGCTCGCGAGGCTACCCCCACCCGAACCGACATCCGAGCGACGGCGCCCTGGACGCTCGCCACAAGAATCTTCGCATCCCACCCCACGTCAGGCGGTTCTCGCCCCGCGTTTTCACTTTCACCACGGTGTTAACGAGCCTTTATGTGACGGGGGGCACAACGGCGTGGTATGGCGACAGACGACCTCGAAAGTCTGCCGGGCGTCGGTCCGGCGACGGCGGAGAAACTCAAGGACAACGGCTTCGACGGGTACCAGGGCATCGCAGTCGCGTCACCGGGCGAACTCTCGAACACGGCGGACATCGGCGAGTCTTCGGCGGCCGACATCATCAACGCCGCCCGCGAGGCCGCCGATATCGGCGGCTTCGAGTCCGGTGCACAGGTGCTGGAGCGGCGCCAGCAGATCGGCAAACTCTCCTGGGGAGTCAGCGAAGTCGACGACCTCCTCGGCGGGGGCGTCGAGACCCAGTCGATCACCGAGGTGTACGGCGAGTTCGGGGCCGGCAAGTCACAGGTCACCCACCAGCTCTCGGTGAACGTCCAGCTCCCCCGCGAGCACGGCGGGCTCGAGGGCAGCGCGATGTTCATCGACAGCGAGGACACCTTCAGGCCGGAACGGATCGACCAGATGGTCCGCGGACTGCCCGACGAGGCCATCGCGGCCACGATGGAACTCCACGGCGTCGCCGAGGAGGGCGAGGGTGACGCCGGCGACGAGGACATGCTCGAGCGACTCGTCGAAGTCCTGCTCGACAACATCCACGTCGCGAAGGCGTTCAACTCCAACCACCAGATCCTGCTGGCCGAGCAGGCCCAGGAGATCGCCAGCGAGAGCCAGGACGAGGAGTTCCCGATCCGCCTGCTATGTGTGGACTCGCTGACCGCCCACTTCCGCGCGGAGTACGTCGGCCGTGGCGAACTCGCAGAGCGCCAGCAGAAACTCAACAAACACCTCCACGACCTGATGCGGGTCGGCGACCTCCACAACACGGCCGTCGTCGTCACCAACCAGGTCGCCTCCAACCCCGATTCGTTCTTCGGCGACCCGACCCAGCCCATCGGCGGGAACATCCTCGGACACACCTCCACGTTCCGGATCTACCTGCGCAAGTCCAAGGGCGACAAGCGCATCGTCAAACTGGTCGACGCCCCCAACCTGCCCGACGGTGAGGCAGTCATGCGCGTCGACGAGGACGGCCTCATCGACGAGTAGGCGCGACGCTCCCACCGCCCTGTTTTCGCCCGTGAGAATCGAGGAGGAACCCCAATGGTAATCGGCCTCCTTGGTGTGTCAAGGATGGCAGACCGCAGAGGCACGGAGAGAGCGCCCCTCGCGAGCGATGCGACCGTGCCAGCGGCGTTCGACACACTCCCGGCGCAGGTAGCCGTCGTCGACGCCGACGGCGTGATCCTGGAGACGAACCGGGCGTGGCGGGAGTTCGGCGCCGAGAACGGTCTCCGGGGGTCGGTCGATTCGGTCGGCGAGAACTACCTCACGCTCTGTGAGGGTGCGGACGACGAGACAGCGGGAGCGGCCGCAGCCGGCATCCGGACGGTGCTCGCCGGCGAACGCGAGGAGTTTTCCCTCGAGTATCCCTGTCGCCAGAGGAGCGGCGCTGGTTCCTGTTGCGCGTCAGACCCCTGTCCGGCGACGAGCCACGGGCTCTGGTCATGCACGTCGACATCACCGAGCGCCGGGAGGCTGAACTGCGCGTCGAGGCCAGAAACGAGACGCTCTCGACGGTGGCGGACGTCCTCGGCCACGACCTGCGCAACCCGCTGAACGTCGGGCTCGGACGGGCCGACTACCTGGCAGACCACCCGGGCGCGGGGCCCGAGACCGTCGCCGAACAGGCGACGGCGATAACCGACTCGCTGACTCGCATGAACGACATCCTCGAGGACGGGCTCCTGCTCGCGCGCGGGTTCGACCAGGTCTCCGTCGAACGAGTCAGCCTCGAGCGAATCGCCCGCGACGCCTGGGCACAGGTCGAGACGGGTGACGCGACACTGCGGGTGGACGCGGACGCGACGCTGCTGGCCGACGCCAGCCTCCTCTCGCAACTCTTCGAGAACCTCTTCCGGAACGCCGTCGAGCACGGCACGACGAGCCCTGGCTCACAGGTTCGCCAGGACGCCGTGGAACACGGTTCCACGAGCCCTGCAACTGGTGAGGGGTTGACCGTGGGCGTCGGCGTCACGCCCGACGGCTTCTTCGTCGCCGACGACGGTCCGGGTATCCCGACCGACGAGCACGAACGCGTCTTCGAGGCCGGTGTCTCGACGGGCACGAGCGGCACCGGCATGGGACTGGCCATCGTCCGCAAGGTCGTTGCGGCACACGGCTGGGAAGTCCGCGTCGTCGACCCCGACGAGCACGACGGGCGTCGGGCGCGTGCTTCGAAGTCAGCGGCGTCGCCATCGAACACTGGCGGGTTCGAGACCACGTTCGCCCCCGGAGTGCCGCTGCCACAATACACTTGGAGCGCCACGCCCAACGACGGGTATGGCGATCACGCTGTACCAGCTCGACGGCTGTCCGTACTGCGAGAAGGTCGCGGACCGACTCGACGAACTCGACGTCGACTACGACACCGAGTGGGTCGAGGCGATGCACTCCGAGCGCAACGAAGTCAAGAAAGTATCGGGCCAGCGCGGCGTGCCGGTCATCGTCGACGACGAGACGGGCGTCACGATGGCCGAGTCCGCTCGCATCGTCGAGTACGTCGACAGGACCTACGCCTGACCACCCGCCTCCGGCGACGCCGCGGTCAGGCGCGGTCGGTGTCGACCTCGTCGGCGCCGGTGGCGATCACTTCCTGCTGGACGTAGACGAGGAGCGCGCCGACCGTCGCGAGGATGGCGGGGTAACCGAAGCCGACCACGAGCGTCAGGTACCGGTCCGGGATGACGACGTCCCGGAGCCCGACCATCGAGACGAAGAAGGTGCCGACGAACAGGACGAGGACGTAGCCGGCGGCGACCGCCGCACCGAAGCGAGCGACCTCGGTGACGGAGTCGACCGTCGCCTCGCCCCAGTATCGCAGCGCGAACTCGGCGCCGACGGCGACGCACACGAGCACCGGGATCGCCGCGTACACCTGGATCGGGACGGAGGGGGCGGCAGGTAGCGGGTCGATGTGGCCGGCCGTCAGCGGGTCGCTGGTCAGCGTTGCCACCATGTGCCCCAGCGGGTCGCCGTGGTTGGTCCCCGTCAGGACGAACCCGCGCAGGAGCGGGATATCGACGACCAGGTCCGCGACGCCCGACAGGAATCCGGGGATCTCGGTTCCGGTGACGGGGATACCGTGCAACCCGTAGAGGACGACCGCGAGATAGGCGGCAGTCCCGGCGATCGTCCCACCGGAGACGCCGCTGGCGGCCGAGACCACGAAGACGAGCGCGTACGAGACCAGGAGTGCGATGACGCCCCGTTTCAGCCCCGCGCGCCACGGGAAGGAGACGAACTCCTCCTCCAGAACGACGTCGAACCCGAAGACCGTGAACAGGACCGCGGCGGCCTCCTCCTCGACCGCCTCGGGGTCGACCTCCGATGCGTGCTCGGAACTCATACCCCTGAATCCGCCAACAGCCAGCAAAAGGGTTGCCCCAGAACTGATCGATTTGATAGCCAGGGGACGCCCGCCCCGGAAGTCACTCGGCTGGCCCCGGCGCCGACACGGGCCGGCCGGTCACTCCGCGGGGTCGAAATCGAGGGCGGCGGAGTTGATACAGTAGCGCTTGCCCGTGGGGTCGGGACCGTCGTCGAAGACGTGGCCGAGGTGGCCGCCACAGGAGGCACAGACCACTTCGGTCCGGCGCATCCCGTGGCTGGTGTCCAGACGCGTCTCGACGTTGCCCTCGGTGACCACGTCGAAGAAACTCGGCCACCCGTGCCCGGAGTCGAACTGCTGGTCCGTCGTGAACAGGGCGTTCCCACACCCCGCACAGGTGAACTCGCCCTCGTCGTCGACTTCGAGGAACTCACCGCTGAACTTGGGTTCGGTCCCCCGCTCGCGGAGGATGCGGTACTCCTCCTCTGTCAGGCGCTCGCGCCACTCCTCCTCGCTCGCCGGGAGGTCGTCCGTCCGCTCTGTCTCGGCGTCCGCGTCTGCGTCGCTCATACCAGACGGTGGGACTCCACGCTGAAATACTGCACGTCGGCCGACGGTCGACGGCACGGCGATCTCCCGGCGAAGGCCCGCTCCGGTCGGCCTCGCCGCTCACGGTTCGCTTCGCCCCCAGTTCGCTACTTCGAGGTCACTCCCTGCGGTCGTGACTTCGCTGCTCGCGTGTCGCTCCCTTCGGTCGCTCCCGCTCGCCGTTCCGAGGCTTCGCTTCGCTCAGCCTCTCTGCCGGTGGACTTTTATATTACCTCTGGTTATTTCCGGGCATGGATCTACCGACGTCGGCGGACCTGCGGGAGCGCCGGAACGAACTGGGGTTGACCCAGAGCGACCTTGCCGAGCGGGCGGATGTCTCCCAGCCGCTTATCGCCCGGATCGAGGGCGGCGACGTGGACCCGCGTCTCTCGACACTCCGCCGGATCGTCAACGCCCTGGAGGAGGCCGAGGGTGCGGTCCTGCGCGCCGAGGACCTGATGAACGCGCCGGTGATAAGCGTCGCACCGGACGACTCCGTGCGGGCCGCCCAGGACAAGATGGACAACTGGGGATTCTCGCAGGTGCCGGTCGTCCGCGACGGGACGCCGCTGGGACTCATCGGTCACTCGGACATCCGGCGACGCTCGGAGAGCGGCGACGTCGAGAACGTCGGCGAGTTACCGGTCGACGAAGTCAAACACGAGTCCGTCGCCAGCGTCGAGCCCGACGCCACCATCGACGAGATCAACGACTACCTCAACCACAACGACGCCGTCCTCGTCGTCTCCGGCGGTGAGACGGTCGGCGTCATCACCGAGGCCGACATCGCCGCCCACATCAGCTGAACTCACTCTTCGACCGGTTCCGTGTCAGACTGTTCGACGCCGTCCTCGTCGACGACCATCGCGATGCTCGAGGTGTCGGTCTCGCCGAATCCGGCGCTCAACACGCGAGTGAGCGCGTCCTCGACGCGTTCGTCGGTCTCCTCGTAGGCGTCGGGTTCGACCTCGACGACGAACCCGGTCGTGATGTTGGGGGCGGTGGGTAAAAAGAGGACGTCGCGACCGTCCTCGGTCGTCTTGCCAGTCTTGAACGCGGTCATGCGGAGGCCCTGCCAGGTTTCGATCTTGACCGGGGCCTGGAGTTCGTCGGTGCCCGAGACGACCGTCTCGACGGCCATCTTCGAGGCGTTGTAGACGACCCGGAGTCCCGGGAGCTGGTTCATCACGCCGTCGAGGCCCCCCTCGATGACGTCGCCGAAGGCCGTCCGCATCAGATAGCCCAGCGAGAAGACGAGCAACACGAAGATGACCAGCGTCAGCGAGACACGCAGCGGCGTCGAGAGGTCGTAGGTCTCGCTCCCGACCGACACCGTCACGTCCGTGATCGGGAGCGGGACGGCCGCGAGCGCCGTGTACAGCCAGACGATGATGTACGCCGTCACCAGCAACGGCACGAGGATGACCAGCCCGCTCGCGAAGTCCCGTTTCCAGCTGCCCGAGCTCATCTACCCGTACCTGTCACCGCACGGGTAATCAGCGTGTTCCTTCTGTGTCGGTCTCGCGGGCGCCGAACGCCCGGACCGACTCGACCGCCGCGGCCTCGCGAGGACACCGTCACCCCTCGACGATCGCACGGATGGCGAACGTCGCGTTCTCCCTGCGTTCGAGCACGCGCCGGTAGAAGTAGGAGAGCCACTTCCCACCGTAGGGCGCGTACTGCCAGACCTCCCGGTCGGTGGCGAGCTCGACCTGTGCGTCCTCGCGGACGCCCATCAGCATCTGTATCTCGTAGGGTGTGCCGTACTCCTCGTGGAGTCGCGCGGCTTCGTCGACCATCGCCGGGTCGTGGCTCCCGACCGCCACCCCGTCGTCGAACTGTTCGAACATGTCGGCCAGACAGTCCCGGTAGGCCTCGTTGACCCGTGATTTCTCCCGATAGGCGATCTCTCGGGGCGGGTCGTAGGCGCCCTTGACCAGTCGGACCTTCCCCGGGAGGTCGGCGAGGCGTTCGAGGTCGGCGGGCGTTCGCCGGAGGTTCGCCTGCACGCAGACGCCGACGTTCCCGTACTCCCGGGCGTTCGCCTCGAAGGCGTCCAGCGTCACGTCCGTGGTCGTGTGGTCTTCCATGTCGATCCAGACGAACCGGTCGCGCTCGGCGGCGTGGCCGACGACGCGAGCGAGGTTCTCCCGGAAGACGTCCGCCCCGACGTCCAGTCCCAGTTGCGTCGGTTTGACCGAGACCCGCGCCCGCAGGTCCGTCCCCGCGATGTCGTCCAGCAACTCACAGTAGGCCTCGGCGTCTGCGTCGGCCGATTCGCGCTCCTCGTAGTGTTCGCCCAGTAGATTGAGGATGACGCCGACGCCCTCGCCGTTGCGCTCCCGGGCGTGTTCCAGCGCCACGGGGACCGTCTCGCCCGCGACGAACTGGCTTGCGATGGGCGGTATCACGTTCGCAAGTATTGCCGCCAGTGGCAAAGACGTGTCGACAGTCGGCCTCTCGGCCGGCCGATACCGTCTCTCGGGCACGTCCCGGGTTCCGGCGCGGATCTCCGCCGGCACGGATCCCGGGCGATTAAGAGTCGGGGGCCTGACGGGCCGGACATGGAACCGGTCGCGGCGGTCGTCACGGCGCTGTGGGCCATGCTGCCGGCGTACGTCCCGAACAACGCCGCCGTCCTGGCGGGTGGGGGCCGTCCCATCGACGGCGGACGGACGATGGGCGAGCGGCGACTGCTCGGCGACGGCAAGACCTGGCGGGGCACCGCCGTCGGCACGCTCGCCGGCGTCGCCCTCGCACTGGGACTCAACGCCGTCAACACGCCCGCGAGCGATGCTTTCGGCGTTGTCCTCCCGCAGTTTTCCCTGCTCGCCGCTGTGGGCCTCGCGCTCGGAGCGATGTGTGGCGACATCGGCGCCTCCTTCCTCAAGCGCCGCTCGGGCCGCGAGCGCGGTGCGCCCTTCCCCGGCGTCGACCAGCTCGACTTCGTCGTCGGTGCGCTCGGCCTCTCGACGCTCCTCGACTTCGCGTGGGTCTCCGAGTGGTTCACCCTCCCCGTCCTCGCCGTCGTCCTCGTCGTCACGCCCCTCCTGCACGTTTTGACGAACGTCCTCGCGTACTACCTCGGAGTCAAGGACGAACCCTGGTGACGCCGACACCGGCACAGACGACTGCCCGACGACCCTCACACTGGCCACTGCGACCCCCTGACTGCCGCCACTACAGAGCCACGCTTTTATATCCGAAGCCCGAACCTCAGGTGAATGGACTCCGCCGAGCTGCTCGACCTGCTGGGGAACGCGAACCGGCGGCGGATCCTGCAGCTGCTCGCACACAAGCCCTGTTACGTCACCGAGATCAGCGAGTACCTCGGAGTGAGTCCGAAGGCGGTCATCGACCACCTCGAGAAACTGGAGCGGGCGGGACTCGTCGAGAGTCGCGTCGACGAGCAGCGCCGGAAGTACTTCCACATCGCGCGCAACCTCCGGCTGGAGGTGAACGTCTCGCCCTACGAGTTCGGGACCAAGAGCGCGTATCCGGCCAGCGCCGTCGACGTGACGCGCTGTCGGTACATCTCCATCGAGTCGGACGTGGCCGACGACGCGGGTGAGGGCGAGGCGACCGACCTCGCCCGTCAGCTCAACCGCCTGCAGGACCTCGAAACCGAACTCTCGATGGCCCAGCGGTGGGTCCACGGCCGGCTCACCGAGGTGATGGAGGAGTTGACCGAGCAGTTCGATGGCGAGGACAGCCGACTGCTGGGTGACGTCCTCTCGGCGCTGGCGGCCGAATCCGGGACTGTCGACGAGGTGAGTCGCCGGGTCGAGGTCCCGCCGGAGATCGTCAGCGAGGCGCTCCAGCGACTCGCCGAGGAGGGCGTCATCGTCCGCGACGACGAGGAGTGGCGACTCCCCGAGTAGGTCACTCGATACTGGAGGTGAGCCCGGCGCGCAGATCCCGGCCGAAGTAGTGGCCCAGCAGCGCGACCACGAGGCCGACGCCGCCAGCGACTGCGAAGACGGGCGCGAACCCCACGTCCGAGAACACCGCGATCCGGAAGAGCGTGCCGGAGAACGCCCCGACGCCGCCGGCCAGTGCTCCGGCGAGAGCGAACTCCAGATAGCGCGACTCGCCGCTGACCAGGCCGAGGACGAACGCACCGGCGAAGACGCCCAGCGGCGCACCGATGACACCGAGCAGGGGGATACTGCTCGCGAGCACCACCGAGAGGAGGACGACCCCGAACGTCAGCAGGAGTGACCGACCGGAGGGCAAGGCCGCGAGCGGGTTCGGGAGTCCCGAGGGACGGAGTCGCGACAGGAGACCGGGGCCCGAGGTGGTGTCCCCGCCGGCCGCGTCGCTCCCGGGGCTGCTCGCGTCGGGTTCGCCGGTCAGCGCCGCGACGTCGACGCCGAGGTCGTCCTCGCCGGCCAGCGGGTCTCCCTCCGTCCCCTCGAACGACTCACCGGCCCCCGCGGCGTCCCCGTCGTCGAGGAGTTCGTCGAGGTCGACGTCGTCCCCCTGTTCGGTCGTTCGCTCGTCGGTACGCTCGGACATACCCCCAGATCCGCCCCCCGGGGCAATGGGCCTTTTGTCAGGGTGCGCTCGGACGGTCCGAGGTGTCGATCCGGTCGACAGACGGTCCGAATTATATGTGTCGAACACGTAGGGTCAGGTATGGAACACGACTACGAGGACGACGCGTCGGACGCGGGCGGACTGACAGCGATCAAACTCTCCCTCGTCGGGGGATTCGTCGGCACACTCGCCGGCCTCAAGCGCCGCGGTCTCGGCGGTGCGGTGGTGGGGGGACTCCTCGGCGGGACCGCGGGCTACGCCGCCGGTGCCGCCATGGACGGGTCGACCCCCGACGACGAGTGGGAGGACCCGCTCGCGGACGTCCGCGACGACCCCGTGACCGTCGACGTCGGCAGCGACGACGACGGCGGCTTCGACTTCGACGCGGGCGACGAGGAAGACGAAGAGACGACTGGCGACGAGGAAGACGAAGCAGAGGCGGACGCCGAGGACGAAGCAGACGAGGCGGACGAGACCGAAGCCGACGACGAAGCGTAGTCGCGCTGCAGTCGTCTGTTTTCCGGAGAGAGCGACGCCGGACGCGGAGCGGTGCGAACGGTGGCAGGCGGTGCGAACGGTGGCGTGCGGTGTGAACGGTGGCGTGCGGTATGAACGGCGGCGGGGAGTCCGGGAACGAGTGGATTCAAGTCCGGGCGCGCGGAACGCGGAGGTATGAACGCCGGAGACCGCGTCCGCGTCGAGCGGGGCGAGCAGACCTACGAGGGGGTCTTGCTCCCCTCGACGACGGCCGAGCACCTCGTCGTCAAACTCGAGGGCGGGTACAACGTCGGTATCGACCGCGAGGGAGCCGACGTCGACGTCCTCGAGGCCGACACCTACGACATCGAGGACGCACAGTTCGACGAAGGCGAATCCAGCATCGAGTTCGACGACGACCTCCCCACCGTCTCGCTCATCTCCACGGGGGGGACCATCGCCTCGACCGTCGACTACCGTACCGGCGCGGTCACGCCGCGTGCCGACGCCGAGGACATCCTGCGCGCCGTGCCCGACCTCGCGGGTCTGGCCAACTACCGCGGCCGGGTGGTCACGAACATCCTCTCGGAGAACATGACGCCGGACGTCTGGCAGGACCTCGCCCGCGCAGTGGCCGACGAGATCGAGGCCGGCGCCGACGGTGTCGTCGTCATGCACGGCACCGACACGATGCAGTTCTCCGCATCCGCGCTCGCGTTCATGCTCGATACGCCCGTCCCGGTCGTCTTCACTGGCAGTCAGCGCTCGGCGGACCGGCCCTCCTCGGACAACGTCATGAACGCCGTCTGTGCCGTCGAAGCGGCGAAGTCCGACTGCGCCGAGGTCATGCTCTGTATGCACGCCGACGAGTCCGACGACCGCTGTGCGCTCCACCGCGGCACCCGCGTCCGCAAGAACCACACCTCCCGCCGGGACGCCTTCGAGACGGTCGGCGCGCAACCGCTCGGTATCGCCGACTACGACACCGACCCCGAGGCCGTCGAACTCTCCTTCCGTGGCGAGTACCGCGAACGTGGTGAGAGCGCGGCGCGAAGCGCCGCGGACCAGTCGAGCGGCGAAGAGCCGCGAGACGCCGACCTCACACTGCAGGCCGACCTGGAGACCGACGTCGACCTCCTGAAGTTCGCGCCTGGGGCCGACGAAGCCTTACTCGACGCGATGGACGGCAAGTCTGGCCTCGTCGTCGAGGGGACGGGACTGGGCCACGTCAACACCGACTGGACCCCGCGGATCGAGGCACTCGTCGACGACGGGACGACGGTGGTGATGACCAGCCAGTGCATCGAGGGTCGGGTCTGTGACCGGGTGTACGACACCGGCCGTGACCTCCTGGAGGCCGGCGTCGTCGAGGCCGGCGACACCCTCCCGGGGACGGCGATGGTCAAACTGATGTGGGTGCTGGCGAACCACGACGACCCCGGGGCGGCGATGGGCGAGTCACTCGCCGGCGAGTTGACCGAGCGCTCGGTCCCCTGGACCTGAGACGGTGCCCCGGAACGCCTCCGGCGACGGCGGCGACGACAGGACGACCAGCCCCGCCGTCAGCGTCCGGCAGGCTCGCGCGAGCGACGCCGACGCCGTCGCCGCCTTCACCGCTGACACGTGGGAGGAGTTCGAGGGCAGCGACTACGTCCCCGACGTCTTCGAACAGTGGGTGGCGACCGACGGCGACGACCAGCACACGGTCGTGGCGGAACGCGAGACCGGCTCCGGCGACGGGGCGGTCGTGGGGTGCTGTCAGGTCGCCCGCCTGTCGGCCCACGAGGCCTGGACGCAGGGTATCCGCGTCCACCCCGACCACCGGGGCTCGGGCGTCGGCCGTGCGATGGACGCGGCCTGCCGGCGGTGGGCCCGCGAGCGCGGCGGGACCGTCGCCCGGAACATGGTCTTCTCGTGGAACGAGCAGGGCCTCGCGACGGCGCGGTCACTCGGGTACGAGCCCAGAACCGAGTTCCGGTGGGCCCACCCCGACCCCGACGCCGACGCGACCGTTCCCGGCGGAGGCGTAGTCGGCGACGACGATGCCATGGTGACGATCACCGACGACCCCGATGCCCTCTGGGGGTACTGGCAGCGCAGCGACGCCCGCGAGGCCCTCGGAGGGCTGGCACTCGACCCGGTGGAAACGTGGGCACTCTCGGAGTGGACGCGCGAGCGTGCTCGCGAGACGGCCGGAGAGGGGGCCGTGTTCGCCCTCCAGCGCGACGGGACGACGGGTGTGGCCTGGCGGACGCGCGTCAGCGAGCGCGAGGACGGCGACTGGGCGGAGTACGGCGGTGCAGGGTGGGAGACACTCGCCGACGCACGGGCGCTGTTCGGGGCGATCGCCCGCGACGCCGCCGCCGTCGGTGCCGACCGCGTTCGAGTGTTGATCCCCGAGACACCGCGTCACGTCTCGGACGCGGCCGCCGCGGGGGTCACACTCGCCGACGACCCGGATTTCGTCTTCGAGTGTGACCTCTCGGGCGGTCCGGACGCCGCGTAAGTCGACGGTACTCCCGCGGCCGAGAGCCGGTCGCGAGCGCGCAGACCGGCACCCGGGTCCGGTCGACGGTGCTCCGACTCCCGGTCCCGGCGTCCCGTGTCGGGTCCGATAGGTGACGAGTTACAACGGCGGTCACGGGGGAGCGACGACCATGGACCGAAAACTGACGGCGGCCGTGATGGCGACCGTCCTGCTGACGAGCGCGTTCGGACTGACCGGCGCCGGGGTGACCGGCGCCGACGCCGCGGCGAACCACACGAACGGGGGCGCGACAGTGTCGGTCTCGGCGACTGGGTCGGCCTCGGCCGAGCCGGACCGGGCGGTCGTGGCGCTGTCGACGTCGGCCACGGCGGCGACGGCGAGCGAGGCGACCGAGAGACTCGCCGCGAACGTCACCGCCCTGCGCGACGCGCTCGACGACGAGAACCTCTCGATAGAGTCGGTCCGGACGACGAGTTTCACCGTGTACAGCCAGGAAAACGAGGACGGGTCGACGGTGTACGTCGCCCGGCAGTCGTTCCACGTGACGACGACCGACCCCGACGCCGCAGGTACCGTCGTCGACGCCGCCGTCGCTGCGGGGCCGACCGAGGTCCAGAACGTCGCGTTCGCCCTCTCGGAGGAGCGTCAGCGCGACGTGCGGGCCGAGGCGATCGACGCCGCCGTGACCGACGCGCGAGTCCAGGCCGAGGCCCTCGCCGACAGCGCCGACCTCACGCTCGGCGAAGTGCGGTCGATCTCGACGGGCGGCGGCTTCGGAGGACCCGTCCGACTCGCCGAGGCCACCGACATCGACGTCAGTCCCGTCAGCGTCACGGCGAGCGTTCAGGTCACGTACAACGCCTCTAACTGACGTCTCCCTGCGAGTATTGTCACCCTGCCCGGCGCCGGAAGTCACATCGCTCGACGGTGGCGGACGTCGTCGCAAGGGTGGGGGGTCACCCGCCGCTGACCGGCGGGAACAGCGCGAGTTCGTCGCCCGCCTCGACGGGCGTCTCGAAGCCCTCACCCTCGGCGAAGGGGTCGACTCCCTCGTGGAGCAGGCGGACGTGGTCGTAGAGGTCGCCCTCCTCGTCGAGGACCTCGGCCTCGAGGGCCGGGTGTGCGTCCAGCAGGGCGTCGAGGGCCTCACCGACCGTCTCGGGGTCGCCGTCGACGCGGACCTCCGAGTCGCCGGCCGCCTCGGCGAGCGTCGCGAAGAGTCGCCAGCGCATACCTACAGGGGAGTGACCGGCGACAAAGAGCGTTCCGCACTCAGGCCGACCGGTCGCGGTCGGACTCGTCTTTCTCTGCGTCGGCGTCGTCCGCACTCCCTCCGTCGTCGGCCCCCGTCCCGTCGTCTGCTTCGCCTGAGTCGGCGGCCCCCGTCCCGTCGTCTGCTTCGCCTGAGTCGGCGGTCACGTCGACGTCGGACCCGGTCAACTCGTCGGGGTCGGTCCCCGGGACGTCCGCGAGGTCTGCTCCGGTCGGGTCGTCGCCGTCCGCGTCGGCGGTCACAGGGTCGTCGTCCGAGTCAACGGTGTCGCCGTGGTCCGTCCCGGGTTCGCCGTCCAGAGGGGCGTCTTCCGGAGCGCCGGTCTCCGCTCCACCGGACCCGTCGCCGGTTTCCAGTGCCTGGATACCCGGGACGTCCGAGTCGTCGAGCGTGTCGGGACCGTCGGCACGCTCGCTCTCGCTTCCGTCGGCCGGATCCTCGCGCACGCCCGCCGTCTCTGTCGCACCCTCGGCGGCGCCGGCGACGGGCGTCGTCGCGTCGACGCGGCGCTCGGGGGGCATCGCCGACCCCGGGCTGGCGGTCGCGGCGCGAGCGCCGCTCTCGACTTTCCGGATAGCCTCGGGCATGGCGATGAGATAGAGGCTGTCGCCGGCGGCGAGCAGGCGGTCCCGGCCGGGGAGCGGTTCGACCGGCCCGTCGGGAGTGCGGATCGCGACGACGCTGACGTCGATGGCGCCGACGGGCTGGCCGGCGAGGGGGCTCCCCTCGGCGATTTCGACGGCGGCCATCGTCTCGTCGGCCGCACGCAGCAGTGAGGCGAACTCCCGGTCCGGGCGCGTCTCGACGGGGAGTGTGACCAGCCGGTACTCCGTCTGGTCGTCGAGCTTGCGCGTGTCGGCCGCGTCGACGGCGAGGGTGACGACGTCGCCGGCTTTCCCTCGCAACTCGCCCGTCAGCACCCGCTCGTGGGGGTCGGTCGTCCACACCTGCACGAGGTCGCCCGCGCTCGCGGCGAAGGCGGGGTCGGCTCTGACAGCCACGGCCGACGTCTCCGGGGGGAGCGTCGGGCCGATACCCGCCGCACGCGAGCCGACGGCGAGGTACTCGACGGTGCCGTCGTCGGCCAGTTCGACGTCGACGTGGCCGACCGCGTAGTCGGCCTTGAGCCGCGTGACCAGTCGGTCGCGCAACTCCGCCACGGTGAGCCGACTGGGGAAGACGAACGTCTTGCCCGCGAGGGCCTCCCTGGTCTCGTCGGGCACCGGGTCGTAGCCGACGATGTCGTCTATCTCCTCGGGGAGTTCGACCGTGATGACGCGCCCGACCGCCTGGACGACTCGGCTGACCTCCGTCTCGACGGCTTTCGCGCCCGTCGCGACGAAGAGGTCCGAACCGACGCGGTCGCCGACGTCCGTCCCGGCGCGGGCGGCGCCGGCGCTGGCGAGCATCGTGACGACGTTCACGAGGACGGCCGCCTCGTCGATCACGCCGCTCTCGTCGCCGATGACCTGCCGTAACACGCCGGTCGCCCCGACGGCGACGGCGACACCGCTCAATGCGACGAGTACGGGGAGTCCGCCCGGTACCCGTTCGCGGGTGTACCAGCGGTGTATCAGGGCCACGGCCCCGGCGAGAACGGCCGCAAGTATCGCCAGCCCGACCAGTTCCGCGGCGCGCATGGCCAGGCGGTCGGTGAGCGTCGCCTGGAGCGCGACGCGGACGAGCGGAGGAGTCGCGGCAGTCACGTGACCGCCCCCGCGAACTCGTCCAGACGGTCGGGCGTCCCGACGACGTACAGCTCGTCACCGGCCGAGAGATCCGTGTCGCCACGCGGTGCGAGGCGCCAGCCGCTCGCCCCCCGGACGGCCATCACGGCGACGCCGTACTGCTCGCGGACGCTCGCGACACCGACCGTCGTGCCGTCGAGCGGACCGTCTGGGCCGACCGTGAGTCGGCGAAAGCGTCGACCCGCACGCCGGAGCAGTGAGACGAGTTCGTACTCGCGGCGAACACCCCGAGATTCGACGACCACGCGGGCGCGGTCGGCCCGGACGAGCGGCCCTGCGTCGGTGCGGGTCACCGCGACCGTGAGTCGCCCGTCGCCGCCGGTCGTCGTCGGCGCCCGCACGGGTTGCGGGGGGCCCTCCTCCGTCTCGTCGCCGCCGTCGGGCGCAGGCTTGGGTTCGGGCGCGGGTTTCGCGTCGGCCCCGTCGGTTTTCGCGCTGACGACGGTCCCGCGGACCTGCGCGTCGGTGGTGATGACCGTCACCTCGTCGTTGCGCGCCAGTCCGGTGGGCAGTAACGCGTCGACGGAGACGGCACGCTTGCCCGACGGGATACGTTTGGACAGCCCGGAGAAAGGCGGGGCGGCGACGACGGCCGCGCGGCCGCCCTCGTCGACTGTCACCGCCACGTCACCGAGGTCGTACTCCGTCTTGAGTCGATCGGCCAGTCGCTCTTCGAGTTCCGAGATACGCAGGTCCCGCGGGAAGGTCCACTCGCTGTCGCGGATCTCGCCACGCAAGTCGTCCGAGAGCGGCGGATACCCCTCCATGTCGGCGACCTCTCCCACGACGCGGATGCGTACCTCCTCACGCCCGGACAGCGACCCCAGCACGTCAGTCGAGAGGGTTCGCTCGCGCAACTGGCGCAGCGAGAGTCGCTTGGGGAACTGTGCGCCCATCGCGTCCCCGCGACTGTGGGCGTACAGCGATATCATCAGGACGACGAGGACCGCCGTCGTCACCGTGACCGCGTTGGCCCCCTGGGTGATCGTGGGGTCGGCCAGCGCCATCAGTCCGCCGTTGACGCCGGCGAGCGCCACCGCGAGGACGACCACACCGAACCCGGGGATAGTGACGTTCGTGACGTACTTGAACGTAAAGCCGAGCGCCCAGGCCACCAGCCCGGGGATGATCCCCGTCAGCAGACCGAGATAGATACCGTACAGGACTTCGACCGGAAACGACGCCATGCTCCCGCACACGGACGCCTCTCGTAAACGTGTGTCGCCACCGGCGGCCAGTGCGAGTCGCTCGGCGTCGTTCCGACGCGATATCGTTGACAGACCGCCACCGTCGGTCGGCAACGTTTTGCCCCGCCGTGCAGACGAGAGGGATATGAACCCGCGGCGGGTGCTCCCGGAACCGGGGTCACGGTCGGTCATTCTGCAGACCCGGGCAGCCGTCTGGCTCCCCACCCTCGTGGCGCTGCTCTCGGTCGCGACCGGCGTCGCCAACATCTCCACGACGACGGTGTCGGGCCCGCTGCAGGTGTTCGTCGACATCCCTCCGGAACTCCAGCGAGCGGCGGGGTTTACCGGCACACTCACGGGATTTCTCATGCTGACGAGCGCGGCCGGGATGCGCCGCCGACTCCGGGTCGCCTGGTTCTCGACGGTCGTCCTCCTGCCGGTGACGGCCCTCCAGGGACTCGTCCAGTCCTCGGACCTGTCGGTCCCGCTGGTCGTCCTCTCGGTCCTCTCGCTCCCGACGGTGCTGGTCAACTACCGGCGGTTCGACCGCGACCTCGACCTCTCGACGACGCAACTCGCGGCCGCCGCGGCGCTGGCCGGCACGCAGTTCTACGGCACCGCCGGCGCCTACGCGCTGCGCGAGGACTTCAGCGGCCTCACGTCGCTGACCGACGCGTTCTACTTCACCATCGTCACGGCGAGCACGGTGGGGTACGGCGACGTCACGCCACAGACCGCCCAGGCGCGACTGTTCGGGATGAGCGTCGTCGTCCTGGGCGTCGCGAGTTTCACCGTCGCACTCGGGTCGCTGCTCGCCCCCGCCATCGAGGCACGACTCTCACAGGCACTCGGTACCATGACAGACGCAGAGATTGAACTCCTCGAGAACCACGTCGTCGTACTCGGCTACGGCGACCTGACGGAACCGCTCATCGAAGAACTCGCCGACGTCGTCGACTTCGTCGTCATCACGCCCGACAGCGAGGCCGCGACGCGACTGCGGACTCGCGACGTCGCCGTCGTCGTCGGCGACCCCAGCGACGAGGAACCACAGGAACAGGCCGGTGTCGAAGTCGCCCGCGCCGTCGTCGCCGCGACCAACGACGACGCACAGGACGCACTGGCCATCCTCACCGCCCGCCAGTTCCAGCCGGGCGTCCGCATCGTCGCCGCTGCCACCGACCGTGAGAACACCGAGAAACTCCGCCGGGCGGGCGCCGACGCCGTCATCTCCCCGGCAGTGATCGGCGGTCACCTGCTCGTCGAGTCCGCCCTCGGGATGGGCGACATGGAGGGGCTCGCAGAACGCCTGCTCGACACCCGACCCGACGACGGCACCGACCCCGAGGACCTGCCCGACGCCGAGGAACGGGCGGAGGGCGACGACGAGGGCCACACGGGCAGCGACGAGTAGCGGTCAGTTCCGGTCGACGACCGCCACGTCGGCGTCTGACGCCCGTCCGCCGGGAACGGTACGAGTCGTCCGGATCTACCGGACTCGGCGACGGCGTACGAGAGACGGAGACACTCGTCGGTGATGAGAGACACACTCGTCGGTGATGAGAGAGACACTCGTCGGTGGAGACAGAGAGTGGTTTGATACCGCTCCTCCCGTAGCGGATGTATGGATAGAGACCAACTGATCGAACTCGTGCCACACTACGTCGCGATGCTACTCCTGGTCTTTCTCGTCCTCGCGGCCGTTCGAGCGGTCGCGGGCGAGATCGGATTCTGGGCCGAACTGGCGATCATCGCCGTCGTCGTCTTCGCGTATCGCCCCGTCGTGATACGAGTCGGTCTCGGCCCGAGTAGCTGGGAGAAACGGGAGTGACGGCGCCCGCCGTCTGCGACGCGACCGCTCAGAGCCGTGTCGCGGCGTCGAGTGCGATGCCGATGGCGCGCTCGACGTTGTTTTTCGCCTTCTCCGGGAGTTCCTCGTCTTCGGTCTCGCCTTTCTGGGTGCCCTCGACGAGGTTGCCGTCGACGGTACAGATGGCGCCCGCCCGCAGTCCCTTCCGGCGTGCGAGCGTGAACAGGGCGGCCGCTTCCATCTCGACGGCGAGGATGTTCGCGGCCTCCCAGTCTTCGACGTACTCCTCTGTCTCGGCGTAGAAGGCGTCGTCCGAGGCGATGGGGCCGACGTGGACGTCTTCGTCCCGTGCTTCGGCCCCGTCCACGAGTGCCGAGAGCGTCTCGTAGTCGGCGACCGCGGGGTACTCGACGCGCTCGTAGCGTTTCGTGGTGCCCTCCTCTTTGGCCGCAGCGGTCGCGACGACCATGTCGCCGATCTCGATGTCGGACTGGAGCGCCCCCGTAGTACCGACGCGGACGAACGTCTCGACGCCGACCGCCGCGAGTTCCTCGGCGGCGATGGTCGCGGAGGGACAGCCGATACCGGTCGAACAGATCGTCAACTCACGGCCATCGTAGGTCGCGTTGACGACGGTGTACTCACGGTTCTGTGCGACCTGTTCGATGTCCTCGCACTGCTCGGCGATGCGTTCGACACGGCCCGGGTCACCCGGGACGAGTGCGATGTCGTGGACGTCGCCTTCCTCGACGAGCAGGTGGGGCTGTTTCGCCATGTGCGCCCCGTCGGACGGGGTCGGCAAAACGGTACCCCTCTGTACGGATCACGGGCGGGACTGCGACGGTGTGTCGGCGGACGGCGACACGCTCACGCGGGGCCGCTGAGCAGGAACAGCGTGAGGTTGTTGGCGGCCGGACCGAGCCCGACGGCGGCGACGAACGCGAGCAGCAGGTTCCCCTCGGTGGGGTCCTCGTCGACGTAGTCAGCGAGCAGGACGACGATGCCGCTCGCGACGACGAGTTTCGCGAGGACGAACAGCCAGCCCTGTCCGATGTAGGGCGCTGTCGGCAGCGTCCCGGCGAAGTCCATGATCATCCGGGGGATGGGTGTGCGTTCGCCGGTGCCCAGCACGTCGACGCCGACGGCGGTCGAGACGCCGTCGAGCGCGTGGGCGAAGAGTGCGACGACGACGGCCAGGTGGGCGAGGACTGCCGGGCGATACGCGCGGAGTGTCCCGTACGTGAGGAGCGTCGCGACGACGGCCCCGGCGACGCTGACGGCGGGCCACAGGAAGGCCGCCGACCCGGCGTCGAGCGCGAGCGACACCGCGACACCGGCGAGGCCGACGAGGACGACGGCACCGACGCCACCCAGCGCACGGGCGCTTCGCTCGTCGGCGGCGGGCGAGGTGACGCCCTCGAATGCGGCGCGGCCGTCGACGCTGAGCGCGGCGGCGACCCAGACGACCCCGACGGCGACGAACGTCGTGACGTAGACGGCAGGGGCGGTCACGAGCGGGTCGACCGTCGGTGGGACGACGGGTGACGGGCGGACGGCGCTGTACTGGTGGAGGGCGTGGGCGGCGCCACCGGCGGCCATCCAGGGGACCAGCGCGAGGACGTGACGGCCGGTCACTCCCGGACCGAGTCGCGCGAGGGCGACCCCGAGGACGGCGGTGGCGACGAGCAGGCCGACGGCGTAGGGCAGCGGCGGGACGACCAGTCCGCTCGGCAGCACCTGCATGTCACCAGCGGGCGCCCGGAGCGTCGAAAGCGTTCCGGTCGGCGAAACGAGACGGGGCCCCGGGACACTGACACCGTTTTTTGTGTCCCGGGTGAGACAGTGTAAGTATGGAGACCCATCCCGAGGATCCCTCGGACGTCACCGAGCGGATCGAACACACCGTCCTCGGGCCCGAGACGACGCCCGACGACGTGATCGCCGTCCTCGACGCCGCCATCGAGTACGACATGCGAGCCTGTCTCCCGCCCTGTTACCTCGAACTCGCCGAGAGCTACGCGCCGACCGTCGACGTGAGCACCGTGGTCGGCTTCCCCCACGGCCAGCACAGCACGGACACGAAGTGTGCCGAGGCCGCCAGCGCCTGGGAGGCGGGGGCCGAAGAACTCGACGTCGTGATGAACGTCGGGCGCCTGAAAGCCGGCGAAGACGACGCCGTCGAGTCCGAACTCGCCGAGGTGGTCGCCGCCGTCCCCGTCCCCGTGAAGGTCATCGTCGAGGCCCCACTGCTCGACGAGGACGAACTCCGGCGGGCCTGCGTGGCGGTCTCGGCCGCCGACGCCGACTTCCTCAAGACCGCGACCGGTTTCTCCGGGGGCGGTGCGACCGTCGAGGACGTCGCCTTCATGAGCGACTACCTCCCGGTCAAGGCTTCGGGAGGCGTCGGTTCGTGGGCCGACGCCGAACGGATGTTCGAGGGCGGCGCCGAACGCATCGGCGCCTCCAGCGGCGACGTCATCGCCCGCGAGTATCTCGAACGGCGCGACTAGGGCCGCGTCGAACGCGGCGAGAAACCCTTTTGTCCGCCGGGGCGCAAGCGGGGGCGAGTGGCGCGGTATCACATCGAGACGTACGGCTGTACGGCCAACCGCGGCGAGAGCGCCGCCATCGAGCGGTCGCTCCGTGCGGGTGGCCACCGCCCCGTCGACGGGCCCGACGAGGCCGACGTCGCCATCCTCAACACCTGCACCGTCGTCGAGACGACCGAACACAACATGCTCCGACGGGCCGCCGAACTCGACGCCGAGACGCCCGCCGACCTGGTCGTCACCGGGTGCATGGCACTCGCACAGGGCGAGGCGTTCGCCGAGGCCGACGTCGACGCCGAGGTCCTCCACTGGGACGCGGTCCCCGAGTACGTCCGCAACGGGGAGTGTCCCACGCCCACCGCCGACGCCGAACCGGTGCTGGACGGCGTCGTCGGTATCCTCCCCATCGCCCGGGGCTGTACCTCCGATTGCTCCTACTGCATCACCAAGCGCGCGACCGGCACGATCGATTCACCCCCGGTCGAGGACAACGTCGAGAAAGCCCGCGCGCTGGTCCACGCCGGGGCGAAGGAGATCCGAATCACCGGCCAGGACACGGGAGTGTACGGCTACGACCGCGAGAACCGGAGTCTCCTGCCCGACCTTCTGGAGCGTGTCTGTGCCATCGACGGCGACTTTCGCGTTCGTGTGGGCATGGCCAATCCCAAGGGCGTCCACGGCGTCCGCGAGGAACTGGCCGAGGTGTTCGCCGCCAGCGACGAACTCTACGACTTCTTGCACGCACCCGTCCAGTCGGGTAGCGACGACGTCCTCGGCGACATGCGCCGCCAGCACCAGGTTTCGGAGTTCCGCGAGGTGGTCGAGGCCTTCGACGCCCACCTCGACGACTGGACGCTCGCGACGGACTTCATCGTCGGCTTCCCCACCGAGAGCGATGCGGACTTCGAGGCGTCGCTGGACCTCCTCCGCGAGGTGCGCCCCGAACGCGTCAACCTCACACGCTTCTCGAAGCGTCCGGGCACCGACGCCGCCGAGATGAAGGGGCTGGGTGGGACGCTCAAGAAGGAGCGCTCGAAGCGCATGACCGACGTGAAGATGGACGTGGTCGGTGAAACCTACGAGCGGATGGTCGGCGACCGCCGCTCGGTGCTCGTCGTCGAGGACGGGACGGAGGACTCGCGGGTCGGCTACGACCGCAGCCACCGGAAAGTGGCGATCCCGGGCGCGGAGACGGCGGGCGTCGAGCTGGGCGAGACCGTCGATGTGGAGGTCACCGGGCACAACACGGTCTACGCGCTGGGCGAGCTGGTGTAGCTCCCCTTGATCCGGCCCCCGCGATCGAGCAATTCCGCTTCGACGAGCGCCGCTTCTCTCGCTGCCGGCTCCGAGAGCGGAAGTGGTTCGACCCAGTCGAGTCCGGACGCGACTCGTTCGATCCCGTCTCGACCGCTCGTTCGTGCGACTCCCCGAGACAGTTCGAACAGTACGAGCGAGGGCGCGAAAAACGGTTTGTCCTCGTTCGCTTCGAGGTACGTCACCGCGTCGTCACTACCGTCGAGATAGTCCAGCAGGAACGTGGTATCGAACGCGATCACCGTCGATCCCGCTCCCGGAGGTCACTGTCCAGTTCGTCCCGCGTTTCCTCGACAGCATCCCGGAACCCCTCGACGTCACTCATCATCCCGAAGCCCTTCAGCACGTCGCGATCCTCTCCAGTGAGCCGAAGTATGGTATCGGTGAAACTCTCACCCTCCCGCTTGTGTTCTCGCAATCTCTCGTATGCCTCTTCGGTGATCGTGAGGCTCGTCGTCCCTATACACGTACGTCTGGACGTACACGTATATAGATCGCCGGCGACACTCGGAAGCCCCCAGCGCGTTCCGCTCACCACTCCGGGAAGTACCGCCCGTGGAACCCGAACGGGACGGCGTGCGGGAGCGGCGCTCGCGCCCGTTCGTCGAGCGTCTCGCCGTCCAGCACGAGCAGGTCCGTCCGTTCCTCGTCCGTGTTCAGTGCCGTCACGAGGACGACGCCCTCGTCGGTGGGCCGGTCCGCGCCGGGCGCGCGGACGAAGATGGGTTCCTCGACGAAGTAGCCCGACTGTTCCCAGCGCCGGCTCTCGCCGGTCTCGACGTCGACTTTCGCGACGTGGTTGCCGTCGGGTTCGGCCGCGCCCTGCGCGTAGACGTACCGGTAGGGCTGTGTGCGGTCAGCGGGGGCGATCCGGGGTAGTTCACAGCCGTCGTAGAGCAGTTCGGTGGTCACCTCGCCCGTCGGGTTCCTGTCGGCCTCGCCACCGCCGACGTCGCTACTGTCCGCTTCGCCTCCATCGAGTGGGAGGACGAACCGCCGGAGGTGCCCGTCCTCGCCGCGCTCGAACCAGTCGTCGGCGTCCGCGAGGTACAGTCCCTCGACGACGCCCGCGTCCTCGTAGGCGACCAGGTCGACGACGAGTTCGGCAGGGGCGGCCCCCGTGTCGGCATCCCCGGCGGCGCGCTCGAAGGCGTTGACGTGGTGGAAGACGAACCAGGGGTCGGTCTCGCGGGTGACGACGCGTGCGCCCGTCTCGCGGTCGAGGACGTGAAAGCGCGTCCCGCGCTCGGGCTTCCAGTCGTAGTGGTCGACAAAGCCCTCCCCGCCCGGGAGCAGGAACGAGGCGACCGTCGTGACGAACGGGTGTTCCGTGACGACGACGTACCGTTCGGTCAGCGCGAAACTGTGGAGGTACGCTGGCGTGTCGGTCTCGATACCGCCGACTCGCTCGCGACTCGTCGACCCGTCGGGCAGTCGGTAGACGACGTACTCGGTCGTCCGGCCGAATCGCGTCAGGAGACCGAAGGTCTCGCCGCGGTGGGGGTCGGGCAGGACGTGCGCGCAGTTGATGTGTCCGCCGAGGTCGTCGGCGAAGGCGAACTCGCCGCGCGTGTCGAGGGTCGCGGGGTCGACCGAGAGATATCGGGGGACTTCGGTCATCGCGACCAGCGAGTCCGCGACGCGGACGACGTGGACGTTGCAGTTGTCGGTCGGGTCGCCGGTGAGCAACTGCCGGAGTTTCGCCAGGTAGCCGCCGTCGTCCGTGGCGAACTGGCCCTCGATGACGCCGTCTTCGACAGCGCGTCGATAGGTCTCCGAGCGCAGGAAGCGGTTAGTGTAGCGGACCCCCTCCGCGAAGTCGAAGCGGTGGAGCATGGCGAGGCCGTCGAACCAGTGGCCGACGCGCTCGCCGCCGACCTCGAACTTCGCGGGGCCGTTCCGGACGAGCGCGCCAGTCAGCCACTCCGGGATCGCGCCCTCGACCGGAAGTTCCCGGTCGCGTACTTCGCTATCGAGCGTCCGGAACCCCAGCTCGAAGCCCGCCTGCATCGACATACCTCACCTGGGGGCGGGACGCATTTAGCAACGGGGGTGGCCGGGCGCGACGCGAGCACTGCCGACTTGCCACTCACTCGTGATACGTCGGCGCCGCCGTCTCGACGACCTCGCAGGCCAGCACCTCGAAGTTCGCCTCGTCGGGGACGACGTCGACCGCGATGCCGGCCGCTTCGGCCGTCTCGCGGGTCGGTTCGCCGATGACCCCCACCACCGCCTCGTTCAAGCCCTCGATGGCCGCCTCGCGGATCCCTCGATCCGCGGCGGCGTCAAGGAAGTGCTCGACCGTGAGCGACGATGTGAACACCGCTGCACCGAGGTCGCCGCTCGCGGCCAGGTCGGCGGATTCGCCCGCTCCCTCGGGACGGGTCAGCCGGTAGAGGACCGTCTCGTGGACGGTCGCGCCTGCCGAGTCGAGCCCCTCGACCAGCACGTCAGAGCCGTGGTCCGAGCGGGCGAGTTCGACCGTCTGCCCCGCGACGTCGTCCGCGAGCGCCTCGACCAGTCCCGCAGAGGAGTACTCGTCGGGGACGATATCGGCCGGATAGTCGTGCTCGCGGAGCGCGTCGGCGGTCGCGGCGCCGATGGCGACGACCGTCGCGTTGCCCGGCTGCCAGCGCTGGTTTCCCCCATCCCCGGGACGCTCGCCGGCGACGATCTCGACGCCCGTCTTGCTGGTGAAGACCACGTAGTCGGCGTCGCGGGGGCGATCGCCGGTGGGTTCGACTGCGAGCATCGGGTCGGCGACCGGCGTCGCACCCAGCGACTCCAGCAGGGCGACGGCGTCGGCGAGTCGGTCGTCGGCCGGCCGGAACACCGCCACGCGCAACCGCGGTTCGGGTTCGTCCGGCGTCATTCCTCGGCCCCGTCACCGGCCGCGTCCGACCCCGGCGCGTCCACACCGTATCCGCGCAGGAACGCGACGACGCGCTCGCGCTCGCCGGCCACGTCGCCGATCACGGTGATAGCGGGCGGTTCGATCCCGACCGAATCGCGGGCGTCGACGATGGTGTCGAGCGTCCCCGTGGCGACACGCTGGTCGGGCCAGGTCCCGCGTTCGACCAGCGCGACGGGCGTCTCGGGGTCCATGCCCGCCTCCCGGAGCGCGGCGGTGTAGTCGGGAAGTTTCCCGACACCCATCAACACGACGATAGTACCCCCCGTCGCGGCGAGGGCCGCCCAGTCGACGGCCGACTCCGCCTTGGTCGGGTCCTCGTGGCCGGTGACGAAGGAGACGGAGGAGGCGTGGTCGCGGTGGGTGACGGGGATGCCGGCGACGGCGGGGCCGGCGATAGCCGACGTGACTCCCGGAACGACCTCGAAGGGGACGCCGTGCTCGGCGAGGTAGGCGGCTTCCTCGCCGCCGCGGCCGAAGACGAACGGGTCGCCTCCCTTCAGGCGGACCACGGTCTTGCCCTCGCGGGCGAGTTCGACCAGACGCTCGTTGGTCTCGGACTGGGGCGTCCGCTCGCCGCCGGCGCGCTTGCCGACGTCCTCGCGCCGGTCGGCGGGCACGAGGTCGATGATGTCGGGGCCCGGCAGTTTGTCGTGGAGGACGACGTCGGCCTCGTCGAGGAGGCGACGGGCCTTGACAGTCAGGAGGTCAGGGTCGCCCGGGCCCGACCCGACGAGGTAGACGGTGCCCGTCACGCGTCCTCGCCCCCGGCCTGTTCGTCGGTGTCGTCACTCTCGCTCGTGTCGGGTTCGTCGCCGTCGGCATCGCGGCGCGCCTGTTCGATCAGGTCGGCCGCACCCTGCTCGGCGAGGTCAGTCGCGAACGCGTGGGCGGCCGCGGCGTGACGCTCGACCGGCAGGTCACGGCTCCCACGAACCTCCTCCTCGCCCTCGCGGTCGAGGACTCTGACGGTCGTGCGGACGACCGGGCCCTGCAGGACAGCGTGGATACCGACCGGCGCGATACACCCGCCACCGAGCGTCTCCAGTACCGTGCGCTCGACGGTCGCCTCGACTCTGGTGTGGGGGTGGTCGAGTACAGAGCGAACGCCCTCGGCGAGGTCGCCCTCGCGGACCGTGACCGCGAGCGCGCCCTGTCCCGGCGCGGGGACGAACTCCGTCGTCGGCAGGCGCTCGTGGAGGACGTGGTGGAGCAGTCCCGCCCGGTCGAGTCCCGCCTCGGCGAGGACGATGGCGTCGTACTCCGTCTCTACCTCGCGTTCCAGCGCCCGGCGCTCGACCTCGGCGAGGCTATCGAACCATTCCTCTGCGGTGCGGTCGAACTCGCTGTCCTCGTCGTCGTCTTCGTCCCTGTCGTCGCTCTCTCCCTCGTCGCCGCTCTCGTCGCCCCGGTCGCCCTCGTGTACCTCGGCGTCGGGGTCGTTGTAGGCCGCGAAATCCGTCTCCTCGCCCTCGGCCTCGAGTCGACGCTGGTGTTCGCGCTGGAGTGTCGGTGCGAGGAGTTTCTCGACGCGCGTGTCGACGTTGCCCCGGAGCGGCTGGACGTCGAGGTCGTCCCGGTTCGCGAGCAACTGCGCACCCCGCCGGAGACTCGAGGTCCCCACCGTCGCGCCCCTGGGGAGGCCGGCGAGCGACGCGCCGTCGGGGGTCAGGAGGACGTCCCCGGGCGTCGCTCGCTGTGGGACGCCCGCGACGACGAGGTCCTCGGGCATCTCCGTGGGCATGTCTTTCATCGAGTGGACGGCCGCGTCGACTTCGCCCGCGAGCACCTCCTCGTCGAGGTCGCGGACGAACGCGCCCGTCTTGCCCAGCCGGTGGATCAACTCGTCGGTGATCCGGTCGCCGGTGGTCTCGACCTCGACGACCTCGACGTCGAAGCGACGGTCCTCGAGGCGCTCGGCGACTGCCGCGGCCTGGCGTAACGCCAGGTCGGACCCGCGCGTCCCCAGTCGGATCGTCCGGCCACGCGTACTCATTACGTCACTCTCGACGGTCGGGGGTGAAAAGCACCACCATCTTTTCCCCCGAACAGACACCCCCGTGAACGTCCGCGGCGGGGTCGACGCGGCTACGCCTCGTCCAGCAGCGTCTCGCCGTCGGCCATGCGCGCTTCGACGGCGTCGAGGTCGAGCGTGACGCCCAGTCCGGGTTCCTCGGAGACCGGGATCTCGCCGTCGACGATGACGTCCTCCTCGACGAAGTCGGCCCACCCCTCGTCGTTGCGTCCGTGGAACTCGACGGCGAGGTAGTTGGGGATGGCGACCCCGACGTGAGCGCCGGCCATCGTTCCGAGCGGCGAGGAGACGTTGTGGAGCGCCACCGGGATGTAGTAGTCGTCGGCGGCGCGAGCGGCGTCGACCGTCTCGCGCATCCCCCCGAACTTCGGCATGTCGGGCTGGAGGACGTCGACGGCCTGTTCCTCGATCAGTTGCCGGACGCCGTGGGTCCGGTAGAGGTTCTCGCCGGTACAGATGGTCGTGTTCGTCGCCCGCGTCAGTTCGCGCTGGACGTCGAGGTTCTCCGGCGGGACGACGTCCTCGAGCCACCAGACCCCGTAGGGTTCGATGGCCTCGGCGAGGCGGACGGCGCTGTCGCGGTCGTAACTCCAGTGACAGTCGTAGGCGACGTTGGCGTCGAAGCCGACCCGCTCGTCGATCGCTTCGACGATACGGCGCTTGTGTTCGACCGCCTCGGCGTCGAGGTGGCGGTTGTACGGGTCGTCCTCGCGCGAGCGGTCGGCGTCGAGGTCGAACTTCAGCGCGTCGTACCCGTCGGCCATCGCCTCCTCGGCGGCGTCGGCGTAGCTCTCGGGCCGGTAGGCGTCGTCGTCGGCCTCGCCCTGTTTGGTCGCCTCCTGGTGGACGCCGGCGTGGCAGTCGACGTAGACGCGTGCCGCGTCGCGGTAGCGCCCGCCGAGCAGTCGGAAGGCCGGTTCGTCCCGGATCTTCCCCGCGAGGTCGTGGAGCGCGATGTCTAACCCCGAGATGGCGCTGACGGTCGACCCCGCGAGCGACCCGAGATGCTGGGTCCGCTCGAAGAGATAGCGACAGAGCCGGTCGACGTCCCGGGGGTCTCGCCCCTCCAGCCAGTCGGCCGCCGATTCGACGGTGTCGCGCACGCCGGGGCCCCAGTAACACTCGCCCGTGCCGGTCACGCCCGCGTCGGTGTAGATTCGGAGGAACGTCCACGAGAACTCGCCCTCGACCTGTGTCGCCTGTACGTCCGTGATCTCGACTGACATGCCCCGCGTTTCCTCGGGAGGGCGTATCAAGCCGTGGGTCCCGGAACCCCTCGCCTGTGGTGGTCCCGGGTGTGCCACTCCCGGCCGCTCTCGTTCGTCGGGGAAGCCCGAACCGCAGCCGTCTTTCCGGGACCCACAGACTCAACTGTCCCCTCGGCGACAGGCGGCGCATGGACCCCGGCTGGGAGTTCGACCTCGACGAGGAACCGCGCGAACTGGACATCACGGACCTCGAACGCATCGAGCGCTTCAGAGAGGCGGGCTACGGGGGGAGCGTCGCCGACGCCCTCTACAACGTCGGCCTCCGCCGGTTCGTCTTCGACCAGGATTTCTTCTCGGTGACCGAGGGTGAGACACTCGTCGGCCGTGCCCTGCCGGTCAAACTCCACACCTACCCCAAGACAGAGGAGGTCGAGGACTACCTCGAAGCGAAGTGGGAAGCAGAGAACGACGGCGTCCACCCGCAGAAACTGATGATGCGGGAAGTCGAGTCACAGCCGGACGGCTCTATCCTCTGTTTCGACACGGGCGGGGACATGCAACCGGCCCACTTCGGCGAGATGAGCTGTACGCTCGCGAAGGCCCACGGCGCCCGCGGGATGCTCTGTTCGGGCAACGTTCGCGACACCCGGTACATCCGCCAACTGGAGGAGTTCCCCGTCTACACCCAGGGGACGGTGCCCAACTGGCACGGCGGCTGGGAGATCATCGAGGTCAATCAACCGGTCCAGCTACCGGGCCACCTCTCGCACACCGTCGTCGTCCGCCCCGGCGACTACATCTTCGGCGACTTCGACGGCGTACAGGTCATCCCGCGAGAGGTGGTCGACGAGGTCCTGCTCCGCGTCGAGGACATCTACGAGGAGGAAACCGAGGAACGCCACAAGATCGAGGAGGGCATGCCCATCGACGAGATCTACGAGGAGTACGGCGTCCTCTGAGGCGACGCCCGCGAGCGCTGTAGACAACTTTCTGATGTTTCATCGACCGTCGATCGAATCGTCTTCGAGACGTTTCGGGTGCGAATTTTCACTCGTGAAAGGTTGTCACGATCAGTGGTAACACATTTCCGGTCAAATTTAATATACCTCCCCCTGTAGAACAGAACGCGATGGTCTTCCTGTCCGTCTGACGCGAACGCGGTTCGCACGTTGGCTCTCGCCGGCGTGGCAGTCACCAGTCACGCGTTCGCCGCTGGGTATGCAGCGCATCGAGACACGTCTCGCTCCCCAACCGCACCCGCGACTCCCCCGAAACCCATGTACGATAGTCCATCCCCACGCGCTTCGCAGTCGACCGCACGGTCCGAACGCCAGGTCCGGGCCGAGCACCCGCCCCGCTACACCCGCGGCGGGCTCGCCGTCTACGTCACGCTGGTCGCCCTGACGCCGGTCGTTCTGGCGGCCGTCGCCGCCCCGGCCGTCGCGGCGGCCGCGGTCGCCGGCCTCGTCGTCGGCGCCTTCGGTACTCGCCTCCTCGTGCGGGCCACGCCCGGCCTCTCCGCCGGGACCGCCGTCGAACCCGCGAGCGAAACCGCCTGACGGCCCCCACCGCGACGACCGCCCGATGCCCCGCGTTGCGAGGGTCGTCACCCGCTGACGCCCGGACCGGTCCGCGGCCGCCGACGCCGCCCGACGGTCCGCCGGTTGCCGGTCCCTGAACGCCTATCTGCCGTCCGCCCCAACGAGGTCCATGCACGTCACAGCGGCGGGCGTCGAGGTGCCGGCTCTGGGCTTTGGCACCGCCCGCATGAGCGACTACGAGGCCGAGTACCGCGTCGTCGAGACCGCACTCGACGCGGGGTACCGGCACGTCGACACCGCACAGATCTACGGCAGCGAACCCGCGGTGGGCGACGCGCTCGCCGATTCGGATCTGGACCGCGAAGACGTCTTCCTGACGACGAAACTCGCCGGCGAGAACCGCTCGTACGACGCCGTCTTCGAGTCGACGCGCGAGAGTCTGGAGGAGCTGCGGACCGCCTACGTCGACCTGCTGTTGATCCACTGGCCGGTCGACGACGTCCCCACCGAGGAGACGCTGCGGGCGATGAACGACCTGCGCGACGACGGCCTTGTCCGACACGTCGGCGTCTCGAACTTCTCGGTCCCGCAATTGCGTGACGCACGCGAGGCGTCGGACGCACCGGTCCTCACGAACCAAGTCGAGTACAACGTCGAGAACAGACAGGACGAGTTGCTCGCCTACTGCATCGAGGAGGACGTGATGCTGACTGCCTACAGTCCGCTCGGCGTCGGCGAGTTGCTCGACGACGAGACCCTCGGGACCGTCGCCGACCGCCACGACAGGACTGCCGCGCAGGTGGCGATCCGGTGGCTCCTCCAGCAGCCGATGGTGGCGACGGTCCCGATGTCGTCCTCGCCTGCGCACGTCCGCGAGAACTTCGATATCTTCGACTTCGAACTCTCGGACGCGGAGATGCGCGAGCTGTTCTCGGTCGGGGGCGACCTCGACGCGGACCTGGCGGCGAGAATCGGGTTGTAGCCCGTCTGGGACCGGCAGACTGGCGACAGGTCGGAACGGTGGGGCCGGCGGGCCGGTGACAGGTCGGAACGGTGGGTCCGGCGGGCCGGTGACAGGTCGGAACGGTGGGGCCGACAGGTCGGCGACGGGTCGGAATAGAGGTCGCCCGAAAGGGAGAAGGACTTTACAGATTCCGGGTGGACAGGGAAGTATGGACGTCGACAAAGCCGTCATCCCGGCCGGTGGGTACGGGACGCGGTTCCTGCCGCTGACGAAAGCCCAGCCCAAAGAGATGATGCCGGTGCTGGACAAGCCCACGATCCAGTACGTCGTCGAGGAGGCCGTCGAGGCGGGGATCGACGACATCCTCGTCATCACCGGCCGCGGGAAGGACTCGATCGAGGACCACTTCGACCGCTCGTACGAACTCGAGGCCGAACTCGAGAAGAGCGGCAAGGACGACCGTCTGGAACGCGTCCGGGATATCACGTCGCTGGCTGACATCCACTACATCCGCCAGCAGGACCGCAACGGCCTCGGCGCGGCCGTCCAGTACGCCCGCGACCACGTCGGCGACGAACCGTTCGCGCTCCTGCTGGGCGACAACTTCATCGAGACCCAGACGCCCTGCATCGAGAAACTCGTCGACCAGGCCGAACGCCACGAGGAGTCCGTCGTCGCACTCGAAGAGATCCCCTGGGAGAACGTCCCCTCCTACGGCATCGCCGACGTCGAGGACACGTCCGGCGACAGCTACCCCGTGAACAGCTTCGTCGAGAAACCGACCCGCGAGGCGGCCCCTTCAAACCTCGCTATCATCGGCCGGTACGTGTTCAAGCCGGAGATCTTCGACCGTCTGGACGAGACCAGCAAGGGACCGCGCGGCGAGCTCGAACTGACCGACGCGATGCGCAAGCTCTCGGCCATCCGCGGGACCGAGATCGACGGCGACCGCTATCACATCGGGACCGTGCCCGACTGGCTGGAAGCGAACATCCGCATGGCGTTGCGCCACGACGACGGCCAGCTCAACGAGGTCGTCAAGCAGACCATCGAGGACGAACTCGCCCGCGGGAACGGCAACTGAGGGACCGGGAGATGACCAGTCCGGGCCCGCACAGGTACACTCATCCGGTCGGAGTGCGTAGCGGGCGCCATGCCGGACCGGATCCTCGTCCCGTTCGACGGGTCGCCCCTCGCCGAGCGGGCGCTCGAACACGCGGTCGAGTCCTTCCCTGAGAGCACGATCACTGCGCTCTACGTAGTCAATCCGGTGGACTCGCTCCTGGCCGTCGAGGCCCACGGCGCACCGGTGGCCGGGTCGTGGTACGAGGACGAACAGGAGCGTGCCGACGCGTTCCTCGCGACCGCCGCGGACCTGGTGGCCGACCGTGGCGTCGCGGTCGAGACGGCCACCGCGACCGGCCAGCCGATACACGAGATCCTCGACTACGCCGACGAACACGGGACAGACCAGATCGTCGTCGGGAGTCACGGCCGGGACGGCGTCGAGCGCGCGATCCTCGGCAGCGTCGCCGAGACGCTGGTGCGCCGCGCACGGGTCCCGGTAACCGTCGTCCGATGACCGGGAGCGAAACGGGTCGGGGTTGCCGATGAGTACGACTCGCGACCCGGCGACTCGACCGGACGAAGAACGCGGCGAGTCGCTCGCGACGACGACGTTCGAGGTCGAGCGACGCGGCGGCCGGGGCGATACCGGCGCCCTGACGGTCGAACGCGCGCTCGAACGGGCGACGGGCGTCCGGAACGCCGACGTCTCCTTCCGGACTGGAGCGGTCCGCGTCACCTACGACGAGGGGGAGACGTCCCCGGACGCGATCCGCGAGGTGCTCCGCGAACTGGGCGTTGGCCTCCGCGAAGGCGACGAGCGCGACGGGGACGAGGAACGCGACTCGGACGGGGCGACCTCGCGGTCGGAACTCCGGGTCGAGACGGCGTTCGTCGCGCTCACCCTCGCCGGGATGGTCGTCGGCCTCGCGGCGGGCTGGCTCGACGCCCCCGGGGCCGTTCGGTGGGGCGGCTACGGCGTCGCGTACGTCTTCGGCGGCTGGTACGGCCTGAAGAACGGTATCCAGACACTGCGCCACCGGTCGGTCGACATCGACCTGCTGATGATCGTCGCCGCGCTCGGCGCGCTGACGATCGGCGCGCCCTTCGAGGGGGCGATGCTTCTCTTCCTGTTCTCGCTGTCGAACACGCTCCAGCACTACGCGATCGGGCGGTCGCGCCGCGCTATCAGGTCACTGGTGGAGATGCGCCCGGAGTCGGCACAGGTGCTCCGCGACGGCACAGAGGTGACGACACCCGTCGACGAGGTTGCCGTGGGCGACGTGTTCGTCGTCCGGCCGGGCGACCGGATCCCGCTGGACGGCGTCGTCGTCGACGGCGAGAGTTCCGTCGACCAGTCCTCGCTGACCGGTGAGTCCGTGCCGGTCGCGAAAGGCCCGGACGACGAGGTGTTCGGCGGTACGATCAACGAGAGCGGGAGTCTCGAGATCGAGGTCACGCGCGGGTCACACGAGTCGGCGATCACCCGGCTCATCCACATGGTCGAGGAGGCCCAGAGCGAGAAGGCGCCGACACAGCGGCTCATCGACCGGCTCGAACAGCCCTACGTCCTGGGCGTGTTCGGGTTGACGTTCGCCGCGATCGTCGTCCCGCTCGCGCTCTTCGACACGGCCTTCGAGCCGACGTTCTACCGCGCGATGACGCTGATGGTCGCGGCCTCGCCGTGTGCGGTCGTCATCTCGACGCCCGCGGCCGTCCTCTCGGCCATCGCCGCCGCTGGCCGGCAGGGCGTCCTGTTCAAGGGCGGCGAACACGTCGAGACCGCCGCGGACGTCGACGCCGTCGCCTTCGACAAGACGGGGACGCTCACCGAGGGCGATACGCAACTGACCGACGTCGCCGTCCGAGAGGTGACGACAGTCGACGGTGACGTGGGCGCGAGCGGGACCGAGACAGGCGATGCGTCGCGCACCGAGGACGACCTGCTCGCGCTCGCGGCGGCCGTCCAGGCCCGATCGGAACACCACCTCGCACGGGCGACCGTCGACGCGGCCGCCGAGCGGGGGCTCGACGTCGCCGACGCCACCGGCTTCGAGGCCGTCGCCGGCAAGGGCGTCCGGGCGGCTGTCGGCGACGCGACGATTCACATCGGCAACCGGAGTTACTACGAGACGGTACTGGGCGACGTCGCAGTCGACGGGCTCGACGCCGGGTTCGAGCGGATGGAGTCGCTGGAGGAGGAGGGGAAGACGAGCGTGGTCGTCGCACGCGAGACGGACGAGGGGACGCGAGTCGTGGGATGGCTCGCGTACACGGACACCCTTCGACCGGGTGCGGCGGAGATGGTCGAGCGACTGCGGGACCTGGGTATCGAGCACGTCGTCATGCTGACGGGCGACAACGAGCGCGTCGCCCGGCGAATCGCCGACGAGGTCGGTATCGACGAGGTGGGTGCGGAGTTACTGCCAGCGGAGAAGGTCGCGACCGTCGAGGAACTCGTCGCGCAACACGACGGCGTGGCGATGGTCGGCGACGGCGTCAACGACGCGCCGGCGCTCGCGACCGCCGACCTCGGCGTCGCGATGGGCGGCGCCGGTACCGGCGTCGCACTGGAGACCGCCAACGTCGTCCTGATGGGCGACGACATCGGGAAAGTGTCCTACGTGGTCGGCCTCGGTCGCGAGACCCGCCGGACGCTATCGGTCAATCTCGCCATCGCCTTCGGCGCCATCGCGCTGATGGTCGGGACCATCCTCCTGCGCGGGATCCCCCTGCCGCTCGCCGTCGTCGGCCACGAGGGGTCGACGGTGGTCGTCTCGCTCAACGGGTTGCGGTTGCTCGCGTTTCGGGAGTAGCGAGACTCGAACGGAGTGAGAGTCTCGAATAGCGAGCGCGAGCGAACGGAGTGAGCGACACGCGAGCAGCGAGGCCTCACTTCGCTCGAATCTCGCACCTCAGTCGTCTGCAGGCGCCTCGACCGCCCCACCGACCCGTCGCTGGAGGAAGTCGTCGAGCGCCTCGAACATCCGCAACTTCTGGTCCTGGTCGGAGGAGGCGTGACCTTCCTCCCCGAGTTCCCGGTACTCGAAGTCGGCCGTCTCGCCTTCCTCGTAGCCCGCCTCCGCCAGGGCCTCCCGGAAGATACGGGCCTGGGAGACGGGGACGCGGCGGTCGTTGACGCCGTGGACGACGAACATGGGGGCGTCGACGTTCTCGATGTGGGTGACCGGCGACCGCTCCCGGTAGAGTTCGGGGTTCTCCTCGGGTGTGCCGAGGTACTTCACCATGAGCTCGGTCCGGAAGTGGGGCATCGTGTTCTCGAACATGTCCTCGAGGTCGGTCAGTCCGATCCAGGCGACGCTGGCGTCGTAGAGGTCGGGGTACTGGACCGCCTGCCAGTACGCCGAGTACCCGCCGTAGGACCCGCCGAAGACGACGACGCGGTCCTCGTCTATCCAGTCGCGGTCGAGCACGGCCTCGGCGGCGGTGGCGACGTCGCCCTGTTCGGCGCCGCCCCAGTCCTCGATGAGTTCCTCGACGAACTCGCGACCCCGGCCCGTCGAGCCACGGTAGTTGACCTGCAACACCGAGAAGCCGCGGGCGACGAGCACCTGCGTGTAGAGGCCGAACGACTTGGCGTCGCGAGCGCGGGGGCCACCGTGGGGATTCACCACGAGCGGCGAGGGGCGCTCGCCCGAGTCGTACAGGAGCGCACCGATCTCGAAGGTTTCGTACGGGTCGTGTTCGACCGCGTACTGGGTAGTGTCGGGCACGCCATCGGACGCGACGGTGAAATACTCCGCGTCGGCGAAGTCACTGGGGTCGAAGGGGCCGTACTCGGCCTCGATCAGCGTCTCGTACTCGTCGGTAGCGAGGTCGTAGGCGAGCAATTCGGGGCGGCGCGTGGGAGTGGTGTGGACGATGGCGAGACGGCCGTCGGCGAGCGTGTTCGTCTCCCCGCCGACGACGCTGGCGACGCCCTCGGGGAGGTCGAGTTCGCGGCGCTCGCCCGAGTCGAGGTCGTAGACGACGGGCATCGTCACCGCGTCGCGGTCGCGGCTGACGACGACCCGGGAGTCGTCGACGAACTGTCCGGGCGACTCCTCGTAGGTGCCGTCGCCGAGCCACGTCACCTCGTCGCGCTCGACGTCGTAGACGCCGGCGCGGCCGAGGTCCGTGGTGTTGTCGGCCACGAGCAGGCGCTCCCCGTCGGGGCTCCAGTCGGTCGGGGCGGACTCGGCGCCGACCTCGCCGAGTGCCAGATTCCGGGGGTTCGAACCGTCGGCGTCCATCAGGTAGACGTCGCGGTTGTCGTAGTCGTCGGTCTCGTTGGTCGAGTAGGCGACCCGCTCGCCGTCGGGCGAGAGGTGTGCGCCCCACACCGCCCGCTCGTAGTCGGTGAGTTTCGTCGTCTCACCACTCGAGAGGTCGTGACTGTAGACGTTCATCTGGCCGTCCCGCGACGACCCGAGGAGGAGCGTCTCGCCGTCCGCGCCGACGTCAAAGATCATCGACTGACCGTCCAGTTCGACGACCGGTTCGCTCTCGCCCTCGCGCGTGATAGCGTGGACGTCGTTCTGTTCGTTGCCGCCTTCGTCGAGGTGGTAGAAGACGCGCTCGCCGTCGGCGTCCCACCTGACGAACCAGCGAGCGTTTCGCGGTACGTCGCCGTCGGACCACTGTGTCAACTCGCCGCGCTCGACGTCCAAGACCTGTAACTCGTTGCGGCCCGTGACGTCGTAGTAGAGCGCCACCTCCGTCCCGTCGGTGGAGATGGTCGGGTGGGCCATCGTCGGGAGGCGCGCGAGTTCTTCGAGTACGTCGCCGTCGTCGAGGGACATACCCTGTGTGTCGAACCGGACGGACTTCAAAACTCGCAGAACGAGATTTCAGTCGCCTCGCGTATGTATCCCGTCCGAAGCCGCGTCGTCGTGTGCCCGCCCGACCGCCGTCACGAGTTCGTCTCGGGCGGGCGCGCCGACGAGATGTGAGTTGCAGTCACAGTCCGAGGCACCGAATGCCGCGACGGGGTCGAACTCGGCTGTGAGCGCCCGTGCGACGGCACACTCGACGTCCGCGTCGTGGGTCCGGACGGCCTGCTCGACCGATGCAGCGGGGTGACCGAGCAGGTAGTCGATGTGCCAGTGACTGGCGTCGCGCTCGCCCGCCGCGAGTTCGCGGTGGCGTGTGACCCGCGAGAAGCCACCGGGGCCGAACGCGCTCCCCGTGTAGGCGTACCAGCCCTGCTCGAACGTGACCGGGCCGAGCGCGCCGACTTCGACCGTCGCGGGGGCGTCGAACCCGACGACGAGCGTGTACGTTCCCTCACCGGTACAGGGGTCGGTCCCTCCGCCGGACATCACGTGGCCGTCGGTTCGCCGTCGACTTCGCCGTTCCGGTCGCCCGGGGCGTAGACGGGGCGACGGTGACGTCCGACCCTCCCCCCGTCCATCCGGAGATACTTGTTCGCGCGCGACTCAGTCCCGCTATGACCCGGCGGAGTCCGACACTGACGCTGGTGGGGGTATTCGTCGTCGTCTACGTCGTCGAGGTACTCGCGGGGTTCGTGGGAGTCCCGAAGACTGCGTTCGCCCTGGCGACGCCGGTCACGCTCCGTCCGTGGACGCTGGTCACGAGCGTCTACGCCCACGGCAGCGTGAGTCACCTCGTGGCGAACGCGGTCGGACTCCTGCTCGTCGGTCTCTTCCTGGAACGGCGCACGTCGCGGGCCCGGTTCCACCTGTTTTTCCTCGTGACTGGCGCGCTCGCCGGACTGTCACACGTCTGGGTCGGTCGCCTGCTCAGCGAGCGCCCCGCGGTACTGGGCGCCAGCGGCGCAATCTTCGCCCTGGTGGGCTACGTGCTGGCCGGGAATCGTGTCAGCGACACCGTCCTCGCGGCGGCACCGATCTCCGAACGGGCGATTCTGGTGGTGTTCGTCCTCGTCGCCGCGGCCGTGACGGTCCTGACGGCGGGCCCCGGTGTGGCGCTGGTCGCGCACTTCGCCGGCCTCCTGCTCGGGTTGCTGGCGGGCTACGACAACGTCCTGCGGACGTGACGACCCGCAGAACCGCAACTCCCGCCCGGAGCGGTTATGGGCGGCGCGTTCGTCGCTCCGGTCGTGACTCGCTACCTGCTCGCGACGGCTTCCGTCCACACGACGGCGGCGGCCGCCGACTATCTCGCCGAGCGCCTCACCGACGCCGACGAGGTGGTCGTGCTCACCGTCACCGACGACGACGACGCCGGCGAACCCGACGCGCGCGATGCCGGTGACGCCGCCAACGTCGCCCGCTCGCGGTTGTTGCCGGCGTCGGTCGAGGTCGTCGAACGGACCGGTGATCCCGTGACGGCGATTCGAGACGTGCTCGCCGACCGCGACGCCGACGTCCTCGTCCTCGGCCCACACCGGGGCGACCCGAACGCTCGCGGCGACGCCCCCGGGTCGACGGTACGTGCGCTTCTCGGGGCCGTTGACGTGCCGGTGGCGGTCGTCCCGCTAGACGTGTAGAGCAAGCTCTACCGAGCCTTGCCTCGCTTCGCTCGGCAAGACCATGTTTTTGCCGCGAGAGGCGGGTCGCGGGCCGTCGGCCCGCGACCGTATGTCGTGGCGGCGAAGCCGCCACGCAGTACCCGCAGGCCGCCGCAGGCGGCCGAGAATACCCGAGCGGGAAAAAGATGGGTTCGCACTGAAACTGATCGGTAGAACGACACGACTATCAGTCGCTCACACGCTGGGAAAGGTGGAGAATCCTCGGGAGCCAGTCGGGGGAGACTGGCACCCGAAATACCTCGTCTCCGGGTCCGGGTAGCCGGTCGGGGGGACGCCGGCTGCGCCCGGCCAGACTGTGTGGAGACAGGTGCTGGTGGAGTCGAGGTGGGGGATTGGGGGGAGACGACGACGGGTCCTGAATGTCGTCGCGACGGCACCTGGTTCGGATGCCGCGTCTTCACCAAGAGGCCGGGGGCGTAAAGTTGCTGTACCTAACTGCGTAGGCAGGCGACGATCTTGCCGGTTTCGGACACTGAGACGTCTGTTAACGGGTGACGTGGGAACTCCTCGAGACTCACAGCAGCTGTTCGAGCTGGTGGCGCCGGCGCCGGAGGTCGACCGCGGCGTCGACGCCGGGGTCGTCGGCGAGGCGGTCGACCGCCAGGAACGGGTCGGTACCCGCTCGCTCTGTCGCCTCGAGCAACTCGGTGATCTCGGTGCGATGGGTCGCCAGCGAATCGAGCAGTCCCACGAGGAGTGCGAGTGGGATCGCCGCGTCCGCGTTCCCGGGGAAGGCGTCGCTGACGTCGGTGAAGTCGGGGGTCTCGTCGGGCGGGTCGGGAACTGGATGGAGACGGAGACAGCGCGTACAGAGCGCCATCCCGGGGTCGTCGCCACGGAGGAGGCCCCGATACGCCGCCGGAACCGTGAACGCGACCGTGGACGCGCCACACGAGGGACAGTCCATACTCGACGGAGACTCGCGTGGGTGAAAAGTGTGCCCGGAGAGACCCGGCAGCGTCCCCGGTGAAGCGTCACCGGTCACTCTCGCTCGCAGCGTTCCCGGAGGGCCGCGACGACTTCGCGCTCGGCGGCGACGCGGTCGCCCGCGTCGATGTCGTGCTCGGTGACGACAGCGTCGGCACGGTCCAGTGCCGTCGCCGCGCGGTCGAGGGCCTCGCGAGCGCGGTCGGCTTCCCCGTCGGTCAGCGCCGCCTCCGCCCGTTCGCGGTGTTCGACCGCCCGCCTGACGTGCCGGTCGAGTCGATCGATTCCGTTCGCGAGCGCGTCGCCGGTTTCACCGGTCCGTGTCGTCCTGCCGTCTCGGTCCGTCCCGTCCGCCCATCCGGTCCCAGCGCTCGCCGGGTCGGTGGTGTCCGTCCGCCCCTCGACGCCCGACAGCGGGTCGGCGACGTCGTACCCGTCGACGTCGGCGTCGATGCTGTGCCACCACAGCCAGGTACCGGCCGTCGCGAGTGCCGTCATCCCGAGGGTGGCGACGGCGGCGACGCCCCACTGGATCGGAGTCGACGGGAGAGGGACGCCCATGAACGCGGGAGCCTCGTCGGCGATAGGTTCGTCCGTCGTCGGGACGTCCGGCCCGACGGCGACCGCGCCTTTCATCTCGAGTTGGTCGTGGGGCTGGCAGTAGTAGGTGTACATCCCCGGCGTCTCGAACGTGTGCGTGTGCGTGTGCCCCGTATCGTAGATGGTCGGGCCCGTCCCGCGCCAGTCCGACCCGGCAGGGCGACTCCAGTGGACGACGTTGTGGTTGTCCGAGACCCACTCGAAGGTGACCGTCGTCCCCGGGTCGACCCAGACGAACGCCGGGTCGAACGCGAACTTGGTCCGCCCGGCACCGACCGCCACCGTGGCCGACGACTCCCCCCGCAGGTCGGCGTACGCCCCGCCGCGTGCCTCGCGCACGTACTCCGGGAACTCCGGTCGGGTCTGTGCGGCGCTCGCCCGACTCGCGAGGCCGCCCGAACCCCCGAGTGCGCCGGCCAGCGCCGCCGACCGCAGGACGGCCCGCCGCGAAACCTGTCGGTTCTCGTTCCCGGTCATCGGGTCCACCTCCACCGGTCTGTCACGCGCTCTCTGTGGGGTCACTGCTCGACACCAGCGCTAGCGGGGCTATCCACAAAAGCGTGCTGAGCCACCCTCTCGAGAGGTCACTCCGTTCGACGGAGCAGCCACGGCTTCTCGGCGGAGTCGTAGTCGTCGATCTTCCCGCTGTGACTGCGTGTTTCGGGAGCCAGCACGCCGATGTGTTTCAGCTGCTGGACGAAATTGAACAGTACGTTGGTCCGGACGACGCCCTTCCAGACCGGCTCGTCGTCGTAGAGTCGGGCGACGCGACCGGTGCTGATCAGCTTCCTGGCACGCTTTCGGCCCGACCGGGTGCAGAACGTGTTCAGGAAGACGTTCGGAAACTCGTGGACGAGACGTCGAAGCAGGTCCGGGAAGTAGACCGTCGGCCCTTCCTTCCGGAGTGCGTCGAGCAACAGCCGGAACTCCGGGTGGCGACCGTAACAGTTGCGCAACAGTATCGCGAGCGGTCGATGTACTTCGACGACCGTCGACCGCCCCACTTCGTCTTTGACTGCGTCGAGGTCAGCCAGTGACGTGACGTCGTACCCCCGGAGTACTGTCGCAGCGAGGTCCCCCTGCTCGGTGAGTTCGTATCGCGTGTCCCCACGTAGCAAACCGAGCGAAAGCGCACTCCGGAGAGCCTGCGTCCCGGCACCGAACCCGTACTCGGCTTCGATGACGTCTTCGAGTTCGTCGCCGGCCAGCGGTCCGTGCCGGTCGATCGCGACAACCGGTGCGAGGTAGTTCAGCGGTTGCGCGAGCGAGAGCGTCGCGATGTCACCGCTGATGTCGCTGTGACGGAACCGCACCGAGAGCTGACCCTCGATGTCGACCACCTGTTCGTGGGATTCGGTCGCGGCCGGATCCGACCACTTCGACACGCCGCCGTCGTCGGCCCCGATAACACCAACGCCTTTCGATCGAAGCAGATCCGTGTGCTGTTCGACGACTTCGTCCGCCGCCGCGAGATACGATACGTGTGCGCCCTCCTGATACGTCATCGCCTGGCCGATACCCCGCAGGAGTTCACTCGACCCTTTGACCTCGATCGCGAACACGCGATCAGCGTTAGTGAACCCGAGGACGTCCGGATACCGGCCGCCGATCGTGATCGAGTGCGTCTCACACCGGTCGAGCACGTCCGCGTAGGTCTCCCGGTGTGCCCCGGGGACGTGAACGAGAGGCTGGTACCCCCGGTCGTCCAGTTCGTCTATCACGTGTCCGAAGACAGCCGGCTCGTCCATTCGACTGCCCAAACGTTGGTTTCCGGAGGATTAATCCTTTCTCCCGCCTCGTCTGCGTCGAGACAGAAACAGAACAGCGAGAGAAGCAGAACCGTCAGTCGTCGGCGGCGAGCGGTTCCTCGGTGTCCTCCTCGGCCTCGCGCTCGGCGCGCTCCTCCTCGTCTTTCTTGTCCTTGACCTTTTTCATCCGGAAGATCTCTTCGCGTTCCTGCTCTTCGAGTTTCTGCTCGATGTACTCCTGGTTCTCGCGGAGTTCGGGCAGGAGTTTGAACTCCAGGGCGTTGACGCGGCGGTTGGTCGTCTCGATCTCCTCGATCATCTTCTTCATCGCCGTCTCGACCTCGGCGGCGAGGATGATCTGTTCCAGCAGGTCCTCGTAGGCGGTGGCGGCCTCGTCGATGCGGGCGCTGGTGCCGAGCACGCCGTAGCCGCGTTCGTCGAGACTCTTGGAGACCTTCGTGGAGTCGATCTGGGGGATGAACACGCCCATGACGCTTTTCGATTCGGTGGTTATCTCGGGGTGTTCTTTGAGCGCGGCGGCGGCCCCGCGGACGGCGACGTCGCCGTCCATCGCGCGGGCCATGTTGATCGCCCGCTGGGCCTCGTCGTACTGGTCTTCCAGGTCCGACCGGACGTCCTGGGCCTCGTCCAGAATGTCCATGAACTCCATGATGAGGCCGTCACGCTTCTGTTCGAGCGTGTCGTGGCCCCGCTCGGAGAGTTCGATGCGGTCCTCGATCTGCATCAACTCCTTGCGAGTCGGTTTGACGTCGTCGGCCATTAGGAGAGAGTTCCGGACCCAGCCAGTTAACCGTTTTCAGTCGTCTCGACCGCTCGTACCGGTCGCTCGTGGCGTCCGCCCCGGGTGACGGTCCCTGCTCGTGCCGACGACGCGCTGGCACCACACTGGGGTAACGTCACCGCTCGCGCGCGGACTACCAGTAGCCCTGACGCCTGTCGAGGGCCGTCACGACGACGACGTGGGGCAGCGTCATCACCGCGATGGCGACCAGATAGACGGCGGCGACGCCCTCCAGCGTCGCGGCGGGCGCGGGCGCGGCCACCCACAGCGCCCCGCAGACGGCCAGGCCCCCGACGGTCGGGAGCGCGGCCTCGCGGGCGAATCGCCGGACTGCCGGGCCGAGTTGCCCCCGGGCGAGCGCGGCCGCGGCGGTCTCGTCCAGTGTGGCGACGCGGGCGACGTGACGGAGCGCGTGCCAGGCCGAGAAGTAGACGCCGATAGCGAACACCGGCGGGACGGTGAGGAAGAAAGCCCACAGCAGGCCCACCTCGCCGGCGTCGACCGCCCACGCGCGACGGTCCCCGGCCGCGAGATAGCCGAGCGCGAGCGTCGCGAACGTGAGGGTCGCGAACCCGACTCCGAGGGCGAGTCGCACCTCCGGGGTGACCGGCCAGACGAGGTCGCCGCCGAAGGGCGCGGCGAAAGCGGCGACGACCTCGCGGTAGCGCCCGGGGAACGCCAGCAGGGGCACGAGCATCGGCAACCCGCCACGGACGACGACGGTCAGTGCCCGGCGGGGGCGCGAGGTGAGGTGGTCGGCGCCGAACACGGCGACGAGCGGGTGGAGTTCCCCCTGGCCCCAGTGGAACCACGTCAGCGCGACGAAGGCGACGGCGCTCGCGACCGGGACCAGAAACCACGCGACTGCGTAGGCTCCGCCGACGACGAGGTAGAGGACGACCGCCCCGACGATCCAGCGGCGGTCGAGTCGCCCGGTCATCGCTCGCGGGAGCGCCGTCCAGTCGACGGCGCCGTGTGGGAGCCCCAGGACGAGGACGCTCGCGGCCAGCGGCAGGTAGCGCCACTCGGGCGGGAGTGCGAGGCCGGCAGCGAAGGCGACGGTACAGACGGCGACGGGGAGCCACGACAGCCACAGCACGGCGGGACGGAGCGTCTCCCGGACGCCCGCGGACAGGCGCGTCGGCGCCCCGCTCACTGTCGCCATCGGTCGATCACCCGGGCGGGCATGCCCACCTCGTCTTCGACCTCCGGACGGTCGGGGTCACCCGCCACCCGGCGCCACCGCCGGGCGACCCAGGGCAGGAGGACCAGTCCCTGGACGACGAAACAGTTCGTCACCAGGAAGAACGTCATCTCCTCGACCGGGAGGCCCAGCACACCGAACCCGACGGTGTACGTCTCGGAGATGGTCCAGATGCCGTTGCCGATGGCGATGCGGTCGACGACCCACAGGTAGACGGTGGGGACGCCGACGGCGAGGAGGACGCGCCGCCGGACCGCGAGGAGGTAACGCCAGCCGACCGCCCACTGGAGCGCGAACACGGGACCAGCCCACGCCAGGATCGCACCGAGATACAGCGTCGAGTCGCCGCCCAGAAAGAGGGCGACACCGACAGCGGAGACTGCAAGGCCGGCGAGCGCGCCCACCACTCTATCCCGCCGGGAGTGGCGGACGCTGGCGGCGACGGACCCGTCGACCTGGAACGTCCACAGCGCCGTCAGCAGCGGCTGGAGGACGAAAAAGAGCAGTTCGCCCAGCGGGATTCCCCACACCCAGCGGGCGACGCGGCCCTCGCCGTAGAACCACGCGCCGCGCTCGATGAGAAAGCGGTCCCACGGCGCCGTGTAGCCGACCGCGAGCGCAGTGACGACCACCACACCCAGGGCGCCCAGTCGCAGTCCGAGCGGCGAACGCCGTCGTCGCCACGTCAGCACGGCCAGCACCACCAGTGGTGGGACGATAAACAGCGCGTGGAACGCCAGGTAGGTGAGTGAGACCATGATGGGGTGGACCGCCCGGGTGGTCGACCGTTCGATTCGGGGTCCGGCGTCGGTGACCGGCGTCGAGCGTCTGGGCTCGACGACAGTGGGCCGACGACCGGTTCCGTCTCCGGCGAGCGGTGCCGGTCACGGCGCGCGTGCGCCGGGACCGACACCCGTCACCGGCGAAACCGGGTCGTCAGGTCGACGAGTCGGGCCACCCGACTCGTCGGTGGTCGGGTCAGTCGGCGGCCTCGGCCGTGCTGGTGCCGGCCGAGACGTCGTCGAGAACCTTCCTGCTGGACAAAAGCAGGAAGCCGAAGCCGATCTTCGCGGTGATGTCGAGCACCATGAAGCCGGCCGTCTCGATGGGCAGGCCGACGATCTCCAGTCCCTCGCTGCCGATCAGCCACCAGGCCGGGTACACCAGCCAGATGACGACGATCAGGTTTCTCAGCTGGGCGAACTTCGCGCCCACGTCACTGGACAGCGACTGGGCCTGTTCGCTGAGCGTGCCGAACAGGAAATACAGGAGGACGAGCAAAAAGCCCGTGCTGACGCCCCACCAGATCACCCGGCGCGCGCCGTCGTCGAGGCCGAACACGGCGAAGTTGCCGCCGGCCAGCGTCGCGACCGCGCCCGTCCCGATCATCAGCGCGTCGAGGCCGACGAGCGTGGCGATCTGGTTGCGACTCGCCCCCGCGAGCAACGCGAGGTCGAGCAGCAACAGCGGGGTGGTAAAGAACCAGTCGGTGTACCTGGCCCAGTAGATGAGCCGTTCTTCACCACCGACGTTTACCATCGTCGACCCGAAACCGAGGGCCATCGCGAGGTAGTTGACGAACGCGATGGCCGCGATCAGTATCGTGACGATGTAGAACTCCTGGCGTTTCTCGTTGTCTTCACCCCAGCCGGTGGCGATGAAGTACAACATCCCCAGGAACATTCCTGCGGTACCTATCCAAAGCCAAATTCCTTCGCTCCCTGGTTGTGGCATGACTGCACATGGTACTAGAACGCTTTCCGCAAAAACTGCCGTACCGAACTAGTTGGATTGGGGGCCGGTTACTCCCCGGGAACCGTCCGTTTACTTCACAGAAACGTTCTCGGTGGCAGTTTCGGCTTCGTTCGGGGGGTCGGGCTACCCGTACAGTTCCTCGAAGACCTTGCGCTGGGCGGCCCGGAGGTGCTGGTGGAACGTCGAGCGACCGATGTCCATCGTCTCGGCCAGGTCCTCGCCCGTCGAATCGCGGGGCCACTCGAAGAAGCCGCCGACGATGGCGGTCTGGAGCGCCGTCTCCTGGCGGTCGGTGAGTCGGTCGTCGATGCGCGCGCGGACGTCCTGACGGGTGTCGGCCGGGCGCTCGTGTTCGCGGTAGGCCCGCAGGTCCGCGCCCGAAAAGCGCTCCTCGACGGCCTCGACGACCGCCCGGGGCTGTGCCTCGGGCGGGATCTCGACGGTCACCTCCCCCAGGCCGCCGGTGGCGCGCATGTCGGTGATCCGGCCGCCGCGGTCGAGTAACAGGTCCACCAGCGGGGAGGACTCGACGATGAACTCCAGTACCGACCGGCCCGTCTCGCTCGTGACCGTCGTGACGCTGACCGCCTCGCTCCCGTCGGCCAGCGCCGACTCCACCGTGTCGGGGTCGGCGTCGGTCTCGAAGAACAGTGTGGTGGGGCCGTCGTCGCGGGCGACGGTCCCGACGTGGGCGAACGTCGCGTCGAGTCGCCGCGAGAGGTCGACGAAGAAGGGCGCGGTGTCCTCGCCGCCGCCGCTGTCGAGTACGAACTCCAGTTCGATCACCTCGTCGGAAGTGAGCAGGCGCTGGCTCGTCAGGTCGTGCAGCGCCATCGCCGTCGACTGGCCCACCGCCGAGAGGACGCGCCGCTCGGGTTCACTGAGCGTCGCGTCCGCACCGAGGGCGACCACGAGCACGCCGTAGTTCACGTCGCCGTACTGGAGCGGAAGCGCCGCCACCGCCGACACCGGTTCGCCGACGTACTCGGCGTAGGCGTCGAGCGTCCCGGTCTCGTCCTCGTCGGCGACGACCTGTAACTCGCCGGTCGCGATGGCGCGCGCGACGGGGTCCTCGCCATCGAGCGCGACCGAGAACCCGTCGGGCCGGTCGCTCCCGACCCAGGTGCTGGGTTCGACGGTGTTCGACGCGGGCGCGGGGTCGCCGACCCACGCCAGCGCGTACTCGTCGGTCGCGACGAACCGCTCGCAGACCGCCCGTTCGACCTCGGCGCGGTCCTCGGCACTCAGCAGGCCGCTGGTCACGTCCGTCACGAGGCCGTCGACCCGCGCCAGCAGCGCCTCGACCGTCTCGCGCTCGTCGCGGGCTTTCTCGGCCTGCCGGCGCGCCTCCTGTTCGGCCTCGACGCGTTCGGTCACGTCGAGTTGAAAGCCCACGTAGTGAGTCACGTCGCCGTCCGCACCGAAGATGGGCGCGATGTCGACCCGGTTCCAGAACCGCTCGCCGTCTCTCGTGTAGTTCTGTATCTCGACGGAGACCGGTTCGTCCCGGGAGAGCGCCCGGGACATCTCCGCGATGGCGTTGGGGTCGCTCTCGTCGCTCTGGAGGAAATCGCAGTTGCGCGCGAGCGCCTCGGCCTCCGTGTAGCCGGTCAGTTTCTCGAAGGCGGCGTTGGCGTAGATGAGCGGGTAATCGATCCGGCGGGCGTCGGCGATGGTGATCCCCACCGGCGCCTCGTCCATCGCCTGGTCTTTGAGCTGTTCGCTCACCTCCGGAAACGCCGGGTCGGTCTCTGAGAGGACGCGCTCGACGGCGTCGGCCAGCGCGAGGCGCTGTTTCCCGACGGGTTCGCGGGGGACGTAGTCGGCCACACCCGCCGAGATGGCGTCGCTCGCGAGGAACTCGTCGCCGTCGTCGGTGAACATGACGACCGGCGGGTGGGGGTCGTCGTCGGTCAGCCCACGGACGAGGCCGAGCCCCGACGCCTCGCCCAGGTCTTCCTCGAGGACGACACAGTCCGGGGAGTCCTCCTCGACCCGTCGACGCGCCGCCGCCGCGTCCGCGACCAGTTCGACCGTCATCGAGTGCTGTTCGAGGACTCGGACCCCCTCGCTCGCCCGGTCCTCGTCGGGGTCGACGTAGAGAACGTGGGGCGTCGACCGGTCCCCACTGGTAGCCATGCCACCCTCTTGCTCGCCCCACCCTATCAGCGTTACTCCGGCACGGAACGACACAGAGGATTTATCTCCGGGACGCACCCACTCCGAGGTAACACCGTTGTGTCCGAACGCGGGCGCGACACCGACACAATGCACGACGACACTGCAGTCTCGACCGACGGAGAGCCCGTGGTCCACCTGCTCGGGTACTCGGACCTGGAGAGCCTCTACGACGACCCCGACAGGGTCGGCGCGCTCGCGACCGCCATCGAACGCCGCCGCGACGACCGCACGCTCGTCGTCGGCGCCGGCGACACCACCGCGCTGGGCGTGCTCGCGCTTCTCACCGACGAGAGCCGGGCGCAGGCCCGTCCCTTCTTCGAGTCGGTCGCGCCCGCCGCCGAGACGTTCGGCAACCACGACTTCGATTTCGGTGCCGAATGGGCCGCCGAGTGGGCCGACACCGTCCCCCCGACGTACTGCTGTGCGAACGTCTCGACCCCCGAGGCATCCCACCCTCTCGAGGACGTGCCCGCCGCCACCGTCGTCGAACGCGGCGGCCGCCGGGTCGGGATCGTCGGCGTCGCCCACCCCGACACCGCCGACATCTGCGGCACGGTCGCCGGTCTGGAGTTCGGTGACCCGGTCGCCGCCGCGAATTCGGCCCTCGCCGACCTCGATGTCGACTATCGCGTGGTGCTCGCCCACTGCGGTGCCGAGGACCCGCGGGTCGCCCGGGATGTCGACGCCGACGTCGTCCTCGGCGGGCACCTCCACAGCCAGCGTGCCGACCGCTTCGACGGGACACTGCTCGTCCGGACCAGCGCCGGCGGGACCGAACTCGCCGAGGTGTGCCTCGGCGAGGAATCGACCGTCGCGGTCCACGAGGTCGACCCCCGGTCGTTCGACAGCGCCGGAGACCACCCCGGACGCGCCGCTGCCCTGGCAGAGACCTACCGCGAGCGCCGCCGCGAACTGGGCGTCGACGAGGTCGTCGCGCGCGTCGAGGACCCGCTCCCCAGAACCGAACGCGAGCGCTTCGGCGGGGAGAGTCGCGTCGGCAACTTCGCCGCCGACGCGATGCGAGCGGCGACCGGGCCGCTCGACGCCGTCGCGCCAGACGGCGGCGAGAACGGCGACGGTCCGTCGTCCGACGCGACGACCGCCGACCTGGGCCTGTTCCCCGGCGGGTCCGTCCGCACCGGCGATCCGCTGGCGGGCGCGGTGACGGTCGGCGACGTCGTCTCGGTCTGTCCGTTCGCCGGGCCGGTCGTCGAGTGTGAACTCGACGGGACGGACGTTCGCGCGGTCCTCGAGGAGGCCGCCCACCCCCACGACGGCGACCGGGGCTGGGTCCAGTTCCACGTCAGCGGCGGGCGCGTCGTCTGGACGGACGAGAACGAACTCGCCCGCGTTACGGTGAGCAGTGAGCCACTCGATCCTGACGAGCGCTACCGCGTCGCGACACCCGAGTACGTCGTCTTCATCGACGCGTTCGCACCGCTGTCCCGCGAGTCGGCGGTCGCCGAACACGACGAGCAGTGGCGAGCGCTCGTCTCGCACGCTCGCGCGGGCGGCCTCGACGTCGACCGTGCAGGCCGCATCGCTCGGGTACCTGCCGGGGCCGGCGAGTCACACGATTGACCGTCAGGGGCCGGTCGCGCTCCGAGGGGGTTCGCTGTCTCTGCGCGGATAGCGGGGGCTCGCGGATGGCGACGAGCGAACGACGAGAAAGACGAGAGACGACGAGCGTCAGTCGGCGGCGACTTCTTCGGCTTCGGAGTCGACGTAGTACTCCTCGATGTACTCCTCGTCGACGCGATTGAGTTCGTCCTCCGGGAGCATCGAGAGGAGGTCCCAGCCGATGGAGAGGGTCTCCTCGATCGAGCGATTCGTGTTGAACCCCTGGTCGACGAACTCGTCCTCGAAGCGCGCCGCGAAGTCGAGGAAGCGGTTGTCACGCTCGGAGAGCGCCTCGCGACCGACGATGTTCACGAGGTCGCGCTTGTCCTTGCCTTCCGCGTAGGCGTAGAACAGCTGGTCGGAGACGCCGCCGTGGTCACCGCGGGTCAGCCCCTCGCCGATACCGTCGTCCATCAGGCGCGAGAGACTCGGCGAGACGTTCACCGGCGGCTGGACCCCCTGGCTGTTCAGCCCGGAGTCGATGAGGATCTGCCCTTCCGTGATGTACCCCGTCAGGTCGGGGATCGGGTGGGTGATGTCCTCGCTGGGCATCGTCAGGATGGGCATCTGCGTGATCGAGCCCTCCTGGCCCTTGATACGACCCGCACGCTCGTAGATCTGGGCCAGGTCGGTGTACATGTACCCCGGGTAGCCACGTCGGCCCGGCACCTCTTCGCGTGCCGCGCCGATCTCGCGCAGGGCCTCACAGTAGTTGGTCATGTCCGTCAGGATGACCAGCGTGTGATAGCCGTGCTCGAAGGCCAGGTACTCGGCGGTCGTCAGCGCCAGTCGCGGCGTGATCGTCCGCTCGACTGCCGGGTCGTCCGCGAGGTTCATGAAGACGACGGAGCGCTCCAGCGCACCGGTGCGCTCGAAGTCGTCCATGAACTCGTTTGCCTCTTCGGCCGTGATACCCATCGCGCCGAAGATGACGGCGAACTCCGAACTCTCCTCGCCGCTCTCTTCTTCCTCCGGGACGGTCGCCTGGCGGGCGACCTGGAGTGCGAGTTCGTTGTGTGGCAGGCCCGACGCCGAGAAGATGGGCAGCTTCTGCCCGCGCACGAGGGTGTTCATACCGTCGATGGCCGACACGCCGGTCTGGATGAACTCCTCGGGGTACTCCCGGGAGTAGGGATTGATCGCCTCGCCGACGATGTCCCGTCGCTCCTCGGGGACGATGTCGGGGCCGCCGTCGATCGGGTTGCCCGAGCCGTCGAGCACGCGTCCGAGCAGGTCCTCGGTGACGGGCATCTTCATGGTCTCGCCGAGGAACGTGACCGAGGAGTTCCGGTCGATACCGGTGGTGCCCTCGAACACCTGGATGGCGACGTAGTCGCTCGTGGTGTCGAGCACCTGTCCGCGGCGGGTCTCCCCGTCCGTGGTCTCGATCTCGACGATCTCGTCGTAGCCGATGGGTTCGTCAGTCTCGACGAAGACCAGCGGTCCGCTGATCTCCGTGATCGTCTGGTATTCTTTCATTGTCAGTAGAGCTCCCGTAGCTGTTCGGTGATGTCTGCCTCGAGCTCGTCGACGAACTCGTCGGCCTCGTCGTCGGGCGTCGTGCCGATGCGGTTGAGCCGCGGCAGCGCCTCGATGTCCGTGATCTCGTCGACCGGCACGCCCGCGTCGAGGGCGTCGAAGGCCTCGTCGTTGAACGTCTTGATGGCGCCGAGGATGCGGTAGGTCTTCTCCGGCGGGCAGTAGCGGTCCACGTCGTGGAGCGCGTTCTGCTGGAGCCAGGCCTCCTTGATGTAGCGGGCCACCTCCAGCGTGAGCTGCTGGTCTTCCGGCAGCGAGTCCTTGCCGACGAGCTGGACGATCTCCTGGAGTTCGTCGTCCTCGTCGAGCGTGTCGACCGCCCACTGGCGCTGGTCGGTCCAGTCGTCCGCGACGTTCTCGGTGAAGTACGGGTCGAGCTGGTCCCGGTACAGCGAGTAGGAGTCGTTCCAGTTGATCGCCGGGAAGTGCCTGCGGTCGGCCAGGTCCGAGTCCAGCGCCCAGAACGTCTTGACGATACGCAGTGTGTTCTGGGTCACCGGCTCGGAGAAGTCACCGCCGGGCGGCGAGACGGCCCCGATGACCGAGATCGAGCCCTCGGTCCCGTTGATGTTCTCGAAGTAGCCGGCCCGCTCGTAGAACTCCGAGAGGCGCGCGGCGAGGTAGGCGGGGTAGCCCTCCTCGCCGGGCATCTCCTCCAGTCGCGAGGAGATCTCCCGCATGGCTTCGGCCCACCGCGAGGTGGAGTCGGCCATCAGCGCCACGTCGTAGCCCATGTCGCGGTAGAACTCCGCGATGGTGATCCCGGTGTACACGCAGGACTCACGGGCGGCGACGGGCATGTTCGAGGTGTTCGCGATGAGACACGTCCGGTCCATCAGCGGGTTGCCCGTCTGCGGGTCGGGCAGGTCCGGGAAGTCGTCGATGACCTCGGTCATCTCGTTGCCACGCTCGCCACAGCCGATGTAGACGACGATGTCCGCGTCGGCGAACTTGGCGAGACTCTGCTGAGTGACGGTCTTCCCGGATCCGAACGGGCCCGGGATAGCGGCCGTCCCGCCCTTCGCGAGCGGGAAGAGGCCGTCGAGGATACGCTGGCCCGACGTCAGCGGTTCGGTCGGGGTCTGCTTGTCGACCGTGGGACGGGCCTCGCGGACCGGCCACTCCTGGCGCATGCTCACTTCGGCGCCGTTGTCGAGTTCGACGACCGTCTCGGTCACGTCGAAGTTCCCCGACTCGACGGCCGAGACCTCGGCGGTCTCGCCCTCCTCGAGTGCGCCGGGGGGCACCATCACCTTGTGTTCGATACTGGCGGTCTCCGGGACGGACCCGACGACGTCGCCGCGGCCGACCTCGTCGCCTTCCTCGACCGCGGGTTCGAACTCCCAGGTCTTCTCCAGGTCGATACCCGGCGCGTCGACACCACGGTCCAGGAACGCCGACCCCATCTTGTCCTCGAGGACGTCCAGCGGGCGCTGGACGCCGTCGTAGATGGAGTCTAACATCCCGGGACCCAGGTCGACGGAGAGCGGTGCGCCCGTCCCCTCGACGGGTTCGCCCGGCGAGACGCCGGAGGTCTCCTCGTAGACCTGGATAGTGGTGATGTTGCCTTCGATCTCGATGACCTCGCCCATCAGTCCCTCGTCGCCGACGTACACGACGTCGTTCATTTTCGCGTCGAGGTCCCGTGCCTGGACGACCGGCCCGGAGACGCTCTCGATGACGCCGTCTTCGCGAACTGTCGTGTCTGTAGCTTGGCTCATGTTAGTCCTCGGCCATCAGGTCGATCCCGATGGCTCGTTTGATCTGCTCGCGGAGCCCCTCGGATCCGCCGTCACCGCCGAGGGTGACGACGACGGGTTCCACGCTCGTTTCGACGTCCGACCGTACGTTCCGGGAGAGGACTTCGAGGTCGTTTGAGTGCATCACGACGATGCCGACACCCTCGTCGTCCAGCATCTCCCGGACGGCCGCGTCGAGCTGTTCGTCTTTCTCGTCGTCGGGGATGTCCGCGAACTTGCGGACGCCGGCCAGCCTGAATCCGGTGGTGAAGTCCGGACTACCGACGACGGCGATCTCCTGGCTCATAGGATGACCAGTTCCTCCTGGATCGCGTCGGGCTCGAGTCCGGCCTCCCGGCCGCGCGCGATCGCCCGGATGTTGTCCACCTCGCGCTCCTTGGCGAGCACGAACGAGAGGACCGGACACACCGACAGCGGGTAGCGGTTCGAGAGCGCGTCGGCGTATTCGACCAGCGCCGCGTCCAGCGCGTGTTCGAACTCGATGAGGCTCTCGGCGTCCGAGAGCACGCTCAACGCCCCAGTCAGGTCGTCGCCGTAGCTGCTCTCGCGGATGTGGTCGACGAGCAGGTCCTCGTCGGCGACCAGTTCCCGCAGGTCGCTCCTGTCGAACAGCGTCCCGCCCTGGATGTAGTAGTCGGCCGGGTCCATGTCGGCGCCCGACCGCGCCAGCCGCAGCGCGTTCCGGAGGTTGCGGAAGTCGATCTCCGCCTCGAGGAACTCGACGTAGAGCGCGGTGGCCTCGTCGGGGTTGGTCGGCAGTCCCTCGATCAGGCGCTCGTAGAACGTCCGGTCGACCGCGTTCTCCAGCGGGACCAGCAGCCCCGTCTCCTCGAAGTCCTCGAGCGCTCCGGCCAGCGCGTCGCCGAACACCGTCCGGTCGAGCGCCGAGACGGCCCCGGTGACCGAGTCGGCGTCCAGCAGCGCTTCGATCTGTCGGTCGGTGAACTCGCCGGCGTCGATGAGGTCGGCCTCGATCGTCTCGCGGTCGACCCCGGAGTACAGCCCCCGGAGCACCGTCTTGACGTTCCAGGCGTCGAACTTCCGCAGGTAGCGGGCGATGTAATCGTACAGCCGCCCGTCGGCCCACCCCAGCAGGTCCTCGAAGTGACCGGCGAGGTTCTCGTTCAGCGCGTACTCGATGAGGTCGACGCCCGAGTGGCGCGACCCCAGCCGGTTCATCTCCGCCTGGTACTCCGACTCCTCCATGAAGCGGGCGATCTCGCCGGTGCCCATCCGGACGAGTTTGCGGTAGTCCTCGTCGTCGAACAGCTTCGCCCGGCGCGACCGGACCCGCGCGATGACGTACTCGTAGTTGCTGGTGCCGGTGGTTGGGGCCGAACTCATTGCTCGAACAGTCTGTCGCTCACTTCGCGGAGCTCGTCCTCCCAGACGTCCTCGAGCACCGAGTCGAACGTGTTGTTCACGCGGACCCGGGAGGCCTCGCTCCGGACGACCACGCCGCCCAGACAGGCGTACTCGCCACCGTACTCGAAGTCGTACTCGTCGGCCAGTTCGCGCAGCAGTTCCTCGTCGTCGGCCCGACCCTGCACGGTGACAGCGTCGTCGTCGTCGAACTCGACCGCGGCGGCGTCGAGCAGTTCCCGGGTGAGCTCCTCACGGGTGTCCGGGTCGAGGTCCGCCAGTTCCGCCTCGACGGCGTCGCGGACCTCCGAGAGGACCGCCTGCCGGGCCTCCAGACGCTCCTGTTTGGCTTCGAGCTTGGCGCTGGAGATGCGCTGTTCGCGCTCCTGTTCGATGGTCGCCTCGGCCTCGGCGAGGCGCTGTTCGCGGATCTCCTCGGCGTCCGCCTCGGCCTCGGCGAGGCGCTGTTCGCGGATCTCCTCGGCGTCCGCCTCGGCCTCGGCGACGATCTCGTCGGCCTCGGCCTCGGCCTCCTCGCGGATCTCCTCGGCGCGAGCGTTGGCTTCGTCTCGGATGTCCTCTACGACGGTATCGAGGCTCATTGTTGGAACTCGCGTCCGTCTAGTTCGCCACGAAGATGGTGACGAACGCGATGATGATGAGCGTCTCCGGCAGGGCGGTGAAGATGAGCGCCGGAACGAGCATGTCGCGGTCCTCGGCGACGGCCCCGACGGCGGCCGACCCGATACCACGCTGTGCGTACCCCGTCGCGAGCGCACCGAGGCCGACCGCGATAGCGGCGGCGGCGGTCGGTTCGAGTGCGGGTGCTCCCTGCTGCAGTGCGACTGCGGCCAGCTGTGTAGTAGCGTCGATCATGGTAGTCTGGATTCACTCGCGAGTTGTGTTTCCGTACGGTCGGACGTTTGCTCTATCGTGGGCTTAAAGCTTCCCAAATAGAACGGGTAACGCGTCAGTAATCGCGGTTTTCGGACCCGAACGCGTGCGACGAGTTCACACGAACCGGCGCCGCGACGAGTGTGATTCCCGCGGGTAGGCCACGGCTGTCGAGAGGGAGAGTCGAGCGAACGGATCGAGGCGAAAATCGAATGAGGGAATTCGGGGAACCGAGGCGAAAATCGAGAGGCCACCGCGAGGTTCGACCGCAACCGGCTATTGCTCGTCGGTGTAGTTCCGTTCGGTGCCGAACGGGCTGTACGTGCGGCCGTTGCCCTCGTAGAACTTCGAGAAGAACTCGAAGTACTCCAGACGGACGGACTGGATGCCCGAGGAGGTCACGCCCAGCGCAAGGACGATGAGGTGGCCGACGACGAGCACCGCGACGCCGAAGACGACCATCAGCGGCCCCATGTGGACCATCCCGGGGAAGAGGATCTCGGCACCCTCGTACGTTTTCAGCGCGTAGTCGGGCCCGTAGGTCAGCATGAAGTGCCACTCGTCGCCGTGGCTACCGGGCTCCGAGTACGCCCCCCAGAACAGGAGGTTGACGGCGAAGGCCATCCCGGCCTTGGCGAGCAGGACTGCGGCGATCCGCAGGTACGACAGCGCGTGGGCCAGGACGGTGTGGAACTCGACGAGTTCGTAGGTCGGCCCGAGCCCCAGCATCACCAGTCCGAGACCGAACAGGACGAGACCGGCGATCCCGACCTCGACCGGGAACCCGGCGAAGCCGAGCGCGAACGCGGTCGTCTCGCCCTCGTTGAAGACCTCGAACATGAAGTCGGGCTTGGCACCCTCGAAGAGGCGGCTGAAGATGAACAGCCACAGGCCGTTCAGCGCCAGGATCCACGACCCCGACTCCAGCAGCGCCTCCTTGGTCCCGTGGAACGCCCTGTTCTCGACGAACTCGAGGATGTACGCGATGTTCAGGTGGACGATGCCGAACGCGGTCGTGACGATGAACCACGCGCGAGCCCAGTAGCTCGTCGCCGGCGAGAGGCCCTTCTCGATGGGCGCGTGGTCGAGTCCGACGACGGCCTCCCAGAACTGCGAGGCGACGAGGTGCAGTCCGAAGATCTCGCCGTAGAGCACGCCGAAGACGGTCGTCGCGACCCCACAGGCGGCGGTGATGACGCCCAGGTTCTTGAACGCGTCAGAGTCGAAGTTCGCGACCAGGTAGTAGCCGATGCCGGTGTAGATCAGCCCGTAGCCGACGTCGCCGATGATGAACCCGAACATCAGCGGGAACGTCAGGAAGAGCAGGATAGTCGGGTCCAGTTCCGAGTAGTTAGGACGCCCGACCGCCTGCGTGAGCAACTCGAACGGTTTGGCGTAGCCGGGGTTGTCCTGGATGACCGGCGGGTCGTC
>Ga0207770_100090_pt1 | contig 79273 bp, 81 predicted proteins | sample A23E2SouthBayCA_FD_187729 | JGI IMG/M metagenome (GOLD analysis project Ga0207770, IMG submission 187729) | Aerobic enrichment media microbial communities from Eden Landing Ponds, California, USA - A23 E2 (SPAdes) | ecosystem: Environmental > Aquatic > Marine > Unclassified | place: Emeryville...
GTACTGGCGTGGGCGACCCGCTGGGAAAGTGCACTCGCCGTCTCGCTATTCATTGCGGTATTCTTGAGGTTATGAGCGGTGAGCGAGTCGATCGCTCCCACGCTCGATCTCCGCGACACACAGCGAAAGCGCCCGATACGGTACGCTTAAACGACTGAGTGTCCAACGACCACCCGCGCCAAGGTGGCAGAGTTCGGCCTAACGCAGCGGCCTGCAGAGCCGCCCACCGCCGGTTCAAATCCGGCCCTTGGCTTACTTTCTTGGTTTCGTCGCATACCTTCCTTTCAGCTGTGAAGCCACACGCCAAATATGTGGCCCTAATTATATGTATATGTAGTCATCACTTAGGGTGGCCAATGACATCGCACGGAGCCCTCCCTAGCCGACTGGTACTCACCGATCCGGATCCAGTCGCTATGCGGGATTCTCTCCGAACGAAGCTCCGGAAAGCCGGGCGACCCTTCGAACGCCTGATCTGGGTGGTCTTCGACGAGGGGTCGTTGGCAGACTTGGAAGCGATGTTCGATGGGTTGGAGCCGCAGCCGTCGACGATCGATCTCGTCCAGGTCGGCTTCGAGTCCCCTGAGGAAAGCTATCGCCCACAATTTGACCTCGCAGGCACGGACCTTCACACGACGACGGTTGCCCCGTTCAGCCTGCACACCCTACTCCACGAGATCGGTACGTCCCTTGAGGAATGGGATGTGGGCGAGCATGCTGCGTGTGTCCTGCCGCTGCCTGCTCTGCTAGAGGAGGTCGGCTGCACTCGAACAGTTCACTTTCTGGAGCTGCTCACCCCCACACTCACGGAGGTCGGAGCAACACCGTACTATCAGCTGCCTCGGGGAACCAAGCACGAGCGGCTTACGGACCTAGCACTAATCGACGAGGTCATCGACGCGAGTGACGGGACACGAGCCGATCACAAAGAGAGGTTGGCAGACAAATTGCCTCTCTCGATGGATGTGGGAAGCCTGCACTCCCAGCGGTCGGTAACCAATAAACCCATCCACACGCTTCAGGCTTGGACACCCTATTTGTGGGTCACAGCGATCTTCACCTTCGGATTTGGGGATATATTCACTACAGTTACCGCCTTGGAGAACGAGTTCGCTGTTGAGGCCAGTCCGATAGCGGCGGATGTCATCGCTGCCAACGGACTGGGATTCATCTACATTGTAAAAGCGGTGATGTTTGGTTTGTTCTTCCTCCTATGGGCGGTCTCCCCCCAGGATATCCGGGTTGGAGTCCCATTGGGGCTGAGTTTGCTCGGTGTGGGTGTCTTGGTCTGGAACCTTCTTATACTTCTCCTAGGATTCATTGTCTAGAATTAACACGTCGACACGAAAATTCTCACTGAAACCGTCCGACACGCCACAAGCTACTTACGCTATCCTCTAAAAATGGTGACTATCTTGGCAGACGAGATACGAGGGGACAGTTCGGCAAGCACCCACGAGTCGTTCCAGGAGTGGCTAGAGTCGGTTGCGGCGTCGGAGGGGGTCTCTCAGGAGGAAGTTCTGGACCAGATGATGTCCTCCTACTGGATGCTCTCCGAACTCTCGGAAATGATGGACGAGGGTGATTACGGTAAACTTAGCGGCGGTTCGAGTACCACTGACCAGCAGCCGACCTCTGACCAGCACCAGTCTGACGCCGATCAGGATGATGCAGACGCCGAAACAGAGTTCAAGCAGATCATCAAAACTGCCAAACTACTGAACGAACCCTCGGATCCTACTGATACTCCTCAGCAGGGGACGGACCCACAGCTGGTCGATAAATTTGATCAGTTGCATGACGATGTGGATCGGCTGGCCAACCGAATCAACGAGTTGGTTGATCATCAGCACGACTCCGATTCGGCTGCCCCCCCCGACAGTACGGAGATCGAAGACCTTGCGGATTGGGTTGAGGAGTTAGAAGATAGAGTTACGGACCTCGCTCAAACCGTCGAGGCCAACGAGGAACGGACCGACGAGAAATTCGACCAAGTTGAAGATATCCTTGAGTATCTGGTCGGCCGTGTCGATGAGTTCGACAAACGGATCGACGATCTGGCGAACGAGGTAACGCTACTGGCAAGCGAGCCGGACGGAAACTCCTTAACAGATCTCAAACGTGAAGCGAATCAGAAAGAAATCCGAACGGCGACCTGCGAAGCGTGTGATTTTGTGGTCGATATCGGACTGTTGGAGTCCGCGAGGTGCCCGAACTGCGACTGTCAATTCGACAGGATCGAGACCGAGGATCGTCTGTTCGGCCTGCAGCGCTCACACGTGCTTTGCCGGGCGCCATCCGAGCCCGAGGATGGTGTTCCGATAAGCTGATTCGACGTTGTTTCGATAACCGTTTTTGTATCTGTAACCGAGACTATGTCGATGAAGTACCGCCTGCAAGCACGGTGAAGTACCGACAAGAAATAGTGTGCCACCAACGAGATTTTTGTCGTGAAATTCGAAGAGAGACATCTCTGCGATCTCTTTATTTCCGATATAGGTGTTGGAAATACAACGATCGGTTCCGAGACGAACCGATCGCTGCGTACAGCTAGAACCGTTTATGATTGAGCTGGATCACGGTCTCGTTAACAGCAGCGTGACCAGTCAGCGCCATCGAACGGCTGAAAATATACCCTCTGCATCAATTGTGAACGGTCGATACCCAATGTATCGAGATGGGATCTGATTGGAATCAAGTCAGATAGAGCGAATACCGATCTTCATTGCGAGCTTGGGTGCCGCCTCTCGTTCCTGAACATTTCTTTCGAAGCAGCCGTTACCCCGATGAATCGGCCGATCTCGAGATCGACCTTCATAGATCGGTCTGACTTTCCCTGTCCTTATTTGCCCATCGTCCCGGCTGAGCCGCTATTTTTAACAACTAGTGAACCAATCACCGACTACCTCGTGGTTCCAGAATAGCGAATGTATAATCCTATAATACCGGCCTTGGGGGAGGACTGAACAGTGGAAGACGGCGGAGATCGGAAGGACCGTTCGGACGACGAGAAAGAGTCCTCGCTCGAGAACTTGGCCGAGTCCGTCAGGGGGCGGACCTCAGGCAGTGACGCATCCGCAAGCCCAAACGTTGACCTCTCGAATAGCCAGCAGGAGGAGAGTAGCACTTCTCTCGATGAATTGGGATCTGAAGTCGACCAGGATGTCGAGTTGCCGCTCATCTCGTCCGAAGTCCCGGCGGCATCAAATATTCTCCTCCTAGGCCCGCTTCGAGACACGGTAACGGACGGCCACTGCGTCAATCTCTTGACGCAGGCCGCGACCGTGGACACCCATGTCGTGATCGTGACCGTAGCCAAATCGGTGGATGCGCAACTCGAGCGGTGGCGTACTCACGCGACAAATTTTCCGGGCGGAATGACGATTCTGACTCTCGGTGAGGACAGTCGTGGGGCGGAGAGATCGTCAACGGTGTCGACTCCCGCCGGCCCGACCGAGGTCACGATCAAGACGCTTTCTGATCCATCCGACTTGACCCGGCTCGGGATTACACTCAGTCAGCAACTGACGGCGGCCGCGGAAGACGCTGAGGAGGTGACGCTCTGTCTCCACTCGCTGACGGGGTTGTTACAGTACGTTTCCGCGGAGCGGCTTTTTCGGTTCGTTCACATCCTCCAGAAGAAAGTCGAGATGCTTGATTCGGTTGCTCATTATCACTTGGATCCTAGTGCGCACGAGGAGGAGGGCGTCAACGTCTTCCGATCGCTCTTCGATACTGTCGTCACGATCTCTGATGACGGGACACTCGAAATCGAGTCTGCATCGGGTTGAATCGGGTTTCGTACCCGCCAGCTAGAGTCGATCTCTCCTCTTCGTACTACTGGTTAGACCGGAGTTCTGGTGGCGCGCCCTCGTCGCCGATACGCATGTCCCGACTACGGTACAGCTGGACGAATGCCGAGATACCGAACGTCACCAGGACTACTCCGCCCCAGGCGAGTTCTGGGACGGTGTCGAACGGCGCTACGTCCTGCCAGGCTAGCACGAGGAGTAGCGCGTTCGCGAGCGTCAGCCCCGCGTAGTAGATGCTCCAGGGGACGCTCTCCTCGGGCACTACTTCGAGATAGAGGTCCCGAGATTCCATCGGCCCGGAAAGCTCGACCGTCCCGGCGTCTTCGTCGTACTTGACGAGCCCCTCTTCATCCATCGTCGAGAGATGAGACTGGTAGAGTGCGATGTAGACTCGCTTGCGTTCTTGGGAGTTGAGCCGGGAGACCGGCTTGTCGTTCTCCCAGGCAGCTACCTGCTCGGCAAGGTCGCGAACCGAGACGGGTCCACCGCACTGTTTGAGGTAGTGGAGCGTGTAGCGCCGGCGCTTGTGCGCCAGCGCGCCGTAAAGGGCCTCCTCATCGGGTTGATTAGTCTCCTTTTCTTCCGTGGACTCGACCGCCATGGCACCTTGGACGAGTGTTGTGTTTGTTGATTGGGATATAAATCCTCTCATACTTTTGATCCTCAATCATTTTCGAAGTGAGTTGGTCCTCCTCGACCGCCAAAACCGCTGAATTCCCCCCCCCGTTAGGACATCCTAACCCATCGTTAGAGCGGGCCAACAAAGGGGAAGGGGGATAATGGGTAGGTAAGCCCAGTCGGGCTGGGAGAGCCAGTCCACGGGCGCAACACCAAACCCAACCATGCGACCCAAAGGAAAACTGTTCGCACTGCTCGTAGTCTTCACGGCGATCGGTCTCGTGACTGCGACTGGTGCGTTCACGACTGTGCAGGCGGATCGAACAGCTCAGGTCAACGTTGCTGGCGACAGTGCAGCGCTACTCGCAATCCAGCCCAATGAGAGCAATGGTGGAAACGGCGTGGATGGCAGCAACTACGTTCAAACCGGGGATACGATCACGATTGACTTTGACGGGACCGATGATAGTGACCTCGGAAACGAAGGTGCAAATGGGCTAAACGGAAACGCGAAGACAGTCTTTGGAAGTCTGTTGAATATCACTAATCAGGGAACTCAACCTGTAGAAATCAATATGTCGGTTTCTGTCACCACTAACGATGTTTCTGGCATCTCTGATAACTCCAAGATTTCCAACTCGATTATAATCAAAAACACAAGCGATGGTACCGACTTGACCAGTGATTCCGTTACTCTAGATACTGGCAATACGATGACAATTGACTTTATCGCTGACCTTCGAGACGATAACGGAGCCAAGATCACGTCCGGTAATTTCGATCTCACAATAACGATCACCGCTGACCAGTCTACGGCCTCGTAAAAAACCGACCGAACGCCGTTCCTAGGGAGACACCGTTCCCGGAGTCTCCAACCTGATAGCCTCTCGTATTCAACACAATGCACCCCCCCAGCCTCAAGTCCGTCCTGTTCGCCCTGCTCCTCTGTGGGCTCGTCGTGCCTACGGGCGCAGTCGTCACGGATGGGGCTGGGGACGACGTGTTTGAGCAGAACGGGATCGTCCTCAAGCCGGCCGACGGACCCAACGGTGAGTACGCCAGCATCGGCGACGACGGCAACATCACTATCGAGATCACGAACCCCGGTGTTAACGACAACGGTATCACCGTCATCCGGCAGGTTTTCGTCATCGAGAACACCAGAGAACAACGGACGAGTGTCTGGTTGACCCACGACGCCAAGGGGGCCGTCGCACTCTACGAGAACGTCTCCAGCGGCGTGCTTGACGGAACTGCCGTCGACCGCCGGTCACTGGTCGGGGCGGAGAGCAACGAGACGCTTGCCCCGGGTGAGCGACTCGTGGTGAGCCTGGCGATTGACACCCAGGGGAACGAGACCAACGTGGGTGAGAGGGTTATGTCGGAGATCACGCTCCATGCCCAGCAGGCAGGCATGCCCACTGAGACGCCGACCGAGACCGAAACGGAGACCGAGCCGGATACCGAGCAACCCCCAACAGAACGCGAGACGGCGACACGGACTGCAACCCCCCAGCCGCTCGAACCCGACGAGAACGTCTCCGTGGAGTTCGATGATTCGGCCCTTGACGAAAGTTCAGTTTCGGTAACGCGTGTTCCGGTTGAGTCGGTAAAGAACGTTCGGCGTGGGGTAGATCCCAACCCAACCGCAATCATCACGAACCAGAACGTCACGAAACAACGTGCGGATGTTCAGTCGAGGCTCAACGACTCAGGCATCAACGGTATCACTACTGTTGGCCAGTCAGTGGAACTGGAGGGAACTCAGTCCTACATTACCAGCTCGGATGGCGTCGATCGTGACCTTCGGATCGTAAAGGCAGTGAACATCACCCCTCCAGCCGGTAGTGAAGACTCTCCAGCCACGGTTCGGATGCGAATCGACCGGGAACAGTTTGGCTCGACTGATCCGGCAAACGCCCGCGTCGGCCGGCTGACGGAACGCGGATGGCAGTTGCTCAGCACCACCGTCGTCTCCTCGAACGAGGAGTCAGTCGTGCTCCAGGCCCGGACGCCCGGGTTCAGTACGTTCGCCGCGTTCACATCGCCGCAGGTCACCTACGAATGGGCCCTACCCAATGGATCGAAAGTTTACGGCGAGGAAGCTCGACCGGAGTTTGAGGAGCCGGGCGTGTACAACGTCACGTTGACTGTCCACGACTCTCTCGGCAACTCCGACACTACTAATTTCACGATTCTGGCGAACGACAAACCGGCTGTCGATATCGAAGTTCCGGAGAACGTGACTGCAGGGACGGAAACGATGCTTCGGGCAAACGTAAGCAACGAGGTCGGAAACGCCACGGTCACCTGGACCCTCCCGAACGGGACCGAGGTGACCGGTCGAACGCTCAACTACACGTTCCAGAACGGATCCACGACGGTCGATGTTCGAGCGGAGGACGAATACAACGCCACCGGTACCGACGAGGAAACGATCACCCTTGGTGCTACCGACCAGCAGCGTGGAGTGACCCCCATCCTAGAATCAGACGGGTTCGATCTGCTCGTCTGGGTCGTCCTAGTCGGTGTGTCCCTAGGTGTCCTGTATGGTCTCCATCGATTCACGGCAGTCAAACTCCCGTCGCCGTACACGTGGCTGGTTGCTTGGTGGCGACGCCACACCCCCGACATTGTCACTGTGGACTCTCCAAGCTGGGATGTTCACCGATCACGGTTCGAGATAGACCGGCTCCGCATCGACGATCCCGGCGACGACCTCTGCCGAGTCGAACTCACCCTGGCCACGAGGGATGGTGAGAGGATCGCCCGGAAGACGATCGAACTCACCGAAACCGGCCGCTACGACTCGACGATGGTCAGGATTCCCGGGATTCAGGCGACGGACATCGACCTCCACGGAGAGTATGTCCTACACGTACGGGCACTCGACGTCGCGACCAACGAGGCGACCGCGTCGTACGGGGTTGTGATCACGACGCCGACACAAGCCCGTCCAACGAGGCAGTCGCATGTTCGCACGCCGGACTTTGGCGCGGAACAGGCCGACTAAACCCTGCTATTGTCTGCGGGTGCGACCTCTCACGACGCTACTCAGAGCCTGGGAGACGTTGATGCGAACTGGCTGATTCGACTTTCCTCACATAGGTGAAAGCGATCGTCCCGATACAGATACCGCAGTCCCGTTCTGCTCAGCCACCATCTCCCGCTGTGGTCTGTTTTGTCTCCGCTTACTGTTTCCATCAACGTCACAGACGGTAACAGTCTGTGTGTACGTCTCCCCCTCGGAACATCGTAGGACGGCTCATCAGGATTGAGTTTGAGGTTTTGACCTCGTATTGTGGCCTGATTTTGGGACGGTTGCCGCTCTAACAGGCCCGCCGCATCAGTATATCCTAGCGGGGCAGCCTACGACGATGACTTGCTTCCCAACCCTCGCCGGAACTAAATAGAACCGCCATTGTCAATCTCGGAGATTACGCCTTTCTACGACCACTGGAATGAGTGCAACCGGCAAATACATACGGATTCATCATAGAGATTAGCCTAACGGACCGATTTCGACAATGAAACGATCACGCCGTCGTAGGGGTGTGTCCCGTCGGAAGCTCCTCGCGGGCGGATTGATTGTAACCGGTAGTGGTCTGCTTGCGTTCGATACGAGCGCGTACTCGCAGGTAATCGCCGAGCGGGGGGCGACGTTGGGTATGGCGGCGGACGATTCGGCACTGCTTGGCCTTGACACAGCTATCGCAGCGGTGGGTGTCGACGGCGGAGATTTGGTAGGGATCACGAACAATACGTCTGAACAATTGACCGTCGACGTTTCGCTCCAGAACCCCCAATCCGGCGAATCGGTCAGTCCATCGCAGGCCTCGCTGGCTCAGGATGGGAGCCAGCAGTTCACCTCCTCGATTAGTGCAACCCGGTCGACAGGGACTCCGGTAACGATCGACGTTCTCGCCACCGGATCGAACAGTGAGATCAGTCTTTCGCGGACGCTCACCACGCCATCGCTCCCCTACACAATCTACGATAACTCACAGAACAACAACACAGAGTTCGAGATTCAGTACGAGGTCGACAACGTGCCGAACTTCGGCTCGATCACGATTACCGTCGACAACGTATCCGAAGGATGGGTGAACACGGAGACATTCACCCGAAACACCGACGAAGGAGTCATCACCTACGAAAAGAGCGGGACTGGCGGAGACGACCACGAAATCACGTTCGAGGTGACCGACGCCGACGAGGGGACAGTGATTTTCAAGACAATCACCAAAGCCTCGACCGGGAGCGACAGCGGGGAGGGAGACACCGGCGACTCGAACGACCCAACGCTTGACTGGTTCTTCGTCGACGATCTCTCGAACAGTTCGGATGGCGGCGTCTACACTGTCTATTACAAGGTTTCCAACACGGACAGTTTCGGCGAGGTGTCGGTCAAGTTCGACAGCCAGCAAAACTGGATGGACCAGACGATCACCTCGACACAGAACCCGATTGGGAAAGTGGAGTACTCGAAAGGTGGTGCGAACAACGCGAACTTCAACATCACGGTCAACGCCAAGAAGAGTTCAGGAATCGTCGTTGACTCCGGGACCCGCTCAGATGTCTCGGATGGTACGAACCCGTCGAATCCCGACATCTCCCTCAGCGATAGCCCTACACTCGGCACACAATCCATCAGGGATCTTTCGGGTGGCGGCCAAGCTGACTACGAAATCGACTACAGCATTACCAACACTGAAAGATTCCACGAGTTGACAGTTTCTTTCGAAAACACGGACAGTGCGTACGCCACCCAAACAAAGACTAACACAGCTACATCGGGAACGATCTCTTACGATCCCAAGTGGACAGAAGGCGACACTTACAATATCAGAACTCGCGTCTGGGAGAGCCGGTCAGGTGTGAAGCTCCCGGTTGAGACGACGGTTGTCACCGACGTTGCAGACGGGACTAACCCGTAAACGGCTGTACGGCCGAAACATTGATACACGAGTGATATGATCCATGGTCCGAGACTGGGACTGGAATTTTGTTGATTTGGAGTTCAGACAGTAGATATAGTTTTTTATCACCTGAGCCACGTGAGTACACTCACCCCACTCGCAGGGCAAGTATGTCTGTCAGTAGCCAAGTGAATCTGTTCGTCGCCGAGTACGGCACGATCGTGGCCGCAGCCATTGCGGTGCTCGGCATTCTGGCATTTGTGGGGGCAGGAACGACCTACATGAACCCTCCTGTCGAGCAGGTTTCAGAGCAGACCAACCAACAGTCGTTCGCGACAGGGGTCGACACAACAACCGTCGTGACAAACGGCACGGCGCTGTACACCGAAGGTGAACAGCTCCGGAACGAACCGGTCTACTTCACCCAGGCCTCACCGAACCTCACCTACCACCTCTGGGCGACCGTCCCGGAGGGGCAACCGGTAACGGTCTCCCAACGCCTGACACTCAAGCTCACGGGAGCACGAGACGAGAACGTGTTTTACGAGTCCCGGCGCGTATTTGCGGCCGACCGGACGAACGTCTCTGACGGCCGGTTCTGGACGAACGAGACGGTGAATATGTCGAACATCCGTCAGTTGGTAACCGAGAAACGTGGTGCGATCGGTGCTGTCGGGACGATGTCGGTGGAACTCAAACTATCCGTGACGTACCAGACCGACGAGTATGAAGGGTCGCTGAACGCCACTACCCCGTTGGTTCTTTCTGAACGGGCCTACTGGCTAGGTGGAAATTTGGCTAACCAGGAAACCAGAAGTACGACAGTCACCCGCCAAGTTCAGCAGAGGCCGGACATGGTCCGCGCCTGGAGTTACACTGCCCTGGGCACGGGTTTGCTAGTAATCGCCGGGGTTGTACTAGTTGGTTCGCGGCGGATGACTCCGGAAGCCTACAAGACTGAAGTCGCCCACTCGCGGCATGATGAGTGGATCTCAAACGGGGAGATACCGACAAAGTCCGAAAAGGACTACGTCCGCACGGATACGCTTGAGGATCTCGTCGATATCGCGATCGACTCCAACAGCCGGGTGATCTACGACCGAGACCTTGATACCTATGCCGTCATCCAGGGCGATCTCGTGTATTATTACACCACCGATGAGTCGAATCTCACAGATTGGCTTTCTGTCTAGTCAGGAGGCGAACCTGAATTTTCATAACGACCCGTTCGGCAGTTCGCCCCCTACATCAACCTCAGCGCAGCCACCTTCGTATCATCGTTGCAAGCCCCTGATCACCTGGGGAATCAACGCGGATCTCGCGCCAGCCAACGAGTGCCGTTGCGAGACTGGCGAAGCCAACCACGATCAGGAGGTTAATCGCGATTATCGGCAGCCAGGGGTGCATCTCATACAGTTCATCGATCGTAGTGGTGGGGAGTAATGCAATGTACCGGTGTTCCTGAAAGGCTCGATCGTACGTTCCGGTCTCTGGTGGGACGGAGAACGTGACAGTGGCGTTCTGCTGGCTGTTGCTACGGATGTAGAGCCGATCTGGGGTGACGGCAACCCCGTCTGTAGCCGGTTCTAGATACACGACGGTCGGTATCAACCCGTTGCTATGCACGATATAGGTCATATTCTCGGATTCGCCTGTCGGGATGACACCGATGCCAGCCGAGTCCGACTGTGAACTCACGACCGTGAACGATTGTGTCCCAGCGGGAACGACCATGCTTGCCGTTATCAGGGCCACCAACAGCACCGTCAACACGAGGATGAGCAGTCCACTATTCAGCTTTCCTGTCCGGCGTCGGGTGTCTCGTATCCGGTCTTGGTTACCGGCGTCCAGAAGGACGGTCACGAGATATGAGATGACACCCACGCCGAAGAGGAGATAGCCCAATCCTTGGGTCCCGAGCACCGCACGTGTTCCAAGCAAGACCGCTAGCCTGCGCTGTAGGGCCGACAGCAACCCTTGGACACCGGTAACAAGCAATCCTAGGTTGGGGATGACTACGACCTTCCCCCAAACCTGCAGTACCTTGGCAACAATCTGGTCACGTTCTACCGGCGGTTCAGTTCCGGACTGATCTGTGACTGGGTTAGCGTCCCCCTTAGTGATGAACCCATCCGCACTTTCACTCACCACGCGGTGCGTGGTGAGCCCTCCACCGTTTAGGGTATCAGCTTGAAAAACGATAACATCTCCCTTTTCGACAGGTCCCGCTAGTGATGTCGGGACGGCAATGAATCCGTCGCCCGGATCCATGGTTGGGGCCATACTTCCGGTTTCGACGAACCCCAGCAGTACTGGCTGACCGAGGAGCTGGCCAAACAGCAGTGAGCCGACGACGACGACGACCACGAAGCCGACGCCGTATTCCACGAGTCGTCGAAGTTCCATCCGATGTTCTCCCTATCTCATATCCCGATCCGACTGATGGGATTCCGAGGTTTATATTAGCCAAGTTCTTGAACGGCTTATGAGTATCGTTGCCTCAGACCACAGGCCGGGTAATCCAGGGGGCTTTTCGTATCCCGAACGCCGTACCGGTTTGAGAAACCTAAGTAGTCCTCTGGGTTGCGGTCCTGTTCGTTGGTGGACAGTCTGAGCTGTTCACGGCAGACTCGACGGTGGCGGATCCTGACGGTGCTCAACAGGCGATCGACGGGACGTCCAGTTCGGGGGGAGCGACCGAGGAGAGTCGTAAGTGTCACTCTGTGCTCGCGTGCGCGGCGAGCAGTTCCGCGCGCTCGTGTCGGCCCAGTCGCTCGTAGGCGTCAGCCTCGTACGTAAGCGAGAGCACCGGCACCGATCGCCCGTCGAGCTCGACGAACGTCCGGTGTGGTTCGATCTCCACCGGCGCCTCCCACGTCCCGTCGGGTCGCCGTTTCTGGACTGCGCCCATGATCTCGACTCGCAGCCCGTGTAGTTCGACTGCGCCGAAGTGAGACTTGACCCGGTCGGTCGCCGAGTGTGACACGGGATCGACGACTCGATCCTCGAACGTCTCCTCGATCGCGTACGCGCCGGCCGCGGTCGTCTGCACGTCGACGTCGTTGGGCTCGACGGGGACGGCTTGGAGCGCGAAACTGGCACTGCCGGTCAGGGCCCACGGCACGTCGTTCAGTTCGCCCGCCAGCGTTTCGATCGCGTCCCGGTACTGTCCGTCGAGCGGCGACACGACTACGCGTCGACCTCGGTTTTCTCCACCAGCACGGGCCGCTCCGTCAGTCGGAGCACCCGGTCGGTGACGCTGCCCAGCAGCGCGCGGTACTCGTCCGGCCGGCGTTTCGTCCCGAGCACGAGCAGGTCGGCGTCGGTCTCGTCGGCGTAGTCGACGATCGCGTTCGAGGGCCGGCCGTGCCGGAGCGTCTCGACGCAGTCGACGCCCGCGTCGCTCGCGCGCTTCCGGATACCCGCGATCGTCTCTTCCCCGTGTTCTTCGAGCGCGTGTTCGGGGCCTTCGGCCTCGTCGACGTACTCGTCGCCGCTGTAGGCGTTGTAGACAGTCTCGTCGACGACGTACAGCACGTGCAGTTCGGCCTCGTGTGCGGCCGCGAGCTCGATCGCGTGGGATTCAGCGTCCGTGGAGGCGGCAGTTCCGTCGGTCGACAGCAGGATCCGGTCGTACATCGTCCCGACGTTACACTGACAGCTACAAATCACCTCGGTATCGGCTCCTCTGTCTCCGAAAGAGGAACCGTTTTTACGCCGGGTCTACCACCATCAGGACATGCAACGACGCGCTGTGGCAGTCGCCGCCGCCCTCTTCCTGATCGTGGGGGCGCTGTCGCTCGGACTAGTTCTCACTTCCGAGGCACCGGCGCTCAACGCGGCGGAGGACTCGGTCTACCAGGAGGGTGACGAGTTCACCGTCGGCGACCGGACGTACACCGTCGCAACGGTCGAAGCGAGCGAGTCCAGCGGGGGCGGCCACGGTGGTGGCGGCGGCACGACCTACGAGGCGGTGATCGAGTGGCAGAACGAGAGCGGAGCGACCCAGAGCGCCTCGGTCGGCCAGCACGGCAACGTCACGCTCTCCGGCGAGACGTTCTTCGCCCACTTCGAGTCGGGCGAGGAGGTCGTCATCTCCTCGGACTTCGAGACGCTTCGACAGTACAACACCGCGACCGAGCAGTACCAAGATCACACCAACGGGCTCTGGGGCGTCAGCATCCTCACCGGCAGCACCCTGATCCTCCTGCTCGGGATGGCGTACCTCCCCTCGCGGTACTGAGCAGCCTCGTTTTCACTCCGCCGTTTCGAACAGTTCTTCGGCGAAGTAGCGGTCGTAGTGTCGCCGGCAGCCGGGGTTGAACTCCGCGCCACAGTCCGGACAGCGGTCGTCGCAGTCGACGTACGCCGCGACGGTCAACACCGTTCCACAGACGCCACACAACACCGCGTCGGCGTCCGCGTCCTCTCCCCCGCCGTCACCCCACCGCTCCGGCTCGTGGTCGGCGGCCGCGAGGTGACACTCGTAGCACGGGTAGAACGTTCCACAGCACGGGAACCGGATCGCGATCACGTCGAGTTCGCTGTCGTAGTGGCGACACCGCGTCTCCGGGCCGACGTCGACGCCGCGGACCGTGTGACCGTGGACATCCATGTCTGCCCCTCGGGCGTCCTCTCACAAGGGCGCATCGGCGCGTCGAACGCTGATGACGGATCCGAAAACTGTCGAAAAGAGACCGTGCCGCAGTCAGGGTGCCTCGCCCGTCTCCAGCGTGAAGTCCTCACGCGGGTAGGCGACGCAGGTCAGCGTGTAGCCGTTCTCGAGCTCCTCGTCGGAGAGCATCTCCTGGTTGTCGTGCTCGACGAAGTCCTCGCTCGGGCCCTCTTGGATCTGCCCGGCACAGGAGACACACTGCCCCTGTCGGCAGGCGTAGGGGAGGTCGAACCCTTCCTCCTCGCCGGCGTCGAGGATGGGCTGGTTGTTCGGGAGTTCGACCGTCTCGCCCTGCTTGGTGAACTCCACCTCGAAGTACTCGACCTCGTCCTCGGGGATGGCGCCCGGCCCCGAGCCGCCGGCGTCGGTCTCACCTTCGAGCTCCCCCTCCTCGGCAGCCTCGCCGCCGACCGCGGCCGCGGGCGCGCCGCCGCCGCCGATGGATCGGTTGTACGGCTCCGGGAAATCCGTCTCGGGCACGCTCGCGGCCCGGCGTTCGAGCACCTCCTCGGAGATGTCCGGGGCGGACTCCCACTCCGTCCCGCGAACGTAGTGGAACACCGTGACCGCCCCGCTGAGGAGGACGGCCAGCCCCAGCGCGGTCGTGTTCACAGCCATACTCGGGATTATTGGTTGCCCGGGTTAAGGTGGTTGTGATTCCGCGCGTCGGCTGCCGGCGCTCACTCCGGCGGATACTCGATCCCGCGCGCCGCGAGCAGCTCTTCGAACCCGTTCTCGTCGAGGATCGGCACCCCCTCCGCCTCGGCGTCCTCGCGTTTCGTCCGCCCGGGGTCGTCGCCGGCGACGAGGTAGTCGGTGTTGCCCGACACCGAACTCGTCGCGTTCGCGCCGTGGGCCTCCACGAGCGACTGCGCCTCGTCGCGCGTGACCGAGAGCGCGCCCGTGAACACGAACGTCAGCCCGTCGAGTTCGTCGCCCGCGGTCGTCGACTCGGGTGGTTCGGGCTCGACGCCCGCCGCGCGCAGGCGCTCGATCACCCGGCGGTTGCGCTCGTTCGCGAAGAACTCCGCGACGTGGCCGGCGACCGTCGGGCCGAACCCCTCCACCTCGCGGATCTCGTCCTCGTCCGCATCGAGCAGCGCGTCGACGCTCCCGAACGCCGCCGCGAGATCCGCGGCCATCGTCGGTCCGACCTCGGGGATCCCGAGCCCGGAGAGGAACGCACCCAGCGACGGCGACTTCGAGTCCTCGATCTCCGCGCGCAGCTTCTCGGTGCTTCGCTCGCCCCAGCCTTCTAACTCCGCGAGTTCGTCGGCGTCGATCTCGTAGAGGTCGGCGATCGAGTCCTCGATTAACCCCGACTGGACCAACTGATCGGCCGCCTCCTCGCCGAGCCCCTCGATGTCGAGCCCGCTGTCGCCGGCGTAGTGCTCGACGGATCGCTTGCGCTGTGCGGGACAGGAGAGCCCGCCCGTACAGAACCGCAGCGGGCCGTCGGCCTCCACGTCGCTGCCACAGACCGGGCACTCGTCGGGGAGTTCGAAGTAGCCCGCGGAGTTGTCTTCGACCACCTCGGCGACGTACGGGATCACGTCGCCCGCCCGCTGTACTTTCACCACGTCGCCCACGCCGGCGCCCAGTTCCGCGATCTCCGATTGGTTGTGGAGGCTCGCTCGCGACACCGTCACGCCGCCAACGTCGATGGGATCGAGCAGCGCGACCGGTGTGAGTCGCCCGGTCCGCCCCACCTGCACGACGATGTCGGCGATCCGGGTTTCCTCGGTGCGGGCGGGGAACTTGTAGGCGTACGCCCAGCGGTAGTGCCGCGAGGTGGTGCCTAACTGCCGGCACTGCTCGCGGTCGTTCACCTTCAGCACGGTGCCGTCGATCTCGTAGTCGAGGTCGTCGCGATCCGCCTGTAGTTCGTTCCGGAACGCGATCGCGCCCTCGACGCTGTCGACCAGTTCGTGGCGGGTGTTGACCTGCAGTCCCCACTCGGGCAGCTGCTGGTGTTCGTCCCAGTGCGTGTCGATCCCGTCGAGCGCCACCCCGCCCACGGAGGCCGCATCCTCGGCGTCGACGTTCTCGGGGCCGATCTCGTCGACCGGCGCCGGTTCATCCTCGACCCAAAGCACGTCGTAGAAGAAGCAGTCGAGCGGCCGCTCGGCGGTCACGGCGGGGTCCAACTGCCGCAGGCTCCCCGCGGCGGCGTTGCGGGGGTTGGCGAAGGGGTCCTTCCCCTGCTCGACGCGCTCGCGGTTGTGCGCTTGGAACCCCGACAGCGGCATGTGGATCTCCCCGCGGACGACGAGTACGGCCGGCGGATCGCCGCGCAAGCGTTGGGGGACCGACGCGATCGTCCGGACGTTCTCGGTCACGTCGTCGCCGGTCTCGCCGTCGCCTCGCGTGGCCGCACGCTCGTACTCCCCTTCGACGTAGACGATCTCGATCGAGAGCCCGTCGAACTTCGGCTCGCAGACGTAGTCCACTGCGGCGCTGTCGCCGAGTTCGCGGCGCACCCGGTCGTCGAACGAACGCACGTCCTCAGCCTCGCCGGAGGAGTCGATCGACAGCAGCGGCACCACGAGATCGACGCTCTCCAGTTCGTCCACCGGCTCGCCGCCGACGCGCCCGGTCGGGGAGCCTTCGGTGTCGAGATCGAACGCCGCCTCTAGCTCTTCGAGTCGCTCGAACAGCTCGTCGTACGCGCGGTCCGAGATGACGGGGTCGTTCTCGACGTAGTAGCGGTAGTCGTGGTCGCGGATCGCCGCCCGGAGCTGTGCGGCCTGCGCCTCGGCCTCGTCGGCCGACAGCTCGTCGGTCGGCGCGAACTCGGTGTCTGGCTCGCGGACGTAGGGGTTGTCCGCGGGCGCGTCCTCGGTCATGCCTCGGGCTGGGGCGGGCGGCGTGAAAAACGGTCCTGTCGGCGCAGCGTTACTCGTCGTTCGCGATCTCGCGGACCCGCTCGTCGCCCGCCTCGACGTAGCCGCCGTGGAAGCAGATCGTGTGGTCGAACTCGAGTTCGCCCAGCAGCGCGACCGACTCCATCGCCTTCTCCATGTTGGGCGTGTGCTGCTCGGCGGGGCCGTGGAGTTCGCCGTCGGCGGCGGTCAGCGCGTCGCCGGCGATCAGCAGGTCGGCCTCGGGGAGGTGGAACGAGCTGTGGCCGGGCGCGTGGCCGAACGTCTCGACCAGCTCGATCGGGCCGGCGAGCGTGCTGAAGCCGACGCCGTCGATGACCTCCACGTCGACGCGGGCTGGCGGGTAGCGCTCGTCCTCGGACTTGACCGGGAACTTCCGGCCGTCGACGTAGGGGGCCTCGGCCCAGTGGGCGAACGTCGGCGCGTCCGTCCGGTCCTGCACGGTCGCGAGCGCGCCCGCGTGGTCGCCGTCGTGGTGGGTGAGCACGACGAACCGCACGTCGTCGAGCCCGAACCCGTGCTCCCCGAGCGCGGCGTCCAGTTCGTCGGCGTACCCCGGCAGCGTCGTGTCGAACAGGATCAGCCCTTCCTCGGTCTCGACGGCCGTCGGTGTGAACGTCCGCTCGGCACCGCCGAGGTCGAGCGTCACGGGCAGGCTGTAGACGTGATCGGTGATCTGCATGCGTCGGCTTTGGAACCGAAAGGTGGTAGAACTGACGGCGGCGGCTCGTTCCCGTCGGGTCTCCGTCGGCCGACTACGCCAGTTCGTACGTGGCGTCGACGCTGGCGGTGAACTCGATCTGTCCGGTCGGCACGCCGGCGCTCACCTCCGTCGCGAGCGCCTCCTCGACGATGCTGTCGAACCCCATCGACTCCTTCGTGGCGAGGCTCACGACCGGGCCGAGCGTGTGGCCGTCGGCGGCCGCGACGATCTCGGCCTGCTCTCTGGCGTTCTCCGTCGCGGCGCCGAGCAGTTCCTCACGGAGCTCTTCGCGTCGGGACTCGGTCACCCGGGGCTCCGTCCGGGTCACCCTCCCCCCGGCGGCCGCGACCGCGTTCGTCACGTCGTCGCCGGGCAGCCCGTCAGCCCGGAGTTCGACGGTCGCGCTGGCGACGTACGGGTCGTCAGTGTCGGGGTCGAACAGCTCGTCGGCGTCGGTGACCGAGCGCCCGATGATGCTGTTTTCGGGATCGTCGACGGCGTCGGGGAGCTCCCGATCGAGCTCCGCGAGTCGGTCCTCGACGCGGCGCTGTGCGCCGGACACAGTCTCGCCGTACGCTTCGATCTCGACGACGAACACCGCGTACTCCGGCTCGGTTTCGACGGCGGCCTTCCCAGTGACTTCGACGGTCGGACTGCTCATACTCCTGTTGACGAAGCGAGCGGTATACGTTTTCGGGGGCGACGAGGAGACTACGCCTCGAACTTTTCGACGCTCCCGAACTCGCCGTCCCGGATTGCCGCCGCGAGCGCCCGGCTGTCGACCTCGTCGGGCATCTCCTGTGGGTACTTCTGTCGGAAGAAGCCGACGACGTTCTCCACGTCGCGTTCGAGCAGTTCGTCGGCGTTCTCGTGGTCGGTCGCGACCGCCTGCGGCCAGTCGAACACGGTGATTCCGCTCTCGGCGACGGCGACGTTGTGCTGGCTCATGTCGGCGTGGACGTACCCCGCCGCGTAGGCGTCGCGGATCTCCCGCAGCACGAGATCGCAGACGCCGACGACCTGCTCGCTGGGCAGCGACGCGCGTTTGAGTTCCACGCCCTCGAACTTCTCCATCAGGATCGCGTGGCGGTTCTGATCGACGGGCCGGGGAACGGACACGTCGGGGTAGAGATCGGTGAGCACCTCGTGCTCCCGCTCGGCCGCCTTCCGGGCGGTGTAGAACCACGAGACGTGGTTGCGGTCGGCGGTGTACTCCCGCTCCTTGTCGACTTTCCGGAACTCGGTGTAGCCTTCGCGGTGGAACTTCAGCGCCATCGGCTCGTAGGACTGCACCTCGTACACGTCGCTCTCCTTGCCGACGCCGAGGGAGGCGCCCACCCCCTCGATCGTGCCGCGTTCGGAGAACGCTCGGAGGGCGAGACAGTCGTACCCCTCGAACGTGAGTCGGTACCCCTCGTACTGGATCGTCTTGCGCTCGATGAGTTCGCGGTCGGCACAGCGATCGATGCGGTAGTCGACCTCCTCGGCGGTCATGTCGGCGTACTCGGGGAGCTTCTCGCGCTGGACCCACTCCGAGAAGCGCATCCCCTGTTCGAGCCCGGAGAGGAGGTAGAAGTCCTCGGGTTCGAGCTCGGCCATCACGCTCGCGACGTTGCCGACCATACTGGTGGTGGGTGATCCGTGGGAAAAAGGGTGCCGCGTTGGTCGTCTGATTTGTTTGAGTTGGATCGGCGACGATCAAGATTGGCTCCGGGGCTGACGGTGTCAACAACACCGTGAAAGCCCCGACGCGCTCGACTCGGGCGACTCGCTGCGCTCCTCGTCGGTCACTCCGTTCCCTCCTGCGGTGCTTACGTCGTCGTCCGTCGCCGAGCGCGTCGCCCCTTTCAGTCCCTCCCGTACCGCACAGCCCACACACCTCCCCAGCCGACTCGGTCGGGCTTCGCCCTCCCTCGTCCCTCGCGCTGAGGCGCGGCATGAAGCCGCGCCCGCTTCGCGCCACCGCAGCCGTGTCAAGGGTCGGTCGCCGTCCCGCGTTGCCGGACAATCCCACCGCAACCGCTTTTCCTCCTGCCCGCCCACCCGCGACCATGACCGACCACGCCGACCGGGAGTGGCGGCTGATCCGCGAGGAGGCCCGTCCCGGCCCGCTGCAGATGGCGCTGGACGAGGTGGCCGCCGAGACGGCGGCTGCTGGGGGGCCACGCACGGTCCGAGTGTATCGCTGGGCGCCCTCCTGCCTCTCGATGGGGTACGGACAGGATCCCGAGACGGTCGACTGGGAGCACTGCGAAGCCACGGGCGTCGACGTGACCCGACGACAGACGGGCGGCGGCGGCATCTACCACGACAACGAGGGCGACATCGCCTACTCCATCGCCGCGCCCGCCGACGAGCTCCCGGGCGAGCTAATCGAGAGCTACCACGAGCTCTGCCCGCCGATCCTCGACGCGTTCGCGCGGCTGGGTGTCGACGCCGACTTCGTCGACGAGGAGCGCCCGTCGATCTACGAGCCCGCGTGCTACCTCCGCGGGCTCCACCCCGCCCACGACGTGGTGAGCGACGGCGGCGCGGGCCGGAAGCTGGCGGGCAACGCCCAGTACCGCCGGAAAGACGCGGTGATCCAGCACGGCTCGGTCACCTACGACGCCCGGCCCGAGGAGCATCTCGCGGTGTTTTCCGACCCCGAGGTGACCCCGGAGGAGTTCTCCGAGCGTGTGGCGGGAATCACGGACATCGTCGACGCGAGCCGTGCCGAGGCGGTCGACGCCTTCGAGACCGCGCTGCAGGAGTGGGCCGACGCCGAGGAAGGGAGTTGGACCGACGAGGAGCTGGAACGCGGCCGCGAGATCGCCGCCGAGAAGTACGAACACGACGCGTGGATCCGCGAACGCGACGCCGAGCGGTAGTCAGAACGCCAGCGACCGATCGCCGCCGAGCTCCGCGACGATCGCCTCGTGGATCTCCTCGACCGGCGGCGTGTCCCGCATCGGATCGAGCCAGTGCTCCCCGAGCCACTTGTAGCGGACCGTGCGCTCCTGATCGACGAGGAAGCAGGCCCGCCGCGCGCGTCGGAACAGCCCCATCGCGCGGTAGTCCACCTCGAACGCCTTGCTGATCGTCAGGTCCGTATCCGCGTACAGCGGGTACTTCAGGTCGAGCGCGTCGATGAACTTCCGGTGCAGCGCCGGCCCGGACTTGCTCACGCCGACGACGCCGACGTCGTCGTTGCTGGTGAACCACTCGAAGTCTCGGAACGAACACCACTCCGAGATGCAGTCCGGGCTGAAGTCGACGGTGTAGAAGTTGAGCAGGATCGGGCGCTCTTCGAGCAGCCGGGAGAACCGCATCGGCGCGGAATCGCCGTCAGGCGTGACGAACGTCGCCTCGAAGTCCGGCGCTTTCGCCCCCACAGCAAGCCCATCCGGTCGCGACATGCCCCCGTTTCGACGCCGAGAGACAAGGCGTTTGCCCCCGGCTCCGAACCGCTTTTGGGAGTCGCTCGCGCAGTCGAACTATGCTCAAAATCGGCGCACACGTCTCCATCGCCGGGGGCGTCGACAACGCTGTCGAGCGACAGGTCGAGATCGGCGGCAACTGCGGGCAGGTGTTCACCCACTCGCCGCAGGTCTGGGACCACGGCAGTATCGAGGACGAGGAGGCCGAACAGTTCCGCGAGGAGACCGACGAGGAGCTCGCTGGGCCGTGGGTGATCCACTCCTCCTACCTCGTGAACCTCTGTACCCCGAAGGAGGATCTCCGGGAGAAGAGCCGCGACTCGATGCAGCAGGAGGTCGACGCGGCCGACCGCCTCGGGATCGAGTACGTGAACGTCCACCTCGGCGCCCACACCGGCGCGGGCGTCGAGGGCGGGATCGAGAACGCCGCGAACGTGATCGACAGCCTCGACGTGCCCGACGGCGTGACCGTGCTGGTCGAGAGCGACGCCGGCAGCGGGACCAAGCTCGGCGGCCAGTTCGAGCATCTCGCGAGCGTCATCGACCAGACCGACGAGGAGATCGGCGTCTGCCTCGACACCGCCCACATGTTCGCGGCCGGGTACGACCTCTCCACGCCCGAGGCCGTCGACGAGACGGTCGCCGAGTTCGACGACGTGGTCGGCACCGAGTACCTCCACTGTATCCACCTCAACGACTCCAAACACGACTGTGGCACCAACAAGGACGAACACGCCCACATCGGCGACGGCTACATCGGCGACGACGGAATGGCCCGGATACTCAACCACCCCGAGTGGCGCGACCAGCCGTTCGTGCTGGAGACACCGACCGAGGACGGCCGCAGCTTCGCGTGGAACGTCGAGCACGTCCGGGAACTCCGGGAGTAGCTGTCACGCACCAAGTAACACATATACGTCTCAGCCGACTCCCTCCTCCCATGTATCGGAGGCGGCGATGACGGGGGAAGCGGTGTCGTTCTCTTTCTCGGACGGCGAGCTGACGGTCCGTGACGAGGCCGGTGGCGGCGAGATGACCCTCTCCGTCGCCAGCGACGCGTCCCCGACGCCGGCGACCGGCGCGTGGTTCGACGTGCCGGTCGACGACGCGGTGAGCCTGGACACCTCGTCGATCGAGATCCACGGCGGGGCCTCCGCCCAGATCCGCCGCCCTGACGGCGAACACTACGGGGCGATCGACGACGGCGAGTTCACGATCCTCGGCGAGGCGTACGTCGACATCGACGCCGCGCTCAAGCTGCTCGTGTACGTCGACGGCGAGATCACCGGACGGCTGGTCGGTGATGAAGGGAACCCCGAGTCGCTGCTCGTGACCGTCGACGAGCAGTCACAGGTCGTCGTCGGCGCCCGTTCACACCACGAGGACCCGATCGCGACGATGACGGTGCCCGACGACCCCGAGGACCTGATGACGGCGGCGTCGTACCTCGGCTCCGGGATCAAAGAGTGGTCGGCCGAGCGCTCGTGGCCGACGCTCCGAGGCCACCCGCCGGCGATCGAACGTGGCGACGAACTACGTATCCCCGACGCCCTCTCCCGGCCCGACACCGACGTGACCGTCGCCGTCCCCCGGAACACCGCCGACGTGCTCCGGGTGACGCCGCTCGCCCACTACTTCGGCGCCGATGTGGTACCCGCCGATCGCGCGGAACTCCGACTCGGCAGCCAGCACGCCGAGCCGCTGGGGACGGGCGCGGAGCTGGAACGGTCGGTCGACGACCTACTCGGCCACGCGATCGTGCTCGACAGCCTCGTCCGCATCGGCGGCTACTACTCGATGCCACGGTACGAGTACGACGAGCTCGCGCCCGAACTCCCGTTCTACCCCCCGGAGCTGTACGACGAGCCGATCCACCGACAGCTGCTCGAGTATCTCGAAGTCCCGTTCGACACGGTCCGCCCGTACGTCCCCGAGTGGCCGGCCGTCGGGACGCTCCGGCCGACCGCGACCGACGCCGAAGCAGTGCCCTACCTCCTGAACACGCTCGCCCGCGTCCACGTCACCGACGACGGGCTCCCGCGAACGCCCGCCGACGCCGAGAACCCGGCCGACCTTTCGACCAGCCCCGACGTTCCCCAGCACGTCGCCGCCCTCCCGCCCGCTGCCCGGACGCGTGCGAGTGCCCACGAGCGCCGGCCGGCCGAGGGCGCAGCCGTGCTGTTCGTGGGGTTCGACCAGCCCGAACAGGACCAGTTCGCCGCAGTCGACTGGGAGCGGTTCGATCTCGCCGACCCGCCGACCGCCGACTACCGACCCACCGTCACCCATGACGAGCTCCGCGCGCTGCTCCGGGAGCCGTACGCCCATGTCCACTACGGCGCCGAGATCACCCAGTCGGGGTTCGTCTGTGCCGACGGCGTGCTTGGGTTCGACGAACTCCCCGACGCCACCGTGGGCTCCGTGTCGTTCCAGTGGGGGCGGCCGTCGACGGGGGCGATCACCGGCCTCCACGACGCCGTCTCGGTCGCCTGTCTGACCGACGAGTCGCTCCCGATCGACGCCGCTCAGGAGCTCGCGGTGTACCTCGTCCTCGGCCGTTCGGTCGCGACCAGTGCCCGTCTCGCCGGGATCGACGGGGTTCGATACCTCGGCGACCCTACGCTCGCGGTCGCGCGCCGGCCGGTCGGCCACCCGCCGTTCGTCTCCCGGATCGAGCGCGTCGGCGCCGAGGAGTACCGCATCTCCGCCCGGCTCGACCCCCACGCACACGATCCGGTCGGCCGGGTCGCCACTCTCCGATCTGAGAAGGCGCCGACGACCTACCAGCTCGCGGGCACCCGGCAACTGTTCGACGAGTCGCTCTCCCGCGAGGAGCTGTCGACGTATCTCACACACGACAGCATCTTCCGCTTCGACTGGTGTTCGGAGGGAGAGCAGACGCCGTCGGTGCCCGACGACCCACTCTCGAAGTAGCCCGCTTCCGAGGGAGACTTACGACGGCGCGCCCAACACCGACTATGCGACCGCTCCTCCTCGTCGCGCTGCTCTCGCTGGTCGTCGCGCCCGCGGCCGGCGCCGGGACTGCCGCGGCGTCGGCGCCGCCAGCCCAGACCGACACCACGCTGTCTGGCACCGTCAGCTACCTGAACGGCACTGCCGTCGCGGACGCGACGGTGATCGTCGGCAGCGAGGCCCGCCTCGGCAACGCCACCGAGGCCGAACTCCGCGAGATCGCGACCGAGCCGCCCGAGGACGTGGTCACGGCGACGACCAACGACTCCGGCGGCTACGAGCTGACCGTCCCCGGCGAGATCGACGCCGAGGTCGTCGTCGCCGTCACCGAGGGCGGCGCGAGCCCGCCCCGAAACTACGTCGCGGGGGAGATGAACCTCACCGTCCGCACGACCGCGACGCTTTCCTTCGAGCCGGGCGAGGTGACCGCCGAGCCCGGGGAGCGCGTCTACGTCCCGTTCTCGCTGACCAACACCGGCGACCAGCCCGTCGAGGGGCTCTCGCTCTCGCTGACGCTGCCCCAAGGGTGGAACCACGTCTCGGCGAGCTCGGACACCGGGACGTACCACCAGAGCAACCGCACGTTCACCTGGGGGGCTGTCGAGCCCGGGGAGACCGTCGAGGCGGAGTTCCGGATCTTCGTCGGGCTGAACGCGATCAACGATTCGGCGCAGACGTACGAGCTCGCGTCGTTCGCCGACAGCCGGACCCACCCGATCCGGGTGCCCTCGGCGGCGGTCACCGTCCGCTACCCGACCGAGGCGACACAGGCGGACATCCCCGGTTTCGGCCCGACGACCGCGATCGCGGCGATCGCCGCCCTCGCCGGCGCGGCCGCGCTCGCCCGGCGGGACTGACCGTTCGACCGACCCGCTTTTCCTCGCCCCGTCCCGACCGACGCTCGTGCGGGAGTTCACTGCCGAGTATCTCGACCACACGCGCCGCGGGATGTGGGAGTCGACCGCGGCGCTCGCGCCGCTGGACCTCCCGAACCGCGAGCGCGTGCTCGACGTGGGCTGTGGCACGGGCGAGCTCGCCCGCGTGCTCGCCGCGGAGACCCCCGGCGAAGTCGTCGGCGTCGACGCCGACACGGAGCTGCTGGCGGTCGCCAACGAGCGGACCGACATTCCGACGGTTGCCGGCGACGCGACGCGGCTCCCGTTCCGCGACGATACGGTCGACCTCGCGGTCTGTCAGGCGCTGTTGATCAATCTCCCCGACCCCGCCGCGGCGGTGCGGGAGTTCGCCCGGGTCTCCGACGACCTCGTCGCCGCGATCGAGCCGAACAACGCGGCCGTGGAGGTGACCTCCACGGTCGACGCCGAGGAGCGACTGGAACGCGAGGTACGGGAGGCGTACCTCGCGGGCGTCGAGACCGACGTGGCGATGGGCGAGCGCGTGGCCGACCTGTTCGAGGACGCCGGAATCGAGGTGGTCGACCGACGCACGTACCGCCACGAGAAGCTGGTCGAACCCCCCTACAGCGAGCCGGCGATGGAGAGCGCCGCCCGGAAGGCAAGCGGCGCGGGGATCGCCGAACACGAGCGCGAACTCCGGGCGGCGGGCGCGGACTACGACGAGCTCCGGGCCGCGTGGCGCGAGATGGGCCGGGCGGTCGTCGACGAGATGGGGGAGAAGCAGTACCGTCGGCGCGAGGTGGTGCCGTTCGAGGTCACTGTGGGACGAGTCTAACGCGTCCCCGGCTATTTTCACGCTCCGGCGAGAGTCGAAGCTGATGCCCTCCCGAATCAGCGAGATCGTGTTCAGCGAACCGTCCGGGCGCCTCCACTCGATCGTCATGTTCGCGAGCGCCGTCGTCTTCCTCGGACTCTACGGCTACACGCACGCCGACACCTCGGCGTGGTGGCTCCTCGTCATGGCGGCCGGGAACGTACTCTCCGGGGTCGCGGAGTCGCTCCCGCCGGACCGACGGCGCGCGGCCGGCGCCTTCCGGATCGCGGCGGTCTCGGTGCTGCTCTGTCTGTTGATCGCGATGGTGGTCGCGCCCGAGCTCGTCGTCGGGTAGCTACACGGCCTCCATCGACGCCAGCAGCCGACACTTCCGGCAGACGTCCCCCGAAGTCGTGGAGCCGCACTCCTCGCACTCGCCGAGGTTTCCGTCCTCGTCGCCGCCGTACGCCTCGGCGGCCAACTCCGCAAGCTCCTCGTACCCCGACATGATCGAGTGGCGCGTCCCTGGATGGTTCTCCTCCAGCTTCAGGAGCAGCTCCTGTATCTCCCCGCGGTACGCCTCGCTGGCGTGGGGGCACTCGGTGATGTGGGCCGGCAGGTCGTTCACGTGGGCGTACAGCGCCACCTCCTTCTCGGGGATGTCCCGCAGCGGCTTCGCCCGCGGGACGAACGAGTCGCTCTCCTCGCGGTCGTCGAAGCCGCCGATGGAGGCGTCGAAGTGTTTGGCGACCTGCTTCACGTCGCCTTCGAGGAAGTTCATCAGCGCCGTCTGGGCCTCGTCGTCGAGGTTGTGGCCCGTCAGCAGCTTGTCCGCGCCCAGCTTCTCAGCGTACTCCTCCAGCAGGTCCCGCCGGAACACGCCGCAGTACGCACAGGGCGCCATGTTCTCGGGGTCGTCCTCGACCACGTCGTCCATCCGGACGCCGAACTCCTCCTCGTAGCCGACGACCTCGTGGGCGATCCCCAGTTCCTCGGTCAGCTCCTCGCTGGCGGCCAGCGACTCGTCGCGGTACCCCTCGATCCCCTCGTGGATCGACAGCGCCACCAGTTCGATCCGGGGGTCCTCGCCGAACGTCTCCGCGAGGATCTCCGTGAGCACGACCGAGTCCTTCCCGCCCGAGAGCCCGATCACCCAGGTTTCGGGGTCCTCCGGCGTCGCCTCGCGGGAGACGAGGCTGTCCTCGCGCACCCGGCGGCGCACCCGCTTCTCGACCGACCGCGTGAAGTGGTCCTCACAGAGATGCGCCCCGGAGTAGGCGGCGTGCATCACCGCCTCGGAGCCGCACCGGTCACAGTCCATTTGTCGGCGGTAGCCGACCGCCGGGGATACGGGTTTCGCTCGGCGGGGCCGTCGCCGAGTCGGCGGTCGCACCGCCCCATCGACGCCGGACAGCGGCCCGTGACGTGAGTCGAACTCCGGTTTCGCTTTGGTTTCCAAAATTAGAACCTCCTCGAACATTGGCTACGAAGTCACAAACGCACTAAGGGAGGAGCCCCTACATGTAGATAACCATGGGAACGCGCACAGCACAGCTGAACGTCACGGGGATGTCCTGCGCCAACTGTTCGGCGACGGTCGGTGAGGCGCTGGAGGAGCTCGACGGCGTCGTCGAGGCGAACGTCAACTACGCCACCGACGAGGGGAGCGTCGAGTACGACCCCGCGGAAGTATCGCTCGGCGAGATCTACGACGCCGTCGAGAGCGCGGGCTACGGCGTCGTCTCGGAGACGGCCACGATCGCCATATCCGACATGTCGTGTGCGAACTGCGCCGACGCCAACGAGGACGCGCTGGCGGGCGTCCCCGGCGTCGTGGACGCCGAAGTCAACTACGCGACTGACGAGGCACAGGTCACGTACAACCCCGAGGACGCCTCGCTCGAAGCGATGTACGACGCGATCGAGGACGCGGGGTACACGCCCGTCCGGGAGGACGGCGACGACGAGGAGGGGGAGTCCGCCCGCGACGCCGCCCGGAACGAGGAGATCCGCAAACAGCGCCGCCTGACGCTGTTCGGCGCCGCGCTGTCGGCGCCGCTGCTGTTCTTCCTGTTCGAGCACTTCTTCTTCGACAGCCTGCTCACGGACTCGCTGTTCGGCGTGCCGCTGGGCTGGGTGATGTTCGGGCTCGCGACGCCCGTCCAGGTCGTGCTCGGCCGGCCGTTCTACAGGAACTCCTACAACGCGCTCGTCACGAACGGCCGCGCCAACATGGACGTGCTGATCGCGCTCGGCTCGTCGACCGCGTACGTCTACTCCGTCGCGGCGCTGCTCGACCTGATCGCGGGGAGCCTCTACTTCGACACCGCGGCGCTGATCCTCGTGTTCATCACGCTCGGGAACTACCTCGAAGCCCGCTCGAAGGGGCAGGCCGGCGAGGCGCTGCGGACGCTGCTGGAGATGGAGGCCGACACCGCCACGGTCGTCGACGAGGACGGGAACGAGCAGGAGATCCCCCTCGAAGACGTCGAGGTGGGCGACCGCATGAAGGTCCGGCCGGGCGAGCAGATCCCCACCGACGGCGTGGTCGTCGACGGGCAGTCCGCTGTCGACGAGTCGATGGTGACGGGGGAGTCCGTCCCCGTCGAGAAGACCGAGGGCGACGAGGTCGTCGGCTCGACGATCAACGAGAACGGCGTGCTGGTCGTCGAAGCCACGAAGGTCGGCGCGGACACGGCGCTCCAGCAGATCGTCCGGACAGTGAAGGAGGCCCAGTCCCGCCAGCCCGACATCCAGAACCTCGCGGACCGCATCTCCGCGTACTTCGTGCCGGCGGTGATCGGCAACGCCCTGTTCTGGGGCGTCGTTTGGTACCTGTTCCCCGGGACGCTCGCTGGTCTCGTGAACGCGCTCCCGCTGTGGGGGCTGGTCGCCGGCGGCCCGGCGATCGCCGGCGGCACCGTCTCGGTGTTCGAGTTCGCGATCGTCGTGTTCGCGTCGGCGGTGCTGATCGCCTGTCCCTGCGCGCTCGGGCTCGCGACGCCCGCGGCGACGATGGTCGGGACGACGATCGGCGCCCAGAACGGCGTCCTGTTCAAGGGCGGCGACGTGCTCGAACGCGCGAAGGACGTCGATACGGTCGTCTTCGACAAGACCGGGACGCTCACCGAAGGGGAGATGGAGCTCACCGACGTGGTCGCGTTCGATGGGCCGGAGGGAGCCCGAGCCGACGGGGGGAAGCTCGCCGAACGCGACCGCCTCGACGAGGACGACGTGCTCCGGCTCGCGGCGACGGCCGAGAGCGGTAGCGAGCACCCGCTGGCTCGCGCGATTGTCGACGGTGCCGAGGAGCGCGGGATCGAGGTCGGCTCGCCCGAGCGCTTCGAGAACGTCCCCGGTCACGGCGTCCGGGCGACCGTCGACGGCGGCGAGCTGCTCGTCGGCAACCGGAAGCTGCTCCGTGACAACGGCGTCGACCCCGACCCCGCCGCGGAGACGATGGAACGCCTCGAAAGCGAGGGGAAGACGGCGATGCTCGTGGCGTACGAGGGCGATCTCGTGGGCGTCGTCGCCGACGCCGACACCGTGAAAGAGAGCGCGAAGTCGGCCGTGAGCCAACTCCGCGAACGCGGGATCGACGTGATGCTGCTCACCGGCGACAACGAGCGGACCGCCCGCGCGGTCGCCGAGCAGGTGGGGATCGACCCCGACAACGTCCGCGCGGAGGTGCTGCCCGAGGACAAGTCCGACGCGGTCGAAGCGATTCAGGCGCAGGACCGGCAGGCGATGATGGTCGGCGACGGTGTCAACGACGCGCCGGCGCTCGCGGTCGCGTACGTCGGAACCGCGATCGGTTCCGGGACGGACGTGGCGATCGAGGCCGCCGACGTGACGCTGATGCGCGACGATCCCGTGGACGTGGTGAAGGCGATCCGCATCTCGGATGCGACGCTGCAGAAGATCAAGCAGAACCTCGTCTGGGCGCTGGGCTACAACACGGCGATGATCCCGCTGGCCTCGCTGGGGCTGCTCCAGCCGGTGCTCGCCGCGGGCGCGATGGCGATCTCGTCGGTGTCGGTGCTGACGAACAGCCTGCTGTTCCGGCAGTACGACCCCGAGGAGGATTACAAGCTGCTGGGCGGGCTTCGATAGGCGGCGACTGCTCCGTCCCTGCGGGTCGGTGACTTGCCGATCTACGCGGGCGGGTCGGCGTCGTCGCCGAACCCGGCTCCGTACGACTCGACGACCTCGGTAACGGTGACCTCGTAGGCGTCGTACCACTCCGTCCATCGCTGCTTCGCCCGCTCGTGGACTGGCTCCGCACCGAACGAACCGAGCGCGTCCAGCGACTCCCAGTAGTAGACGACGAGGACCTCCTCGCTCTCGGGGGCGTGCCACGTCCGCTTCCCGAGATACCCCTCCGTCCCCTCGGCGGCCGCCTGTATCGCGTCGTTCAGGGCGTGGAACTCCTCGTCGTACTCTCCCGGATCGAGCCGAAACGTGACGAGATACACTACCCGCGTTCTCACGCTCACGCGAGCAAGACGCTTTCCCTCGACGCTGCCGGACGCAGTCGCTTCTCGCCGTCTATCGTCTCGAAAATTGGGCGTGTGTGGTCGATTCTCGGCCGAAGAAGCCACAGAAGCGTCGATTACCGCCGCCGGCCGTCGATTTCGATGTCCGTTCAGGCGGCGCTTGCGGTCGGTCCGGTCTCCGCCGCCTGCAGCAGTTCCTGGTAGCGATTCCGGATGGTGACCTCGCTCATGTCCGTCGCCGCGCTGACCTCGCTCTGGGTGAGCGCGTTGTTGGTCAGCACGCCCGCGGCGTAGATCGCGGCCGCGGCCAGCCCCACGGGCGACTTGCCCGAGTGGACGTTCTGTCGCTTGGCGGTTTCGAGCAGCTCTCGGGCGCGGCGCTCGGTCTCGTCGTCGAGTTCGAGATCGCTGGCAAAGCGCGGGAGGTACTCCAGCGGGTCCGCGGGCTGGACTTCGAGCTTCAACTCCCGCACGATGTAGCGGTAGGCGCGCTTGAACGTCGCCTGATCGACGCGGGAGACGGCGCTCATCTCGTCGAGGCTGCGGGGGACGTTCCCCATCCGCGCGGCGGCGTGGAGGCTCGCGGTCGCGATCCCCTCGATCGATCGGCCGGGCAGCAGGTCCTTGTCGAGCGCCTGTCGGTAGATCACCGACGCGGTCTCGCGGACGTTCTCCGGCAGCCCGAGCGCGGAGGCCATGCGGTCGATCTCACCGAGCGCCTGCTTGAGGTTGCGCTCCTTGTGGTCGCGGGTACGGAACCGCTCGTTCCACGTCCGCAGGCGCTGCATCTTCTCGCGCTGGCTGGCCGACAGCTGATTGCCGTAGGCGTCCTTGTTCTGCCAGCCGATGTTGGTCGACAGGCCGTCGTCGTGCATCATCTTCGTCGTCGGCGCGCCGACGCGGGACTTCTGGTCCTTCTCGCCGGCGTCGAACGCACGCCACTCGGGCCCTCGGTCGATAGCGTCTTCGTCGACGACGAGGCCACAGTCCGCACAGACCGTCTCGGCCTGTGACTCGTCGGTTTCGAGGTCACCACCGCACTCGGGGCAGTGGTGCTCCTGCTCGGTCTCTGCCCGCTCGGTCTCGGTTTCGCGGTGGGTCGTGTTGGTGCTCATTGGATTGGAACCGAAGTGATACCCGGCTCGGTACCGGGTTGTCTTCACTCTAGGGTAGGAGAGTAAAGTATATAAATCTTTTGCCCGCCCAGATACGGCCTCTCACGCTGCTACCGATCGATTTCGGCATGTAGAATCGATACAGACCGACCGATAGCTTCTTAGGTAGTATAACCTTGGGTAAGTCTCACACGGGCGCCACGCTGGGCGGCGGTTTTCCTCCCGGATACCGGGGAGCGAATCAGTCGTCGGCGACCTGACAGCCGCCGTCGTAGTCGACGCCCGAGAGGGAGTCGATCGCCTCCTCGCCACAGACCGGGCAGTCGGGGTTCTCGCGGTACGGGACGGTCTCGAAGCTCAGTTCCCGGGCGTCGTAGAACAGCAGCCGACCCGAGAGCGTGTCGCCGAGCCCGAGCAGCACTTTCACCGCTTCGGTCGCCTGCAGGCAGCCAACGGTGCCGGGGAGGACGCCGAGCACCCCCGTCGTCGCACAGTCCGGTACGGTTCCGGGCTCGGGCGGCTCGGGGAACAGACAGCGGTAGCACGGCCCGTCGGGGGTGAGTGTGGTGATCTGCCCTTCGAACTTGTAGATCGCGCCGTGACAGAGCGGGACGTTCTCCATCTGACAGGCATCGTTGAGCATGTACCGCGTGGGGAAGTTGTCGGTGCAGTCGACGACCACGTCGTAGTCGGCGACGAGCTCCCGGGCCTCGTCGGGGGCGATGCGGCGCTCCATCGCGTCGACCTCGACGTCGGGGTTGAGTTCGGCGACGAACTCGGCGGCGCTCTCGGCTTTGGGTCGGCCCACGTCGGTGTCGCGGTGGATGATCTGCCGTTGGAGGTTCGAACGCTCGACCACGTCGTCGTCGACGATGCCGAGGTGGCCCACGCCCGCGGCCGCGAGGTACTGAATCACCGGCGCGCCGAGGCCGCCGGCGCCGACGACCAGCGCACTGCCTTCGAGCAGCCGCTTCTGCCCTTCCGGCCCGACGTCGTCGAGGATGATGTGCCGGGAGTAGCGGTCGAGCTGGGTGGCGTCGAGCGAGAGGTCGGTCATGGGGCCGTGTTCGGGTCCGACGAGGGTTAAGCGTACGGACGGTGGCGAACCCTGTGTCCCACGCAGCACCGCTTCGCTCCCGGGCTCACGGCTGTCCCGGCGATTCTTGCCGACGACGGCGATACCGATTTCCGACGACATCGGCCGAGAGGCCCGGAACGACGGATGATACGGCGGGATACGGCCGTTCCGGCGTGCACTCGATCGAGGCGCGATCACCCGCGGCGGCGCCGTTCATACCGCTCGGGCAGGTAGCGGTGCCCACCCAATGGACTCGACGTTACTCGTCGCGCTGACCGTCGGCCTCGGGCTCGGCGTGTTCCTCCAGAAGGGGCGGTTCTGCTTCGTTCACGCGTTCCGCGACCTCTTCGCGTTCAAGGACACCCGGGTCACGAAGGGCGTGCTGGCGGCGACGACGCTGACCATGGTCTTCTGGAGCATCGCGTACTCGCTGGGCTACTACCAGGGGTTCTGGACCCCGGGCTGGGGGCTGACCGGCCTGTTCGGCGGCTTCGTCTTCGGCGTCGGGATGACGTACGCCGGGGGCTGTGCGACGGGCACGCTGTACCGCGCCGGGCAGGGGTATCTCCACTTCTGGCTCACGCTGCTGTTCATGGGCGTGGGCTACGTCGCGTTTACAGTCGCCTATCCCACCCTCCAGAGCACCTACTTCGCGCCGCTGACGTTCGGTGAGGGGGTCACGCTGTTCGAGGCGTCGCCGATCCCGGCGCCCGCGTTGGCGCTGCTGATCGCGGCGGGCGTGGTGCTCGTGTACGCCACGATCGTCGGCCGGAACGGGGCCGGCGGTGAGGGTCGCAGCGGCGAAGTCCTCGCCGACGGCGGCGTCCCCTCGCCCCGCTCGGCGACGCTCACGGGCCTGCAGTCGTTCGTCACCGGCACCCGCACGTACGCGACGGGGCTCCGCGAGGCGTGGCGTGACCCCGTCGCGAGCAGCAAGCGGCCGTGGGACCCCCGGACCGCCGCGCTGGGGATCACCGCGCTCGCGGTGGTCTGGTTCACGCAGGTCTCCATCGTCGGCGTCACCGGTCCCGAAGCGCGCTGGGCGGGCTACCTGCTGAACCTCACGGGCGTCGACGCTGGCTCCTTCGAGTACTGGGGCTCGGTGCTGTTCCAGGGCGCCGGCGTCACCCTCACCGTCGATATGGTGATGATCGCGGCGGTGATCGGCGGCGCGTTCCTCGCGTCGGTCTGGAGCGGCGACTTCTCGATCCGCGTCCCGAAGCGGCGCCGCCTTCCCAACGCCGTCTTCGGCGGCTTCCTGATGGGTGCGGGCTCCCGGCTCGCGCCGGGCTGTAACATCGGCAACATCTACTCCGGGCTCGCGGAGCTGTCGGTCCACTCCTTCATCGCAACCGTGGGCATCCTCGCGGGGGTTTACGTGATGACCCACTGGCTCTACCGCGACGTGGGCTGTGCGATCTAGCGTGTCGGCGCCGTAGGTCCCTTCCCGTCGGCGCCCCACGTTCCCGTATGGTTACGACAGACCGCTACTTCCTCGCGGAACGGCCCGACGGCGTGCCGGACGACGACACCTTCGATCGACGGACCCTCGAGCTCGGCGACCCCGCTGCCGGCGAGGTGCTGGTGAAGCTTCGCTACCTCTCGGTCGATCCGTACATGCGCGGCCGGATGGACGCCGGCGAGTCCTACGCCGAGCCGTGGGAAGTGGACGAGCCGCTCGAAGGCACCGCGGTCGGCGAAGTCGTCGACGAGGCGGGAACCGAGTTCGCGGCCGGCGACACCGTCGTCGGCAACATGTCCTGGTCGGAGTACCACCTCGCGAACGCCGACGGCCTCCAGCGCATCGAGACCGGCGCGCTCCCCGTGTCGACCGCGCTCGGCGTGCTGGGCATGCCGGGTCGGACGGCGTACTTCGGCACGCGCGAGGTGCTCGAACCCCGCGCCGGCGACACAGTAGTCGTCAGCGCTGCCGCCGGCGCGGTGGGGTCGGTCGTCGGCCAGCTCGCGAAGCTGCAGGGCGCCCGCGTCGTCGGCTTCGCGGGCAGCGACGAGAAGTGCGAAGTGGTCGAGGAGGAGTTCGGCTTCGACGCCTGCATCAACTACAAAGCGACCGACGACTACGTCGCGGCGCTCGCCGACGCCGCGCCGGAGGGCGTCGACGGCTACTTCGACAACGTCGGCGGCCCGATCACGGACGCGGTGTTCAGCCACCTCAACGTCGACGCCCGCGTCGCGGTCTGCGGGCAGATCGCGCTGTACAACGCCGAGGAGATGCCCACCGGCCCGCGGAAGCTCGGGAAGCTGATCGAGACGCGTGCCCGCGTGCAGGGGCTGCTCGTCGGCGACTTCGCGCCGCGGTTCGAGCAGGCGACCGCCGATCTGGCGGAGTGGGTGGCAGCGGGCGAGATCGAGTACCGCGAAACGGTGACGGAGGGGCTGGAGAACGCCCCCGACGCGTTCCTGGGGCTGTTCGAGGGCGAGAACGTCGGGAAGCAGGTGGTGCGAGTCGAGTAAGGTCGGCACGGGGGTTTCGTGGTTGCTCCTTCGACGACAGCCGCGAACAGCAGCTCACTCGTAGACCACTTGCGACCGCACCGCCCCGCACAGCCCACGAGCCTCCCCAGCCGACTCGTTCACTCCTTTCAGTCGCTCACTCGTCCCTCGCGCTGGTCGCGCCCACGAGGGACGCTCCTGCTTCGCGCCACCGCACGGCAGTCGCTAACCGAGTAGCGTCGAAAGAAACCGAACCCGCAGTCCGCGTTACTTCCCGCCGCGCTTGCCCGACGCCACGCTCGGGCGGACCTTCTCGGCACCCTTGCCCCGGGTGCGAAGGCCGCGGTTGGACTTGCCGGCGTTGGTGAGGCCGCGGAACGCGCGGCCGGTCTGGGAGTCGTCGCAGATCCAGTTGAGGTCGTCGTCGTTCTGGATCGCGGCGTGTTCGGGATCCACGAGGATCGCCTCGAACCACTTCTGGGAGCCGTCCTCACCGACCCAGTAGGAGTTCATCACGCGGAGGTTCGGGTACTTCCGGGTCGCGCGCTCCTCGGCGATCCGCTGGATCGAGGTCCGGCGGCCGAGGCGGTTGACGCCCTGTCGCTTCGACCGGCGGCCGGCCTTGTGTCGGCGCTTGCGCGCGCCGCCCTTGCGGACGGCGATGCGGACGACGACGATGCCCTGCTTGGCCTTGTATCCGAGTTCGCGGGCCTTGTCCAGCCGGGTCGGGCGCTCGATGCGCTCGATGGCGCCTTCCTCGCGCCACTCCTGTTTTCGCTGCCACTGGAGCTCGGCGAGCTTGCCGTCGCCGGGCTGCTTCCACGCGTCCTTGATGTGGGAGTAGAAACTTCGTGCCATGGTTCTCTGCGGGCGCTTGCGATTCAGTCTGAAGGGGCTCCGCCCCGTCGGACCACATTTCGTCCCGAGCTATCGGGTGCCCGCTGGCGTCCCGTCGACCAGCGAGTTAGACGTGAGTATTCGGGATTCGGTGGTAAGGGTTTCGAAGCGCCCCGGATCCGGGGTCGAGCAAGAACCGGCAACCGACGTCGAGAACTGAGTTTAGACGCCCGTCTCGTACCGCAGGATACCCGCGATCCCGCCGAAGGCGTTCAGCAGCTGTTCGCCCTTCTCGAAGTCGGTGCTGATGAACTTCGTCTCGGTGCCGCGCTGGTCGGCGATCTCCATCAGGTGATCGACCACGTCCTCCCGCTCCTGCACTTCCGCGGCCTCGCCGCACTCCGAGCACTCGTGGTCGGTCGTGTTGTGCCGGCGCTCGACGGTCTCGTACTCGGTGTGGCCGTTCGGGCACTCGTAGATCACCACGTCCTCGGTGAGATCCTCCGAGAGCAGCAGGCGGTCGACCGAGCCCATGATGAGGTTCTCCCGGGTCGGCCCCAGCCCGTACGTCGCTTCGCCGCCGGTGTGGAGGTTCTCGAAGAACTCCTCCATCTGCTCTTTGTCCTCGACGAGCTCCTGATCGGACAGCGCCTCCTGGCCCTTGTCGACGAGGTCGTACAGCCCGGACTCGTCGGTGTAGGCGATGTCGAACTTCCCGAGCACCTTGTCTTGGAGCTCGTGGTGGAGGTAGTCGCCGTCGAGGAACTCGTCTTTCGTCGGCGACGGGCCGCCGACGAGGATCCCGTCGAGCTCGTGCCGTTTGGGCACCATCAGGTCGTCGGCCATCTCCGCGACCTCCTGATAGAAGTTGTCGATAGCCTCCAGCCGCAGTCGGGCGAAACGCTGGGCGGACTGGCCACCTTTGCGCTGCTTGCCCGGGACGAGCGAGGACGCCGACTTCACGGGCTCGACACGCTTGCCCTTGAGCCAGCCGACGTTGGCCTCACGCCGGTCGAGCACGATCAGGCCGAACAGCCCGGAGTCGGCCATCATGTGCTCCAGCGGCTCGATCAGGAAGTCCGAGTCGCAGTGGTAGCGGAACGACTGGACGGGGTTGGGCGGCGACTCCAGCGTCCGGGTGATCATCTCGGTCTGCCCGCCGCCGGCGTCGATCGCCCCCGAGAAGATCACCATCCCGTTCTCCGGTGGGAAGGTGTCGTAGTAGCGCAGGCGGTCCTTGATCGACGTGAGGGCGTCCTGCACGTTCGTCCGGGTCTGTTTGGACTTGATGTTGGCCGCCTCGGAGTGCTCCTGTGTGACGTGAGCGACCACGTCGGAGATCTGGCGGTCCTCGGGGATGTAGATGGTGACGAGCTGCGTTCCTGATCCCTCGAACTCCTCCAGCTCCTCGAGCACCTTGCGGAACTCGTACTTCCGCCGGTCCTCGCTGGTCGCTTCTGCGTCGGTACTCATTACTGCAGGATAGGCGCTATCGCGTGTAAGTACCTGTTGACTGTTCGTGCAGCGGTTTCACACCCCAGTGTCGACGGTCGACCCGCCGAGCGGCATCGACGCCGCCCCCGTCGCCGAGCGTTACATCGACTCCGGCGCGGCGACGCCGAGCACGTCGAGCGCGTTCCCGATCGTGTGCGCGGCCGCGGCCACGAGCGCCAGCCGCGCGTCCCGGAGTTCCTCGCTCTCGGCTTCGAGCACCGGACACTCCCGGTAGAACGCGTTGAACCGCTCGGCGAACGTCCGGGTGTACGTCGCGACGCGGTGGGGTTCGAGATCCTCGGCGGCCCCTTCGACCACCGCGGGGAAGCGGGCGATCGTGCGGAGGAGGTCGCGCTCCTCGGGCGTCTCCAGCAGGTCGCCGTCGACCTCCGTTGGCACCGACTCGCCGTCGAGGATCCCGCGACAGCGGGCGTGGACGTACTGGACGTACGGCGCCGACTGCGCCTCGAAGTCGAGCGCGCGGTCCCACTCGAAGGTGATCGCCTTGCTCGGCTGCTTGGCGACGATGTCGTAGCGGACGGCGCCGATCCCCACCTGTCGGGCGATGCGCTCGACGTCCTCCTCGTCGAGGTCGTCCTCGCGGATGCGGTCGTCCATGCGGTCCTCGACCTCCTCGCGGGCGCGGTGGATCGCCTCGTCGAGCAGGTCGTCGAGATCGACGCCCGTCCCTTCGCGAGTGCTCATCCCCTCGCCGCCGGGGAGGTTCACCCACGAGAAGAACACCTGATCCAGCTGGTCGGTGTCGTGGTCGAGCAGCTCCAGCGTCTCCCGCAGTTGGGTGAACGTGAGCTTGTGGTCCTCGCCGACGACGGTGACCGCGCGGTCGAAGTTGTCGAACTTCCACTCGTGGTGGGCGAGGTCGCGGGTGGTGTACAGCGTCGTGTCGTCCGAACGGAGGAACACGAAGTTCTTCTCGATCCCGTGCTCGGAGAGGTCCAGCTGCCACGCCTCCTCCTCGTAGACGGCCTCGTCGAGGGCTTGCAGCCGTTCGACCACGTCGTCGGTGGCGCCCGACCGCATGAACCGCGTCTCCTTGACGAACTCGTCGAACGCGGCGGGGAGCCGCGAGAGCGTCTGGTTCATCCCGTCGAGCACCGTGTCGACCACCTCGCTCACGCGCTCGTACGTCTCCTCGTCGCCCGCTTCGAGCCCCTGCATGATCGACTCGATCTCCGCCTCCGCCTCGGCGACGGCGGCCTCCTCCGCCGCTTCGAGGTAGCTGTTCCCCTTGCGGTAGTAGCGGACGAGGTCGTAGTCGGGCTTCTCGCGTTCCGGCTCCGGCAGGTCGCTCTCGTCGAACCGCTCGTACGCCCACGTGAACACCGCGACCTGTCGCCCGGCGTCGTTGACGTAGTAGTGCCGTTCCACGTCGTAGCCGGCGTAGTCGAGGGCGTTGGCGATCGCGTCGCCGATGATGGGGTTGCGCGCGCGGCCGACGTGGATCGGCCCCGTGGGGTTCGCGGAGGTGTGCTCGACGACGACTGACTCGCCCGTCGGCGGTCGCTGCCCGTACGCCTCGTCGCCGGCGGCGTCGAGCGTGTCCTCGTAGTAGTCGTCGCTGGGCGCGAAGTTGAGGTACGGCCCCTGTGTGGTGATCTCGCCGACGTACTCGTACTCGTCGGGGTCGATCTCCGCGGCCACCTCGGCGGCGACCTGCGGCGGCGGCGCGCCCACCTCGCTCGCGAGCCGGAACGCGACGCTGGAGGCGAGCACCGCGTCGACGTCCGCCGGCGGCTCCTCGATCCCGAGGTCGTCGGTCGGGAGGTCGCGCGCGGCCAGTGCGGCCGCGACCGCGTCCTCGACCGCCGACCGGAACTCGATGAACATGGGCGACCGTTCCGCCCGGTGAATAAAGGGGCTTCCGAACCGTTCGGGCGGGACAGCACCGATAAAGCGGCGCGCTCCCGTCACGGTTCTGCACCGCACCGCATCCAGTATCGTTAAGCATCTCGATACTGAACTTCATCCCATGCAAGAGACGACTGCGGGGGTCGACGCCGCCGAGGTGGCGGCGCTGAAGGAGATCGCGCTGTCCGGCGGCGTCGACGGCGAGCGGAAAGTGTCGTGTGCGGCGCTGGGCGAGCGCCTCGACGCGTCGAGTCAGACCGCTTCACGGCGGCTCCAGCGGCTTGAGTCGGCCGGCCTGATCGAGCGCGAGGTCGTCGCGGACGGGCAGTGGATCTCGCTCACCGCGGACGGAAAATCCCGGCTTCGCGGGGAGTACGCCGACTACCGCCGGCTGTTCGAGGACAACGCCGCGCTGACGCTCTCGGGGACGGTGACCGCCGGCGCCGGCGAGGGGCGACACTACATCTCGCTGTCGGGGTACAAACGCCAGTTCGAGGAGCGCCTCGGCTACGAGCCGTACCCGGGCACGCTCAACGTCGACCTCGACGAGCAGAGCACCCGGAACCGGAGCGAACTCACGGCCGTCGAGGGCGTCCGCATCGACGAGTGGGAGGACGAGGAGCGAACGTACGGCGCCGCGACCTGCTACCCCGCGCGGCTGGACGCCGACGCCGGCAGCGTCGAGCCGGTCCACGTGATCGTCCCCGACCGCACCCACCACGACGAGGACCAGATCGAGCTCATCGCCGCCGAGATGCTGCGCGACGAGCTCGGGCTGGCCGACGGCGACGAGGTCGCCGTGGAGATCGAGGCCGCATGAGCTCGACGACCGACACCGTCGACAGCGTGGCGGCCGCGCGGGCCGCCTTCGCTCGCGGGGAGCCCGTGTTGATCCACGACGCCGCCGACCGCGAGGGCGAAGTGGACATCGTCTACCCCGCACGCGCGGTCGACGCCGACGCTGTCCGCCGACTCCGCAACGACGCCGGCGGGCTGATCTGCGTCGCGATCACCGATGCGGTCGCCGAGGCGTGGGGACTGCCGTTCCTCTCGGACGCCCTCGACCACCCCGCCACCGAGGCGGGCCATCTGGACTACGACGACCGTTCGTCGTTCTCGCTGCCGGTGAACCACCGCGAGACGTTCACGGGGATCACCGACGACGACCGCGCGCTGACGATCGGCGAACTGGGCGCGGCCGCCGACGGCGCCGCCGCTGGGACGTTCGACGCCGACGACTTCGCCGAGTCGTTCCGCTCGCCCGGTCACGTCACCCTCCTTCGTGGCGCGCCGGACCTGCTTGCGGACCGACAAGGCCACACCGAACTCGGCCTCGCGCTCGCTGACGCCGCGGACCGTGAGCCCGCGGTGGTCGTGTGCGAGATGCTCGACGGCGAGACCGGGGCTGCGCGTACCCCCGCCGACGCGCGCGCCTACGCCGAGCGCGAGGGGCTCACCTACGTCGAGGGCCGGGACCTGTTGACCCGACTGGACTGAGGCGGTCGTTTCTGACGATTTTAAGACCCCGCCGTCCCCATACGCGGGTATGAGCGCCTTCGAGGAGATGGAGCAGGACGGGACGATCTGGATGAACGGCGAGTACGTCGACTGGGAGGACGCGCAGGTCCACGTGCTCACCCACGCGATGCACTACGGGACGGGCATCTTCGAGGGCGTCCGCGCCTACGACACCGAGGAGGGAACCGCGATCTTCCGCTGGGAGGAGCACCTCGACCGGTTCTACAACTCCGCGAAGCCGTACGACATGGAGATCGAGTTCTCCCGCGAGGAGCTCACCGAGGCCACCCTCGAAGTGGTCCGGCGCAACGACCTCGACTCGGCGTACGTCCGCCCGCTCGCGTACTACGGCTACGACTCGCTGGGCGTCTCGCCCGGCGACTGCCCGACCGACGTGACGATCGCCGCGTGGCCGTGGGGCGCCTACCTCGGCGAGGAGGCGCTGGAGAACGGCATCGAGGTGAAGGTCTCCTCGTGGCGCAAGCACGCCTCCAGCCAGATCCCGACCAACGCCAAGACCACGGGGCTGTACGTCAACAGCATGCTGGCCGGCGAGGAGGCCCGCCGCCACGGCTACGAGGAGGCGATCGTCCTGAACAAGGAGGGCAACGTCGCCGAGGGGCCGGGCGAGAACATCTTCCTCGTCCGCGACGGCGAGCTGTTCACGCCGGGGCTGAGCGAGTCGATCCTCGACGGCATCACCCGCGACACGGTGATCACGCTGGCGGAGGAGCGCGGCTACGAGGTCCACGACAACGTCAGTATCTCCCGCGGCGAGCTCCACACCGCCGACGAGCTGTTCTTCACCGGCAGCGCGGCCGAGGTCACGCCGATCCGGCAGGTGGACAACGTCGAGATCGGCGAGGGCGGCCGCGGCCCGGTGACCGAGGAGCTTCAGAGCGCGTTCTTCGATCTGGTCGAGCGTCGCACCGACGACCACGAGGAGTGGTTCACGTACGTCTAGATCGGCGTCCGACAGCGATCTGCGGCGCAGTCTGATTTTTCCGGCAGAAAGAGCACCACGACCTACCGGAACGACGCCAACTGCTGACTCCGCCGACCGACGTCGAACGGCGGGTCGAGTTCGTCGATCTCCGCCAGCCGTTCCAGCGCCAGCCGCACGTCGACGCCGGCCCGCTCGGCCGCCTCACAGAGCTCTTCGATCGCCGCGCGCTCAAGCGCCAGCGAGTCGAGCTTCCCCAGCGCGAGCGCGAACGCGACGGCGCCCTCTCCGGTCGGGAACGACTCGTGGATCGCCGAGAAGTCGGCGTTTTCCGGGGCAGGGGCGTCGTCAACATCGGCCTCGCTGGCGGCGACGGTCCGCAGACAGACAGAACAGATCGCGCTCTCGGCCGCCGGCGCGTGCTCCCGGAGCGCCGTCGGGACGGCGAAGGCGACGACCGGAGCGTCACACGCCGGACAGGACACGGCTCAGTCGGCTTTCGGGGACGCGGTCGTCGCGCCCTCGCGCTCGTCGGCCTCGATCTCCTTCTCCGCTTTCTCCTCCTCCTCTTTCTTGGCCTTGATCTTCTTGAGCCGGAAGATCTCCTCGCGCTCCTGCTCTTCGAGCTTCTGCTCGATGTACTCCTGGTTCTCGTACAGCTCGGGCAGGAGCTTGAACTCCAGGGCGTTCACGCGGCGCTTGGTGGTCTCGATCTCTTCGAGCATCTTCTTCATCGCGGTCTCGACTTCCGCGGCGAGGATGATCGAGTCGATGAGCTCCTCGTACGCCTCGGCGGTCTCGTCGATGCGCGCCGAGGAGCCGATCAGCCCGTACCCGCGCTCGTCGATCGGCTTCCGAACTTTCGAGGCCTCGATCTGGGGCACCACGACGCCCATGATGTTCTTCGACTGGGTCGTGATCTCGGGGTGCTCCTTCAGCGCGGCGGCGGCGCCGCGGACCGCCACGTCGCCCTCCATCGCCCGCGTCATGTCGAGCGTCTCTTGGGCGTCTTGGTAGTCGGCCTCGAGGTCGCTCCGGATGTCCTGAGCCTGATCCAGGATGTCCATGAACTCCATGATGAGGCCGTCACGCTTCTGCTCCAGCGTGTCGTGACCCCGCTCGGAGAGTTCGATGCGATCCTCGATCGCCATGAGGTTCTTCCGGGTCGGTTTGACGTCCTCGGCCATTCTTAGGGGTCTCTTCCGGCCGAAGGTGGTTAATAGTTGTTAGTCCCGCTCGCGGCCGACCGACGGCTGATCGCGACACCCACTCGCCCCGCAGGAAAACCGACGCCTCAGGTGCCTTCGCGGACGTTCCAGCCCTGCTGCATCTCGTTGTGCTTGCGTTCGAGGAACGAGTAGACGGCGCCGTGGGGCGCGCCGTCGAGGATCATCCCGGCCGCGCGTCGGACGGCGTCGATCTCCTCGGGTTCGCCGATGATCCCCAGCGTCGAGCCGTAGATCACCACGTTCGCGCCGGTGAGCTGCTCCATCAGCTCCCGGGTCCGGCCGTCCTCGCCGATGAGTCGGCCCTTCTGTCGCTGCAGGTCGTTGTCGTTGCGCGTCTGTTCGGTGAGATCGATCAGGTCGAGCCGCCGCAGATCGCTCTCCAGCAGGCCCAGCGCCGTCTCGGGCTTGAACCCCCGACCGATCGCTTTCACGATGTCGGGCGCGGCCATCGCGTCGATGGGGTCGCCGACCGTCTCGATGCCCACCGACCCGTCCTCGGAGTCGATGTCGAGGCGAACGCCGGCGCGCTCCTCGATCTCCCGCATCGTCTCACCCCCGGAGCCGATGAGGACGCCGATGCGGTCCTGTGGGACCGTTACGTGTTGCATGAGGCGAGGTAGCCGCTGGAGGGTTGTAAGCGTTCCTCGTCGGCGATTCCGGCCGGCCGGCTCAGCCCAGCCGATCGGTGACGATCGCCCTGATCCGCCGGTGGAAGCGGTCGACGCCGAACCGATCCGGCGACAGTCGCGGCGTCGCCCCCGTGTCGACAGCGCTCGCGATCCGCTCGACGGCCGCCGGCACCGAGTCGAACAGCCGATCGGGCGCGCCGTCCACCACTTCCCGCCCCCCGCCGGAGTCGTGGGCGAACGCCACCATCCCCGCCGCGACGTACTCCGCCAGCGCCATCCCGAAGTGCTCGCCGTGTTTCGTGTTGAGGCCGTAGCGGTGTCCGCCGAGCAGCTCCGCCAGCCGTGAGCGGGACACGTCCGTCTGCAGCGTCACGTACCCCCGTTCGTCGACGGCATCCCGCACTTCTCGAACGTAGCCCCGATACGCCTCGGCCGTCGAGCCGACGAGGTGGAGGTGGAGATCGGTCCCCCGGTCACGGACGCCGTCGACGATCCGGACGGCGTCGAGCGTCCGGTTGTCGGGTGCGATCCGACCGACCGTCACGATGCCCGCCTCTCGCTCCGCCCACGGCTCCCCGGGGATCGGATCCACGGGCGGGTGGAGCACCGACGGCTCGCGGCCGTAGCGGGCGGCGACGTGGCTCGCCGTGTAGCCGGAGTTCGCGAGCAGGGTCGCGTCCCCGGGAAGCTGTCGGTCCGCGAGCCCCGCCACGGTGGTCCAAACCCCGTTCAGCCGGGAGTCGCCGTGGTTGCCGTCCGGCCCCGGAACGCCCGCGTTGAACTGCGGGAAGTGGACGTACTGCACCGACGGCAGCGGGAGCGCGAACTCGTTGGCGGTGCTGACTGCGAGATCGAACTCGCCGGCGTGGCACCGGAACCACCGCGTCAGCAGCGCGCTCCGGAGCGGGAGTTGTGGGCCGAACCGGTCGTCGGCCCGGGAGAACAGCGTTGCCAGCCGGCGTCCCAGCGGCGGCTGGCGGACCGTGACGCTCGCGTCGGTGCCGAACAGGTCGTTCAGCGTCGCCAGCCCCGTGTCGGAGATCGTGAACAGCGTCACCTCGTGTGCTTCCTGCAGCGCCTCGCAGACGTGGGCACAGACCGCGTCGGCGCCGCCGCGGAAGTCGAGGGTGTTGTGCAGGACGGCGACGCGAGCCATACGCTACCGTTCGCTGGCGCGGACAAAAGCCCTCCTCCGGTGGCTCCGCGCTTTTTGTACTGGCGGGCACAATCATCGAGGCATGACGCCCCCGGGAGCCAGTCCGGGCGGGACTGCCAGCGACCGCGGCGCTCTGGGGGGCCGCGGATGAGTCGCGACGCCGCCGGCCCGGTCCGCGAACGCCGCCGCCTCGCTGCCGAGGGAGCCGTCCTCGCCGCGACGGCCATCTGTCTGCTGCTGCTGGGCTACTGGGCGTTCGACGCCGCGGCGAGCATGGCCGCCGCCGTCCGCTGGCTCGCCCTCGCCGGCGCGGTGACGGCGTTTGTCGGCGGCTACGCCTGGAAACACCGCCGAGCACTGTGCGGCACCGACGGTGCACGCGTCGGCTCGCTCGGCCTCGCGAACGGGATCACGCTCGCCCGCGCGGCGCTGCTGGCGGGGGTCGTAGGGTTCGTCGTCGTCGACCCGGTTGGCGCGCTGGCGTGGGGGCCAGCGCTCGGCTACGGGGTCGCGGTCGTCCTCGATGCCGTCGACGGCGCGGTCGCGCGCTCGATCGGCACCGAGACGCGGCTGGGCGAACGCCTCGACATGGCGGTCGACACGACCGGCTTCGTGATCGCGCCGCTGGTGGCGGTCGTCTGGGAACTGCTGCCCGTCTGGTACCTCTCGCTGTCGGCCGCGCGCTACTGCTACCGCGGGGGGCTGTTCCTCTGGCGGCGCTCCGGGCGCAGCGTCGGCCCGCTGCCGCCCAGCCAACTTCGTCGACCGCTCGCGGCGCTGCAGATGGTGTTCCTCACCGTCGCGCTCCTCCCGCCGGCGCCGACGCCGCTGATCCGGCGCCTCGCACCCGTCGTGTTGCTCCCCTCGCTCGCCGTGTTCGCCCGGGACTGGCTCGCAGTGACAGTGCCGGCGTCACAAGACTAAAAACCGCACGAACAAATAGGGTTACGTGACAAATTCCGACGATGCGGTCGTGCAGTTATCCCTCGTCCAACTGGACGACTACGGGCCATGGACGGTGACCCCGGAGCCCCGGCCCGAGCCCTCGCTCCAGTCGCTGCAGGCCCGCCTGTACGCCGACCTCGCGGACTTCGTCGGGAGCCGCGACGGCTACACGTTCCCGGGGCGGTACGACAACATGATCGCGGTGACGAACCGCATCAGCCCCGACGAGCACCGCCGGTTTCAGGAGCACGTCCGGAACCGCTACCCGATCACCGCCAGCGTCGGCGTCGGCACCGGCGCCACCCCCATCGAGGCGCTCGGCGCCGCGACCGAGGCGCTGCAGGCAACCGGGAGCGCACAGGACGCGGCCCGGACCGAGCGGCTGGCGACCGACCGCGACCGCGAGCCGACGGGGCCGCTCACCGTCGCCCACTTCGACGTGGTCGACGCGACCGAGCGCTACACCGACACGGAGCACGCGTTCGACGCCGAGTCCCGGATCAAGCGCGCGGTTACGGAACTGCGCGACCGGATGCGCGAGCACGGCGCCGTCACCTCGTTCGTCGGCGGTGACAACGCCATCGCCGTCGCGCCGGAGCTCCCCGACGGGACGTACGACGAGGTGCTCGCCGCCGTCCACGAGGCGACCGAGGTGGAGCTGCGCGTCGGCGTCGGCCACGGCGAGACCGCACAGGCCGCGGGCCGGGACGCGAAACACGCGCTGGAGCGGGCCCGGGCGACCGGTGAGCCCGTGACCGCCCTCCGGGCCACGGATGACTGACGGCGCCCGGGCGCTGTACTTCGAGCGCCCCGGCGAGGTCGTCGTCCGCGACCAGCCCCGGCCCGAGCCCGGCCCCGCTGAGGTGCTGGTCGAGACGGTCGTCTCCGGCGTCAGTCCCGGCACGGAGATGCTGGTGTACGAGGGCGACGTGCCCAAGGAGATGGCCGTCGACGACACGATCGACACGCTCGAAGGGACGTTCGGCTACCCGATCCAGTACGGCTACGCCGCCGTCGGCCGGGTGGCGTCGACGGGCGCGAACGTCGACGACGACTGGATCGACGAACTCGTGTTCGCGTTCAACCCTCACGAGAGCCACTTCACCGCGACGCCCGACCAGCTCCGGCCGGTGCCCGACGACGTGGATCCGGAGACGGCGACGCTGTTCCCGACCGCGGAGACGGCGGTGAACTTCGTCCTCGACGCGGCGCCGCGGGTGGGCGAACGCCTCGTCGTGTTCGGTGCCGGCCCCATCGGCCTCGCGACGACCGCGCTGCTGTCGACGTTCCCGCTGGAGTCGCTGACCGTCGTCGACCCGGTCGACGAACGCCGCGGGATCGCCGCGGAACTGGGCGCCACGGCGACGAAGACGCCCGACGAGATCAGGGCGACCGAGTGGACGGAGCCCGCGGGCGCGGACTGCTGTATCGAGGTGTCGGGCAATCCCGCGGCGCTGGACGACGCGATCGGGACCGTCGGCTTCGACGGCCGCGTGATCGTCGGCTCGTGGTACGGTACGAAGCCGGTCCAACTCGGACTCGGCGGCCGCTTCCACCGCGAGCGGATCGACCTGCAGTCGAGTCAGGTCAGCACCATCGCGCCCGCGGATCGCGGCCGCTGGGACAAGGACCGCCGGATGGGTCGGGCGATCGACCTCGTCCGGGAGCACGATCTGGGCCGGCTCGTGACCGACACCGTCCCGTTCGCGGCGGCGCCGACGGCCTACGAACTCCTCACCGAGCACGACGACGTGCTCACCACCGCGTTCCGGTACGACTGACCATGTACGAACTCTCCGTCGCCCGTGATTTCGTCGCACAGCACTACCTCACCGTCCCGGATCCGGGCCCGGTCGAGGGCGAGCCACACAGCCACCAGTACGAGGTGGAGGTCCGCTTTTCCGGCGCCGAACTGAACGAGTACGGCTACCTCGTCGACATCGACGCCGTCGAGGCCGCGCTGGACGACCTGACCGAGCGATACCGCGACGAACTGCTCAACGACCTGCCGGCGTTCGACGGCAACCCCAGCGTCGAGCGGTTCGCCCGCGTGTTCGCCGACAGGGTGGCCGAGCGCCTCGACGCGCCGACGCCGGATCGCCTCACCGTCAGGATCTGGGAGGACGAGATCGCCTGGGCCAGCTACGAGCGGTCGCTCTGACCGATGGAGCACGCGAACGTCCGGTATCTGGAGGCGAAACGCACCGTCGACGACCGGGCGCTGAACCGCCGCGTCCGCGACCGACTGCTCGCCGAACTCCCTCCGAACCCCGAGATCGTCGAGTTCGCCGCCGGCACCGGCGTGACGGTCCCCCGACTGATCGAGTGGGGCCTCGACGCGTTCGACTACCGCGGTATCGAGCAGGACGCCGACCTCGTCGCGTACGCTCGCGACCGCCGCGCAGCCGAACTCGCGACGACGCTCGACGGCGTCAGGCCAACCGAACACGGCTTCCGTGCCGGCGACGCCACGGCCGCGTTCCAGGCCGGCGACGCGTTGGCCTGCGAAGCCGAGGCTGATCTGGTTGTCGCGCAGGCGTTCGCGGACCTCGTCCCGCTCGACGACCTCCTCGACGCGCTGGACCGGAGCCTCGCCCCCGGCGGCCTCGCGTACCTCCCGATCACGTTCGACGGCGGTACGCTGTTCCAGCCGGACCACCCCGTCGACGACCGCGTCGAGGCGGCGTACCACGACTGGATCGACGCAAAACCGGGCCGGGACCCCCGAGCGGGCCGGCACCTGCTGGATCGCTTTCGGGAGCACAGCGGGGACCTGCTCGCCGCGGGCGCTTCGGACTGGATCGTCCGCCCGGTCGACGACTACCCCGCCGACGAGCGGTACTTCCTCTCGACGATTCTCGACTTCGTCGCCGAGGCGCTGGAGAACACGGACGTGGCTGGTGCTGCGGACTGGCTCGAAAGCCGCCGCGACCAGCTCGCCGCGGGCGAACTCACGTACGTCGCCCACCAGTACGATCTGTTGTACGAGCGCTGAGCTACGCTCGCTGGACGAGCAGCGCCAGCACGGCGATCAGCACGACCTGTGCGATCTTGTCGACGGCGCCGATCGCGCCGACGTCGGCGGGGAACACGTAGTCGCCCGCGGCGAAGTTGATGTAGTACCAGAGCACGATCTGGCCCGCCGTGAAGGGGATCCCCAGCGTGTACAGCAGTTCCCGCCGGTAGTTCACGAGCACGCCCGCGACCGCCAGCAGGAACACCAGCCCCGCGAACAGGAAGGAGAGTCCCAGCGGCTCCGGCGCGAAGCTGACCCCGAGGAACAGGTGGATCACGCCGCTGAGCAGCGCAAGCGCGATCCCGAGGTAGTGGAGCGACCCGAGCCCCGCCAGATCGACTCCGCCGGACTCCGTGACAGCGCTCATGCTCGGACGTAGGCCCGTGTGCTAATAAATAGCACCCCCGTTACACGTTCCCGGCTTCCCGCCGTCCAAACGTAGAAGCCCCCGAACCGCCTACGCTCGCCCGTGCTGTTCCCGACCCATCTGGTCGTCGCCGTCCTGCTCGGCCGGCGCTTTCGACTGCCGACGGCGTGGCTGCTCGCGGGGGCGGCGCTGCCCGACGTGGTCGACAAGTCGCTGGCGGCGCTGGGCGTCGTCGACCTGTTCCACACGGTGGGTCACTCCGCGCTGCTGCTCGTCGTCGCTCTCCCGATGGCGTACGCCGGACGGGCGGGCCTCGCGCTCGCGGCCGGCTGGGGGAGCCACCTCGCGCTCGACGCCGTCCACATCGTGCTCAACGGCCGCCCGACGGACGCGCTGTTTCTGATCTGGCCGCTGGCGGTGCCGCCGACGCCGCTCGCGCTCCCACCGATCGCGTTCGTGCGGTACTACCTCTGGTCGCCGTCGTTCGTCCTCGAGATCGGTATCTGGCTCGCGTTCGCCGGGAGCCTGCTCGTCGGCCGCCGTCGGGGCGCGTAGTGGTCGCCGCCGAAGCCGGGTTTATGGGGTGACGCCCCCTCGTCGCGCCCGTGAACTGCCTCTTCGTCGGCGCCGGCGCGGTCGCCGACCAGTACGCCGCCGCGCTGCCCAGGAGCCCGCTGACGCTCGTCGCGGTCTGTGACACCGACGCCGACCGCGCGGCCGCCTTTGCCGCCGACCACGACTGCGTCGCGTTCACCGACCTCGACGCCGCACTCGCCGACTCCGACGCCGAGATCGCGGTGAACCTCACCAGCCACGCCGCCCACGCGCCGGTCACGCGGCAGTGTCTCGACGCCGACCATCACGTCTACACCGAGAAACCGCTCGCGCTCGACGCCGGCACGGCGCGGGACCTTCTTGCGACGGCCGAGAACGCGGGCCTCGGCCTCGCCTGCGCGCCGATCACGCCCGACTGCGACGCTCAGCGCATCGCCGGCCGCGCGCTCGCGGACGGCCGCCTCGGCCGGGTCGGGGTCGCGACCGCCCACGCTCACGTCGGCCGCGTTACGGACTGGCACGACCGCCCGGACTCGTTCCTCGACGTGGGACCGCTGTACGACGGCGGGGTGTACCCGCTCTCGCTGCTCGTCGCGTGGTTCGGCCCGGCGACCGAGGTCCGTGTCGCGGACACGCTCGACGTCTGGCCCGACCGCGAGGCGCAGGCACCGACGACGCCGAGCCACGTCGAGGCGACGATCGAGTTCGAGAACGGCCCCGTCGCCCGCCTCACGGCCAGTTTCTACGTCCCTCACCGCGGGCGGGAGTTCTACGGGCTCGAACTCCACGGCGACGACGGCTCGCTCTACCTCGACGACGCCGGGGCGATGACCGCCGAGCGGGACTCGGTGGCGTTCGGCCGGAGCGGTCGAGAGTACACGCCGATGCCGCCGGGGACGCCGGGGCACGAGTCGACCCACCTCGACGGTGTGGATCGGTTCGCGAGCGCACTCGCGGCTGGGCAGCGCCCCCGCGGAACCGCGCGCCGGGGCGCCCACGTCGTCGCGATCTGCGGGGCGATCGAGGAGGCCGCGACCGAGGGCGGGCCGGTGTCCGTGCCCGACTGCGGCGCGACGGCTGATCCGGTAGCTTCGCCGACTGTCCGGCCCGAGACCGACGCATTCCGAGAGCCGTCGACGGCCGCGCGATCCAGCGCGATCAGGCTCCCGTCGGTCGGCTTCGGCTGCTCGCGCTACCGCGACGGCGAGTACGTCGACCGCGAGCGGAGCATCGAGACCGCGCTGGACGCGGGCTACCGGCTGCTCGACTCCGCGGAGCTGTACGGCAACGAGGCCCGGGTCGGCGACCTGCTCGCCGCGCCCGGCGCGCCCGACCGCGAGTCGCTGTTCCTCGTCGGAAAGGTCTGGAACACCAACCACGAGCACGTCGTCGAAGCCTGTACGGGCAGCCTCGCCGAACTCGGTGTCGACGCGTTCGACTGCTACGCGCTCCACTGGCCGGAGTCGTGGGCGTATCAGGGGCCGCTCGAACGGCTGGCGGAGAAACCGGTCGAGGAGGCCGAGGCGCTGACGTTCCCCGAGGACGAGTCGGGGGAGCGCGAGACCGCCGACCCGTCGCTCGCCGAGTCGTGGCGGAACCTCGAAACCGCTCACGAGGAGGGGTTGGCCCGCACGCTGGGTATCTGCAACGTCGGCCGCGAGCAGTTGGAAACCGTGCTCGACGCCGCGAGCGTGCCGCCCGCGGTCGTGCAGGTCGAACGCCACCCCTACCGGCCACGGGACGACCTCGTCGAGTTCTGCCACGAGCGCGGGATCCGCGTGCTGGCGCACTCACCGCTCTCCGCGCCGGGACTGCGCTCTGAGCCGGTGTTACAGGAGATCGCCGAGGAGCGCGGCTGTTCACCTGCGGCGGTCGTCGTCGCGTGGAACGTCACCGAGGGCGTGGTGCCGATCCCGTCGTCGAACGATCCCGAGCACGTCGTCGCGAACCTCCACGCCGGGAGCCTGCGGCTGGACGACGAAGAACGCGAACGGATCGCGACGCTCGAAGATCCGGCGTTCGAGCGTTAGTCCGGGCCGTCGGGATCGCCGGCCGGGTCGGCGTCGGCCTCGGTGACGTACGCCTCCAGCTCGTCGCCCGTGACCGCCAGCCCTTGCCGCGAGAAGAAGGCGGCGACGTTCTCACAGTCGCGTTCGAGGAACTCGCCCGAATTGGGGTGGTGGACGGTGACCGCCTGCCCCATGTCGATGACCACCAGTTCGCCCTCGTGGACGATCATGTTGTACTCCGAGAGGTCGCCGTGGACGAGGCCGGCGCTGTAGAGCCGGCGCATGTACTCCCGGACGACCTCGTACGCCTGCTGGGGGTTCTCGATGTTCACCTCCGCCAGCCGGGGGGCGCGGCGCTCGTCGGCCTGTCCGACCAGCTCCATCACGAGCACGTTCCGCTGGACGGCGATGGGTTCGGGTACCCGCACGCCGGCTTTCTGGGCGCGCTTGAGGTTCGCGAACTCCTTGCGGGTCCACGCCAGTACCGTCGCCTTCTTGTTGTCCTCCAGCCCCTCGAAGCGCGGGTCGCCCTCCAAGTACTCCCGCATCTGTCGGAAGTCCGAGGCGTTGATCCGGTAGATCTTGACCGCCACGTCGCCCGCCTCGCCGCGGGCCTCGTAGACGTTGGCTTCCTTCCCCGTCGACAGCGGCCCGCCGAACGCGCCGACGTGGCCGTCCTGCACCAGCTTGTACAGCGCGCCCAGCGTGGCGTCGTCGAAGGCGCCCTGTTCGACCTTGAGGCGCTCGACGTTCTTCAGCCGCTTCCGGAACTCGTCGAACTCTCGGTCTTGGCGTCGGGCGGTGCTGTCCGCCTCGGTGTCGGCGAGCTCGATCTCCTCGAACTCGTCGCCGGGCTCCGCCATCTCCTCGTCGACGAAGCCGTAATCCTCGCTCATTCAGTCGAACTTGGGCGCCGCGGCGTAAAAGGGTGGTCCGGTGGCTCTCAGATGTCTGTCTCCGTGACGTACCCGCCATCGCGTAGCTGTTCGGCCTCGCGGTTCTCGTAGCGGTGTTCGATGTCGGCTTTCTCGTCCTGCCAGTCCCACGGGCTCACGAGCACGAGGTCGCCCTCGCGGATCCAGTCGCGCTTGCGCATCCGGCCGGGGATGCGGGCGGTTCGTTCTTCCCCGTCGGCACACCGGACGGTCACCCGATTCGCGCCGAGCATCTCGACTACCTCGGCGAACAGCTCGTCGTCCTCGGGGGTCCGGATCCCCTCGGGGAGGTCGTCGTTGCTCATCAGCACCGGCTTGGACGGTGGGGTGGTTAAGCGCTGTGGGATTTCTGACCGCCGCTACGCACAAGCTATTTGTCACGTCGTCCGGTCGGTCCGGCCGTGACTCCCCCGGCCATCGAGACCGACGGGCTCCGCAAGCAGTACGGCGACACCGTCGCGCTCGCGGGGCTGGACCTTCGGGTCGAGCGCGGCGAGGTGTACGGCTTCCTCGGCCCGAACGGCGCCGGGAAGACGACGACGATGCGGCTGCTGACGACGCTGCTCCGCCCCAGCGGCGGCGAGGCGTGGATCTGCGGCGAGCCGGTGACTGACCGTGAGGCCGTCGCCCCCCACGTCGGTCACCTACCCGAACGGCCGCCGCTGTACGACGAGCTCACCGGCCGCGAACAGCTCCGATTCGCCGGCGAACTTCGCGGGCTCGGGAGCGCGGAAGCCGACCGCCGGGCCGAAAGCCGTCTCGACGCGCTCGGGCTCGACGCCGGGACCGACCGGATTTCGACGTACTCGACCGGGATGCGCAAGAAGCTCGGCATCGCGCAGGCCACCCTCCACGAGCCGGACGTGCTCTTTCTCGACGAGCCGACAAACGGGCTCGACCCGCGGGCAGCGCGGGCGGTCCGGGATCGACTGACCGCACTCGCCGCCGACGGCACGACCGTCTTCCTCTCGACGCATATCCTCCCAGTCGTCGAGGAGGCGGCCGACCGCGTCGGCCTGCTCAACGCCGGGGAGCTGATCGCGGCGGGGCGCCCAGCCCGCGTGATCGACCGCGCCGAGGGCGGCGATCTGGAGGACGCCTTCCTCGAACTCACCCACGAGGAGCGATGAACTGGCGCCGCCGCGCGCTGCTGGTCGCCCGGGTCCACGTCCGCCGGCGCGTCCGGCGGGCGCTGGACCGTCCGAAACGCAGCGTATTGCTGGTCTCGCTGTTCCTCCTCCCCGTCGCCTCGCTGTTCGCGCCGGAACAGTTCGGCGGCGGCGGGTTCGCCGTCGGCGCCGACGGAACCGTCTCCGGCGATGGCGCCACCGCCCGGATCGCGGCGGTCCTCCCGCCGATATTTACGGGGGTGTGGCTGTTTCTCTTCCTCGCCGGCGCGTTCACCGTCGACGACCGCCTCGACGACGTAGATGGCGGCGACCTGCTCGTGCTCGGCGGGGGAATCCGCGCGACGGTCCTCGGCGTCTCGCTTGCCGAGCACGCTCGACGCCTCGCCCTGTTCGGTATCTGGTTCGTCGTCGGCGCGGTTGGCGTGATCGTCGCCGGCGCCGGCGTCGCCGCGCTCCCGCTCGGCGCGGTCGGGTTCGTCCTGTTGCTGGTCTCGGCGACGACGGCCGGCCACGCCGTCGGCCTGTTCGCTCGGCGCGAACTGCTCGATCGCGGTATCCCGGTCAGGCGGACGGGCGTCGCCCTCGCCGTCGGCGCCTACCTCACGTTCGTCGCGTTCGTGACGCTCCCGATCGGCGTCGACCTCCCGCTCGGCGAGCTGGGCGCGGCGCTGCCGACGGCGTGGTTCGCGGACTGGCTGCTGCTCGAGTATCCCGGCGCGGCGGTCCGTCCCGCCCGACTGCTCGGGAGCGTCGCGTTCGGCGGGGGCGTCGCCGTCGCGGGCTTTCTCGCGAAGGAACGGCTCGCCGCCGACGTGTGGTTCCGCGATCCGGGCCCCGAGCGCGACGCCGGCGGCGGGACCGCCCTCGACGCCGCTGACACGATCGGTCGGCTCGTCCGCCCGGTCGTCGGCCCCGCGGCCGCCGCGGTGACGTGGCAGGTCCTCCTCCGGCGCCTCCGCAGCCCGACGGTGCTCGCGATCCCGGTCGTCGGCTTCCTGCTCGTCGAACACGAGCTCCGCACCGGACTCCCGGCAGAGTGGTACCCCCTCGCAGTCGCGGGCTTCGCCGCGCTCGCGCTGCCGGCGGCCGTCGCGCTCAACCCCCTCGCCGACGAGGGCGTCGGACTGCCGCTCGTGCTCGCGAGCGGCCTCGCCGGCCGGGCGTTCGTCGCCGGCTACGCCGCCGCCGCGGCGCTCTCGGCGTGGCTCGGCACCGCGACTGCGCTCCTCGTCGCCGGCGTCCTGTTCGGCGTCCGGCCGGTCGCCGCCGCCGTCGCGCTCGTCGCCGTCGTCCCGCTGGCGCTCGTCACCGCCCCCGTCGCGGTCACGGCGGGCACCGTGCTCCCACGGAACGACGCCCACGAGACGGTTGCCAGCGAGGGTGTTGGCTTCCCCTCGAAGTACGCGTTCGCGGTCTACGCCCTCGTCGTCGCGGCTGCCGCGGCGCCGTTCGTCGCCGTTGCGGCGTTCGCTCCGGGGATGCTGCTGCTCGGAGGCGTGGGGGCGCTCCTGCTCGGCGGCGTCGCCGCCGCCGTCGGCTCTCGCGTCGCCGCATCGCGGTTCGAGTCGTTCGCCCTCGACTGAGCACCGCCGCCGTTTTCACCGCACCCCTCCCAGTCGGCCCCATGTTCGAACGACTCGGGATCGGGGGTATCGCCGGCGTCGTCCTCGCCGTCGCCGGGATCGCACTCGTCGCGTGGCAGGCACCCATCGTCGCCGCCGGCCTCGCCTTTGTCCTCGCGGGGCTGGGGTTGGTGGTCCGGGCGCTCGTCGGGAACGTGATGCGGCAGTTCGGGCTGGTCTGACTCCTGCCGGCACCGATCTATATAGGGCTATTAGTGCGGTTTAAGCGGCGGCGCTCGGTTCCGCCTGTGTCGATGAAGCGACGTGCCCTCCTCGCGACGCTCGGTATCGCCGCCGGCTCGGCCGGCTGTAGCGCGCTCGACAGCGCCGAACCCGCACACACGGTCTCCGTCTACCACGTCGACGAACGGGTCACCCGCGAGGTGACCGTCCGGATCGAGAACGCCGCCGGCGAGGCGGTGTTCGAGCGCACTGCGACCTACGACGACGAGAACGAGGCCGACGAGAACGTCCCGTTCTCCCGGTCGAGCGACCCGGAGACGGTGCTCGTCACGGTCGACGGCGCAGAGTTCGAACGCGACTGGCCGACGGCGGACTGCGACGACCCGAACTGGGCCGGGATCGAACTCTGGATCCGCGGCGGCCCGGACGCCGAGCCGACGCTTGAACTGCGGACGAACTGCCAGCACGTGACGGCGACGCCGTAGCGCGCCGTCGTGCCCCGCCGATCAGGCCCGCTGCTCGCGGAGCGTCTCCCGCCCCGGCTCGATCAGCCGGTCGAGGTACTCGGCGAGCGTGGGCTTGGCGTCCGCGGGGTGGAGTTCGCCCGACGCGAAGTCGGCCTCCAGCTCGTCGTAGCTGTCGTACTCCAGATCGCCGCCGTACTCCTCCGGGCGCTCGACGACGACCTCGTCGAACCGCGGGAACACGAAGTACTCGAAGATCTCCAGCACGGGGTTGTTGCGCTCCTCGCCGTCGTCGGTCGGCTCGGGGTCGACCTCGCCGGCCGGACAGAACGCGCCGTTGACTTTCTCCTCGATCTCTTCGGTCGAGTCCTCCATCGAGATGGTGACGCCCGAACTGCTGGACATCTTCCCGATTCCCGTCGAGAGTTCGGAGATCAGCGGCGTGTGGAGGCAGGTCGGCGACTCGTAGTCGACGTTTGGCAGGGTGTCGCGGGCGAGCATGTGCACCTTGCGCTGCTCCATCCCGCCGACCGCGAGGTCGATGTCGAGGTACTCGATGTCCAGCGCCTGCATCAGCGGGTACACCGCCTGTGAGACCGTGACCGAGTCGCCGGAGCCGATCTCCGACATGGCGCGTTCGGCCCGGGAGAGCGTCGTCTCCAGTTCGAGTGCGTGAAGGTCGAGCACGTACTCCTCGTCGAACTGGAACTCCGAGCCCAGCCGGAACTCGGTCTGCTCCTCGTCGAGCCCGTAGGCGACGAACTGCTCCTGCATCCGCTCGGCGGTATCCCGGATCTCCGCGAACGTCCCCTTTCCGTTGAGGTAGGCGTGGACGTCCGCGAGCAGGATCACGACCTCCATCCCCGCCTCCTGCAGGTCGATCAGCTTGTTCGCCCCGAGCATGTGGCCGATGTGGAGCACGCCGGAGGGCTCGTAGCCGACGTACGCGCGCTTCCCGTCGGGATCGGCTGCCAGCGCCTCGACCTCCTCCTCGGTGACGACCTCCGCGGCGTTGCGGGTGATCAGGTCGTGTGCGTCCATACCCGAACTGTCCGTGGGGCGGGGTTAGGCTTTCTGGAACTGTGTGACCGCGCCCCACCGCTCACCTGAACAGCACCGTCGGTTTCGTCTCCACGTCCTCGACCGACTGGTCGGCGGCGATGGCGGGCACGCGAACGACCGCCGCCGTCCCGTCGCCGTCGCTCCGTGGGGCGATCTGGAACGAGCCGCCGTATCTAGTGACCGTCCAGTTGACGAGCCAGAGCCCCAGCCCGGAGCCGTGTTCGAGCACCGTCTCGCTCCCGGTCGTGACGACCCGTTGCTCCATCTCGCGGATCCCCGGGCCGTCGTCGGCGACCACGATCTCGATCCACTCCCCGTCGTCCCTCACCGTCACGTCGACGGCCGGCGTCGCACCCGGGTTGTGTTTCGCGGCGTTTTCGAGCAGCTCCGCGAGCGCGCCCGTCAGTTCGGTGCCGGCACAGACGGCTCGGTCGGTCTCGACACTGACGGTGAACGTCGCCGACGGGTACCGGCTGCGCTGGGGTTCGAGCGCCTCTTGGAGCAGCCCCGCGGGGTCGAGCCGGGTCGGCTCCCGGTCGCGCTCAACGTACTGCTCCAGCTGCCGGGCGTGCTCGCCCAGCTCCACCAGCGAGTCCGCGATCCGCTCGATCCGCTCGCTGGCGTCCCGCACTCCCTCGGCGTCGGCGTCCCGGATCGCCCGCGCCCACCCCCCGACCGCGTTCATGTCGTTACGGAGGTTGTGTCTGAGCACGCGGTTGAGTAGCTGGATCAGCTTCTCGGTCCGCTGTCGCTCGGTCACGTCGGTCTGGAAGCCGAGGTAGTGACGCAGGCTCCCCTCCTCGTCGAAGACGGGGTTGAGCTGGACGCGGTTCCAGAACGGCGTCCCGTCACGCCGGTAGTTGACGAGCTCGACGGTCGCCGTCTCCTCGGCCTTGATCGCCTCCCGAAGCCGGTCGACGGCGTCGGGATCGGTCGCTTCGCCCTGCAGCATCCGACAGTTCCGGCCGAGTAGCTCGCTCGCGTCGTACCCCGTGATGCGCTCGAACCCCTTGTTGATGTAGATGAGCGGCTGCCCCGGCTCGTTGGGGTCGACGATCACCATGCCGACTTCCGCCTCGTCGATCGCCCGGTCTTTCATCCGGAGCTCCCGCTCCCGTTCCTTCCGATCGGTGATGTCCCGACCCACGCCCTGCACGCCGACGACCTCGCCGTCGTCGCTGATCGGCGTCGCGTTGACCTCCAACACGACGGTCTCGCCGGAGCGGTCGCGGAAGTCGAGCTCCAGCCCCTCGATCGACTCGCCGTTCAGCGCCTCGGCGTAGCGGGGCAGCGCCGCCGCGGCGGCTTCCTCGTTGATGAACTCGTAGAACGGTTCACCGACGAGCTCCGCCGGCTCGTAGCCCAGGATCGACTCGACGGCCGACGAGACGTAGGTGAACGTCGACTCGGGGTCGAGCCGAAACAGGATGTCGAAGCTGTTCTCCGCGATCCCCTCGAAGCGCTGTTTCTCCCGCTGGAGCCGTTCGTTCTGGGCCTCGACCTCCCGCTCGTAGCGTCGACGTTCGAGCGCCGTACCGACGAGTCGGGCCAGCAGTTCGAGGAACAGCTCCCCGGCCTCGGAGAACTGGCTGTCGCGCTCGGCCTCGGCGGCGAAACAGACGGTGCCGTACACCTCGCCGTCGACGGTGACTTTGGTGCCGATGTACGTTCCGAGGTCGAACTCGTCGACGGCCCGCTGGTCGATCACGGAGTCGTCGACGTTCCGAACCGCCAGCACGCCCTCTATTTCCACGGTCCGCCGGCAGTACGCCGACTCCAGCGGGCAGCTCGCGCCGGGCTGGATCAGGTCGTGGTCGCCGATCGCCCGGACGATCTCCTGTCGCTCGTCGCCGACGCGGGTAAAAAAGCCGATCGGGAGGTCGAAGTAGTCGCTCCCGACCGCCAACGCGCGGTCGATCCGGTCCTCCACGTCCCCATCGGTTCCCGAAAAAACTTCGTAGAGCCGCTCACGCGGCGAAACCGATTCCATAGGCGGACTTCGCGCCGAGGCTACTAAACGTCCTGCCCCTGCTGGCGGCTCCTCCTCCCGGACTGGCTCCGGGTGAAGCGCCGCTTCGACGGGGAGGGGCTGACGATCGCGCCACCGTCGGGGCAGTCGCTCCCGGGCGAAATCGCGGTAGAGGACCGCGGAAAAGCGCCGACTTTCGGTGGAGACTGAAACGGTTCCTACGCCCCTTCGCCGCCCAGCCGCTCGTCGGCGCGGTGTTCGGAGATCACGCGATCCATCATGCTCTCGGTCTGCTCGCGCCGGCGCTGCTCGGCGCGGTCCTCCCAGTCGTCGATCGCCGCTTCGACCTCGCTCTCGCGGGCGACCGCGAGCTCGTCGACCTCCTGAATCGTCACGGGGTCGGCCGGCCCGACGGGGATCTCGTGGTCGAACAGCACCGCGTCGGCCTCCTCCGAGAGGTTCCCGTTCTTGAGCACCAGCCGCGGCTCGGTGTCGGCGAGGCGCTCGGCGGTCGACGTGCCGGCGCCGCTGGCGTCCCGGAGGTAGATCACGTCGCTGGCGGCGAGGCCGTACTCCTCGTCGGCGCGGTCGATCGCGTCGCGGGTGAACTGCGGGATCGTCTTCACCGCGACGAGGTCGCGATCGCCCGCCACGTCGCTGAAGTCCGAGTGGTCCAGCTTCCAGAGCGTCTTCAGCCGGGCGAGCTTCTCGTGGAGCTCCTCGTTCTCCGCGATGGCCTCGTCGCGCTCGCGTTCCAGCCGCTCCGCGCGGCGCTCCAGTCGGTTCACCTCGCGGCGCTCGCGGGCCTCGCGCCGCTCTTTCTTGCGGGCGTCGCTGAGTTCGCGCTCGTACTCGCGGATCTCGTTTTCCTTCTCCTCCAACTCGGCTTCGAGCTCCTCGGCGTGTTCCTTGAGCCGGCCCACCTGCGCTTCGAGGTCACGGATGCGGCGCTCCTCCTCGGTGAGCTCGCGCTCCTCGTGTTCCTCCTCGGCCTCGTCGTCGCCGCCGTCGTCGGTCAGCTCCCGGACCACCGCCTCGACGGACTCCTCGCCGGAGACGACTCGGGCGATCACCGCCTCGCGATCGAGCTTCGGGGGGACTTTCGCGGCGATGCGCTCGAACTGGTCCTCGTGATCGTCGACGGCGAACAGCGCCGCCGCGAGCGCGTCCCGCTCGTGGTCGTTGTCGTACTCGTGGTCGCGGGTGCGGTGGAGCTTCTCGTCGACCGGGAGGTCCGACTCCGGCGCCCAGCCCGCCGCATCGAACGAGCGCCGGAACTTCTCGACGGTCTCGGGCATCGGCGTCACGTCCGCGGCCACGAGCATCGGCCGGCCGCGCTCGATCAGCCACTCGGTGAGCTCGGCGGTGTCGCTCGTCCGCGAGGAGAACAGGTCGTGGACGGTGCCGTCGAGCCCCACCACTGCCGCGGCCGTGGTCGTCCCGGGGTCGATGCCGACGACGACGTGGTCCCGGCGCTTCACGAGCGGCTCGAACTCGATGCCGTCCCGGCGCTCGCGCTCGATCTCGATGCGTACGTCGCCGTTGCGCGTGTTCGAGACGGGGATCTCCTCGGGGCGGGCTTCGACGGCGAACACGGCGTTCGAGAGGCCGCCGTACTTCTCGGTGACCTCCTTCTCGTAGTCGAGGTTCGCGTCGTCGAGATCCGACTCCACTTCGCGGGCGGCTTTCCGGACGTTGCCGTGGATGCGGCGGGTGAAGCGGTCCTCGCTCCACCCCCCGCCGCCGCCGGTCGAGCGCCCCCGGGCGACTTTCACCGTGGTCGTGTCGCCGAAGGCGGAGACGCGCTGGCCGACGTTGTGGTACGCCAGCCGCGCCGCCGCCTCGGCCTCCTTCATCGGCTTCTTGCCGTAGGGCACCCCGTGGCGCTGGGCGACCCGGGAGAGGGGTTCGGGCCGGTTCGCGCCGGTGACCTGTACGAGCTCTGTCCCGGCGGGAAGCGAGCGGAGAAAGCCCACGAGCGCGTTCTTGTCGGCCGCGAGTTCGTACATGTTGTCGACGGCCAGCCGGGTGGGCTCCTCGTTCTCGATCAGGCGGCGGAGCTTCCGGCGCGAGACGGCGTCACGCTCGACGCCGGCTTCGCCCTCGTCGCCGTCCTCGGGACGGAGAATCACGAGCGCGTAGGTGGGCGCGTCGCCGCGGACGTCGCCGCTCTGGATGTCCACGCCGAACACCGGCCCGTCGGTGGGGCTCGGGGCGTTCACACCTCGACGGAAGCGGTTCTCGGGTAAATATCCGGCGCCGGGGCTACTCCGTGTCCGGGAACGGAATCTCCACCGTCTGCCCGTCCTCGGCGACGAAACAGTCGCCGTCGAACGCGCCCGCCGCCTCGTGTTCGTGTTCGCGGGCGTCGCCGGGGTAGCGCGAGGAGATGTGCGTCAGCGCCAGCCGTTTCGCACCCGCCCGGCTCGCGATCTCGCCGGCCTCGCGGGCGGTCGAGTGGCCGGTCGAGCGCGCGCGGTCGGCCATCTCGTCGTCGAACGTGGCGTCGTGGATCAGCAGCTCCGGCTCGTCGGCGATCTCGACGATTGCCTCGACGGGCCGGGTGTCGCCGGTGTACACCAGCGAGCGGCCGGGGCGGGGATCGCCGACGACCTGTTCGGGCTGGATGACGCGCCCGTCGTCGAGTTCGACCGGCTCGCCCGCGTGGAGTTTGCCGTACGCCGGGCCGGGCGGGATGTCGAGTTCCTCCTCGGCTTTCTCGCGGTTGAACCGGCCTTTGCGGTCGTCTTCGAGCAGCGCGTACCCCTGTGAGGTGGTGCGGTGTTCGGTCTCGAACGCGCGGATTTCGAACGCCTCGCCGTCGAGGGCGACTGTCCCCGGCGTGACCTCGTTGATGCGAACCGGGAACGCGGTGTCGTGGCCGGCAGCGGTGATCAGATCCCGGAGCTTTCGCCGGGAGCCCGGAGGCGCGTGGATCGACAGCGCGTCCGTGCGGTCCTGAAAGTCCCAGGTCTGGAGTAGCCCCGGGATGCCGAGGATGTGGTCGCCGTGGAGATGCGTGAGGAAGAGGTGTTCCACGTCGAACCCGGTGTTGAACCGCATCATCTGGCGCTGGGTGCCCTCGCCGCAGTCGAAGAGGAACCGCTCGCCCTCGCGGTTCACCATCACCGCGCTGGGCGCGCGCCGCGTCGTGGGGACGGCGCCGCTGGTGCCGAGGAACGTGGCCCGGAGAGTCATACCCGTGGCTGCTCGCGGCGGGAATAAACGGCTGTCGACTCGGTGAACGCCCCCACCGGAGGTTCCTGCCCGGCTCGGGAGCTTTATCCGACTGAAACGGCCGCCATCCGACTGAAACGCCATCGGGGGTTATCCCGCTCGGGCGATTGGACCTGACTACGATGCAACGCCAGACAGTGGCGACGGTTCTCGCCGCGGCCATGCTCCTCATCGCGGGGTGTGGCTCCGGCGTCGCTCCGGGCGGGAGCGACGGGAGCGGTGAGGGAACGGTCAACATGTACGTTAGCGACCAGAACAACGCGATAGACGACTTCGAGCACCTCAACGTCACGATCACCGAGATCGCGGCCCATCGCGTCGACGACTCCGACACCGAGGCGTCGGAAACCGAGGTCTCGGCGACCGAGGAGATCGACGCCGAGGACGACGGCTGGGTCACGCGGGACGTGGACAACGTCACCGTCGACCTGACCGAGCTGCAGGGCGCAAACGCCACGATGGTCGGGCAGATCGACGCGCCCAACGGCACGTACGACAAGGTGTTCGTCCACATTAGCGACGTGAACGGCACGCTGACCGACGGCTCCTCGACCGACGTGAAGCTGCCCAGCAGCAAGCTCCACCTCAACGAGGAGTTCACCGTGGGCAACGGCGAGGAGATCGACTTCGTGTTCGACATCACCGTCGTGAAGCGCGGCCAGTCGGGCAGCTACAACATCCAGCCGGTCGCGAGCGAGTCCGGCACGGACCAGGAGATCGAGGAGCGTCCCGCCGCACAGCAGGGCGAGCGTGACGAGAGCGGGGAGACCGAGACGGCGGCGGCGACGGAGACGGAGACGCCGGCCACCGAGACGGACGCGCCGGCGACGGAAACGAGCGCGAGCCTCGACTTCTACGTCAGCGACGAGCGCAACGCTATCTCCGACTTCGAGCACCTCAACGTCACCATCGAGAAAGTCGGCGTCCACCGCGCCGACGACGGCGGCGAGAACGAGAGCGCGTGGGTCGAGAAGGACGTGAACAACGTCACCGTCGACCTGACCGAGCTCCAGGGCGCCAACGCCTCCAAGCTCGGGACGCTCGGCGTCCAGAACGGCACGTACGACAAGACGTTCGTCTACGTCTCGGCGATCAACGGCACGCTGAACGACGGCTCCTCGACGAACGTGAAGCTGCCCAGCGAGAAGCTCCAGCTGAAAAAGGAGTTCACCGTGGGCAACGGTGAGTCGGTCGACTTCGTGTTCGACATCACCGTGTTCAAGGCCGGCAACTCCGGGAAGTACATCCTCAAGCCGGTCGTGAGCGAGTCCGGCACCGGCGACGAGATCGAGATCGAGGAGAGAGAGGACCGCTCCGAGGAGGCCGCGGAGAACGAGACTGACGACGAGGAGGCCGAGCAGCCCCTCGAACTCTCCCTCGACGGCAACGCGACCGCCGGCGAGAACGTGACCGTGACGGTCAGCCAGAACGGCAGTCCCGTCGCCGGCGCCGTCGTGACGGCAAACGGCGATACGGTCAGCGAGACTGGCGAGAACGGCACGATCGTCGTGGCCGTCCCCGCCGACGCCGAGGAACTCGAACTTGAAGCCGAACGCGGCGAGGCCGAGGGCGAACTCGAAGTCGCCGTCGAGCAGCCCGGCGACGAGCAGACTGCCACGGAGACCGCGACCGACACCGGCACCGAGTCGGCCGTCCTCGCCGGTCCCGTCTTCTGACTCCCGGGACCGCGCGGTTTTCCGCTTCTTTCGAGCGTTCACGTCGATAGCGACGGCGCCGGTGTCGCCCGGACCGGGGAGTTCTTACCGTCCGACGGGCTACCCTGATCCGATGGACGAGCCGCTCTGGACCGAGCGCCACGCGCCCGCGATCGCGGACCTGCCGCAGGCGGAGAGCCGCGAGCGCCTCCGGCGGGCCGTCGACGAGCCGATGAATCTCGTCGTGCAGGGGCCGCCGGGCGCCGGCAAGACCGCCGCCGTCCGGGCGCTAGCCCGCGAGGCGCACGAGGACTACGAGAACGACCTCGTAGAGATCAACGTCGCGGACTTCTTCGACCGGACGAAAAAGGAGATCCGGGAGGACCCCCGGTTCGCGCAGTTCCTCGACGGGCGGAGCCGGATGGCCAAGCGGGACATGATCAACCGCGTGCTCAAGGAGTCCGCGAGCTACGCGCCGGTCTCGGGGCAGTTCAAGACGATCCTGCTCGACAACGCCGAGGCGATCCGCGAGGACTTCCAGCAGGCGCTGCGCCGGGTGATGGAGCAGCACCACCGCACCACGCAGTTCGTGATCGCGACCCGCCAGCCCTCGAAGCTGATCGCGCCGATCCGGTCGCGCTGTTTCCCGGTCCCCGTGCGGGCGCCCAGCCACGACGAGATCGAGGACGTGCTCGCCGAGATTCTCGATACGGAGGGCGTCGAGTACGACGACGACGGGCTGGAGTTCGTCGCGGGCTACGCCGACGGCGACCTGCGGAAGGCGGTGCTGGGCGCCCAGACCGCCGCCGCCCAGCACGACGAGGTGACGATGCAGGCGGCCTACGAGGTGCTCGACGAGGTGGGCCACGACGACGAGCTCGCGTCGGCGCTCTCGGCCGCGGCGGAGGGGGACTTCTCGACGGCGCGCTCGACCGTCGACGACCTGCTCGACGAGGGGTACGACGGCGAGGAGCTGCTGCAGGAGCTGCTGCGGGTCGCCCGCAGCGAGTACGCCGGCGAGAAGCTCGCGCGGCTCTACCGGCTCGCGGGCGAGGCCGACGCCGACCTGATCGAGGGGAGCGACGACACGATCCACCTCACCCACCTGCTGAGTTCGTGGGCCGCGGGGCGTGACCACCTGCGGGGGGAGGCCTGATGGAGCTACCGGGCCCGTCGCTCGCCCCCGGCGCGCTCCGGTACGGGCTCCCGCCGCTGTTCGCCGGCTTCGTGCTCACGCCGATCTCGGGGCCGATCGGCCTCGGACTGGTCGGGCTGGGGATGGCGGCGCTCCTGTTCCACCGCGACCCAGACCGGGAGCCGCCCGAATCGGGGTTCGTCGCGCCGGCCGACGGCAGCGTCTCGGTGATCCGCGAGGAGGAGGGACGCATCCGGGTGGGCGTGTTCATGAACGTCACCGACGTGCACGTCAACCGTGCGCCGGCCGACGGCACCGTCGAGTCCGTCGAACACCGTCCCGGCGCGAACAAGCCGGCGTTCTCGAAGGAGTCCGACCGGAACGAGCGCGTCGAGATCGACTGCGGGGAGTACGAGCTGTCGCTGATCGCGGGCTGGTTCGCGCGGCGGATTCATCCCTACGTCGAGGCGGGTGATTCGGTCGAACGCGGCGAGAAGGTCGGCCACATCAGTTTCGGCAGTCGTGTGGACGTGCTGCTGCCCGAACGCGTGGAGTTCGCGGATCTGCGCGTGAAGGAGGGGGAGGACGTTCGGGCTGGGGAGACGGTGGTTGCGGTGGATTCCGGGGAGTAGTTGTTCGGCGTTTCTGTTTCGTCGGTCGACCCTCCCGAAAGAGCGGGAGTAGCGTTTGGACTGCGAAGTTCGAACTTGAACGTGCTTGAGAGGGAAAAGTTTCCGTTCTGACTGCGAACAGGACCGCGGAGTGAGCTAGACCACTTGCGACCGCACCGCCCCGCACGGCCCACGAACCTCCCCAGCCGACTCGTTCGTTCCCTTCGGTCACTCACTCGTCCCTCGCGCTGGCTCGTCCACGGAGGGACTCGCGCTTCGCGCCGCTACCGGCTGCGCTGCGGGGCGGTGGACGCCTCGCGAGCGCCACGTTGGCGCTCGCGGGGGGAGGGGTGGGGATTCGGTGCTGCGCCGGACCCTGTGTCCGGCGCACTACGGTCGCAAGTGGTCAGCGATCAAGATGCTGTTACGGTCGCTGTCGCAGTTGACGACAAACGAAACACTATCGCGTTCGCTTTCGCAGTCACCGAACCACTGAGTCAAAAGAGAACCTACGCCGATAACGAACCGGATCGACGACGCGGCTACTCCTCGTCCGACTCGTCGGTCTCCGACTTCTCGTTTTCGTCCGGTTCCGCCTCGTCGTCCGCGTCCGTTTCCTCAGTCTCGTCCCCTTCGTCCGACTCCTCACTCGGATCGTACTCCCGAATCACCGAGTAGTCGTCCGGAAGCGTCCCCGCAAGCACGTACTCCAAGAACGCGTCGGCGCGCTCGACGTGGGGCAGCAGCTTCGCGCGGTCGAACACGAGCAGTTCCGCGCCCGCGGCGCGTGCGAGCTCCTCGCCCTTCGACACCGGCGTCAGTTCGGTCTCCCGGCCCCAGACGATCGTCGTGGGCACGTCGAGATCTGCGAGCGTCGCTCCGAGGTCGAGCTCGCTGTCGAGGTCGCCCGCGAGGAACGCCGCGGGGGCGAACCGGGCGTTCTCTTGGTGGGCCGTGCGCCACTCGTACTCGGCCCACTCCTCGTCGGGGCCGTCCGGGTCGGCGTAGCCGTGGTCGGCGTTGAAGTACTCGATCGCGGGCTTGGAGCTCACCGTGTTGAACAGCGCCTCGCCCACCAGCGGCGCCCGGACCAGTTCGCGCACCCACGTCCCGCCGCCGGGGCCGGTCGTCGTGGTCGGGCAGACGAGCACGAACCGCGAGACAGGAACGTTCCGGGCGGCCGCGGCGGCGTACGACGCCGAGAGCGAGGACGCGATCACCGCGGGGCCGTCGTCGTCATCGCCGAACTCGCCGAGGAACGCCTCGACGAACGCCTCGTACAGCGTCGCGGAGTAGCGGATCGGCGGCCGATCCGAGCGGCCGTATCCCGGGAGATCCGGCGCGATCACGTGGTACTCCTCGGCGAGTTCGTCGAACACGCCGCGCCACTCGCCCGAGGAGCCGGCGGCGTTGAGCCCGTGCAGGAGGACGAGGTCCGGGTCGTCCGGATCGCCGGCCTCGGTGTAGCTGACGTTCATCCCGCGCCAGCGGTAGGTTCGCTGCATCCCGTCCAGCGCGGGCGGGAGGTCGCCGGCGTCGCGTCGGAGGAGGGCGTTCCCGGCGGCGGCGGCGCCGATACCGAGGGTGACGTAGCTGAGGGCGCGTCGGAGTTTCATTCACTCTCGGCTAGGAGTCCCGGCGGCTTAACTCCACAGTTCTCGACCCACCTCGTCGCCGTCACCGGGAATCTTTTGCCGCGTCGAAACGTATCGTTCGACATGCTGAGCGACGCGATGGAGGACTACTTGAAAGCCATCTACGTCATCCAGCGCGAGGAGGGCGCGCCCGTCTCCACCTCCGCGGTGGCGGAGTATCTCGACAAGACGTCGCCGACGGTGACCAGCATGATGGAGAAGCTGGCCGACCGCGGGCTGATCGAGCGCGAGAAGTACAGCGGCGTTGAGCTCACCGACGAGGGCCGGACGGTCGCGCTCGAAGTGATCCGCCACCACCGCCTGCTCGAAGCGTACCTCGCCGAACAGCTCGACTTCGACTGGTCGGAGGTCCACGACGAGGCCGACACGCTCGAACACCACATCAGCGAGGACCTCGAACGCCGGATGGCCGAGGCGCTGGGCGATCCGGCGGTCGACCCCCACGGCGATCCGATCCCGACGGAGACGCTCGACCCCGTGGACGAGGAGGCCGGCGAGCGCCTCACCAGCTTCGGGGAGGGCGACCGCGTCGCTGTCTCCCGGGTCCCCCACCGCAACCGCGAGGAGCTCGACTACCTCGCCGAGGCCGGGCTCACCCCCGGGACCGAGATCGAGATCGTCGACGTGGCGCCGTTCGGGATGGTGACGGTCCAGCTCGACGACGACACCGAACAGAGCCTCCCACAGGAGGTCGCCGAGGCGATCCGCGTCCGGGCCCTGAAGGGTGAGGTCGCCTGAGATGCCCGGCGCGATCGCGCTCCCGCTACAGTCGGGGTTGGACAGTATCGTCGCGCGCTACGCCGACTACGGCCCGCTCGGCGCCGCGTTCCTCGCGAACCTGCTCGCGACGTTCGGCGACAAGGGGCAGCTGGTGGTGATCACGCTCGCGACGCGGTACGACGCCAAGGCGGTGTTCTTCGGCGCCATGGGCGCCTTCACCCTCTGGTCGGCGCTCGAAGTCGCGTTCGGCCAGTACGTCGTCGCGGTGCTGCCCGCGAGCGTCGTCACCCTGATAACGGGCGGGCTGTTCGTCGTCTTCGGCGTCTGGACCGCCCGCTCGGCGGCGAAGGGGCTCCGCGACGGCGACCAGTCGCGGTCGATCACCTCCGGAACCGGGCTCGACGTCGGGCTCTCGGGGCGGCTCGTCCCGGACGCGCTGCTCGTCCGCGTCGGGAGCTACGGCGGGCTGCTGACGGGGTTCCTGTTCGTGCTGTTCGCGGAGTTCGGTGACAAGACCCAGCTGTTGACGATCAACCTCGCCGCGACGTTCCCCGACGCCCCGGTCTCGGTGTTCGTCGGCGTGATCGGCGCGCTCGCGCTTCGAACCGGCGTCGACGCGGTGATCGGCGAGAAAGTCGAGGCGGTGCTGCCGACCGCGTACATCGAGGCCGGCGCCGCCGTCGTCTTCCTCGCGTTCGGCGCCGTCGTGCTCGGCGCGCCGACGCTCGTACTGTACGCCGCGATCGCGGCGCTGGCCGTGGCCGCGGTCGTCGGCGTGCTCCGGCGCCGCTGAACCGGGCGATTTTTCGCATTTTCGCCCCTTTGACTCGTTGTGTTCGATCTCGTCCCCTCGCTCGTCGCCGGCGCCGCGTTCGGGCTCGCGCTCGCGGCGCCGCCGGGGCCGATGAACGCCGTGATCGCCGAGGAGAGCGTGCTCCGCGGCTGGACCGCGGGCGCGAAAGCCGGCCTCGGGGCGGGGCTCGCGGACTTCGTGTTCTTCCTGCTCGCGCTGGGCGGCGTCGTCGGCATCGTCCAGCAGTACCCGACCGCACAGGGAGCCATGTTCGGCGTCGGCGGGCTGTTGATGTGTTACTTCGCCTACGGCGCCGCAACGGGCGTCAAGGAGTCGTTCGCGCCGTCGTCGGTGGAGAGGGACACTGACAGTAGCGAGGACGGATCGACCGGGCCGCCGCTCGCCGACGACGAGTCGACGGGCTTTCGCCGCGCGTTCGTGCTCGCGCTCACGAACCCCTACCAGATCCTGTTCTGGCTGACTGCCGGCGTCGGGCTGCTCGACCCGGGGATGCTCGACGTGCTCGCGGTGCTCCCCTACGTCGGCGAATCGCTCACCGGCGTGTTCGTCGTCGAGACGGGCAGTCCGGCGCTGATCGTCGGCCTGTTCGGCGGCGTCGCGCTCTGGCTGGTCAGTTTCCCGGCCGCGCTGGTCCAAGCCGGCCGCCGGGTCGACTCGTTCGCCCCCGCGGTCGCAGCCGTGAGCGCGCTCGTGCTCGCCGGGTTCGGCGTCAGCTTCCTGTTCGAGGCGTGGCGCATCCTCGGCTGAGGGCGTCGACTGACGAACCGCTTTTCACCGCCGCACCCGACCACCGGAGCATGTTCGACAAATCGACGTGGATCCGGCTCCCCCGGAACGTCGTCGTCGGCCACGGGGCCCTCGACGATCTCGGCGACGCCGTCGGGGAGCTCTACCTCTCCGGCACGCCGCTGATCGTCACCAGCCCCTCGCCCAACGATATCGTCGGTGATCGCGTCCGCGAGCAGCTCTCGGGCGCGGAGACGGTGATCGTCGCGGAGGCGGGGTTCGAGCAGGTCCAGCACGTGATCGACGCCGCCCGGAAAGTCGACGCCGGCTACCTCGTCGGCCTCGGCGGCGGCAAACCGATCGACACCGCGAAGATGGCCAGCGACGAGCTCGACGTGGGGTTCGTCTCCGTCCCGACGGCCGCGAGCCACGACGGCATCGTCTCGGGCCGCGGATCGATCCCGGAGGGCGATACGCGTCACTCCGTCGCCGCGGAGCCGCCGCTGGCGGTCGTCGCCGACACCGACGTGATCGCCGACGCGCCGTGGGAACTGACGACCGCGGGCTGTGCGGACATCATCTCGAACTACACCGCGGTCGCGGACTGGCAGCTCGCCCAGCGACTGAAGGGCGTGGAGTACTCGGAGTACGGCGGCGCGCTCGCCCGGATGACCGCGGAGATGCTCGTCGACAACGCCGACCTGATCCGGCCCGGGCTGGAGGAGTCGGCGTGGATCGTCGTGAAGGCGCTGGTCTCCTCGGGCGTCGCGATGTCGATCGCGGGCTCCTCCCGGCCCGCCTCCGGCGCGGAGCATCTGTTCTCCCACCAGCTCGACCGGATCGCGCCGGGGCGGGCGCTCCACGGCCACCAAGTCGGCGTCGGCTCGATCATGACCGCCTACCTCCACGACGGCCCCGACGGGCTCTGGGAGGATATCCGGGCCGCACTGGAGAGTCTCGACGCGCCGACGACGGCCGAGGATCTGGGGCTGAGCGAGGACGAGCTACTGGAGGCGCTCACGACCGCCCACGAGATCCGCGACCGCTACACGGTGCTGGGCGACGGGATCACCGAGAAGGCGGCGCGGGACGTGGCGGAGACGACGGGCGTCATCTAAACCGACCGTTTGCTGCGGGCTCCGGATGGCCCTTGGAAAAGCTCGATCAAAAGCCCGCGTCGGGTGCTCCGCACCCCCCTCGCGCTCACGTCCGTTCGCGCGAGTGAAGCGACGCGCTCGTCGGTCTGAGAACGTCCCCGGGCGGGGAGCGAGCGCCCGGGGACGAAGGAACGCCGCGCGATCTGTCCTGGACCGCGCGGCGAGAGTGGTCGGAGAGGCCGGTGGCGCGCCGAGTCCGCCACGCCGTGGGGGCCACCCCGTCGCGGCGGGAGCCGGCCCGTCCGACCGAGGACGGGTGCGTCGCCATCACCCGTACCTCTCCCTTCCGCGTCATCACTGATAAAGTTCGCTGTCTCGTCATTCGCCCGCATCCCGAACCCGTGCGGCGAGGTCGGCGGCGGCGGCGTGATCGAGGTCGCTGCGACCGAGTGCGAGCGAGACGTCGTCGCCCTCCCCTCGGGGGACGACGTGGACGTACGCGTGGCGGATCGACCCCACCAGCGGCCCGGAGGTGTAGAACACGCTGAACCCGTCGGGGTCGAGCGTCTCTCGGAGCGCGCCGGCGACGGCGTCGACCGTGCGGAACACCGACTTCCCCGCCTCGTCCGTGCCGAGGAGCTCCTCCCGGTGGCTCTTGGGGAGAACGACCGTGTGGCCTTCCCGAGTGGGAGTGTCGTCGAGGACGGCGAGCGTGTGCTGATCCTCGTACACGACGTGGGCACGCCGCGCGCCGTCGGCGATGGCGCAGAACTCACAGCCGTTCATGTTGTTTCGTTAATACTCATCGACTAAAACTTCTCGGGCCGGAACCCGAACCACCTTGTCGCTCCGGGCCCACCCTCCAGCCATGCTGGAAACCCTCCGATCGCGCGCCCACGATCGCCCGCGGGCGACGGTCGCGCTGCTCTCGGTACTGGGCTACGGGCTGGTGATAGGGACGTTCGCGGGGGCGCTCCCCATCTACCCCGACCTGACGAACGCGCAGGTGAACCTGTTCTCCCACGCGATCGCCGGGATCAACACGGTGGCGACGGTGCTGCTCGCCCTCGGCTGGAAGTGGATCCGCGAGGGCGACGTCGAGAAACACCGGAAAGCGATGGGGAGCGCGTTCGGACTCATCATGGTCTTTCTCGTGCTCTACCTCTGGAAGATCGGCGGCGGCGGGACGAAAGAGATGATCGGCGCGCCCGATCTCGTGTACTACGCCTACCTGCTGATGCTCGCGATCCACATCATCCTCTCGGTGGTCGCGGTGCCGGTCGTGCTGTACGCGCTGGTGCTCGGGCTGACCCACTCGCCGCGTGAGCTCCGCGAGGAGACGCCCCACAAGCGCGTGGGTCGCGTCGCCGCGGGCTCGTGGATCCTCTCGCTGTCGATGGGCGTGCTGACGTACGTGCTCCTCAACTGGGTGTACAGCTACGAGTTCACCGCCGGCACCGGGATGTAGCGCCGGCCGTCGACGCCACGTCCCCACGGCCGCGACCGAACCGTTCAACCCCGGGGGAGCGAAACGGCAGGTATGGGCGAGCCACTCGAACCACGCCGCGAACAGGCGGCCGAACTGATCGACCGCCTCGAAGCCGAGTACCCCGACTCCACGATCTCGCTGAACTTCGACACGCGACTCGAACTCCTGATCGCGGTCGTTCTCTCCGCGCAGTGCACCGACGAGCGCGTCAACGAGGTGACCGCGGAGCTGTTCGAGAAGTACGAGTCCGCGGAGGATTTCGCCGCCGCCGACGAGGAGCAGTTGGCCGACGACATCTACGGCATCACGTTCCACAACAGCAAGGCGGGCTACCTCAAGAGCATCGGCGAGACGCTCGTCGCGGACCACGACGGCGAGGTGCCGGACACGATGGAGGAGCTCACGGAGCTCTCCGGGGTCGGCCGCAAGACCGCAAACGTCGTGCTCCAGCACGCCCACGACGTGGTCGAGGGGATCGTCGTCGACACGCACGTCCAGCGGATCAGCCGCCGGCTCGGGCTGACCGAGGAGGAACGCCCCGAAGCCATCGAGGAGGACCTCCTCGACGTGGTGCCCGAGGAGCACTGGCAGCAGTTCACCCACCTCCTGATCGACCACGGGCGCGCCGTCTGCACCGCTCGCAACCCCGACTGCGGGGAGTGTGTGTTGGCCGATATCTGCCCCTCCGCGAAGGGCGACAGCGAGGTCGACCTCGCGAGCGGCGAGGCGTGGTAGACTGCCGAAAACGCCTGGAGCCCCCGCGCTACAACGCGTAGTCCATCAGGAACCGCACCATGCCGACGAGGTACGCGAGTATCCAGAGGATCAGGTAGCCGAACACGCCGATCCGGAGCCGGCGGCGCCACGCGCCCATGTTCTCGTGGAGCTCGCCGATGTCGGCCTCGGGGTCGGGGTTGCGGTAGAGATCCGCCTGCCGCTTGGCCTGAAAGATGCGGACGATCCCCGTGAGCGCGAGCACGAGCAGCGCGTACGCCTGCAGGCCGAAGAAGGCGTGCAGCGCCGCGAGCCCGCCGAACTGGTCGGATAGTCGCGGGATCATCCACAAGACCATCGGCGCCGTCGTCAGCACTAGCCCCGTGACCACGAACTTCAGGTGGTGGAGCAGTCGCTCCCACGTCATCACCTCCGTCTCGATGGCGTACCACGCCCCGTAGAGGAAGAAGGGGAGACTGATCGTGACCGACAGCGCGGCGAGCGTCGCCGCGGTCGACTCGGAGACCATTCGGTCGACGTTCGCGGCGCGGGCGCCTAAAAGGAGCGACTCCGGCGCGCCGGCGCGGGCCGCTCGCGAAGCGCTTAACGGCGCGCCAACCCAACGGCCGCTATGGCCGACCCCTCCGAGGACGAGGCTGCGGAGCGGGCACGCGCGGGCGACGACGCCGAGAGCGGCGACGCCGCCGAGTCGACCGACCTCGAAGCGCTCCGCGAGGAGGTCGAGCAGAAGTACGACTTCGAGGAGTTCGGCCCCGCGGACATGGCCGAGATGGAGCGCGAGGAGTGGGAGGCGGCGTTCGACCCCGACACGTGGATCACCGGCGCGGAGCTGATCGACCGGGTCGAGCAGGACCTAGAGAACCGGATCGCGACCCGCGAGGTGTTCGCGCGGCTCGAACGCCACCCCGGCCCCGAGGGCGACCGACTGCTCGCCTACTCCGACGAGGGGTACGCGATCATCAACCCCGACGGGAGCGTCGAGGGCGAGGGGACCGTGCTCCGGGACGTCGAGCCCACGATCGCGCTGTGTTCGATGGCGGAGTACGACGTGCCGACGCCGCCTGCGGACCCGAGCCTCCCCGACCCCGACGACGTGGAGTCCGGCTCGGGCGAACTCGGCAACACGATGCTCCAGCTGATCGCCGCCGCTCAGATACTCGCCGGACTCGGGCTGGTCGTCGGCTCGCTGGTGTTCGACCTCCAGCCCGACGTGCCACAAGGTGGCGTGATCGGCCCGGCCGTCGGTATCCTGTTCGCCCTGATCGGCGTGTTCCTGTTCACCGTTGTCGCGAACGCGCGGCTCTCGGACCGGTTCCGCGCCGCGGAGTACCGCGATCGGCTCCGTGCCGTCGACGAGGCCGGCGAACGGCCGGAGTTCGTCCCGCAGCTGAGCGATGGGCCCGACGAGGACGGCGGCGACTGAGACCCCTGTCGCCGGGCGCGTCGTACCGCCGTCGGCGGCGTCGAGGGTGGTGTGAAACGGAGGGTTTAAGCGCTGGCCGTCCCACGTTTTGGCCGTATGAAGAGGCGGGATTTTCTCCGAGCGACCGGCGGTTCCGGCGGAGCCGTCGCCCTCGGCTCGGGGGTCGCGGCCGGGCAGGAAGAGACCGGCACGACCACCGGCACTGAGGGTGGCGGAGGCGGGGGCCCGACGGAGACCGTGACCGTCGGCCCCGGCGGGAGCCTCGTGTTCGAACCGGCCGAGCTCACGATCGCGACGGGCACGACGGTGAACTTCGTCTGGGACAGTAACATGCACAACGTGGTTCCGCAGAGCCAGCCCGACGGCGCCAACTGGGAAGGTGAAGGCGAACAGGGCGTCACGTTCGACTCTGGCCACGAGTACTCCCACACGTTCGACACCACCGGGACCTACGAGTACGTCTGCACCCCTCACGAGAGCGCGGGGATGGTCGGTAGCATCGAGGTCGTCGAGGAGCTCCAGTCCGGCGGCGGCGGGGAACGCGAGCTCCACGAGATCGGCGCCCCGATCCACCCCCACTGGGTGGGCGCGGCGACCATCCTGATGATGTTCGTCAGCCTCGTGTTCACGTTCTACGTGCTCAAGTACGGCGAGTCACCCAACACCGGCAACACCGGGGGTGGTGAGTGATGTCCACGTCCGGATCCACGTACGGCGACATCCACCGCTACGAGCCTGCGCGTGAGAGCACGGCCGCGGCGATCGCGATCGTGCTGCTGACGCTGCTTGAGATCGTCTTCGTGTTCATGTTCACCTGGGGGCTGGTCTCCGGTTGGGGGCTCACCGCCGACGGGAACATGTTCCTCGGGGGGCTGCTCGCGATCGTGTTCATCGACCTCGCGTTCATCCTCGCGATCTACCGGAAGGAGTTCCTCCCGGACGTGATGGTGGTCAAGAAGCGCCGCCGCAAGTGGGAGGACCTGTACATCCGCGGCGAGGACGTCGACGGCGAGCAGCTCGAGGGCGCCGGCGTCTGGGACCAGATCAAGCGCGCGGTGTACCCGTACTACAAACGATAACCAATGAGTCTCAAAGAGAAAGACGAACACGACCATCTCGGCTGGATGGAGGAGAAGCAGCTCTCCCCCATCGAGAAAGGGTACCTGTTCACCCTCATCTGGCTCGACAAGCGGTTCCGCATCGTCGACTACCTGGAGCTGCTGGAGACGATGTACTACCGCGTCAACCTCCAGATGCCGAAGAGCCACACCGAGCAGTACAACCTCGACAACAAGTTCTGGTACTGGTACCCACTATATGCGCTGGGGTCGTTCTCGACGCTCGCGTACGTCGTCGCGGCGTTATCGGGCGCGTTGTTGGGGTTCTACTACACCCCATCCGCGGCCGCCGCAGAGACCGGGACCGTCGCGTACTCCCAGATCGCGATGATCATGCAGGACCTCCAGTTCGGCTTCATGCTGCGTTCGATCCACCGCTGGTCGGCGCAGGTGATGACCGCGGCGGTGTTCCTGCACATGCTCCGGGTCTACTTCACCGGCGCGTACAAGGAGCCCCGCGAGCTGAACTGGCTGCTCGGGATCGTCCTGATCAGCCTCACGATGGGCTTCGGCTACACGGGCTACCTGCTGCCGTGGGACCAGCTCGCCTACTGGGCGGGTCAGATCGGCGTCGAGATGGCGCTGTCGATCCCCGTGATCGGCGAGTGGGTCGCCCAGCTGGTGTTCGGCGGCTTCTCGCTCGGCGCACCGACGCTGCAACGGATGTACATCCTGCACGTGTTCCTGCTGCCGTTCGTGGTCACCTCGCTGATCGCGATTCACATCGGCATCGTCTGGATGCAGGGCATCGCGGAACCCCACTGATACAATGAGCGACGACAACCAACCCGACGCACGAACCGACGGCGGTACGGGGATCGTCCCGCCGGACGACGACACGCCGACCTGGAGCGAACGCAAGAGTCGGCGGACGGGACTCCCCCGTCTCACTTACGAGTACTTCGAGCGGGCCCGCCGCGAGGATCAGGACCTCCGCGAGGAGTCCACCTACGTGGAGCGCGACGTGCTGGCGTTCCCGACGTGGCCCCACGAGCTGATCCGCAACCTCGCGCTGACGTGCTTCTTCGTGGGCATGCTGCTGCTGCTGTCGGCGACGCTGCCGCCCCACATCGGCAACCCCGCCAACCCCAGTTCGACGCCGTCGATCATCCTGCCGGACTGGTACCTCTACTGGTCGTTCGGCCTGCTGAAGCTGGGTGACCTCAACCCCGCGATCTCGCTGCTCGACGGCCAGAAGCTGATGGCCGACCGAACGTACGGCGTGCTCGCGAACGTGGTGATCGTCGGCGCGATCGCGATGGTGCCGTTCCTCAACAAGGGCAGCGCCCGCCGCCCGGTCGAGCAGCCGTTCTGGGCTGCCGTCGGGATGGGCGGCCTGACGTTCGCGTTCACCATCTCGCTGCTGTCGATCCAGAACATCATGCCGATGAACGTCAGCCTGCTGTTCGACCTGACGTTCCTCGTGCCGATCATGATGGCCGGGATCACCTACGCGGTGCTGAAGACGATGCGCGAGGGGTACATGTACGACCTCAACCGTCGCTACTACCGGCTGCGGCCCCCGAAGTAGGCCGTGGCCGACGACGACCGCAGTACCGAGGGCCGCGACGGGCGCGACGTTGAGGTGCCCATGCGGCTCTACAAGACCGTCACCGTCTTCTCGACGCTGATCGCGGTGTTCGCCGTCGTGTTCGGTTTCCTCCTGCTCGACGCCGCCGCGCTCGGAACGGGACTGCTCCGCCAGCTGGTGCGCTCGATCCTCTCGGCGCTCTCGCTCTCCCCGACGGACTCGCTGCTCTCTGCGGCGTTCGCGGTCGCGGGGCTGCTGTCGATCGCGACCGGCGCGGCCGTCTACGTGCTCGGCACGCGGTTCACGGCCGAAGAGATGGGCGAGGAGTCGGCGTAGTCGCCGCCGGGATGGGAAACGCTGAAGAGGGCTCGCGGCCCAGTTTCAGGTAATGGCTGACGAGTTCATGAAAGGGTTCGGGCTGTTCAGCGTGGCCGCCCTCGTGTGGATGATCTCCGCGAGCTGGTACCGGACGCCCAGTTTCGAGAGCACCCGCCAACTGGTGGCGGCGCCGCCGGAAGAACCAGGAACCGTGTTCGACACGCTCGGGATCTTCCTCGGCGACCTGATGTTCTGGACCGCCCTGCTCGGCGCGTTCACGTTCTGGGTCATCATCCCCGCGGGCAGGCAGGCCCGCGAGGCGCTGGTCGTCGACGAGTAGTCCCTCTCTCCTTTCTCGGTCGCTTTCGTCCCGCTAGCCGCGGTGACGTCGATCCCGCCTCCCCTCCGGTGTCGTCGTTGATCGTTCGGTGTCGTCGCTGACCACTTTCGCCGTCAGCGCACGCTGTCGCTACGCGCGCGACGGTTGCTCCATCCCCGCCGACGGCTGTCGGGACGGTCGTGTGGCTGCGCTCCGCTCGTGGACTGAAGCGAACGGCGGCGAGAAGACGACGGCGCTGGGGGACCGGGGGGTGTCTCAGACGATCGCCGCCCACTGATCCTCGATCACCCAGAACAGGGCGAGGAACGCGGCGTACAGCAGCGCGAGGATCGAGGCCGTGATCGCACCTTTCGGTTTCTCGATGTCGAGGTTGTTCCGGGCCTCGACGTTCCGGGCCTCGAACTCGAACATGTCGGCGACCGCCGTGCCGATCACGAGCACGGAGATCACCATCCCCGAGTGCGGTTCGATCACCAGGTACAGCAGACTGACGAGCACGAGCACCGCCGAGATGGCGACGTGGGGCACGTAGCGATCCAGCGTGTCGGCGCCGTTCTGTGCCGCGCGCTTGTAGCGGCTGAACGCGCGGTGACGTGTGACGAAGTTGGCCAGCACGAGCGCCAGGATCACGTAGGGGAACGCCCCAGCGACCGATTCGAGCGCCCCGATCGGGACGGCGAACTGCAGTGGGGTCATACCCGCATATCGGCACAGGACGGTTTAGTGCTTTTCCAATTCCGGCGGCTCCTCGACCAGCGGTCGGACGCAAGTGAACTCGCCGACGGCAGCGATCCCGACCGGCTCGTTCGGGGCGACCCGTCGGCACTCCTCGCCGTCGACGAACAGCGACACCGCTCCCTCGTCGCGTTCGACGCTCAGCGAGAGCGGGCCGGGGACGACCCACGGGTTCGCGCGGGTCGAGAACGGCGAGACAGGGACGACCGAGAGCCCGCCGCCGGGGGTGACGACCGGGCCGCCGGCCGCGCGGCCGTAGCCCGCGGAGCCCAGCGGCGTCGAGACGACGACGCCGTCGGCGCGCACGTCGAACAGGCGTTCGCCCGCCGCCGAGACGGCGTACTCGGAGATCCGGGCGGGCTCGCTGGTCATCAGCGTGGTGTCGAACACCGCACGATCGACGCGCTCGCCGCCCACCGAGACGCCGAGGACGGTGTGGGTGACGCTGCGGTAGGCGCCGTCGGCAAGCGCCGCGGCGGCGGCGGCGAGTCCGTCGCGTGTCGTGCCGTGGCGGCCGTCGGCGGCGTCGACCGCGAGGATCGGCGTGTCGGGCTCCGCGAGCGCGGCGCGTTCGACCGCGTCCGGGCCGACGGCGACGATCGCGTCCGCGTCGTCGTCGGTGACCGTCAGTGGGGAGAGGTCGGCGTCGATCTCCGCGCCGCGGAGGCTGACCCGACTCATCGGCGACGACTGGGTCATGCTCGCGTCGTCGGACGGCGTGGATAAAACGACGGTGGTCTGTGAGTGGGTCGAGTTGGCTCGTTCGATGTCTCTGTGACGGTATCGTTCTTCGTTATCGGCAACAGTGGCTGGACCTCGATCGTTGGCCACTGAGACAGCGACCGCGACGGCAACAGCAGCTCGTTCGTAGACCACTGGGACAGCGACCGCGACAGCAACAGCAGCTCGTTTGTAGGCCACTTGCGACCGCAGTGCGCCGGGCACGAGGTCCGGCGCAGCACGGAGTCCCCACCCCTCCCCCGCGGCCGCCGACCGTCGGCGTCACCAGAAATCGGAGATTTCTGGTTGGCAGACGAGAGCTTCGCTCTCGTCGACGGCCGCGAGGCGTCCACCGCGACCGCACTGCGGCCGGCGGTGGCGCGCGACGTGAGCAGGGCGAGACCGACGGTCTCGCTGGCAGTGCGGGCGACGCGTGGGTCGCCCGCACGACGCCTCCGTGCGCGAAC